>Ga0310121_10000588_pt1 | contig 39491 bp, 33 predicted proteins | sample CB27_Tmax_986_MG_FD_203504 | JGI IMG/M metagenome (GOLD analysis project Ga0310121, IMG submission 203504) | Marine microbial communities from Western Arctic Ocean, Canada - CB27_Tmax_986 | ecosystem: Environmental > Aquatic > Marine > Oceanic | place: Canada: Western Arctic Ocean | collected...
TCGACGATCTCAAAACAGTCGGGTCGATTAGCGAGGGACGGGTTGACCTGGCAATCGGAAGCGCTTTGGATATTTTCGGAGGCAGCAAGATCCGGTATTCCGATTGTGTTGCGTACAACAGGACGCGATCCGTGTAGCCATGCCGCGGCGGCGGCTCGCATGGGGCACCCATACTACGCGCTCGACATCCGCCGGCTTCCCGGTTACCATATTCCGAGTGACTGCCGAGGGAACAAGGGACACGCTGGTGGAGGTGCGGAATCTTTGCATTACGCTGGGAAAGAAGTCTCGCCCGGTGAAAGTCGTGGATGGCGTTACGTTGACTCTGCGTCCCGGCGAGACGGTCGCCCTGGTTGGGGAGAGCGGTTGCGGGAAGAGCCTCACCGCGCTGGCCATGGCACGCCTTCTCCCGTCGCCTCCCGCCCGCTGTGAATCGGGCGAGATTATTTTCGATGGCAAGAACGTGCTCGCAATGAGTGAAACGGAACTTCAGTCGCTCCGGGGCAATGAGATTTCTTATGTTTTCCAGGAACCCGCATCATCCCTGAATCCGGTGTTCACCGTGGGAAACCAGGTCGGGGAGGCGATTCGACTGCATCGACCACGCACTAATGTTGAGAGCGAGGTTGTCTCTCTTCTGCGGCTTGTCGGCATCCCGGATCCGGAAACGCGACGAAAGGCCTACCCGCATCAATTGAGCGGTGGTATGCAGCAGCGGGTGATGATTGCGATGGCGCTTGCGTGCAGGCCGCGTGTTCTTGTCGCGGACGAACCCACCACCGCACTTGATGTGACGATCCAGGCCCAGATCCTCGACTTGCTTGTGCGGTTGCAGAAAGAATTGGGAATGGCTATTTTGCTGATCACCCACAACCTCGGCCTGGTTGCCGATATTGCGCACGAATTAAACGTAATGTACGCCGGTCGCATCGTTGAATCCGGTCCGACCGTTGAGGTCCTCACGAATCCGACGCATCCCTACACCAAGGCGCTGTTGAATGCCGTGCCGCGGCTTGAGGGGACGCGGGGGCGCCTTCGGGGTATACCCGGTACCGTTCCCAACCCGCGATCCCTCCCTGGGGGCTGTCGGTTTCACCCGCGCTGCGAAAAGAGGACGGATGTGTGCAGTGACCGGGAACCGGAACAGGATCGCCTGGGTCGCTCTCACTGGGTAACCTGCCATAACTGGAATGAGTAGAGTCTACAATAGATATAAGCAGCGAAACGTTGCCGACGAGACGACGGCAGACATTGATCGCAAGCACCGCGAGGCGGTCAGCGGGTTCGACACGTCGGCGCCGGCGCCGGTGCGGGGCACCCCGTTGGTCGAGGTTGATTCGCTTTCCGTCGCTTTCGGTCGTGGAAAATCCAGAATTCGTGCAGTAGAAGATGTTTCTTTCAACGTTGGCCACGGCGAAGCCGTCGGTCTGGTAGGGGAAAGTGGATGCGGGAAAAGCACTCTGGTGCGGACCATGGTCCGGCTGGAAAGTCCGACCGCGGGATCGATTCGATTCGAGGGGCGGGATTTGTCGACATTGAAGGGCGAGGATTCGCGGCATTTCCGCACGCAGTCGCAGATGATCTTCCAGGATCCGTACGGCTCCCTGAATCCCCGCCTCCAGGTAGGACGGGCAATCCGGGAAGTGCTCACCGTTCATCATCGGGGGAGCCGGAAGCAACGTCCGTCGATGGTCAGCAGCCTGCTGGAATCGGTGGGGCTCGATTCACGGTACGCCGACCGGTATCCCCATGAATTCAGCGGCGGGCAGCGTCAGCGCATCGGGATTGCTAGAGCTCTCGCGGTCCAGCCACGGCTCCTGATCGCGGACGAACCGGTGTCGGCGTTGGATGTGTCTGTGCAAGTTCAGATCCTGAATCTGCTGAAGGATCTGCAGCGGGATCACCAGTTAACGATTCTGTTTGTGGCGCACGACCTGGCGGTGGTCCGCTATCTTTGTTCGCGGATCCTGGTCATGTACCTGGGCCGCATTGTCGAAACTGCGGGTGCCGGGCCCCTCTACAGCAGACCGATGCATCCCTATACCAAGGCGCTGATGTCGGCGGTGCCCGATGTGTCGAAGTCGCTGAAGAAGCGGAAAACCGGCAAAGGCAGGATTATCGTGGAAGGGGATGTTCCTTCTCTATCCACGTCGTTCAAGGGCTGTCCTTTTCAAGCCCGCTGCCTTTTCTCGCAGGAGCGCTGCAGCGAGGAAGCGCCGCCTTTGCGCGAGGTTCGCGCGGGGCACTACGCCGCATGTCACTACGCGGAAGATCTGATGTCGATTTCCGCATGAAGGTCTTCGAACTCGAGGGAAAAGACCCGGACACCGAGGCACGAGCGGGTCGGCTCCAAACGGCTCACGGCCTCGTTGAAACCCCGGTGTTCATGCCGGTAGGGACCCAGGGTTCCGTGAAGGGGATTTCCCCCCTGGAGTTGACGGAGACCGGCTACCAGGTGGTCCTGGGCAATACGTTTCACCTGAATGACCGTCCCGGGACAGATCTGATTGAAAGGGCGGGGGGGCTGCACCGGTTTATGGGGTGGGATCGGGCAATTCTCACTGACAGCGGCGGATACCAGGTGTTCAGCCTGGCCCGCCTGAACCGTGTTGACGTGGACGGGGTGACCTTTCAGTCCCCGGTGGACGGGAGGACTCTCTTTCTGGGGCCCCGGGAATCAATGAACATCCAGAGGCGCCTCGGGTCAGATATTGCAATGGTATTCGACGAATGCCCTCCCCACCCGTGCGATCGGGAATACGCTTGCCAAGCGGTAGACCGAACCCTAGCATGGGCGGCTTTATGTGTCCGGGAACCGCGTGCGGACGGGCAATTGGTCTTTGGCATTGTACAGGGAAGCACATACGACGAACTTCGAAAACGATGTGCCTGCGAATTGGTTGAAATGGCGTTTGACGGCTATGCCGTCGGCGGGGTCAGCGTCGGAGAGTCCGAGTCCATGATCTACGAAGGCGTCGATCTGACCGTGCCGTACCTGCCCGCGGACAAGCCGCGATACGCGATGGGTATCGGGGAACCTGCCCAGTTGGTGGAGTTGGTGGCTCGAGGCGTCGATATGTTTGACTGCGTCATGCCCACTCGAATGGGTCGAAATGGGACGGCATTTACGAGAGAAGGGCGTTATCCGGTCAAAGCGGGAAAATATAAGGAAGATCCGCGCCCCCTGGAAGAAGGGTGCTCTTGTTATGCCTGCAGGCATTTTACTCGTGCTTACATTCGCCATTTACTGCATGCGAACGAGATGCTTGGAATGCGCTTGGTGACGCTTCACAACCTGCAGATGTTTTATGACCTGATGGCGGACATTCGACGGGCGATCCTGGGCCAGTCGTTTGGCGAGTTCAGGATGGAATTCAACCGCGTATACCGGCCGCTGCTGGATGCGAAAGAGACGGGAATAGAGAGTTAAGAATGAGTTTTGAATATCTCACATCACTGGCCATGGCGCCGCCGCCTGCGGGCGACGGTTCGAAACCGGGCGGCGGCCAGATGCAATTTTTCGGCATGATGGCGATCATGATCGCCATTTTTTATGTTGTGCTGATTCGTCCGCAGCGGCGCCGAGAGGCGGAGCGCAGGGCCATGCTGGACAAAGTAGCAACTGGAGACCGGGTGATGTTCGGCGGCGGCATCCTCGGAACCGTTGCCAATGTGAAAGAGAAAACACTCATCATTCGAATCGCCGAGAAAGTTAAAGTGGAGGTAAGTCGTGGCGCGGTGACAAATGTTATCGGCCAGGACGATGCGCCCCCGGATCCACAGGAACGGTGAACGCGTAACGGAGTATCATGCAAAAACCCTCCATATGGAAATGGTTGATCCTGGCGGCGCTGGTTGTCTGGTCGATGGCGATCGCGCGAAACGGATTCAACCTCGGCATCGATCTGCAAGGAGGGACCAGCTTTCTTTTGCAGGTCGATTTGGAAGATCTTGAGGAAGACGAGAAGCGCGACGCACCGGAACGCGCATTGGAAGTGATTCGCAATCGCGTTGACGCTTTCGGCGGAAAGGAACCCGTCATTTACCTGCAGCCCGGAACCGACCGGATCGTAGTCCAGATTCCAGGAATCGACGACGACACCAGGCGCCGTCTCCGTGAAAACATCATGCGGGCCGCCAAACTCGACTTCAAAATGGTGCACGAGGACAGCCGGCAGATCGTGCAGGACCTGTTGACCGCCACCGAAGCCCCGGTCGGATACAAGGCCGTTGAGCTTGGGGACCAACGCTACCTCGAGCGCGATAAGACACGTGATCCGGAGGGCGCCACCGAACTGGACATTTATAAGCAGCGCAGGACCTATAAAGCTCCTCCCAACACGGAGTTAATGCTGATCAAGGAGGAAATCCAGGGGAGAAATCTCTTCACTCCTGCGTACGTTGAGCGACGTATCAAACTGGGCGGAAAAGACTTGGATAACGCCGGCGTGCAACAGGATTCCAGCCGGCTGGTTCCGACCTACGTGGTTACCTTGCAGTTTAACAAGGATGGTGCCGATGCCTTTCGAAGGTTGACTTCCGATTTCGCGCCGGGCGGCGACCGGAACCCGAACCCGGACCAGGGACGGCAGCTTGGGATCGTTCTGGACGGCACCCTCTTTTCCGCTCCCGTGATCCAGGTGCCGATTTACGGCGGCAACGCGCAAATCGAGGGAGACTTTACGTATGAAGAGGCCCGGGATCTGGCGCTGGTTCTGCGCGCCGGATCGCTCCCGGCCCCGGTAGAGATCATCGAAGAGCGGACCGTTGCCGCGACCCTGGGTGAGGATTCAATCCGAAGCAGCTTTTACGCATTGATCCTGGGCGCCGCCGCGGTGGTGGTTTTCGTCATACTCTACTACCTGATTCCGGGGTTCATCGCGATTATTGCGCTCAGCCTCGATGTGCTGCTCCTGCCGCTCGGAATGATGATCGCGGCCGGATTCATGGGGCTCTTTACCGGAGCCGGCACCTGGTCCGGTCCCATCGGTCTGCCGACTCTCACCCTCGCGGGAATAGCGGGAATCGTGCTTACGATCGGGATGGCGGTGGACGCCAACGTGTTGATCTTTGAGCGTATCCGGGAGGAACAGAAGGCCGGAAAACGATTTTCCAGCGCCGTGGACGCAGGATATGAAAAGGTTTTCAGCACGATTTTCGATGCGAACATCACGACGCTGCTGACCGCTATTATTCTGTTCTGGCAGGGCTCCGGCCCCATCCGTGGTTTCGCGATCACGCTGAGTGCCGGAATTATCGTCAGTATGTACGTGGCCCTGGTGGGCACTCGCATGATGTTCGATCTGTTGGGCTACTACACCAAAATCAGCTCGGTCAAGATGATGAGCTTTGTTAGTGGCACCTCGATTGACTTCCTGGGAAAACGGTTTATCGGCGCAGCGTTGTCCGCTTTGATCATTTTGGGATCGTGGTTCGTCTTCATCGGTAAGGGCGTGGACAATTTCGGGGTCGATTTCACCGGTGGGTCAGCCATCACCTACGAAGTTTCCAAGACGGGTGAGTTTGACCTGCAGGAGGTTCGTGCCTTCCTGGAATCGAGTGGGCTCAACGCGCAGCTTCAAACTCAAGAGGAAATGGTTGGCGAGAACGGCGAGGCTCCCGACAAATTTCTCGTCGCTAAGGTTCCGTTCGAGGAAGGGGAGCGCCTTGCCGAAGTGATGGAGAAATACGGCACGGAGACGGGAGGCGGCCTTCTGATGTACTCCCAGACCGAGAGTGTGGGGCCGCAGGTTGGCAAGGAGCTTCAGAAGCGCGGCATGAAGGCCATGATCTGGGCACTGGTGGGAATTGTGATCTACGTCACGGTTCGATTCGAATTTGGTTTTGCGATCGGTGCGATTGTCGCCCTGCTTCATGATGTGCTGGTCACCGTCGGAATTTATTGCCTGTTCGGACGGCAGTTAAGCCTGCCTATCGTGGCCGCGTTGCTGACGATCGTGGGGTATTCCGTTAACGACACGATCGTTATCTTTGACCGAATCAGGGAGGATTTGTCCCTGAATAAAGGAAAGCCGTATCGGGACGTGGCAAACATCGCGATCAATCGAACCCTTGGTCGTACGTTGTTGACCTCAGTTACTACGTTGTTGACCGTCGTTATGCTGCTTGTTTTCGGCGGCGGCGCAGTTAACGACTTTGCGCTCGCATTGTTGATCGGAATTTTGGTGGGTACTTATTCTTCGATTTTCGTCGCCACTCCTGTTACTTTGTTTTGGCGCAGGGGCGCGATGGCGAAGGCAGAACCTGCCGCTAAGTAGATGGGAGCGGGCCTGGCGCTGGGGGGGAAGAAGGGGAACAATTCGTTTTTTTCGTCGGCCGGGAGCTTTCTGAAGAAATCAGAGTACCTCCGGTTGGATCCGCGGGTGTATCTGCGAAACATGGCTCGGCGTACCATGAATACCAGCGCTGGTGTATAGTTTTTAATTGGACAGTTCGATGGAGAAACGTTGGAAAGAAATTGAATATGACCCGGGACTGGCAGAGGGGGTCGCGAATGACCTCAACTTGCCGATGCCGGTTGCGGGCGCTCTGATAGGCAGAGGGTTGTGCACTGTTGAGCAGATTGATCATTTCCTCCATCCCAGGCTAAGCCGGCTTTCGGATCCTTTCGGGCTTCCCGGCATGGAAGAGGCCGTCGTGCGACTGTGGGATGCGATTGACGCTGCCGAGATGATCGTGGTGTTTGGTGACTACGACGTTGATGGCGTTTCGAGCACCGCCCTGCTGGTATCCTTTCTCAGCGATCTTGGCGCAATTGTAAGCCCGTACCTGCCAAATCGAATGTTGGATGGATACGGCTTCAACAAGCCCATCCTGGAGCGCTGCGTCAGCGAGCTTCGGCCCAACCTGATTGTCACCGTCGACTGTGGTACGGGGTCGGTTGAAGCGGTGACCACTGCCAGTGAGGCAGGAATCGACGTCATCGTCACAGATCACCACGAGCCATCCGATGAAATCGCGGATGCTCTCGCGCTGGTTAACCCGAAGCTGGGTGGCCCCGAAGAAACCCGAATGCTTGCGGGTGTCGGCGTCGCCTTCAAACTTTGCCACGGCATGCTGAAGAAGGGGCGAGCCGATCAACGCGAGATTGCGGAATTGACGGACTTGAGGCCATACATGGACCTGGTCGCCTTGGGAACGGTCGCGGATATAGTTCCATTGGTTGGGGAGAATCGAATTCTCGCCCACTACGGATTGAAGCGCATGAGTACCCCCCGGTGTCTTGGCCTGAAGACGCTCATTGACATCGCCGGCATTAAAGATGATGTGCAGGCACACCACATTGGATTTCAGCTTGGCCCCCGGTTAAATGCCGCGGGACGAATGGGGGATGCACACGCGGCGCTTGAGCTGCTGTTGACCCAGGATGAGGACCGGGCCAAGAGTTTAGCAATGAAGCTGGATCATGCAAATCGCGAGAGGCAGGAAATCGAAAGCCGAATATCGAACGAAGCCCGCGCGGACGCGAATGCGAATTATGATCCGGAAGTCAGCTTTGCCCTGGTGATTGCGAAGGAAGGATGGCACCCCGGAGTGATCGGCATCGTGGCCAGTCGACTGGCGCAGCAATACCTCCGGCCGACAATCATCATCGGCATCGATGAAGATGGGGTAGGACGCGGTTCCTGCCGCAGTATCGAGGGATTTGATCTTGTTGCCGCCCTGACCCAATGCGACGAGTACCTGATTCAGTACGGTGGTCACACGATGGCGGCCGGCCTGGAAATCAAGCACGAGAATGTAGACGCTTTTCGCGAAGCATTCAACCGGGCTGCGATCGAAGCGCTTGCCGATAAAGAGCTGAGGCCGACCCAGCGAATCGACGCCTGGTTGGGGCTCGGAGAAATTGACAACTGGCTTTTTGACAGCCAGCAGGTGATTCGACCCTTCGGTCACAGCAACCCGTCTCCTGTATGGGCCTCCAGCGATCTTCGGGTGGTTCGGCACCGGGTTGTCGGCCGCGGACACTTGCAGATGACCGTTGCATCCGGCGGTGTGCAACTGGATGCCATCGGATTCGGGCTTGGAGAGCGCGAAGTGCCTGCCGGTCCGATCGATCTGGCATTTCAACTGAAGAAGAATTTTTACATGGGCCGGGAAACCCTTCGACTCGACATCCAGGACTTTCGGGCGGCACCTGAGTAGTAATATTCCGTGCCGGAGCTGGGGTTTCTTTTTTGTTTCCACGAAGCCGAGACTGAATTAAGGTTGCCAATCTGACCAATGTACTGCGCGATTGAACAAGAGTGAGTGCGATAACCGACAAAAGCGGAGATGTTTATATCAAAATGACCGGTGCGGACAGCGAAACGAAAGGCGCGGAGCTACATGTCGACGGCAAGGTTTTACCCCTCGACATTATCAAAGGCACAGCGAACGAGCGGGCGGTTGATATCCGTAAGCTACGCAACCAGACAGGGCTGATAACCTACGATCCGGGCTACGTGAATACCGGCGCCTGCCAGAGTGCGATTACGTTCGTAGACGGGGAGAAGGGCATTCTTCTTCACCGCGGTTATTCGATCGAGGATCTGGCCGCGAACTCAACCTTTCTCGATGTGGCATACCTCCTGATTTACGGAGAAATGCCGGACGAAAAGGTGCGGGCCGCATTTCTTGCCGGCATCACGGATAACATGCTGATCCCGCAGGATATGGTGCGGGCGCTTCGGGATTTTCCCGAAGGCAGCCACCCCATGTCGATCCTGTCGGCAATGATGGTTTCCCTGACAAATTTCTATCCGGAGCGGGCGGACGCGAGCGAAGAAGAGGCGCGTCTCACCGTGGCGCGGCTGCTCGGCAAAGTCATTACCATCGCCGCGTTTTCCTACAAAGTGTCGATCGGCGAACCCACCGTCTATCCCGAAGGCGGCAGGTCCTACGCAGACAATTTCCTCAACATGATGTTCTCTTCGCCGGTCCGGCCATTCGATTCGGATCCGGATGTCGTTCGAGCCATGGATCTGATTTTCATGCTTCACGCGGACCATGAACAAAACTGTTCCACCTCAACGGTCCGGCTTGTCGGCAGTTCCGGCGCCCGGCTCTATGCATCCGTATCCGCCGGGATCTGCGCACTGTGGGGACCCCTTCACGGAGGCGCAAATCAGCAAGTCATCGAGATGCTGGAAAATATTCAGCAGACCGGTCTCACGATCGACCAGGTGGTGGACCGCGCCATCAACGACAAGAGCTTCCGCCTCTTCGGGTTCGGGCACCGCGTTTACAAGGCGTACGACCCGCGCGCAAAGATTGCCAAACAAGCGTGCGAGGATGTGCTCAATAAGCTCGGCAAGAGCGACGCGCTGCTCGACATCGCAGTGGAATTGGAGCAGGCGGCGCTGGCGAACGAGTATTTCAAGAAGCGAAACTTGTACCCGAATGTTGATTTCTATACCGGAATTACGCTCCGGGCACTGGGACTGCCGACATCAATGTTTACCGTGATTTTTGCGATCGGACGGATGCCGGGATGGATCGCGCATTGGCTTGATCTCATGAACGACCCGGAACGCAAAATCGGCCGCCCCCGCCAAATTTACACCGGACCGTCGCAGCACACGTTTTCGTGAGCCGGCGTTCGTTCTATTTATCAGGATGCCGGCAATGGCTTCGAGGTTCTGCATACGGAGCATCATCACCGTTCTTTTCACGAGTTGCGCCGGCTTCGTGTTCAGTGAGGACCATACAAAGGATGCGATCATTGGCGCTGCCGGCGACAATCCGCCCGGCCACCAGGCGGTCGTCGCCGCCAGGGGCGGAAATACGCTGACCCTGTGGGCAGGCGGAGGCTCCGTGGAATACGAAGAGTCCGCCATGATTGATTCTGTCAACTCGGATTGGGACGGATCGTACGGCGAAATTGGCGGCAGATGGCGTCATGATTTCCGAAAAGGGAGCATCGGGGTCCTGGATCTTGCGTTCTGGAGTTCCACGAAAAAGACCGAAACCTGGCGCTATGGGAGCGAGGTCGTGCAGCGCAACGATTTGGAGGTAAACGGGTTTCAGATGGAGGGGTACATTGGAAAGGGATGGGCGAAACCGGATCACTACCAGGGTAGCGGATTGGTCGGCCTCGGTTTCTGGAGTCAGGACTTCGTCCGCACCAATTTCAGCGGTCCGATAGCAGACAGGCCGGGAAGCTCCGCGAACGTCGGCGAGCAGTATACGGTAGTTTCTTTTCTTCTCGCCGGTCACGGTTCCATGCCCATTTCCGACGCTTGGGACTTCGTCGCGCGCGGAAAATCAGGGTTTGTTTTTTTTAATGAAGCCGATAACGACCTCTTAGGATTCATCGAGGGGAGCGGAGGAATTACCTTGAAGGGATCTGCCGGAGTGAATTGGGAATTTCGCGAATCACAGAATCTGGGCGTGCTCTTGACCTATGAATTGCAGGATCTGGACGGGGACATGGAGCAGCGTACCTTCATAACCGAAGAAGGTCCGGTCGCCGGCGTAGTCGAGTGGCCGGATAACGAATTAACTCGCTTCGGCGTTGAAGTTATTTGGGCGGCTGAATTTTAGAAGGTTTCCGGATCGAGCGTCGTGTCAAAAAGACTACATCGTCGGGATTCCGAGCGTGAACAGCAGATCGAACTGAACTTTCTCGAGCGTGTTGCCAAGCGGATTCCCAAGGAGACCTGGGTCCTGAAACCGCTGGGAGACCTGTACACGCGGTGCGGTGAATTCGAAAAGGGCCTTCAAGTTGATTTGAACCTTACCCAGCTCTGCCCGCAGGAACCTGAAGTCTGGTACAATCTAGGCTGCAGTTTTGCCCTGCTGGAGCGCACCGCGGATGCAATTGTCGCGCTGCAGAAAGCAGTGGAGTTCGGTTACACGGACGCCGAGTATATGCGGAAGGACGAAGATCTCGCAACCATTCGGAATCAACCGGAATTCGAACGCCTCGTTCGCGGTCTGGAAGGGGACGGAGAGTAAAGCGGCAGTTCGTCCATGCGATTGGGAACCTTATCCGATACAGGACGGATGCAAATCGCGGTTGAGGGGCGTTATCTTCGTTGAATCGATAAGGATCGAGACAACGATTGGACAGAGATCCTGATAGAAATTGATCGCATGAACCAATGCCGGAAGGTTGAAGAGAGAATGAGCGTGCAGGACGTTTTCGCTCAGCCGCGATGAGTCCTGATGCCTATTTCTCTCTCGCGATGAAAGTACTGGCAACGATTAATGGTTCTGCGTTTTCGTCTCCCGATTCGGCGGAACAATCGGTACACGAAGACGGGGCACGATACGTAATGAAGGGTGACGCAAAATCGTTACCGTAGGGAGGGTGTGTTGGAGCATCCGAATCTTTGTCTGGATCTTTGTCCCGATCTTCGTCAATTCGATAAAGATGCAGGCTAGGTTTTGGAATTTGGTTTTCGGTTCTGTTGCAACCTGAATTCCCAAACCTAGTCCAAAACCAAATTCTCGTTGCAATGCTTGTCAATCCAGGCATACGGGCGTTGGTAGTCCCGAGCCAGAAACTGCCGCCGATCCTTTTCCGGAACTTTCAACGCTCCGGAGAGCCTAATGTGGGTCCAGGTTAGCCGAGTTTGCTCCAGCAGCAGGGGAACGCGCTCCTTCTCCAGAACCATTCCCCTGGAGTAAACAGCAAGAAATCTTCGCACTGACTCCAGTTCGAATTCGAATGGCATGGAAAGAGACCAGATGTCACCTCCGTCAATGGGCTTTGTGCGCGTGCCGCAAAACAGAATCAAAGCGCCGGCCAGATCGTAGATTGCCGGTTGCCTGCCAAGCCAGTCGTAGTCTACGAAGCATAATACTGCCGATCCTGAGAAGAGCATATTTGCGGGCTGAACATCTCCATGAACCAGGATCTGCGGTAGTGACTCGTATGTTCTCTGGTCAAGAATTCGAGAGGCTTTTTCAATCTGCTTCGCGTAGAAGCCGACGATGTCTCCGCATGCCGGCGCCAATTGATCTGCAATGTCCAACAATCGTTTTGGTGTTGTCTCTCCACGGGAGAATCCGCCGGGACGATATGACGGGTAAAAGTCCATCCCCGCCAGGTGAAATTCCGCCAACCGATTCGCGACCGACTCCAGTGCCGCGGTCGTCCCCGGATAGGGGTTACCATCGATCCATGGATAAGCTTCCCAGCACTCTTCACCTTCCGGAATCCAGGTTCCGCCTTCTCGAATTTCAAGCGGTGACAGCACTGGTGCTCCTTTCGATTTTAGATGCCGAATCGCATCGCGATCGAACTGGATCCATTCGGGATCGCAATAGTCCCTATGCCTGCGACGGAGGAAAAGAGAGCGCCCTTCGTCCTGAACATGGAAATTGGCATTCCGGGTTCCCCCCAAACGTCGATGGGCCACGGGTTCCCGAAGCCCGAATGCGTGCACGACACGAGATGGAATCTGTTCGTCGACTTTCGTACCTCGTTTACGAAGCAAACCGGTGGTCCGCCTTTTTCAAACAAGTGAGAAAATATGTGCCAGTCACATTATTGATATGGGTGGAATTGAATGTGCCAGTCATAATGTGCCGTTATGCGTCTCTGCATTGTTTGTTTTCTCTAAGTTTTTGTAGGATTCAGCAAGCTTATCCGGGTATGGACACCGACGCATGACCATGGAATGGCACATCCGGTGCTTAAAAACAATTTCGTAAGCAGCGAAGCGATCAGTCCCGCCACGTAAGAGGGCTTTTTGAAGCACGGGAAAAAACCAAGCAGGATGTAGACAAAAACAGGCACTTTTCGACAGGCCTCCTCCTGGTCTCAATACAGTCGAGCGGCGGCACACCGACAGAACAGGCGGCACACGATTTTCGTGTGTCGCCTTTTTGTTTCATCAATCCGACTATCCCACGTAGCATGCCCCCATGGATCGAGACCAAGATGTAAATTTGAGTGAGCTTTCCATGGTCGCAACTGCACTCGGAATCGGCTCGACGAAGCGTCACATTTTCTTGTGCTGTGATCAGACCAAGCCCAAGTGTTGCGCGAAGGAGATCGGACTGGCTTCCTGGGATTTCCTGAAGCACAGGCTTGAAGAACTCGGGCTTGCGCGGCGCGGAGATATTTACCGCTCTAAGGCCAACTGTCTTCGAATCTGCCAGGACGGGCCGATCGCGGTCGTATATCCGGACGGGGTATGGTATCATTCCTGCACTCCGGATGTATTAGAACGGATCATTCAGGAACATCTGATTTGCGGGGATCCGGTGCAGGAATTCGTGTTCGCCACGTCGGCCCTCTCGGGAGACGCAGCGTCGGTATTTCCCCCCCCACAAGCCTGACGATTCTCGTCCAATGCCCACAGGGAGCGCATGTCTCACCCCGAACAATCCAAGAAGTCGAATCCCGAAAGCGAGCCTGGAGAGGTCGACGTTGATTTCGTCTATTACATGTTTGATTGGGACGACAACATTCTTCACATGCCCACGAAGATTTACCTCGAGAAAAAGACGCCTGAGGGCTGGGTGCCCTACGAGGTCTCTACGGCGGAGTTTTCCCTGATCCGCGGCGACACGGAAAACTATCGCCCGATCGAGGAAGACTGGGACAAGGCATTCGAAGAGTTTTATGACATTGGAAGGCGAGGGGAGGCGGCGTTTCTCGAAGACACGATGGCGGCGCTCAAGCCGGTGATCAAAGATCGTGATCGGGGCGGGCCCAGCTTCCGTCGATTCAGGAAAGCGCTCATTGAGGGCAGGCTATTTGCCATCATCACCGCCCGAGCTCATTCGTCCATGTCCATTCGCCGGGGCGTCGAGTACTTCATTGAGATGATGCTCACCGACGAGGAAAAGCTGCGAATGATCGAAAATCTTCGCCGTTACAACCTTTTTTTCGGGGAGCGTGATGCTGAAATGGGCAACGAAGAAGTGCTCAACAAGTATTTGGATCTGAATCGCTATCGCGGAGTGACCTCACCCGAGTTTCAGAACCTCGTCGGGAAACAGATAGAGAGCGGGGCAGAGAGCCCGGCGGTTGCCAAGCAGTTCGCCATCCGGGATTTCGTGAAACACGTAATATCGCTGGTCCACGGCCGGGACAGTGAGGCGCCGATCAGTATCGGCTTCTCCGATGATGACGCTCACAATGTGGCGACGGTACAGGCCTTCATTGCGCAGGAACTATCCGCGGAGTTTCCAGACATCCGGTTTGTTGTCTATGACACTTCGGACCCGGATGTACCCCGGGGCCGAAAGACCGTGATCACCGGACAGCTCGAACTGGACCTGGATCACCTCCCCGACGATGCCTGACGTTGTAATTGAATTGATTCGGAACGGTCCTGCGACTATCCTCACCCTCCATGAAAACAAGCTCCAAGAAGTTTTTGCGAGAGTTGGTTGCGGCAGTCAGTCCCTCCGGTCACGAGGATGAAGTGGCGAAGGTATGGGACAAGGAAGCCCGCACGTTTACGGATCAGGTGATTCGCGACACACACGGCAATACCGATGCGGTGGTCAATAGGGGCGGCAGCCCCCGGATCATGCTGTCCGGTCACTACGACGAAATTGGGTTTCTGATCTCGCACATCGACGACGAGGGGTTTCTCTGGATTGTGCCGGTAGGAGGATGGGACCCGCAGATCGTGCAGGGCCAGCGCGCGGTGATTCGAGGCAAGAAGGGCCGCGTGGGCGGGGTCATCGGGAAGTGCCCGATCCACCTCTTAAAACCTGACGCTCGGAAGAGAGTCATGGAACTGGGTGAGATGTGGGTCGATATCGGCGCGAAAAACAGGAAAGAAGCGGAAAAATATGTAGAAGTAGGTGATCCGATCGTACTCGACCATCCTTTTGCCGAACTCGTGGGAGACCGCGCTGTTTCCCGAGCGATGGACAATCGGTCCGGCGCATTCGTGGTCTTGGAGGCCGCACGGCGCGCGGCTGCGATGAAAATTTCCGCGGAATTGCATGCGGTTGCGACCGTCCAGGAAGAAATCGGCCTTCGAGGCGCCAAGACCGCGGCCTACGGGATCGATCCGCTGGTGGGGATCGCGGTCGATGTGACGTTCGCCACGGACCAGCCGGGGATTGGTGATGCGGTGAAACGCGAGGGAAAAATCAAACTCGGGGAAGGTCCCGTCCTCACCCGGGGCCCGAACATAAATCAGAGGCTTTTCGATCTGATGGTGAAAACCGCGAAAGCGGAAAAAATCAAGATCCAGATCAACAGCGAACCGGGTGGAACCGGCACCGACGCCAATGTGCTCCAGTTAAGTCGCGCCGGCGTTGCGACAGCTCTCGTCGGCATCCCCAACCGCTACATGCACAGTCCCTGCGAAATGGTCAGCCTCAAAGATCTGGATGCCTGCGCGAACTTGATTGCCAGTACCTGCGCAAAGATAACCGCGCGAACCACGTTCATACCTTTTTAGTGCCAACGGGGATCAGGCGTTCACTTCGAACGCCCGAAACCGGTCCCGGAGACGGTTCGGCACGATTGCATGGAGGCGGACCCCGGTCTCTTCGTACTCCGTGTCCAGGACTTTCCCGATATCGTAAAGGGTTGACACCAGGTCGCTGCGACTGAGCGGGAAGGCGTATTCGTGCTGGGCCACTTCCAGGCGAAGCATATCGGCAAATTTATGACGAAGCGTGTCGAGGCCTTCACCGGTCTTGGCCGAGACATCAACGGCCTCGGGAAAGCGATGATGGAATGCGGCAAGAAGACCGCGATCCTCTACGAGGTCAATCTTGTTGATCACCGTAATCATTTTCTCCCGATCAGCACCCAGCTCTTCCAGCACCTGCATCGTCGTGTCATAAAACTCCATGGCGTGCGATTGGCTCGCATCGATGACATGCACGCGAAAATCGGCCAGCACCGCTTCTTCCAAGGTTGCCTTGAATGCTTCCACGAGACCGTGGGGAAGCCGGCGCACGAATCCTACCGTGTCCGTGAGCAGCAAGGATTGCCCATCGGGAAGGCGGACCTTTCGGGTCGTGGTGTCCAGGGTTGCAAAGAGCTTGTCCTCCACCAGTACATCCGCACCGGTAAGGCTGCGCAACATGGACGATTTGCCGGCGTTGGTGTAACCAACGATTGCCGCATGGGATAAGGGCACCTTCGTACGCTCTTTTCGTTGCGTGGCTCTACGCTTGCGTACCGCGGCGAGATCTGTCCGAAGCCGGTCGATACGCCTGCGAACGATGCGCCGGTCCACTTCCAATTGCGTTTCCCCTTCACCGCGCAAACCTGTTCCGCCGCTCCCGCTCTGCCGATTGAGGTGAGTCCAGGCGCGGGTGAGCCGGGGCAGGCTATACTCCATTTGCGCGAGCTCGACTTGCAGGCTCGCCTCCTTGGTTATTGCGCGCTGCGCGAAAATGTCGAGGATGACTTCCTCCCGATCGATGACGCACACACCGGACAGGCTTTCCCAGTTACGCTGTTGACTCGGGGCGAGGTCGTTGTCGATTACGATGACGTCGGCATCGATTTCGCGGGCTCTCTCGGCAATCTCGTCGGCCTTTCCACCCGTTGCCAGTAGCCGCGAATGCGGCTTGGAGCAGGTGACAAGCATACGATCCTTCACAGGAATACCAAGCGTCGCGACCAGTTCCTCTAGCTCTTCGAGAAGGCTGTCGGACTCCGCCCGATCGTCCCGCTTGAAATGGAAGCCCGCCAGAAGCGCGCGCTCGACCATTTTCGGTTTTTCTCTTACATCAAACAAAGTGTGAACAATGCGGGCTAAGCAGGAAAAAGTTCAGCGGGAATTCTCCGCCGACCTGCATAATTCTCTTCGTATAAATGGTAATAGGCCACTTCAGGATCATCACTCTTCCAGCAGAGCAGCACCGGTTGACCGCTGATCTTGCCCGGGAATGTAACATGCCCGACCCCGAATCCCCAGTCTTTATAGGTGCATCCAAGATCGGCAAGTTCGGCAATGTACTCCTCCAACCTGTCGGAGAGACGCTTGTACTTCGCAACCAGCGACGCATCGGGACTCCGGCACCTGCCGATGGCACGCATTTTGCGGCCGGCATCCATGATATCGTCCACAATCCGTTTGATCAGGGGTAGCATGAGGTTGGCTTCCGACGGCGTGAAGCACTTTTCATAGACAGGGATTGTATTCATTAGGCACTCTTCCCATTACACAATTCTTGGAAGAAATTAGCACAGAATTTTCGAGATTGCAAGACAAAAGGGAAGTGTGGAAACTTTTGAAATAACATGTCCTTATTGCTGGCAAATGATCTCAATATTCTGCGAGCCAGTGCAGGAAGGAGGCAACGAATTCACGTATGATTGTGAAGTTTGCTGTCGACCGATTCGAGTGGCACTGGTGCAGGATGATCGCGGGGAATGGTCGGTTACAGCCGATCCGGAATAGGAGGCGAGATGAGCGTTGAAGTAACCAGGTTGGAGTTGCAGGAGGTGCGGCTGCTCAAGCCGGCTGCGCATGAAGACGAGAGAGGGCATTTTATGGAATTGTTTCGCGACGACGGCTACGCGAAACTTGGCGTAAAGGGACCCTTTCTACAAGACAACCTCTCGCATTCGCGCCGCAATGTCCTCCGTGGACTCCACTACCAGTACCCAACGGGCCAGGGCAAACTGATTACCTGCGTCCGGGGAACTGTTCAGGATGTTGCCGTTGATGTCCGGCGCGGATCACCTTTTTTTGGAAAGTGGGTGTGCGTCGAATTATCCGAAGAGAATCATCACCAACTCTATATACCACCGGGATTTGCTCACGGGTTTTCCGTGATGAGCGACGTGGCCGATCTCATTTACAAGTGCACCGGGACCTACGTTCCGGCTGAAGATCGTGGCGTGCACTGGGCGGACGCGGATCTGGCAGTCGATTGGAGTGTGTCGAATCCGATAATTTCGGAAAAGGACGCGGGACTTCCATTTCTCAAAGACGTTCCCGGGAATTTGCTGCCAAATTATGAAGACAGGGACTGAATCCGGATCGATGCGAAACGGCCGATCAAAAGGGCCTCTTCTCACCCTGCTGCTGCTATGCGTCCTGTCCTCCGGATGCGTATACCTCCGGCTGCTAAAATTTCGACAACAACTCGTAGACTTCGACGACAATTTTACGTTGGCCCATTCGCCGGGAGCATATATTGAGATGGCGAATCCAGTCCTGAAACCTGGCGACCTGCGCTGGCTGACCGGAATTGAAGGTGTGGTCTCACGTTCCCCAAATGGGATGGAGATGAGGGAATACCGGTTCCTGAAGATCAGTGCGCCGGACGGTGACCTGCCAAAACATCAGGAAGTCTGGATGAACTCGGGTTTCGTTAAAGGGCGACTTCAAAGCGTGGAGTTTCCAGAGACCTTTAACGAGATCTTCAACCACGAGATGCTTCGCCGCGCCTTTCACGGCGCGGATAAAGGGGCGGTGGATGAGTCGGATAAAGCCACGGGCTGGGCCCTTCACAAAGATCTGGTTATTCCTGACCGTGCGAAAATCTATCGTCTGCTGGGACTGCCCTCTGCGATTACCACGGGTCTGGTGCACGATGAGTTGGTCTACAAGTTCCATCGTCCGCCGATGTCCGAATCAGTGCCGGCGGAGCCCGACATATGGTTTCGATTCTTTTATGACCGCAAGGGAGGGAAAATGAGTAGCGCTACCGTCCAAGTAGGCTGGTTGCAGATTATCGTACGAAAATGGGAGGATGGACAGTACGGGGTTAGAATCCGCCGCGGAAAGTACGAGTCCCCGTAATTCGAGATTCTACCTGATTTCTCTCCGTGGACTCCATGTCTCCATGGTAGAAGAATGGTTGTAGGCAAGACCGACTCATTTCACGATTTGTTTTTGACCCCATGCTGATCGACAAAACCATTCGCTTGTTCCTCGACGGAATCGGAAAACGTGAGGAATACGAGTTTTACCTGCATAAGTTTCAGGCTCCAGACCGACCGGCGTTTGCGCTCATCCTGCCGGATATAGATAGTCTTCGGCAAGGCGCGGACGTATTGATGTTCGATCTTCAATTTCTTCTCCAACTTGACCTTCTTCCGGTCGTCGCGCTGGTCGGTCCCGACGCGAGTGAAATGTCGAGCCTGCTGGCTGCACTGGGAGGGAGTTGCGATGTGATCGAGGACGCGACGCATGCTGACAATGCGTCTAGAATCAGGTGGATTCAGAAGTGCGCCGAGAGGAGGCGTGTCCCGGTGCTTCGCTTGCAGGGGGAGTTTCCGGAAGTGCTTACGCCGCTGGTGCCGGACATCGCGCGCCGTGTGCACCTCGTCCGCTCGGCGGGGTGGTTGCGGAGCGACGACGGAGAACCAATCTACCACTACTACACCCGTCGAAAGAATGACGATGCTGTTCATCCCGATGACGCGTGCCTTGCAAAGGTCTGTCACGCTCTTGTAGAGCATGCCGCCGATATCCATTTGTCCCTGACCTCACCTTTGCATTTGTTAGAGGAACTCTTTACGGTGAAGGGCGCCGGAACCGTTGTTCGCCGGGGCAGTGAGTTTTTTCGCGCAACCCATCGTCAGGATGTGGATGAAGTGATGCTTGCCAACCTGCTTCAGGACAGCTTCGGAAAAGAAATCGATAATTTCGACTTCTTTGACTCCGCAAGTGATTTTCTAGTCGAATCAGGATACCGGGCCGCCGCTCTTCTCGAAACGCATAAAATCGGATCGTTTCTCTCAAAATTCGCGGTAGGCGCAGAAGCGAGAGGAGAAGGCCTTGCGCAAGAGTTGTGGAATGAAGTGGTCTCTCGTCACGCGAAGATCTTCTGGCGCTCCAGGATTAACAACCCGATTAACCAATGGTACCGCAAGAAGGCGGATGGTCGACACACGTTGCCGGATTGGTTGGTTTTCTGGCGGGGGATTCCGCCCGAGGACATTCCGATCACAATAGACGTATGCCGCTCCCGGTCGCCGGATTTTAAGGAGACGGTAAATTGAATCCGTAAAGGGACCTGGTATTCTACGTGCATGAACATTACACCCAAACAACTTCAACTCGGCCGGTTCTGGAAGAAGTACCTGCGACTTACGCGTGCCGGGGTCCCGACCCTGGATGCGCTGGAAATCATTGCCAGGGAAGAGAGTTCGACGGACTTCAAGAGCGTCATCGAGGCGATGCAGTCGGCGATGGAAGAGGGGAATTTGCTGAGCGAAGTAATGGTTGCGCATCCCGCACTCTTTTCCCTGTCTTCGCTCGAGATGGTCCGAACCGCGGAAAAAGGCGGCCAATGGGATATCGTGGTGGAGGAACTCGCCGATGGGTATCTGGAAGGTACTTTTGAATGACGGAATGTCCTTTTCCGGAATACGCGATTTCGGCCTCTGCATTTTTCTCTGTTTCCCCGTAGCCGCTCAAGGGGATCCCGCGCAGGAACCTGCAGGCCACCGGATCTTTTTTTCTGCATCCGGGACCCGCGTGCCGGTGGGTGATACCCGGATGATTGCAGTCCAGGTTGATTCGCCGCCAATGGAGGATTTGTTGCTGCCGGCGACGGGCGACCGTGCCGGGGTGTTGGAAATCCTTCAGGTGCCCGAAATTCTCGCAGGTCATTCAATGGGGTTCATGCGAGTGCGAGGCCTGAAGACTGGCTCGACCACAATCCACACCGGCCATGCCCAACTCGATGTCACGGTGTACCGTCATCGACGGATCGATCCACCCGCCAATGAGTTTCCGGTGATTCTCAGTCCGCCCAACGGAGCGTTCTTATGGGGAGATGTCACTGCCGCAGTCGAAGTTTTTCGAGATCCGAGATCTTCCGCCGGCACAATTGCTCCTGTTGTCCTGGAAGCTCTGGGTACCCGAGTTTTCGAAGCGGCCGGGGAAAGCCCCCCGGGGGAAGGCCCTTTCGTCCGGACTACATTTTCCATCACCGAGTCACTCCTGCCGCCGGGTTCCGCCACTTTCATTGCCCGGGCAGGCGTTGCCGATGGCGGATCAATTGATAGTCATCCTCTGCTGGTTGAGGTGGGACAAGTGCACAAGCCCGAAGTCAACGTCGAGGCGGAGTTGTACTCGACGACGCCAAGGCCCGAGTCGCTCCGCTACCGAAAAGATCCGTCCGTCGTAATTCATCCGGAGGCGTCTCGAAACAAGTGTGTGGCAATTCGGGATGAGTCCCAGGCACTGACCATAGAGTGCGATCTCAAGATCAACGGGCAATACCAGGTCATGGCGCGAGTACGCGGGGAAGCGGGCGGCGCGGCGTATCCCACGCTCGGCCTTTTGGTCAACGACGAAGAAGATCCCACCGCGGTGGTCCGTATTTTCGGCAGCAGCTGGCATCGCATTCCAATGGGTCGGCCATTTCCTCTCCGCGCCGGGGTGAACCGTTTGACTTTCGTGTTTCTCAATGAATTCGAGGTGCCCGAGCTATCGGACCGTAATCTCTATATCGATACCATCGAACTCGCCCGCGTTCGCACCCTGGTTCCTCTCCGGGACTTTCCAGAAACTGCTGCGTCCCGGGAGATGGACATGGGCGCCGCCATGAATTCGGACAATGCCGACATGATTCCTGGATACGGCCCTGGTCCGCTTCGCATTGCTTTGCGGAACGTAATCCACGGCAGAAAAGTTGCAGGAACATTTCAGGTAGAGGCCCGCGTGTGGTGGAACCGAATCGCCGAGGAGCGCCCGCCCCGAGTCTACCTGCTGCTGAATGGAGAGAGCGTGACACAGATCCGTGCGGTAGCTCCTGTTTTTACAATCAGAAAGAGCCAGCTGGCCGCGGGTGCGAACAGCGTTCAACTTCAAGCCGTTGCGGATAACGGAGACTCCGTGTTTACGCCGGTGCAGACTGTTTGGCTGGAAAGTGACCGCCCGCCGCCGGCTCCCGGCGGCGCCGGCCATCTCTTCACCGTTTGGGATAAACGCTGGATCTCCGGGATGTCCGGCCTGATTCGGAAGACCGGGCAAGGCACGTGGCTCGATTCGGTGCTTTTGAGGGATGGTTCGCAGTGTGTCCTTCTGCTGCCCGACGAATTGGAAGGCGATTATGAACTCGCTGTCGATTCATCAGGAAATAAGGACAACATGATCGAGTTGCGGATCACCCTGAAATCGCCCGGCAAAATTCGATCGAAAAAATTCGCCCCTCCGCTCCCCTCCGGCGGGTTGATCCCGGTTGGCCGTGTCGCAGTACATCGCGGACGAGCCGAGATTCATCTCGCCGCTTCACGAACGGAGCGTTGGAACGGAGAGGAAGAGGCTTCCTGCGAATTCCGATCGATTCTGCTGACTCCCGTCTACAGGGAGCGTGACGTATTACCGCCGGAAGTGGTCGTCCTCTACCCGCCGGCGGACCATCGCGTTTCCGGCGCCGATGCCGTGGTTGCCTGGATTCAGGATGAAACGAATTTGCAATCCGTGGATTTGATTGTCGATGATGAGCCGCAGTTTCTAGATGTGATTCCAGAAAATCAACTTGGCTTACTGGTGCTGCCTGTTCTTGCCAGATCATTGAAGCCGGGCCGCCACGAATTCCAGGTTCGGGCATGGGACGACTCGGGCAACCACCAGGTGTCCGCACCACAGAGCTTCGTCGTCGAACCGGTTGAGTCTACCCGCCGGGGAAAATATCAGCGGGCAATCCGCCTCCTGAATCGCTTCGGGTACGGACCGGAGCCCCGGGCACTTGCCGCGATTCTGACTCAGGGTGAAAAGTCCTGGCTGACGTCCAGCTTGCAGAGCTCGTTTCGCTCTCCGGATGAGCGGACTCTCAACGCGTATCTTCTCGCGGCATATCCCGACAGCGGGAGCCGCAGTCATATCGAGCACCGTGTCGCTGAGCAACTCATGCGCACGGACAATCCGGCCCGGATGCGTTTTGTCATGTGGCTGGAAAACCACTTTTCCACCTGGATTCAGAAGATCGGTCCAGCCTCCAAATGGGATGAACACGTCCGGTTCTGCATCCGGGGCGCATCCCCATTTACCGAATTGCTTTATGCATCGGCCACAAGTCCGGCAATGCTTTACTACTTGGATCAGAACCGGAGTTTTCGGGGACAGATCAATGAGAACTACGCACGGGAAATTATGGAACTGCATACGCTGGGCGTGGATGGGGGATATTCGCAGACCGACGTGACCGAACTGGCGAAGTTGCTCACTGGATGGACCGTGGCCGACGAAGCGGATCCCGCGCGGCCGGGACACAGTTTGGTCAGAACATTTCGCTTCGACCCCAACTTGAACCATGGTGAAGAGCGGATTGTCGTGGGAAAACGATTCAGCCCGGCGCCGCAGGAAAACCGGTTTGACCGTATTCGTCAGGCATTGGAAGTTTTGAGTGCTCACCCGAGCACCGCTTTATTCGTGTGCGGAAAATTGATCGAGCATTACGTTCAGGTTCCCGCGCAGGAGACGATGCGGGAAGACCTGGCGGAAGTTTTTACGGCATCCGGAGGAGACATGGTCGCGGTGATGGCGGCCATGGCGGCGCGCCACGAGTTTTGGGATGATGAACTGCCGGCAAAATTCACCACCCCTCTTGATTTCGGCGTTCACCTGGCCCGTATGTCGTCTAGCGCGGATCCATCCGAGTTGAACCGGTTTCTCGGATTAAGCGGGATGCTTCTGTTTGGATGTCCCACGCCGGATGGATATCCGGAAGCGCCGGGAGAGTATGCGGATACCAACGCGTTTCTTCAGAGATGGAACCACAGCCAGGCTGGTCAAAAAGGTCTTGCATCCATCATTCCAAATTCCTGGCGCAACGAACGAAGATTCCAAAGCAGGTTGGAACAGCAAAGATTAATCGACCTGGCCGCGATTCGAATGACAGGCACTCTACTGGGCAAGCGGTCCAACGAGGCAGCCCTGCTGGCCGTATCCGCGGCCACCGGCTCGCCCGACGAGCGCGCGGAGCAACTGGCTGCGTTGATTGGATACCTGCCGGAAATGCATCTTCGGTGATGAAGGCCAGCCTACCATAGCTTGGGCTACCGAGGATCGGATGATATCGATTTGTGCGGACTCGGGGGTTTAAACTTGCGGCCTTGCGGGGTATGCTTCGTACATGAAACACACCCGCCGCTTCTTTCTGAAGACCACCGGCGCGCTCGCAGCATATACGGGCATTGCTCCGTTGGATCTCGTGAGGGGAATGGAACAGGTCGAGGATCAGCCTGTAGCGGCCGGGAAAACGCTGGTCGTCATCTTTTTGAGGGGGGGGATGGACGGACTGAATTTCATCATTCCGTTTGGAGATGCCGACTACTACAATCTTCGAAGTTCCATTGCAATCGCGCAACCGGATTCGGGCCCGGATGCTGCATTGGATCTGGACGGATTCTTTGCGTTACATCCCCGCGCCGCCGCACTCAACCCGATGTTTGAAAGCAATCTTGCGGTGGCGCTGCAGGCGGTAGGGTACGACAGGAATACCCGATCTCATTTCGCGGAACAGGACACCTGGGAAACGGGTGTTATTGGAAATACGATCAATTCCGACGGTTGGCTCAACCGCCACCTGCTCACATCTAAAGGACACGGACCCATCCGCGCCGTTTCAATCGGGAATACGCTGCCCCGCATTCTCCAGGGAAACGCCCCCGCCCATGCGATTCGCGGTCTGACCGACATCAAGCTACCGGGCGCGTCGGGCCAGCAGGAAACCATCGCCGCGGCGCTGGAACACGCGTATACGCGAACGCCGGAAGATCACGTCGATCCGGCCATGGACCTATTATCGCAGACCGGCCTCGATACCCTCTCTGCGATTCGGCAGTTGCGGGCCGTGTCCCGGAAACCCTATAACCCGAAAGTTCCATATCCGGGTGGCCGATTGGGGAACAGCCTTCGTGAAGTGGCTCGGTTGATCAAGGCAGACGTCGGACTTGAAGTTGCGGAGGTCGACTACGGTGGGTGGGATACACATAACAATCAAGGTGGGATCGGCGGCGCGTTCGGGAACCTGGTGCAAGGGCTTGCCGATGCGGTTCGCGCTTTCACGTTGGATCTGGAAGACCGGATGGATGATATCTTACTTCTCACATTAAGCGATTTTGGCCGAACCGCCCGCGAGAACGGAAGTTCGGGGACAGACCATGGATGGGCCAACTGCATGCTTGCAGTTGGCGGCTTGGTGCAGAAGGCGGAGACGGACAAGGCGAGACGCGTGGTCGGCCGGTGGCCCGGCCTGGCGCCGGCTCGGTTGAACCAGGGTCGTGATTTGTTACATACGACTGACTTCCGCGATGTACTCGGGGAGGTGGTCAGGGAGCATCTTGGTAATCCGAATCTCACCACGGTGCTGCCGGATCACGAATTCAAGCCGGTGGGTCTGGTTGTGTGACTGCATTGCTTGTGACACGCAGGCCCGGATGGTGATAGATTTCCACCGACGATGAAAAAATCCGAAACCATCCAAAGGGTGTCTGTACACGGGGGTCACAGCGGTGAGTTTTGCAGTCACGCGGTGGACTCGTTGGAAGAGATCGTGCAGGCCTATATCCGCGGGGGATTTGCGTGGGTCGGCATTACAGAACACATGCCCCCGACCGAGGATCGGTTCGTTTATCCCGACGAGCGTTCAGCGGGCCTGGATACAGCCGCACTTCAGGATCGGTTCGGGCGCTATTTTACAACCTGCAGAGCGCTCAAGGCTGCGTATCGGGACCAGGTTGAAATCTTCGCCGGATTCGAAACCGAATGGTACCCGGGCGCCGCGGAGTACGTGAAGGAATTGATCCAGCAATACGCCCCCGATTATATCGTTGGCTCGCTCCACCATGTCGCCGGCCGCGAGTTGGATACATCGCCGGAAGACTACGCCGCCGCCGCTGCCGCGCTGGGAGGAGTCGATTCACTGTATGATCGATACTTCGACGAGCAGTACGAACTGATCGACTGCCTGCAACCGGCGGTGATCGGGCACTTCGACCTGGTGAGAATTTTTGATTCCGATTACGTCTCCCGACTTCAAAATCCTGCGCTACGCGCGAAAATCACCCGCAACCTGGCTCGAATCAAGGAGCGGAACCTGGTCCTGGATTTCAATCTTGCCGGGTACGACAAACCAGGAGACGAACCGTATCCCTCGGAATCGATTCTGGCAGAGGCCGTTGAGCTGGGCATCGCCCTGGTTCCAGGCGACGATTCTCACGGAACGGCGAGCGTAGGTCGGCACTGGGAGAAGGGAATTGAGGTTTTGAAATGCAGGAACGCGAATCTGGCCTGGAAACTTCCGGGCCGTTCCCGGTCAAACAAAACTACGTAGTATGCTGTATAGTGTTTTCATTCGTGCCCTTGCCGCCGCCATTCGTCGAGGACGTTGAGGGCGGATTGAAAATGTTCGATCGGCGTCTTGTTTTCCCATGTTTCGAATCGGCTGAAGGTGTTGTCGCCTCCGTCCGCGGTCGGCCCGCCCGCCCGCTCGAATGGGCCGGCGATGCCCGCCATCCAGCCGTCTTTTGCGGCCCAGTGCGGTTCGGAGACGCGAAAGCGGAACAGAAAATACTCAACCGGGCCGACGCCATTGTTATCGACGGTAAAGGTATCCATCAACTGGATTTCGTCCGGCACGCGTCCCAGCTCGCTGGGGTAGGACAGCCAATGCGATAAGTCCGATTCCGCCAGCGACATTTGGTTCTCATGGCGGTCGGGGTAGAGATCCAGGCGTGTCCGTTTCCGCAGTTCTTTATAAAGAACGCCCAGGGTAGCGGGATGGTCCGCAATGTTGTCGATAACGGTTTGCCGGATTTTTCCCCGGTGACCAAGGAGGGGCAGCACTGCGTAGCACCGGAGGTGCGGATCCGGAGAGTCGATGGTCTCGTAGAGAGCGCCTCGCACGTTGTCCAGGGGTTGATACTCCATGACGTCGAGGAGCAGGATGGCGCGATCGCGCTCCGCCATGTAGGCCGTCTCATGAATCCAACCCGGACCTTCAGGCTTCTGGAAGTCGCGTATAGTTTCCAGCTGTTCCTTGAAGTCAAATATGAGTGTTTCAGTCAACTTTTCCGCTCCCATCTCGGATGCATATCCCGCCTCGCGCAGCGACTTGCAAAGAGCCCAGATCTTCCAGCGAAGCCTCGGATTCGCCGTGCATTCGAAGAGTGCAGGAAAGAGCACGTCGGCGTACCGGGGAAACTCGTCGTAGTCGCCCGTGCGCAACTCAGGAGGTTCTTCCATCTCCGCGCACTGTTTCACCAGCTCTACAAAAAGAACTGCGGCGTCGCGCGTTTCAATGGTGGCCAGAAAGTCGAGCCCTGCACTTTTCCCGGGATGGGTCCACGTATCGAACCTTTGCCGGATCGCGGGAACGGACATCGGAGAATATTGCTGGGCGGCAAGATTGATCAGCCGAACTTGCGGGCTGTTTTCCTGACTATTCATCAACTGCGGGTAGGGTTTGACGGACAACTTGACCAGCTCAAGGGCACCTTGACGCTGATCCCTTCGTCGGAAAATCTGTCCAGAGTCTCATACGCTGTTTCCCTGGATGATTCGCTTTCCATCGCAAGTGCGTCCCCGAGAGCGGCCAGTTCAACCAGTTGTTTCTTTTCGATCTCGAAGGTTGCCCGAAGTGAGCGGAGATAACTTTTGGCTTCAGCCGCATCGGGGCAGCGCTTAACTCCTTTTTCGAGGCTGGTGATGGCCAATTCCAGCTCCCCGGTATTCTCATGCAGGGCGGTGAGATTCCAGTACCCGTCAATTTCATCCGGATATTTTCGAATGAAGTGCTGAAATTCGGGCTTCGCTGATTCGTAGGCTCCCTCGTCGAGATCGGCAATGGCATTTTCCAGGCGCGGGATTCGTTGGTCACGTAACCGATGAGCGTACCTGCGCCGAGAAGTACGACGAGAATCAGGCAGGAGGCCGACACGCATGCGATCGGCAGTCCTCCTGGTGCGCGTTTCCCCCCCGCGGATTCGTGGGCTCGAAAATCGCGCAGCCCCTGTATTCCGACAAAGACGGCTATGATCGTATTGATCAGGAGGTTGACGAGCAGAGGAATGTATACTTCCGGTACGATCCAGAGCAGGGTTTCCAAAGCCAAGAATCCCAGAACCGACCCGATGATCCATGTTTTTCGGCGCCGCGGTTGTCCCATTCGGCCGTAGTTGATTCCCTGCATCACCCCGGAAAAAACAAAGGACGTGAGGATCCCGATCCACAGCAAACACTTTGGGCTCCACAACGGGTAGTGGGGTGGGGGACCGCCTCTTTCCGGGTCGGCCGATGGAGGCGGAAGTGATATCTGCATCGTGTCCATTCCCGATTGTCTGTTTGTTATATCAATTCCGCAAAGACCGCGTCGCTGACGAAGAGGCCCTTTTCCGTCAGCCTCAACCGGTCGCCGCGTTGTTCGAGAAATCCGTCCCGCTCGAGGGCTCGCACATGTCCCCCGCAGAGTTCTCCAATCTCATACCCCGTTGTTTCAAAAAACCCCGCCGTGGAAACTCCGTCAATACGACGAAGGGAGAATACCAGTGTTTCCCTCGCCCTCGTTTCGGGGTCGAGACGTTCTTCAAAATTTCGGGCAGATTCGCCTCGAGCCAGCATGTCGCAATACTTCCGGATCCCCCGCACATTTTCATAGCGGGATCCATGCCAATTGGATGCCGCGGATGGGCCCACGCCGATGTATTCACCATCCCCCCAGTAGAGAAGATTGTGCCGGCATTCGAACCCGGGTTTAGCAAAGTTGGAGATCTCGTACTGGCGGTAACCCGCTCTCTCGTACGTTTCACGAACCAGGCTGTATTGGCTCAGCGAGTCCTCGTCCGGAGTTTCTCGAACATACCCTCGCTTGCGCAGGTCATCCAACGGGGTTCCCGGCTCGAACATCAGGCAGTAACAACTTGCATGGGAAGGGTTCAATTCGACGATCTGCTCAAGATCCCGCCTGAGGATCTCTTCTGAAGATCCGGGTATGCCGAAGATGAGATCCAGATTCAGATTGGATATGCCGGCGTCGCGAAGCATCTTTACTGCATCGTGAGCATCCTCGCCGGAGTGGATGCGGCCCAGAAATTCCAGATTCTTGTGATGGAACGATTGGACACCGATGGAGACGCGATTAACGCCGTGGGATACCATCAGTTCCGCTTTTTTTTGAGTAAGCGTTCCAGGATTCGCTTCACAAGTCCACTCGGCGACCTTGTCGGTATTTACAGCCGATGAAATCATCAGCAGCAGTCTTTGGAAATCGGAATCCGCAAGTTCCGTTGGCGTGCCGCCCCCAATGAAAATTGTACGAGGTTGAAATTCGGAAGGAAGATTCCCAAGCTCCGATTTCAGGGCTCGCAACAGCCGGTCCGCATCGGGTGACGAGGCATGCGCCAACCGGGTTGCAATCGACTCCGTGGAACTCTCCACCGAATAGAAATCGCAATAGATGCACTTTCGAACACAAAATGGAATATGGATGTAAAGCCCTGCCATTTCATAAACTGTACAGAATCATTTGGTTTTTGCCACTTCACTCTCCCAGGTCGGATCCATTTTTACTGCTAAGTTCATTATGTTTGAGAAAATTCTAACCAAATTAGGCAAACTTCGATCAGTCACCACCGGTGATGAGCACAAAATCATCGGCTGTGCCGCGTGCGGACAGGATCGAGGGGCCAAGGGGCAGCAGCTCCGAAGGTGTCCCCGTCCAGATCGATCGTTCCGGCATCGTCCAGTTGATCGTGCTGCGTCCCGGTAGTCAGGCCCCCCGGTCCCATCACCGTGGCAAGGAGGAGTTTGACCTGCTGGATGTGAAGCAGGCGAAACGTTCGAAGGATCTGGAAGTGGAAAACACGGGTCTGAAGAGGATCGTAGCGGATCAGGTGCTTGAAGATTGACGATGGGAATACAATCAAATGCGACCCCATAAAAGCCTCGGGTTAGAAACGCCCAAAAGCTTCGCCAGGACGCACCCAGACGGACGCTCCGGTCGGGCTACGCCCTCCCTGCGCCCCGGCCTTGACAATACATTTATACTGGAGTGTTCTTCAACCTGTAACCTGGTGCCTGGACGAACATAACTACTGGACCAGTTCGGTGAGCCCGGCCAGGATTTGGTTTTCCATTTCGCCTGGAACAATGCTCTTATGGCGTCCCAAGTCATGCCTTGCATTTCTGTTGGAAAACCCCTCTTGCTTCAGCTGCTTTCTTATATGCTTCCGCATAAATTCCATATGTTCCGCCCCTGCCGTGCGGCAAATCCTAGTGGACACAAAAGATTCTGGCAAGGGGTTCCTGAACCCCTCAGAAATAAGGGATATCGTCCGTGTCTACCCGGCTGGCTAGGTACACAATTGCATGGTAGGATCGTTCTTGGCATGACTATAGTAGTCCCTGCTATGTACTTTGGGCATGGACTCCATGTGGGAACCCGGCCGACGGACCCGTTCCCCATCGGCAGATATCCCTTGTTCAAACGTGCCAATTTAAGCCCGCGAAGTGTATCTGTTGCAAGAAATGAGAAAGACAAGGTCACAGGCATTGAGGTGAAGGCAGCCGTGTTGAAGCCGAACGGAAAGAAAGACGCACGACTTGTATACTCTCGCCTGCAAAAGCATCGAATGAAGAAAATCGGCGAAGCCGCTTTCGGTGCCAGCAGGGAGCTGCGATGGATCAGCGTTACTTCTCTATGGTTAAACCTGTGCCAAATTTGTCATACTGCATAGACGCGGACGGGTTCTTTCACGCGGAGCGAAAACCGTGTGGGGAACAGAAATCGGAAGAAGCAAAATGACGCTTGGAAAATTACGATCGAGCAGTTCGGCCTTGGCCCGATCCTGGGTATTTGCGACGGGTGCTTTCGGCCTAATTCTCACACCGGGTGAGATTCAGGCACAGACGGGCAATTTCAACTACCGCAATGGCCATGATGACGGGGCGGGCGTCTACGCGGGAGCCGTGGATACCAATATTCGAGTGGCTGCCCCCAACACCAACTCCAAAGCTGCGCACTACCTATGGGTCGATGGTGCCCCTCCGACCCAACAGTTGCTGATCCGCTTCGACGACATCGTGGGGTCCGGCCCGGGACAGATCCCGCCCGGCGCCTCGATCGCCGCGGCGAAATTGGTTCTGGCGACAAGCGATGCGCCCGGTTCGGACAGCGTCGCCTCTCATTCGGCCAGGATGCTATTGCAGGCGTGGAACGGCGCGACGCTCACATGGAACTCCGCCTTCGGCGGGGACGGCATACAATCCGATGACGTTGAGGCCTCGGCTTCCGTGCTCGACACCACGATTCCTGTCGCAGCGGATTCAACGCTGAGTCTCGATGTCACCGACGCAGTGCAGAACTGGGTTTCTGGAGCGCCGAATCATGGCATCGTCCTGCTGCCCGGAGGTGGAGACGCTCTCGGTGTCCGCACCTCCGAGGACATCGATCTGAGTAAGCGTCCGTTGCTCGAAGTTTTCGCCTGCAGCGAAGACTCGTTTGCGGATCTGGTCGATCTCTTCAGTCCGGCCATCCTTTTTGGGGAGCCCGCGGTATCGGTGCTCGATCCCGATGCTGCACTCGGCCCCCCCGACTATCCTTTGAGCGACTGCTCTGCGGCAGGCGGTCCTTGTGCCCATGTAGCCTTGGGGAGCGGCGGAAGTATCACATTGCAGTTCGTGGACAACGTGCTCACCGGCAGCGGAGATTCAGCGAGCGATTTATGGATCTTTGAGATCGGACCCGACATAGAAGACACCTTCGTCGAAATCAGCAGTGACGGCTTGGCATGGGAGGACATCGGCAAGGTCTACGGCAGCGAGAGCTTCATCGATATCGATGCCTTCGGATTCGGGCCGGAAGACAGCTTCAGATTTGTTCGCCTGACGGACGACCCCAGCGAGGGCCTCACCGACGGGTGGACCGTGGGAGCAGATATCGACGCTGTTTGCGCGCTTTCTTCGAGCGATGCCGCCCCTGGGCCGACCCCAGAGGGTGAAGTCTACGAGACCCAGAAGCTCTACGCCTCGGACGGTCAAGCCGAGGATTCGTTTGGACAGAGTGTGGCGATCTTTGATGACTTCGTTCTCATCGGTGCGCCGGGAGAAGACCACTTCTGGGGGCCGGATTGGGCACCATTGATCGGTGCGGCTTACTTGTACATCAGAGACGCCAGCGGTGTGTGGGTCCAGAGCCGCAAGTTGACGGCGTACGATGGTGCAATCGGTCAGTTGGGCACCAGTGTAGCGATCCGAGGTAAAATGGCGTTTGCGGGCGCTCCGGGGGAGCGCGCGGTTTATGTTTTCGAGCGGAATGGGGTCGGCGATTGGCCTCACTTTCAAAAGATCACCATCGAAGAAGGCATAGCGGATGACAGCTTCGGTATTAGCCTGGCTGTCTCTGGCGATAGCCTGGTGGTGGGCTCCGCTGGACGTGCCTATGTATTTGAGTTCAGTGTGATAAAAGATGAATGGATCCTTTCAGATGAGCTCGACAGCCCGATTGCCGATGATGGTTTTGGTCTAGATGTTGCGATCGATGTTGATTTTGCATTGGTGGGAGCGCTAGCCGATGACTTTGCCGGGAGCAGGTCTGGCGCCGCTTATGTGTTTGAACGCAACCCTGACGGAAAATGGCTTTTTCATACACTCTTGCGTCCGGGCGATCTCGCGGCCGACTACGAGTTTGGCCACAGTGTTGGCCTGTCCGGGAGTTCGGCATTCATTAGCGCTTCGTGGTTGGGTGGGGCGGGCGGCCAGGCGTATGTTTACGATTGGACCGAGGCTGCCTTGAATCTGACCACGACAGTGGTGGCCGAGGATCGTCACCGCTCGGTCGAGTTCGGCTGGAGCGTTGCACTGCAGGACGACATCGCTGTCTCGGCCGACATGTACTACCCCGAAAGTGTGAGTCGCGGTGCGGCCTATGTCTTTGTCCGAGATTCTTCGGGGGCGTGGCCCAAACACTCTACGTTGCGCGCATCGGATGCCCAAAGTGGGGATTACCTGGGCATAGACGTGGCGATTTCTGGCACCACGGTGGTTGTGGGCGCACACGGCGATGACGATCGAGGAGAGTTGGCTGGCGCCGCTTATATTTTTGAAATAGACGACCTGCCCGTCCCGACCGAAACACCAGAGATCCTGATAGGCCCACAGAGTCACACGGTTTCCCACGGCCAGAAAGTGGCCCTTTCGGTAGTTGCTACGGGAAGTGAAGCGTTAAGCTACCAGTGGAGGAAGGACGGAGTGGACATTCCGGGAGCCACGAACCCAATACTGGACCTGGTTGATGTGAACCGCGGTGCATCCGGTAGCTACTCCGTGGTGGTGAGCAGCAGCGCAGGCAGCTCCCAGAGCACTGAAGCGGTGCTTCGTGTTCTGGTTCCACAACACCTCAAGCCTCTGGAACCGGTCGCTGGAGGATTTATTCTTCGCTCTGGTGATTATGATGGCTATCCGCTTCAGGATGCCGACAAGGATAATTTCATTGTCCAGGAGTCCAAGGACTTCGTGCAGTGGAAGCCACTGATGATGCCCCCGAAATCGCACGTAGAAAGCGGAACGGTTACATTTATGATTCCTCACCCAGGTATTAATTATAATAGCGATTTGTCAGCTCGGGCCATGCGGGTCATTGAGGAAGCTGCCTCCGGGGGGCCTTGAGTAAGCCCTCGAGTTTTGAGACATCTAACCAGCGGGGAGCCTGGACGTTAAACGGGTCCTTCCAGAGGGAAGGGAAAGGGGAAAGAAGAGGGGAGGGGTAACGCCTCCTCCTATATTTCGGATCAATGCGCGAAGCGGTAGAACCGCTTGCCCTCGGGCAGTGTGAGGGTCTGGCTCACTCCGGCGCCCTCGACCGGGGTCCAGGTGATCAGGTCCTCACTCTCCTCGACGGATAATGAGGTAACCAGCAGGCGCACGCAGACTTGCCGGTGTAATTGGGAAATGAATACCGTCCTGGTCTCCAGTGGTGTACGCCCATTTATACTCAGTACTATCTGCATCCAGGTCAACCCAGGATACTTCGGCCATAACAAAGTTGGAGAACAAAAGGGGTGAGATGAGAACCAATCCGAGAAGAGTCTTTTGTGTTGTTTTCATGCAGAGGTCCTTAGCAAGGGGAAAAGGCTCTGTTCAACCCGAACCATCAACCGATTCCGTGTCACAAATGTAACGGATTTTTGTGCCCGAATGAGTAACGATGAGTCGGAATGAGGTAGAATGAGCTTTTTGAAAGCTTCTGGGGCTTTGTGTATTATGCTTATTACAAGCCATTTGAAAAAGTGTTCATGGCGGATTTTGAATCTGCTGCGTCTGCCAGTTCCGCCACTCCGGCTCTTCCGAAACAAATCCTAGTGGGCGCAAAAAGTTCTGGCAAGAGGTTCCTGTTTATTCCCCTCGCCGACGTGAGCCAACCTCACAAAAACCGAGAAATAATTCTACGAAAGTGACCTCCCGCTCCCTTTACTTAGTTTTCCCCAACCATCAAGGGTTGCTCAGTTTAAAGTAGAAAGTGTGCGTGGGGTGGGGTGTGCTTGACAATACAGTCCCCGATGTGTCAGATCACGCGCGGTTTCAGGGGAACAACTGTGCCGGAAAGTAAAGCATCGTCGTACCTTAAGTTAGATTGTAGCGGGTTCGTGTTGGCGCAGGGGCATGCCCTGTTCAGGCAACTCCAATCTTTGCCTTTTCTTATCACCTGTCTCATTCTTTCTATTCAAGTCGGCATTACGGTGCCTGCCCATGCCAACAATTCCCCCACCGGCTTGGTCTTCATGTTTGGCACGGCGAGGGAAGATGAAGTCCTCACAGTCGAAAATAACTTGGCTGACGTTGATGGCCTCGGGGTGATCAGCTACCAGTGGATCCGTGCTGGTTCTCCGATACCCGGGGCAACAGAGACCACCTACACACTGACTCAGGCTGACGTCGGAAAAGCAATGACCGTCACCGCGAACTATATCGATGGCGCGGGCACACCGGAAAGTGTGACTTCCGGGCCGACGCCCCTGGTAGAAAATGTGAATGACAACCCTACCGGTGCGGTGATTATTTCAGGCAACCCGGAGCAAGGTCAGACTCTGGTGGCGAGCAATACCTTTTCGGACGAGGATGGTGTTGGGCCGATCAGTTACCAGTGGAACCGTTCTGGTTCTCCGATTCCCGGAGCAACACAGAGCAGCTACACGCTTACCCAGGCGGATGTTGGGGAACAAATGACTGTTACAGCGAGCTTCACTGATGGTGGAGGCACAGTGGAAAGCATGACCTCTGAACCGACAACTACTGTGACAAATATCAATGATGCCCCAACGTTTGGTGATCCGGTCATCACGGTTTCCGAAGGGAACCAATACAGTTACCACGTGGAAACAAGCGACGAAGATGGTGACCCTGTCACAGTGACTGCAACTACACAAATACCTGCATGGATAGAGGCAATCCCAGCATACAGTGTTATCTCAGAACCCAATGTGCTGGGTTTCCCAGGAAGGAGCACAGGTGAGATCCGCAGTTTCGGTGCCTTCGCTGCCCTGAAGGCCGACGGGAGTATTACCACATGGGGTGATTCCGATTATGGGGGGGACGGTGCTCCAACAGATGGCGGCTATACTCAGGTATTCTCTACTCAATACGCCCTCGCGGCCTTGAAGGAAGACGGAAGTATTGCCGCCTGGGGTGCTTCCGGTAGTGGGGGGGACGGTGCTCCAACAGATAGCGGCTATACCCAGATATCCTCTGCCATTTCCGCCTTCGCGGCTTTGAAGGAAGACGGAAGCATTACCGCATGGGGGCGTGCTGATCGGGGAGGAAGCGGAGCCCCGACAGGTGGCGGGTACACCCAAATTTTCTCCTCGGGTACATCCTTCGCTGCCCTGAAAGAAGACGGAAGCATTACCGCATGGGGTTGGTCCGAATATGAGGGAAGCGGCGCTCCCACAGATAGCGGGTATACCCAGATATCTTCTGCGAATCGGGCCTTTGCGGCCCTGAAGGCAGGCGGGCACATAACGGTGTGGGGTTATTCCGGCAATGGTGGAAGTGGCGCTCCAACAGACAGTGGCTATACCCAGATATTCTCTACTATTCACTCCTTCGCGGCTTTGAAAGCAGACGGAAGTATTACCGCCTGGGGTTCTGCCGATAATGGAGGAGTCGGTGCTCCAACAGACAGTGGCTATACCCAGATATTCTCTACAAGGGGTGCCTTCGCGGCCTTGAAGGAAGACGGAAGTATTACCGCATGGGGTCATGACGAATATGGGGGGAAAATTACTGTTCGCTCCCCAATAGATAATAGCGGCTATACCCAGATATTCTCTACAGAGCGTGCCTTTGCGGCTTTGAAGGAAGACGGAAGCATTACCGTATGGGGTGATGACGAATATGGGGGGAAAGTGGCTCCACCAGATAGCGGCTATACCCAGATCTTCTCTACAGAGCGTGCCTTCGCAGCTTTGAAGGAAGACGGAAGCATTACCGCATGGGGTGATGACGGATATTGGGGCGGAAGCGGCGCCCCAACCGATAGCGGCTATACCCAGATATTCTCTACAAGGCGTGCCTTCGCGGCCTTGAAGGAAGACGGAAGCATTACCGCATGGGGGCAGGCTGGTCAGGGAGGAAGCGGCGCGCCGGCAGACAGTGGGTACGTGAGTCTGGCAAATCCCTACACGGATGACCGTCTGCAACCTTCACCCTATGGAAACATCTTTGTCCTTACCGGCACACCAACGAACGATGATGTCGGTGACCACACAGTGGTTTTAAAGGCCACCGACTCCCACGGCGCTGTCACCTACCAGGTATTCACAGTCACCGTGGAAAGTATTCTTGAGGCCCCAACGATTATCATGGACCCCCAAGGCCAAACGCAGAGCCATGGTGTGAGCTTGACCCTTTCTGTAGAGGCCTCGGGCGATGAAGGGAACAGCTACCAGTGGAGGAAGGGCGGGGTCGATATCCCGGGAGCTACTGATTCAATTCTCTCCCTGGTTGAAATAGACCGCAGCGCGTCGGGCATTTATTCCGTGGTGGTGAGCAACAGCGCAGGCAGCTCCCTGGGCACCGATGCAATACTCCGCGTTCTGGTTCCACAACACCTCGAGCCTTTGGAAAGACTAGACGGGGGTGGATTCCGACTCCGCTTCGGGGACCATGATGGCTACGCGCTTCAGGATGCCGACAAGGACAACTTCACTGTGCAGTGGTCCACGGACCTTACGCAATGGGTGGTCCTGACCGACACGGGGAGAAGCGTGGTCAGTGGCAAAGTTGTACTTGATGATTCTGCAGCCGATGAAAATGTACACCGGTTTTACCGAGTTATGGAGCAGTGATATCCCCCGGATTCTGCGACATCTAATCAGCGGGGACCCGAGGTGTTAAACGGGTTCTTCCAGAGGGCAGGGAAGCGGGTGCGGAGCAGCGCAGACTTTTTCGTTGCTTCATCCTCCACGGGCATTCTGGGGGGGCTGGAGGGCCTTGGAAAGGGGAAACAAGAGGGGAGGGGTGACCCGCCTCTCTTTCGGCTCAATGAGCGAAGCGGTAGAACCGCTTGCCCTCGGGCAGTGTGAGGGTTTGGCTCACCCCGGGTCCCTTGACCGGGGTCCAGGTGATCAGGTCCTCACTCTCCTCGACGGTGAAGTCCAAGACCACTGCGCCCGCCTCGGAGTCGACACTCAGGAGAACTGAACCGGGACGTCCATCGCGAACTTCCTGCAATGTCGGGCGGGCATCGCGTTCGACTACCACTGCGTCATAGCTCGCCTGCGTAACGAGATCGTAGCTGGCGGGATCGCCGGTGACATCACCACGTCCGTCGGTGCGGGCCGTGGCCACTGCGGCATCATAGATCGCCTGCGTCGGGCGCTGGGAGAGTTCAGCGACTAGCGTAGCCAGGGCATTGAAAGAAGAAGCACTCGCGCTCACAGTGAGCCCCTTCCAGTCGGGGCCGGGGTGTCGGCGTTGTCGACGGTCCATCCGGTCGGGGCAAGGCTGGTCCAGTCGGTTCCATCCCCACCGGACTGGAGGTTTGATACAAGAGGTCCCAGAGAAGGCTCCAGCCCATCGAAATTCTCCTCGAGGAGGATCTCGGCAGACACGGAACCAAGAAACATGCCCCCCCGCCAACGATGGAAAGACCCAGGTTCCGCAGTGTGGACTTCCGACAGCAGTCAAAATTGTATTTCATGATGCGTGGCATCACCACACTGCCGATGGCAGGGAAAGCCATATCTCCGCAGCAGGGTGTAAGGAAACAGGGTGCGGGGTGGGGGAACTACTCCACACCGAAACGGAAGAAGGCGGCATGGTCGGCAGGCGCAAACTCCATGCAGATGCTGCCGCCGACCACTGATACCGATTCAGGGTTCACGGTGAAGGGTGCGAAGGTATTCAAGTCGGCAGATGCGAAGAGGTTGAACTTCATTTGCACGTTGCCGGCCTCCTTGAGCCCATGGAAAGGGAAAAGAGGTTTTCCCTTCTTCTGAGCCGGCTTCTCTTCCCCCTAAGAAATAAGGGCTGCGGCTACCTTGAGAAGTTCGCCCAGGGGTCTGTCCCTGAAAGCGCTCCCGAGCTTGTCACAATCGGACCGAAGGTGTCATCGGAGTCCAGTTCGTAGTTGGTTCCATTCCCCACGCAGGTGTTTTTCAGGATGAAGTTGCTCGTGGTGAGGGCTGTTCGAATCCCATAGGTGTCTCCTTCTCCTGTCGTGCCCCAAATCGTGTTGGCTTCAACTCGGTTCCCATCACTCCGGTAAATGGAGATTCCCCTGGAACTATTTCTACTAACCGTGTTTTCTCGGATCGTGTTCCCATTGCACTGGCCGAACTGGCCAAGCAGATCGACGCCATAGCCTCCATTTTCGCTGATGGTACAATCGGCTATTGTGTTCCCATTGCACTGGCCGCCGTAGCCATAAAGATAGACGCCCTTGTCTCCATTTTCACTGATGGTACAATCCGTAATCGTGTTCCCATTGCACTGGCCGCCGTAGCCATAAAGATAGACGCCCTTGTCTCCATTTTCGCTGATGGTACAATCGGCTATTGTGTTCCCATTGCACTGGCCGCCGTAGCCATAAAGATAGACGCCCTTGTCTCCATTTTCGCTGATGGTACAATCCGTAATCGTGTTCCCATTGCACTGGCTAGAACTGCCGCCATAAAGCCGGACGCCGTAGTATCCATTCCCGCTGATGGTACAGTCGGCTATTGTATTCCCATTACACTGGGCCTTGCTGCTAAAAAGATAGACGCCATCGTTTCCATTGTCGCTGATGGTACAATCGGCTATTGTATTCCCATTACACTGGGCCTCGCGGCCATTAAGATAGACGCCCTTGTCTCCATTCCCGCTGATGGTACAATCGGCAATGGTGTTCCCATTGCAGTGGCCGGAGTTGCTGTCATTAAGACTGACGCCATGCTCAGTGTTGTCGGAAACCACCAATCCCTCGATCCGGCTGTTGTTCATAGACTGGCAGTATAATCCACCATAGAACCCGCTGATCCTTCCCCCTTTGACTACCAGATTCTCTATCACCGCATTGGTTGAACTAATCACGTGGATGCCGTAGTCATAGTCCGGATAAGAGGAAGTACCATCCCCTCTGAGGGAGAAGCCCATCAGATCCAC
>Ga0310121_10000589_pt1 | contig 39466 bp, 33 predicted proteins | sample CB27_Tmax_986_MG_FD_203504 | JGI IMG/M metagenome (GOLD analysis project Ga0310121, IMG submission 203504) | Marine microbial communities from Western Arctic Ocean, Canada - CB27_Tmax_986 | ecosystem: Environmental > Aquatic > Marine > Oceanic | place: Canada: Western Arctic Ocean | collected...
ATCAATGCGCCCAGATTCAACCGCGACCGCGATGCCCTCCACTGCCCTCTCGACTGACGGAGGCATAAGAATGACGTCAGCGCCAGCCTCGATCGCCCTGACAGATGCCTCTTCTGGACCGTATCCACGTGATATGGCACTCATGTCCATCGCATCGGTAAACAGCAACCCATCGAATTCCATCTCATCACGCAAAAGATCGGTGAGCACCGCAGATGAAAGAGTAGACGGGTCGCCAACTCCTCCATCCAACGACGGCACAGATATATGAGCTGTCATGACAGCGCCCATACCAGCTTCGATTGCACGCCGGAATGGGAAAAGCTCGACGCTATCCATTCGCGCGCGCGAATGAGGAATCGCCGGTAACCCCAGATGTGAATCCATCTCGGTATCCCCGTGCCCTGGGAAGTGTTTGCCAGTTGCAATCGCTCCGTTCTCCTGAACACCGCGCACGAACGCAACGCCCAAACCCGCAACCTCCTCGGGGTTCTCCCCAAAGGAACGCACGTTGATAATCGGATTATCCGGGTTGTTGTTCACATCCAGAACTGGCGCAAACGGGATATGTATTCCTACTGCCCGTGCTTCACGTGCAGTAATACGACCCATCTCATAGGCAAGTTGGGGATCAGCCGTGGCTCCAACGGCCATAAGTGAAGGAAAGTCTGTAGCTCCGCCCAGTTCAATAGTCCCAGGCATCTGGACGGCTCCTCGCATTCGGAACCCAGCCCCAGTCTCCAAGTCCGCCGCCACTATAAGTGGAATGTCGGAATGCGCCTGAAAGTCGTTGAGTTTAGCCGCAACTTCAGTCGGTGACCCGACTGACATGATCACACCACCAATGCCCTGGTCTTCGATATACTCGAGAATCCGATCATGACTAGGTGAACCTTCAGGCGCAAAATCTCCGAGTACCCAAGGCATGATCAATTGCCCAATTTTTTGTCGGAGTGTCAAACCAGTCAGTGTGCGTTCCACCCATGCTTCATCTTCAGTCTGCGCTAATAATGCGGGACCAATGAGAGACAGTTCGGTCGTGGGCTGTGCCTCTTCAACCTCCTGGGTGGGTGCTTCAACGGGGCGCTGCTCTGGTACTGCTGGAGCCGGAATCGATTGGGGTGGAGACCCGCAGGAAAACAAAACGACTATCGCTAACCAGCCCGAAATCTTAAGGAGCACTGCTCGGCTGTAGGAAAACGTTGTTGGCGGCATCGCTTCAGTGACTCGTGGGGTCTGATGCGTTGACGGCGCTGCGTGTGACCACGAAGCTTGCCCCATGAAGCTAGCAAAACGAGGGCGTGACCGACGCGCAACCCTGAGCACCAGTCAAGTTAGGGTCATAGGGAAACCGTCACAATCCTGTATTATCGGGCTCTTCCTGGGAGCCGTTCTAGCCGCATGCGGAGCTGCGCCGGGAAATACGACTGACTCGGAACTTTCAGAGAGCAAAGCAAGACAGGTCCGGAGCGGAATCGAAGTACTCCTCTCGGACTCACTCCATCTGGTCCAGGGACAGCGTGTAGGCCTGCTGACAAACCATACCGGGATCTATTGGGCTGGCGATGGCATCGTGGGTAGCACGATCGATGCCTTGCACGAGGCTAGCAATGTTGACCTTGTGGCGCTGTATGCACCTGAGCACGGCATTAGAGGTCAGGAGCAAGCGGGTGCCGTAATCGATAGCGGAAGAGATGAGCGCACAGGCGTACCCATCCACTCACTCTACGGTGAAGTGCGAAAACCAACGCCCGCGATGTTGGAAGGCGTCGACGTCCTTCTCTTTGATATGCAAGACATAGGGGCTCGGTATTACACATACGTCTCCACCATGGCTCTTGCCATGGAAGCCGCCGGTGAGCAAGACATACTGTTCATTGTATTGGACCGACCCAATCCTGTGCGTGGAGACGTCGTGCAGGGCAACCTCCTAAAGCCCGGGTATGAGACATTTGTGGGCATGTATCCGGTACCGATGCGTCACGGGATGACTGCAGGCGAGCTAGCACAATTGTACGTCGGTGAATTCGGGCTGGAAGTGGAACTCCATGTAGTTCCACTCGACGGGTGGACCAGAGATATGACGTTTGATCAGACCCAGCTTCCTTGGGTCCCACCTTCACCGAATATGCCTACGCTAGAAAGTGCACTCGCCTACCCGGGCACCTGCCTATTCGAAGGCACGCCGATTTCGGTAGGCCGTGGGACAGATCGTGCATTTCAGTGGGTTGGAGCACCATGGCTGGACGGTGTCCAACTCGCTGAGTTACTAAACGGTTACGGAATCAACGGAGTACGGTTCGAGGCAGCCACTTTCACTCCGAGAGATGCCGGAGACCGAAAATTCGAGGGGCAAGAGGTAAGCGGCGTACTCCTTATACCTGAATCCACTGACTATGACGCCTCGAAAACAGCGGTGGCTATGCTGTTAGAGACATACTCGATATCTGGTGACAATTGGCTTTGGGCTGAGGCTCACTTCGATCGCTTGGCCGGGACAGACTCGCTTCGGCTTGGCATTGAGGCAGGTGCAGACTTTGCAGAGCTGACCTCTGTATGGGACTCGGAGACTCAAGCCTTTGAGCAGCTCAGAGCTCCATACTTGATTTATCCATAACCAAGTATCTGCTTTCTGGTTACCTAAACTGACTACAGCGTGGCAACCACGTTGCACGCTTCTAAGAATCAGTACTTCCCCTACAAGAAACTTCTTTCGCAGAATAAAAGAAGCGGCACAAGGCCGGATGGGCCTTGTGCCGCTTCTTGTGCTCTTAGGGCGAAATACCGGGAACTATGGTTTTAGCCTCGCCGATACAAAACGAGGAATAGCAACACGACGATCAAGCCCGCTACACCCTGGTCACCGAACTGTCCGACGACATCAGCGAGGTTCTCGGTTATGTAGCTAGAACTAGGGTAGAGGATGTCGACCACAATAAGCGCCGTGATGATCGTGAGACCGAAGTCCGTTATGGACTTCGCCCAGCCACCGACAGTGCTAAGGGCTCCCATGATAGGATCCATCTTACGCCTCCTTATGTGTTAAAAAGGTCTCAAGAGACAACTACAGAAGTAAGGAGACGGCTAGTCGACGATCGCTAGGACCAAGAGAAGGACGATAAGGCCGGTGACACCATTATCTGTAAAGAGCTCGACAAAGCCTCCAAGATTCGAGACGATATTCGTCGTCCCTGGGAAGAAAATATCAGCAACAAGGGCCGCCGGAATAAGGGCTAAGCCCAACCCGACTACGCCCTTCGCGATACTTCCCAACCCAGCTAGCGCAGCATTGATGTTCATCTACATCCTCCTATAAGCCTCGGATTCTATCATATCGGATAGATAGACTTACTCTATACCGTGGCTTAACCGCAAGTTGTAATTTATGCCAATCGCAGAGAATTCGCGTCAATTAGGATCACACTGGCCTTAACTCTCGGCTCAAATCGTCCCCAAATCCGCCAGAACACCTTCCACACAGCCAGATTTAGCGGGTTGGGAATCGGAATTCGGTCCACAGTTCAGGCTTCCACCACTCACCATCAAACACCCGCTCTAGCCGGCTTTCGAAGTGTGCAAAATTTGAGAGTGGATCAGCTGGCGATACTGGAGGTGAGAAAAAGTTCTCCCAGTGTCCCATGAGCACTCGTTGAGGTTGGAGATTCTCGACGAATGCTTCCGGATGCCAGTCGACCTGATCGAACGTCGCGGGCACAAGGATTGCTGCATCAACAGGTCGCTCACGAATAACCGCTTCCGGAGCAAAGCCAAGCGGGGGGGGTGCCACTGCATCCTGGTAGTAAATACGGAAGGCTACTGACTCGTCAGGATTGAGGAAGTCGATCAAATACGCGTGTGTTGTGCCGTCCAGCCACTCCCTCGCCCAGCGTGGCTCTGCGTTCAGCCTACGAACACGAGTTCCCTGGAAAAGTGTGTAGCCCTCAAAGTGAGGGGCATGAAACGAACGCAGTGCCATAATACGAACACCTGGTCCATAGCTTAGCCAGGTCCCGACTGTTCTCTGGTCACCCGCAATATCGTTGACTTCGTCTACCCGCTCTCCAACGCCTGACCAGCTACCCAACGTGTTCTTCACCGTTCTGCTACCAAGGATACGAGCACTTGGAGCGTGTTCTAGTGCAACTCGGGGAACATCCATCAGGTGGTCGTAGTGTGCGTGGCCAACCAGAATCACATGGGCCCCTGACACGTCATAACGAGACATGAACTCGTCAACGACATCCGAGTCAGATCGAATCGGCAATAGGCCAGTCTTAACCAAACCTGTATTAGAAAAGAATGGGGCCGCAATCACTTGATCATCCCCTCGCTCGAAAATCCAACCCCCGGTCCCGAGATAGATCAATCGCACTCCATCCTCGGAAGCGGCTGACTGATCGATGACCCCTGAAACGGTTGGGGCTGCAGTGGCACAACCGGTAGTTGAGCTTACAGACCAGCAGAAAATCCCAATCAGTAGAGGGCGCCAACAGGACGCAGACAATCTTCGGATTTTTCTCACTAATGGGTAGCGAAAATCGCCTGGATTTCCGTTCCATCACGAGAGTGTAGTAATGCGAGCATCAATAGAACTCGGGCCTTGTGAGGTGGAAGATCACCTCCAGCAATGACACCGGTTTGCGACTGTTGCCCACTACCAATGACTCGCCCCTCGGGAACTCTTGACGCCAAAACTACCGGAATACCTTCTGATGCGATCTCAGAAATAGCCCGCCGCATTTCCGGGCTCGTACGTCCCCCACCGAACGCCTGGACTACGATGCCAGCCACACCCTGCTGGGCCCAACTCCTGAGAACCATGGCGTCGTTGCCGGCAAAGTCAGCAACAATCGGTACTACTGGCAATGCCTCTACCCCTGCCAGTGACGGCAGCGCCTGGACTGTATGAAGCGTTTCGCTACTGCGTCGGAAAATCACTCCATCCGAATCGACTACACCTAGAGCACCCCACTCTGCAGACACGAACGTATCTATGCGGCTGTTGTCGGTCTTCCTCACATCTCTAGCTGAATGAATCTCGTCGTTAAGCACTACAAGCACTCCGCGCCCACCCGCGTTCGTGTCCGCGGCAACACGCACAGCTGTAAGCAGATTAGCTGGGCCATCGGCAGAAATGGCTGTTGCGGAGCGCATCGATCCAGTTAAAACCACCGGGCGAAGATCTTTGATGGTCAGATGAAGGAAATAAGCTGTCTCCTCCATCGTGTCCGTTCCGTGTGTCACGACAACACCGCTAATATCAGGCTCAGCATCTAGGAGTTCGTTGATACGCTTAGCCAGTAACAGCCAGTGGTCTGGCGTCATCCCAGACGAACCAATACGACTAAATTCCTCGACTTCGACCTGGGCGACTCCTGCTAGTTGCGGTACCGCCTCAATTAAAGCGCTCCCCGTCAGTTGATCGTCACCGGGCCGGCTAGCGATCGTTCCACCAGTAGCTATGACCCGTACGACAGGCAGCTCTTGCGCTCCCACAGGCAAGCTCACCAGCCAGAACGTCAGTAATCCGGCAAACGCACTCCTGAATCCCTGGGTCAAGCGACAGAGCCCTCTAACCCTGACTGGACTTCCTGCACCTTCCCATGGAATAGGTCTGACAGCCTCTGCGTGACAGGCCCGACACTTCCATCTCCAATCATGGCTCCATTCAAGGTCGTGATAGGACGTACTTCACCCGTGGTACCCGTGAAAAAGAGTTCATCGGCGCTCTTGAGTTCTTCCACCTGAATCGGACGCTCCTCCAGAGCAATACCAGCCTGGTCAGCCAATTCAAGTACAATCTCCCGGGTGATACCGGGAAGGATATTGCTTGTCGCGGGATGGGTCACAACTGTTCCATCGAATACGCCCCAGAAATTCATATGCGCTCCTTCGATCGCTACACCATCACGCACCAGGACTGCATCGTCCGCACCAGCTTCTATCGCATCCTGAAATGCGAGCACATTGGGTAGCAGACATATCGTCTTGATGTCTACACGACTCCATCGACGATCAGGTACGGTCATCGCTGAGAATCCCTGCGCCCAGCGCTCGGGCGATGGACGTTCCCATGTTCGTGCAAAAGCGTACACAGTCGGCTCAACATCTTCCTGAGGAAAATAGTGTGTTCTAGGAGCAGCACCTCGGGTTATTTGGAGATAGACATATGAAGTTGGCGCATCCTGGAAATCATTAGCTCGGATGAGCTGTTTATGGATGTCTTGGATCCCGTCGAGTGAGTAGTTAATTCTGATCCAAGCAAGTCCCCGTTCCAGCCTAGCCATGTGACGATCAAGGCTGAACGGAACTCCGTTATAGAACGGAGTCACCTCATAGACACCGTCGGCTAGCAGAAATCCACGGTCGTCTGGCGAGATCTTCGCTTCATCCTTGTGGATGAAGTCACCGTCAAGAAAGACGATGCTCATTAGGTCTCCAACAAGTGATTGGGGTTATTTGGATAAACATGTGGACGGATCTATCAATTCCTCAATAGTGATTTCAGGTGCTGACCTGTATAGGAGTTCTTTGTGGCCATAACCTCTTCCGGGGTTCCAGTCACAAGGATCTCCCCTCCTCCAGCGCCACCCTCAGGTCCCAAGTCGATGATCCAGTCTGCAGTTTTCACCACGTGCATGTTGTGCTCGATGACGATGACTGTATTACCAAGATCAACCAATCGATGGAGGACATCGAGCAGAACCCGGATATCCTCGAAATGCAATCCCGTGGTTGGTTCGTCAAGGATATAGAGCGTTTGCCCCGTGGCGCGTTTCGACAGCTCCGTAGCCAGTTTGACCCTCTGGGCTTCACCCCCAGACAAGGTGGTAGCGGACTGGCCCAGATGGATATACCCCAGACCAACATCCGCTAACGTCTGAAGCTTGTCCTTAATGCGCGGCACGGCATCAAAGAAATCGAGCGCATCATCGACTGTCATACTAAGCACATCGGCTATGTTCTTGCCCTTGTAGTAGACATCGAGAGTTTCGCGGTTATATCGGCGACCTCGACATACATCACACGAGACATACACGTCAGGGAGAAAGTGCATCTCGATTTTCACCAGTCCATCTCCCTGACACGCCTCACACCGACCACCCTTCACGTTGAAGGAAAACCGGCCTGGACCGTATCCGCGCATCTGTGATTCTGGGAGATCAGCAAAAAGCTCGCGGATCGGCGTGAAGAGACCGGTATAAGTCGCGGGATTGGACCGAGGTGTGCGACCAATCGGTGATTGGTCAACATCTATGACTTTGTCGACTAACTCAACGCCATCGATACGATCATGGCCCGCAGGAACCAGATTGCTCCGGTATAAGCGTCGTGCTAACGCATGATACAGAGTTTCATTGACAAGAGTTGATTTCCCGGAACCGCTTACCCCTGTAACACACGAGAAAACACCAAGGGGGAAGTGAACATTGAGATCTTGGAGATTATGGCCGCGTGCACCCATAACACTGATCGATCTCTCTTTATCAATCTCCCGGCGTTGCTCTGGCACGAGGATCTGGCGGTCGCCACGCAGATACGCAGCAGTAAGAGACTCTTTCTCTCCCAAGAGAACCTCCAAGGGTCCACTGGCAACAACTTCACCACCATGCCGGCCGGCCCCAGGGCCAAGGTCCACGATATGGTCCGCACGTCGGATCGTGTCTTCGTCGTGCTCGACCACGAGGACTGTATTACCTAAATCTCGAAGACGCTCTAGTGTCACTAAGAGCCGCTCGTTATCACGCTGGTGCAAACCTATCGAGGGTTCATCCAGGATGTAGAGCACACCTACTAAACGGCTGCCGATCTGCGTAGCGAGACGAATCCGCTGTGCCTCGCCGCCAGAAAGTGAACCGGCAGAACGACCCAGCGTGAGGTAGTCGAGTCCCACATCACAGAGAAAACTCAGCCGTTCTGTGACCTCCTTCAGGATGGGGCCAGCAACCTCGACCGGGATAGAAGGTTGTTTCCAATCTCTTGATCGGATCCCAGTCTGGAATGCCTCCTCACTGAGGAGTGAATTGAAGAACTCTCCTGCTTCTCTAATGGACAGCTCACCGATCTCTCCAATGGAGCGCCCCACGATTGTTACTGCTCGCGATTCAGGTTTTAGACGAGTCCCGTCGCAAGCAGCACAAGCAAGCGTGGACATGTAGTCTTCAAGTTGTCTGCGAACGGATTCTGAAGTCGTTTCACGGTAGCGTCGGTCTACGTTAGCTCGCACACCTTCCCATCGATCCTCGTAATACGCCTTGACCTTCCCGGATCCAGATTTGTATGGAAACCGAAGCTTCATCGTGCCCGACCCGCCAATGATCGCGTCCTGCACTTCCTGGTCGAGTTCACCCCAAGGCAAGCTGGCATCGAATTCGTACGCCGCTGCAAGTCCTGGGATCACAGAGTGGAATAGGGTCCCTGAAGGAGTACCCCACGGCGCAATCACACCCTCCAGAATTGAGGACCCAGAGTCACCAACCAGAAGATCCGGGTTCACTTCCTTGCTTGTGCCGAGACCGCCACACTTATCGCAAGCCCCGTATGGCGAATTGAATGAAAACTGTCTTGGCTCGAGTTCCGATAGGCTCGTTCCACAACTCTGGCAGGCATAACGCTCGCTGAAAATATGCTCTACAGGCTCACTGCCTTTGATATGCTCGACGACTTGGAGAACCCCATCTCCTGTTCGTAGTGCCGTTTCAACCGAGTCCGCCATACGATCCCTATCCTCGGCATGCACCACCAAGCGATCGACAATAACCGAAATATCGTGGTTCTCATATCTGTTAAGCTGCGGAGGCTCAGTCAGGTCGTACGTCTCACCATCAGCTCGGACTCGCACAAAACCTTCCTTACGTGCTCGTTCGAACACCGCGGCGAATTCCCCTTTCCTGCCCCGTACCAGGGGGGCAAGAACTTCAATTCTAGTTCCCTCAGGAAGGCGTAGGAGTTGATCAATAATCTGTGTGGCCGGTTGTCTGAGGATTGGATCTCCACACGAATGACAATGAGGAATTCCAATTCGAGCCCATAGAAGTCGTAGGTAGTCGTAGATCTCCGTCACCGTGCCCACAGTCGAACGTGGGTTTTTCGCAACGGTTTTTTGTTCTATAGAAATTGCCGGAGAGAGGCCCTCGATCGCGTCGACATCGGGCTTCTCCATAAGTCCAAGAAATTGGCGTGCATACGCTGAAAGAGATTCGACGTAGCGTCGTTGTCCTTCAGCATAAATCGTATCAAACGCGAGAGAGGATTTTCCTGATCCCGAGAGACCAGTAATGACGATCAGCTTCTCACGAGGGAGCTCTAAATCTATCCCCCTGAGATTGTGTTGGCGCGCACCACGGATGACCAACTTTTCTTCAGCTGTCATGGGTGGGGATGATGGAGATCCAGGCATAGCCTGCAATATTAATTTACCGGGCAAGGCAAGCCCAATCCATGAATAGAGCTATAAGGAAACTGAAATCTTAGATACACCAGCCTACCAGACGAGCCTTTTAGATCCTCATTCTCCGAAGCTTAGCGGCCCGTTCCTCGGTCGGTGGGTGGGTGCGGAAGAACCTGGAAATCGTGTCGCCAGCCGAACCTGCTAGTGGGTTAATGATCGCCAGCTGCGCTGCTGCCGGATTGATCTGCATAGGAATCTTTTGCGCATAGCCCTCGATCTTTTCTAGTGCACTCGCGAGTCCCCTCGGATCACTGGTGATCCTCGCTGCTGTTGCATCGGCCTGAAACTCGTTGGAACGGCTGATCATCATCTGGATGATCATTGCTGCCATAGGTGCGATGATCATCATGGCGATCATAACTATCAGGTTCCCTCCCCCATTAGATCGCCTTCCTCTTCCTCCCCCAAAAATCAGACCCCACTTCGCCACGCTCGCAAGCATCGCGATTGCCCCGGCTACCGTAGCAGCCACAGTCCCGACCAGCATGTGACGGTGCCGAATGTGAGCGAGCTCATGTGCGATCACTCCCTCCAATTCTCTTGTGGAGATCAGTTGGAGAATCCCAGAGGTAACGCACACAACTGCATGGTTTTGGTTCCGACCTGTGGCGAACGCATTCGGCTGTTCTGAGGGTGCGATCGCGATCGTAGGCATTGGTAAATTCGCCTCTGATCTTAGGCGATCCACCATCGTATAGAGTTCGGGAGCATCATCCGGACCAATCACCTTAGCACGGTACATTTTTAGCACTGCTCGATCGCTAAACCAGTACGCTCCCACATTCATGATGACTGCAAAAACGAGCATACCAAGAGCCATGCTCGGACCGCCCAAATAGTTTCCAGCTACGACAAGAAGCACGGTAAGCCCTGTCATGAGTGCGAAAACCTTCATCATCTGCATGCAAGAAACTCCTAGTACGTAAAAGAAGTCAGTCTGATGGCCTATTTTGAATATTGTCGTACACCACAGTGTTCCCGAAAAGGCCTCAGGCCTCGCGCACCGATATCCGGAGTTCTTAGTACCCCCACTCCCGGAAGACAAAGATCCCCACAACCTGAGCCTGCGGAATTCCCAATGAGCCGAATCCCGCACCGCCGCTCCTAAGGAACCGGTCCTCGAAGAAACCCTGAACGACATAGTCTTCAGAGAAGGCGTACTCAAGCCTTGCTCCACCGAAAACACTAGCTCCAGCATTCTGACCTGACAAAGGCCGAAAGACGAGCACGATGAACGCGTCCGGGCCAACATATTGCCCGATCTCTATTTGTGTGTCCGCAAGAGAGTTCGTGATGCCGCCGGCCAGCATAAAATCACCAGCCTGCGTAATTGAGAGGTAGTCAAGGCCTATGCCCTGAGCGAGTGCTGCCCCGAGTTGTGTCGCTACAGCTCCTGAGACAAGCGTTGTCGCGAATGATCCCACCGCACCTTGTAAGAAAGCCGTTTGTCCCGTCGCAAGCTCAGAACTCGCACGCCCGAAGATCAGGTAACTAATCAAGTCTGATTGAACGAGACCAGCTTCATCGGTGCTCAACGCAACACGCGGCAGTGTCAACGTTCCTTCAACATTGGCAGTGACTTCCAGTGGCTCATCCTCGATCCGCCGGATTCGGCTCAGGGCTTGGATGTTTAGTACTGGATTAATGCCAGGAGTACCGAGGAAACTTATAGTACCTCCGTTTACTTCAAAGCTCCTTCCGAGCACGGAATAAGAGCCCCGCAGAGCCTGTAAATCACCAATCAGAACAAGATCAGATTCCCTACGATCATAGGTCACGATTAGCTGCTCACCGCCCATCTCCACATTCATTTCATTCGAGCGAAGCCATGTATTTCTGGGTACGGATAGATCAACCTCTACGCGGAGGTTTTCCAAGAATGGGTTCCGGATATCTCGAATTAGAGATTGCCTGAAGAACTCAGTTGTATCTGTTCCTAGGTCCATAAAATCGACCACAGATACGTTACGAGCGAACTCATCTACATATAAGATCGTCTCATCCACACTCACACTTCCGTGTATCTCGGGACGCCCGTAGCGCCCCTCCAGCGTGAGGTTTCCACTTATCAAGCTCTCGACGTCGAGACGCTTTACTGCCTGAAAACGGTCGAATTCCATTGCCAGATCTAGAACAGGATCACGCACTGAATCGAGCGTAATTGTTCCGTCAATTTCAGAATGACCCGTTGCATCAGTCACAAGATGGACCGCTACGCGCCTATCCGGATTAAACGTCAGTGATCCATTCACATCGCTGTGTCGGACACCTAGGGCTCCCAGAGACCACGATGCAGCTTCCACATCAACCACACCGTCAGGTTCCGGGTCCTCCGTAGTGCCCTGAATCCGGACAACGCCTGAAACTGAGCCAGTCACATCCTCAAGAGTACCGAAGTAATCCAGCGCATCAGCAGCATCTAAAGAATCAGCCTGGATCAAAAGGTTCATCGGCCGTCTAACTGACCTCGAATCACGTTCTTGAAGAGAGAGATCTAGCGGAATTAATCCAGCCACCCGAAGAACGGGATTCGTACCCTCGAAGCCTTCAATCTCAATATTTGCTTCCAATCCGCTGTAATCTAAGGAGCCTCTAACCGCTGAGAATTCAATACCGGCATATCTAGGCGCGATAATCTCTAAGTCAGCAGAGATAACGGGATCATCGGACAACCCTTGAACTGTGAGAAGAAGGTCGGCATGGCCTTCGGCTAGAGCATCAATTTCCAGAACCTCGATCACCCGATCTAGGTGCAGCCCTTGTAGATCAAGCCGAAAATCAGATCGCCCTTCTCGTGCCAGTACACCGGAAGCGACCATATGCATTGGATCTTCACCAGTTCGGCTGATCCGGGTCGAGTCAAAGGAGACAGATACGCCATCCCAGGTGATGTGAGTTGGCTCGGCTAAGGCATAGACTAATGCATCAAGAGTCGCAGTAGCTTCTTCTAGATCCAGATGGCCACCCGCTGAATCAAATTCAAACTGTCCTCTCACCTCAAGTTCCTCGCCCATTCGCCGGATGATGCTCAAGGATGCCTCACCCCTGCGATTAGACATGTCAGCATCGACTTGTGCTCGTTCTAGCGATCTACCCTGCCACTCGACTCCAAATGCCTCGACCAATACATCCCAGTCACCCGAAATTGAAGGAAGGGAATCCGCGTTAAACACCACATGAGCACTGTCAACACGATTACGCCCGTATACGGCACCAGATACATCCATTTCCAGGCCTACGTCGAGAACATCTACTGAACCAATCAGACGGGCACTACCACTTATCGCACCATGCATTCGCACATCGGCAGTGTCAGGCAGAGCGTCAACATCCACACCCTCAAAGCGCAGCAACTCCATTTCGAGGAGTGAGAGCGTATCTTTCGCAATCACAGTGTCGCCGAGCAGAAGTGGCCGAAGGCCCTCTAAAGATTCAGCAGAGAAGGTCAACCGAGCTTCTCCATCCAAAGGAGCCGCCATTCCCAGTCGGCCATCACCCGATACAGCCACGCCACCAAGGCTGGCATCGAGGCTGTCTACCGTGAGGATGCCCGCAGACGCGGTCAGATGTGCCATCACCGTATCCACATGGAGCCCACCGACACGTGAGCGAGACCATGCCAGTGTCGCGGCAGCATCCATCGAATCTATTTGTAACCCCCGACCTTCTATCGATAGAGCTCCAGTCCATTCGGACTGCCTCGGGAGCTCCGTGAAAAAATTCGATAAAGGGACGTTGTCACCTACGATATCCAAACGATAAAACGATCCCGGCTGAGTAAGGTCGAGCACCCCTCCCAGTCCTATTCGGCCGCCAGCTGCATCGAATTCCCCTGAAACTTGCAAATCACGGAGACGTCCAACTCCTCGAATCGGTCCTGTCAATTCACCTTTAAGGCCGAGTTCGGGACGCGTTTGGGCAAGTAAGCCTAGAGACAAAGGTGAAATGTCACCTTGCACGTCCACAATCCAGTCTTCTGTCTCCGTCCTGCGCAAAGCGCCGCGCAGTAGAGCACGTGACCGAGGTACAGCGTCTGCCTCAACTGAAGCGTCAAGTGTGAAACGAAGTCCTGCGAGCGCTCTTCCTGAAAGCTGGAAGTCCAGGGTCCCTGATCCCAATAACGGTAACCCGGGTGCTATCACCTTAACCAAGCTGTAGTTGACGGGATCTAAGTGTATTTCTAAACCGGTTGCCCCAGGGTCTTCGCCCCCGTGCAGGATGCCCCCAAAATCAGCCGTTGTCGCTACTCCTCCATAACCGGTGGGGACGAGCGTTGCACGGCCATCAATCTGGAGATTCTCTTCAGTCCCGGAGAAGTGTGCGTCCCCGCTGAGCCAACCCTCAAGTGGTATATCCGTCCCAAGCCAAGGTTCAAGCCACTCCAGGGCAAGTGGATTCATGACCACACCCATGTCATCAAGGGTTATGACATCAGTGAATAAGAGATCGCCGTCTAGCTGAAGGCTGCTGCCCCCTAGATCTACTTCCAATCCCTCTAGGCCAACATTCGTACCATTCTCAGTCGCGATTGTCACAGCCCCACGGAATAATCCCTCTGGAATACGGTCATCTAGCCAGGTTAGGTCAGAGAGATCTCCTGCTCCGTCAGTTTCTAGAGAGGCGAAGAATGCCCAAACATCAGTGTCTCCCCAAGAACCAACTCTGACTTCACCCCTAAGAAGCGTTCTTTCAAAACGAAACGCCCCTTGGCGTACTCGGATTCCCTTCTGGCCGAAGTCGATCTCTCCGAAAGCTTCCTCAAGTCGAAATGATTCAGAAGTGACCGCATTGAGCATTGATAAAGAAGCAAGTTGCGCTTCTAGAAGACTTTCTGTGTTGCCTGGCCGGAGTATCACATCCTCAAGATCCAAATCGATATCCTCAAGAGACCGGTACAACAACTGTCCGTTACCATCAGGCGATGGAACCAACCTGCCCGTGCTTCCGCTGCCAGAGGGTGTGAGGATCTTCAAAAGACCTTCGCGTACCGCAATTCGTCCCACATGGATCGGTCGGCGAGTAGCTTCAATCGCGGTACCTACTGAATCAGTTTCCTCAGTACGTCGCACTACCCGCTGGATATTGAAGGGCTGCCCGGATTCCAGCCTTGAGATCTCAAACTCAAGGCCCCAAGCGATGATCGAACTAACTCGCAGATTTGATGTGATCCACGCCAATGGTGAGTACCGTACTCGGATAGAGTCAGCCCTGAGCACATGCGCTCCGTTTTCAGCATCTAACTCGACCCCGGTTAAGGTCGCCCCAGTGAATAGTGTGCCACTTTGTATTCCTTGGATTCTGAGTTCTCCGGCCAACTGCTCCTGAATCCTGGTTAACACTTGGTCCATGAAAACCCGCTGACCTGGACCGGTAGCCGATAGGACCCCTATAAGAACAAGAACCCCTCCCACGAGAACACCACCCCATCTCAAGAGGCGGCGAACCAGCTTCTTTCCTGGTTTAGTAGGCGTTTCAATGCCCGGAGTTTCAGGCGTTGCTTCAGCCGTACTTGAGTCATCGAATCCCTCGGTTGGAACCCCAGCCATCTCCTTCATCAGAATGCCTGGCCAATCGAGATATGTAATTGGAAGCGCTGGAAGGAGAATGGTGGAGCCTCTCCGAAAAGCATCGAGGTGTTAAGCCCCGTTAACTCATGCGTTCTCACGTACGGAATGACGTTGTCGTCGATCCTTATGCGGTCACTCTCCTCATGCACATTCGGATCGAACACCTCCAATTGTGATGTGACAACCGCAAGGGGCTTCCCTGCTCCAAGGCGATATGCAAGGTCTATACGTATCGGCCCGACCGGGCTAAGGTATCGAACTCCGACACCAGGAGTTACCTCAAGTTTGGATAGATCAACTTCGTCACGTCCGCCCCAAACCTGTCCAACATCAGTGAACATTGCCCATTCAAGATTCAATCCGATCGGGAAACGGACTTCGAGATTCCCCTCCAGGACTCGAGTTCCACCGGTAGGACGTGGAACGAATCGCCCTTCATCTATGGATGTGGGGTCACAAGAAAGATCCACTAATTCCGAAGGGTTGCACCCTGCTCCCTCTGGTCCAGGAGCCAGAAGTCGTACAGGATCAATTGTGAGGACCCTGGGGCCCAATCGGCCCTGTGCAAAACCACGAACCGAGTTCGCACCACCTGCATAAAAGCGCTTCTGAGGATGGACCAGGTCAAATGTTCCAGGCGTCTGCAGTAACGCTTCAAATGCACCCGCACCAACCCACCCACCACGTATTCGAGCTGCAAACACTCCAGATCGTCCGAGCCCGGAATACAGGGTGCCTTCAGCTATGGCCCGATCATACCGAAAATTTGAGCCCGTCCACTGAGATGCATGTTCAACCTCTAGGACTATGCTATATCCGCGATTGGGGTTGAGAATGTTATTTGCGAGATTGCGATTGAAGCTGAACCCGATAGGAGCAAGCCAATTGGCATCCTGCAGAATCGAGACATCCTCTGGGCTACATACCAGCAAATTTATGCAGAACAGCACTTCTGCGGCATCGAGCCGAGCTAGTTCTGGCCTGTATGAAAGTGTAAAGGAAGTCTGGGGGCCGATCAGGCGTGTGAGAGCTAATTCAACACCAACGGCCTCGCGGATGAAAACATCAGGAAGGCTTTGCCGCTCAATGAACAAAGACGTGTTGAAGGAGTTTTGAGTAGAAAATATCCACGGTTGGGCAAAATCTAACGAGACGGTCCCGGTCAATTCTCCAAACTCTTCCGTTCCGCCCTGAGGGCAAAGCAAATCCCGGAACTGAGGTGTCAGTAGATTTGCAACTCTCCCGCGGATCTGAAGAATCCGGCCTCCGCCGAAGAAATTCCGGGCCGCCCATTGAGCCTCGACACCGAAACATTCAGCCGTGGTCCAGCCTGCCCCATAGCGAACACGGTAAACGTCTCCCTCTACCACACTGACGGTGATAGGGAGCACAGAATCAGGATCAGACTGGAAGTCACCTGACACCGAAGCGCTACGGATAATATCCAATCCAAAGAGCCTGCCCTGCCCCTGCTGCACCTCATCCCGGCTGTATAGATCTCCCGTACTAAATTGCAACGTATTGAGAACGGTTACTTCACTTAGCTCGGAGTTCCCAGATACAATAATGGGTCCGTAGCGCACCCTTGAGCCGGTATCGATGTCAAATGTAACCAGGGCAGTATGAGGCTCGACCGCTGGTATCAGATGCCTGCGAAGAACATTGACCCGACCATAACCTCTGTTCGCAAGACGGTGCTCTAGAGTGTCCCTGGTTGCGTTCAGAGCGAGTATACTCAATCGGTCGCCGGGCTGGAGAGGGAGCCCTTCAAGGAGACCATCCTCAGTGACCCCGTCACCACCCTCAAAGTCTACTCTCGTAGCTATAACCGGCTCACCCTCATCAATGATGAATGAGACGGTGGCCCGACCCTCCTCCCCGAGTGATGTGAGAGTATCGACATTGATTTCCCGAAACCCTCTCTGGTAGTACCAAGCCTCAAGCCTCAGGCGATCCAGGGGGACATCTCGCTCCAGCAAGTAGAAGCGCTGTACGGCAAAATTCGCACCTGCCCAGCAGAATGGTGTGAAAACCACTGACCGACACTCGGTTTCTCTTGTTACGATTGCGCGAGCCAAAGAGTCGGCAGGAAATGATTCGTTTCCTTGAAAGGTCACTTTGCTTACTTCAGTCCTGCCTACCTGTGACAACACTGGTGATGGGATCAATGCCCAGACGCATAGAGCAATCCATTCGATCGAGTGCAGGAAACGGGGCCGAATCATGCCGGAGGGGCTTCTTTTTGGCCTAAACTGGATGGCCTTTCGTTCTTTCTGGGAAGTGGGTCCCGCGACAAGAATATTCTTGTCAGGTAGAATGTTGTGACTCCGACACCTAACGCGACTGCTGCAGATGCTAATGCAGCCCGAAAGTTCTCACTGCGAGTAGGGGCATTGCGGATATAGCGCATAGTCGATCCTAGGCCCTCTCTTCACTTGCCATGTGCCTGGGTAGTGACGGGGACTCATTAGACATATGTCGCCGCATCAAAGAAATGGATTCCAGGGCTTCAAAGACTTGTTCACTATTCCGTAAGAGATACGGAGTGACCTTGATCCGATCTTCCATTACATCCAAGACGTTCACACTGTTTGTGCCTTTTTCTTCTCCTCTACCCCTTCGTGATGTTGCGGTCCCAGCAGTAATGAGTGGAACCCCCAAGTTTTTTCCCGGAACCACATCCCTCGACATTGCAACTTGCATCCGGTGAAGGTGCCCACTCAGCACTACATCCACCTCCATCTCTTTGATCTGATTGATGATCAGTGGAGCAGCCGGTAGAGGTCGCCCTCCGCCCCCGGCACTCTTAGACACAAAGTGATGGTGCGTGACAAGAACTCGAATCCCTTCTGTCGGCTCGTTATCGAAGCTCTGGCGGGCAAATCTGAGTTGCGCCTGAGTTAAGCGCCCACCAACAATCGCACTCCACGGTGATGCGGAGTTCAGCGCGACCACTGTTGCTCCTGGAATCACAGTCACCGAATCAAGATCATGAGGAATAGTGCGATTCCAGTTTCGGTACGGGACCGATAAGCGCTCCCAAAACCTGTAGAGTGGCACGTCGTGATTCCCTGGCGTCACGACAATAGGTACTTGGGGTAATTCTTCAAGAAATTTCCATGCAGCTTGAAACTCATGAACCTTAGCCCGCTGGGTGAGGTCACCCGAAATGACTATCAGATTCGGGTCTACTTCAAACGCAAGCTGCCGAAGTGCTTTGGCGGCACGAGGACGGAATGGTCGCCCCATCTGTAGGTCTGATCCGTGGAGGATCCTCAGCATTGATTCAGTGCTACTCAGGAGCTGCGCGTAGGCTCAGGACGATTAGCACTCTTCATGCGTACTATCCCGACCAGTCCCACAGCTGCAATTGCGAGGCTTACCAGTTGTGCCAAGGTCAAGATACCGAAGAATCGATCATCTTTGGCGCGTAGGAATTCGACCAGGAAGCGCTCTCCGCTCGCCATAACCAGCCAGAGCATGAAGAGCCTACCAGGACTTTTCTGGTTTTTACGCACACGCCAAAGGAAGAAGAAGATCAGCGTGCTGATACCCACCTCGTAGAGTTGAGTTGGGTGGACCGGCACAATCTGACCATACTTCTCAATGAGTTCGGGATCCACTGAAATTCCGAAATCCCGCTCAATGATGTCTACTCGGGTAGGGGGCGCGCCCCTTGGAAATGCTATACCGAAAATAGAGTCGGTTGGACGACCCCAATCATCTCCCACAAGGAAGCAGCCCATACGGCCTACGGCATAGCCCAATGCAAGAGCCGGGGCGCCAGCATCAAAAGTCCGACGCAAAGGAAGTTTTCGCCGACGAATCTCCCATATGACCAATACCGTAGCGAGCAGGAAGCCGCCATACCAGACAAGGCCACCACGAGAAAAAATTAGCGCCGCGGGGGCACTCGCGAGTCTCTCGTAGTTAAGGAGGATGTAGTAGCCCTTAGCTCCGAGAATCCCACCCACGACGCCCATGAACACCAGATCCCAAGCTCTTTCGGGATCCTCACCCATCCGTTCCAACTCTGACCGAATGATCCAGCCACCGGTCAGAAACGCTAAGAGCATGAACACCCCGAATGAGGTGATCGGCATTCCACCTACTCCTGGAAGCCAGCCCGGAAGTTCAAAAATGACGGGATACATGCCAGTCTAACTTCGCCTGACTATGAATTCACTAGAACCACCTATAGCCTTACTGTTCACGCCATACTCTGCTCAAGCCCGGGTAGCACCATGGTCGCTGAGGCTGAAATATCGAGTTCAGCTACGTCGCCTAGATCGTAACGGAAGCGTGCTGCGCGAGCGATCATTGCAGCATTGTCTAAAGAAAGGCGTGTTGAGGCATGGAACAGTTCTCCTTCAGCACCAAGCCGGCTCGCAAGCTCGTCACACAGCCTCCTGTTGGCACTAACTCCGCCACCGACAAGGACGCGGGCGCACTTAGTCTGCCCAACAGCCCTCATAGTCTTGGAGGCAAGTACATCTACAGCAGCTTCCTGAAAACTAGCAGCGACGTGAGCGATTTCTGAAGACAATACACCGTCCGACTCAAGCCTTCTTACCAATTCTGCAACAGCTGTCTTCAGGCCACTAAATGAAAAGTCATAAAATTCGGCGTCATCCGGTTTTTGATTGCCGTGAAGCATCGGCCTGGGGAGTTTGTAACGAGAGGCCTTACCCTCAGAAGCGATACGCTCGATCAGGGGTCCGCCGGGATACCCTAATCCCAAAAGCTTAGCCACCTTGTCGAAAGCTTCGCCAGCTGCATCGTCCCTGGTCTCTCCCAATAATCGGTATTCTCCCCACTTTACCGCATGAACTAGTAGGGTATGCCCACCTGAGACGAGAAGAGCCACGAAAGGCGGTTGCGCAGCTGCGTTTTCCAGTGAAGGCGAAAACAGGTGCCCTTCCATATGATGAACAGCAACGAGAGGACGATCACACGCGAAAGAAGCCGCCTTACTCCAAGATAATCCGACTAGCAGAGCACCAATGAGCCCAGGTCCCGCTGTAACCCCAAATACATCGATTTCACGCAGTGAAACCTCTGCCTGGCGGAGTGCTTCTTCTACCACCACATCAACCTTCTGCAAATGAGCTCGTGCTGCAAGTTCTGGCACCACTCCCCCGAATATTTCATGCTCATCTTGAGAGAGGATCACATGGCCAAGAATAGCATTTTCTCCATTGAGAACTGCAGCCGATGTCTCGTCGCAAGATGTCTCAAGGCCTAAAATCAAAGGGCGCAAGGCATTGCTCACTGGAGTGCCTGATTAATCCCAGTTGATCCCTCAGCATCCCTCCTGGCAATCACCTCAGTAGTCTCAGGAATAGCGGTCACAAACTCTGGAATCCCTTCTAGTCGCAACGGAACACGTCGCTCTTCACCTGGCAGGATACCCTCAAGATCCTCGGGCGACACCCAAACCCTGAGCAAGCTCGGGTCTAGTGCATTCACCAGGCTTTTGGGTCCAGAAAACCGGACCTGGACCACTACCGGTTCTATCGCCACATCAATGCCAATCCTCTCAGCATCAAACTGTACAGAAAATCCTTGTAAAACCCGCTCAATGTCATCTTCGACGTTGAGACCCATAGTGACAACATCAGGAGATACATCCACGCCGGATAAGCTCGCCGTGTCGATAGCCACAGAGAAAACCCCGGATTTCTCGACTGTAGCAAGATCAAAAGGCTCTAACCAAACCGAGTCTAATTGAGAAACCTGACTCTCCGAACCACGAACTCTTACGTTCAGCGGAGCCAACCCAACAGAGCTGGCCAAAGCAAGATTGTCACGTAAATCGCCAAAGACTCGGGTTGCTATGGGAAGGGTTCGCGTCATCGTAGGCTCAAACATGAGATCTATCATCGCCGGTGAAATGAATTCTACAGTTAGGCCGGTCGACTGACCAAGTTCGACCCAATCACGGTCGAGAAATACGCTCGTATCAGGTGTTCCAACTTGACTGATTGGAATACTCAGAGCCGTGCCTTCACGATCTAGTCTGATGATATCACGGGATGAGCCACTAAGTTGCAGTTCGACCTCTATGGGAGTGGGATCGCTAGCAAGAGTCCACAACGTGTCACTCAATTCAACCCGAACCGGTACCCTTTGGAAACTTTCGGAAGAAGTGCGTGGCTCAGTTTGAACCAGTGCCCATAAAAATACGGACAGGCCTAATGCGGCCACCTTTAGCCTCCAGTTATGGACCCATACACTTCTTTTCCTAGACATTCTGTTATCCGCTCGCCAGTAGGCGACGGACAAGATCTTGGTTAACAGGAGCATCCCAACGTGTGCCGCCTGCAACCTTCTTGTAGATCAGCCCATCCTTCCCAATTAAGAATGTCTCGGGGACACCTGTGGTCTGGTAAGTTCGCTGTATATCTCCAGATGGATCATGGAGAATTCGGAAAGTCAAACCCAAATCTTTAGCAAATAGATCAAGATCTCCTCCCGCTCTACCGAAATCATCGGACCGACCCAGGGGCGCATCGATACTAACAGCAAGAATTTCAAAGTCTTTGTCGTCGAGTTCATCATAGAGGCGCTGCATCGAAGGCATCTCCTCCAGACAGGGCTCACACCAGGTCGCCCAAATGTTCAGAAGGATGACCCGCCCATCGAAGTCTTCCAACGACATGTTTATGCCATCTAGGGATTCAGCGGAAAACATCGGTGCACTCGCTCCCGTAATCACCGGCTTGAGGCTCTCCCGTTTAACCCAAGCAAAGCCAACGACCATTGCTGTCACAAGCATCGCCCAAAGATAGGGCGATTGGAGGAATCTTCGCCTCATGCGATGTCTCCGAATCCCTTTTGGGATAACGATTCTGAGCTCACTTAAGCCCTCCGGTTCCTACGACCAATAGGAGTCATTGTTCCATGACCTCTCCACTCATACCAACCTTGAGACGCACCTCTGCCCCTCGCTCCAATTCAATTTCAGACGCTGGCTCCTGCTCAACTACAACACCCTGATCTCTACCGAAGCGGAAGACTTCCGCGATTTCAGAAACCACAAGCCCGAGTGAATTAAGCAAAACCAACGCCTCTTCTCTATCCAGCCCCAGAACCAATGGCATTGCCACTAAAGCTGGGCCAGTGCTCACTATCATAAGGATTTCAGCCGGCAGTGGGATGATAGTGTCGGGAGGAGGAAAGACTTCCAGCACCCTACCCCGAGGTAAGTCGGCCTCAGCCGTATCCATGGACACGAGAAATCCACTGCTCTCAAGAACGATTTGAGCACGGTCTTCAGTCAGCCCTAACACATCGGGCACAGATCGTAATTGAGGACCAAGGCTGACCGTAACCCTCACTTGGCTTTCCGGCCTGAGTACCTGCCCTGGAAGTGGTGCCTGACCGATGATCAGCGCCTCCGGTACAGATGGATGGAGCAGGGAATCAATATCACCTAAAACCAAGCCTGCACCTGCTAGGCGTTCACGGGCGGTCGCGAGCCCTCCCCCACGAATATCCGGTACTTCGAAAAGATCTCCGGGTGGTGGTGGTGGTGGGAAGATGAACTGTGTGGTTATCAGATAGCCACCGAACCAACCAAGTAGAGCGAACATCGGGACACTAAACCACAGCCGAGAGTAACCACCCTGTCCTCCTTGTCCCTTGCTAGCCTTAGCAATCGGCCCACGCAATTTATCGCGTCGACTGCGCCTTCGCCGGGAGAGCGAGCCCCCTAACTTCAATGCATCCTCCTCAACCGGGCCGCGAACGATCCATCTCGCCCATCCTTGTCAGGGTGCACAGAAAGGTAGCCACTCTCATCCAGAAATTCCGCGTCTACTGTGTCACTCGGTTCTAGTTCGAAACCACGGTTCCTCAAAAGGAAGCCTTCCACCAACTCATGGTTCTCTTCTGGCTCAAGAGTACAGGTGGAGTAAATGAGGAGTCCACCCACACGGACGAGGGGCGCTGCAGAATCCAACAGTCCATCTTGGACGCTAGTGATCTTGGATACTGAATCTGGGCTCAGCCGCCAGCGTATATCGGGATGGCGCGCAAGAGTACCCGTACCTGTGCATGGAACATCCAGTAAGATTGCATCCGCCGATTTGATCGGTGGATTATGTGCATCAGCAACGACACAATTAACCTGAACACCTGTCCTCTTAGCATTCTCTTGAACCATACGCATGCGTGACTCCGAGCAGTCGGCAGCTAAAGTAGACCGAACCCCTGTGGCAATTGTGAGAGCCTTACCACCAGGTGCAGCACATAAATCAGCAACTTCCATGCCTGGTGATATGTTTGCGTACCAGGTCACAAGATGTGAAGCCGGATCCTGAATGACTGCTTCGGGGAATGCCACCAGCGCAGCTGCCGGACTTGAAGACCGCCTCAACCTCAAGCATTCAGTTCCGTAGCCCACAGGCTCTCCATCTAGTCCGGCCAACCTCAAGGCTTTTAGGGCCTCTTCTGCTCGTGCATGGAGAGGAGTTAAGCAGGCTAACGGACGAGTGTTATTAGCTTCAGTGAGGTCGAAGACCTTCTGGGCCCCCCATCTCTTGAGCCAACGGTTGACTAGCCACCTTGGGTGAGATCCCCATGTCGTAAGGAACCCTACTGGATCAGAATCAAGATCTGGAAATTCCGCCGTATCAGCTCCCGCTGCGGCCAACCTTCGCAACACAGCGTTCGCAAGTCCAGCTGCACCTTTGCCCACTAGTGAGCGTACCTGAGCCACTGCCTCTGAGACTGCCGCGTAGTCAGGCACCGAACGCATATAAAGCAACTGGTAAGCAGCAAGCCTTAGGACTTCTCGTACGTTCGGATCAAGTGTTTCCACACCCCTGTGTACATGAGGTGAAAGTAGATGATCAAGCCGACCTCGAAGTCTAGTTACACCATAGGAGAGTTCGTGGGCGAACCTACGCTCTCGAGCTTCCACACCTTGAATACATGACTCCAGAGCTCTGTCAAGCCGACGTCCGCGCTCAACTTGTTCACGTATGTTGAATGCGGTCCGTCGGCCAAGGCTGCACCCATCTCTTGTCACGGCTCAGTCCAGCATTCCCACCTCAGGAGACGACGGAACTGCGATTTCACGAGATTTCATGCGCCCAGCTAAAAAGGCGAGTCTCCCAGAAATCGTGGCAGCCTTCATCGCATGAGCCATCCTGACTGGGTCCTTGGCTGCTGCCAATGCAGTATTCATGAGAACGCCATCCACACCTTGTTCCATGGTTAGACACGCGTCGGACGCGGTTCCTACCCCCGCATCTACGATGATCGGGACTTCGAGCCTCCGCTTGATCTCCCTAATGAAGTAAGGGTTTACAACACCAAGCCCACTGCCGATTGGACTCGCGAGGGGCATAACCGCAACACAACCCACATCCTCAAGTCGGAGTGCGGTAATGAGATCATCGTTGGTATATGCCATTACTTTGAACCCTTCATCAGCAAGAGTTTGCGCCGCTTCGATCGTAGCCCGAACGTCCGGTAAAAGCGTCTCATCATCACCGATGACCTCCAACTTCACGAACTCGTTGAAGCCAGCTGCCCGAGCCAGCCTTGCGTACCGGATTGCATCCTCTGCCGTGTGGCATCCGGCAGTATTTGCCAATAAGAAAAACTCTTCTGGGCTCAGGTGATGTAGAATTGCCTCCTCTCTTGTCCGGTCGAGATCCACACGACGCACCGCAACTGTCACCATCTCGGCACCACTCGCCCTAATGGTATCAACCATGATTTGGTTGGTGGTATACTTACCGGTACCGACAATAAGGCGTGACGTAAACGTTACTCCTGCTATTTCCAAGGGACTATCGAGTCCTTGTGACACTTCAGCAGTCATATCAAGGTTAGTTGTTGTCATCGGGCTAACCCCCACCTACAAAATGGACAACTTCGATCGCATCCCCTTCGCGGATATCAAAATCAGGGTATCTGTCACGGTCTAAAATCTCCTTGTTCAGCTCTACAACTACCGCCAAGGGATTGATCTCAATGGCTTCGAGCAGACTCTGGACTGTATGACCAAATGTAATGTCCCGATCCTTACCATTTAATCGAACTTGAATGCGTTCAGTGCTGCTCAACTGTGTTCTCCTTCACCCAATTTGAGTTCAGAAAGATAAGCACGAATGGCATCACGTGGATTCTCAGCATTCCAGACCCCCCGTATGATAGCCACCCCCTTGGCTCCTGCGGCTAAGACACTACCGACTCTCTCAGGAGTGATGCCACCAATACCCACAAGCGGCATGTCCCCAGCCACAGGGCACACCCTCGACATGAGCGATACACCCCCTGGCTCCATCCCATCATGACTGGGTGTCATAAAAAGTGTGCCCACAAACACGTAGTCTGCACCCTCTTTTTTTGCGGTAGCAGATTCGCTCTCATCATGAACTGAGGCCCCAATCATTAAGTCGCACCCAACAAGTCGACGTACAGCGTAGACGGAGAGAGATCTCTGCCCTAAATGCACGCCGTCAGCCCCTGCAGTCAACGCGATGTCCAAACGGTCATTAAGAAAGAGACTTCCACCTGTTGCATCCGCTATTGGGCGCATTTTTGTGACCAATTCGTGAATCTTGCGGCCGTGCGTAGACGGGCCACGAATATGCAGAGCCATATATGGACCTCCCGCTTCGAACACAGTTTTCATGACTCCTGCGATATTCTGGCGCGCAAGTACACCGTCATTGGTCACCAAGTGAAGACATGGGATCCTCTTCACTCGAAACGCTGACCCAGTTCAACTCCCCTCCCATTAATCCAGTCTAGCGTGCTCATCCGCTGGCGACCCGCAGGCTGAACTTCCCGGACTAGTAAACCACCTGAACTCGTGGAGATCACTAGTCCCTGTTCCGGGTCAGCTCCAACCACGGTACCAGGGGATGAGATTTCGAATGGTGTCTGCCTGCTAGCCTGGGAAGATTCCAGTTCAGGCGCAGGGCTCGGTCTAAAAAACTTGATCGGCATACCATCCAACTTCGACCACGCTCCCGGAATGGCATCCATACCACGAATAAATAGCGCTACTTCACTGGCCGATAAGGTCCAGTCAATTCTGGCAATTTTGCGATCTACTTTGGGGGCATAGCTCACAGCATCTTCCAACTGCTCTCTCTCGTCCGTATTCCCATGTGCGAGGAATCCTAGCGCTTCTCTGAGCGCTAGAGCCCCGAGTCCGGAAAGCCTAGACATCAGTTCTGATGCGCTATCCTCATGGAAGATGGGTTCAGAGAGCTGGTGGATTATCGGCCCTGCATCCATGGCTTCAACCATGCGCATGACCGTGACTCCTGTCTGCCCGTGCCCGCGTATAATCGCCCAGTTTACAGGTGCTGCTCCTCTCAGCTGAGGAAGAAGCGAGGCATGTACGTTGACCGATCCGAGCGAGGGAATATCCAATACTTCACGCTTCAGGATATGCCCATAAGCCACCACCACTGAGAGATCAGGTCTCAACTCCCTGATTTGCTCAATAAACTCCTCTCCCTGAGGACGAATAGGCGCCATCACCTCATAGCCCAAAGCAAGTGCCGCTTCCTTTACCGGTGACCTCTTTATGCGTCGCCCACGTCCGGCAGGTCGATCGGGTTGTGTAACAACTCCCACGATTTCTGCGCCATCTTTCGCGAGTGCCTTCAGAGACGGGACCGCAAAATTAGGCGTTCCCCAGAAGAGAATTCTCATCGCACTCACTCAATCCTCTTCAGCCTGAATCTTTTTCCACTTTTTCATGAGGATACGACGCTTGAGTGCGCTGACTTGATCGACAAACAATATGCCATCGAGATGATCTATCTCATGCTGCAGCACGCGTGCGAAAAGTCCCTCAACTTCCAGTTCGATGCGCTCACCATCAATATCTACTGCTTCCACCCGGATAGCTGAGGATCTCTTTATCACCTCTTCAAGTCCCGGGATACTCAGACAACCTTCTGGAGCCTTTTCACTCTCCGTGCTCGTCCACACCACCCTGGGGTTGATCAGAGCTAAACGAGCCTCAGGATGTTCCTCACTTCTTAAGTCAACCACAATCACGCGTTGAGAGATGCCGATTTGGGGAGCTGCGAGACCGATACCCTCTGCATGGTACATAGTCTCGAACATATCACGCACCAACATCTTCAGGTCCTGATCGACCGCATCTACCTTAGCCGCTGCGATCCGAAGGATCGGGTCGCCCATTATGACAACTTGATGTAGAGCCACGAAGTAAGTCCCTACTCCTCTTGCGCGTTGCCTTTAAGATCGAGCACCGCTGCGATGCGTGTGCGGTCGACCGTCACCCTCGTACTTTCGGCGGTCCTTACTATGAGCTGGGTCTCTTCAGCGTGAACAACCCTCCCGATGATACCACCGGCAGTCACGATGTCGTCCCCCTTCCTAACGGAGGACAACATCTCCTCGTGTCGCTTTCGTTCCTTTACTTGTGGCCTAAGCACCAAGAAGTAGAAGATGGCGATAAAAGCGGCAATGTTGATGGCGAAAGCTAGATTCACAGAAGATCTCCGTACGGGGTTAAACCTAGTCCGACGATTCAGCGCCGGAACTCCTATATCGCTCAAGCCACCCTCGTGACCAAGACAGGAACGTGCCTTCAGCGATCCGACGTCGCGACTCCTCACTCAACGCTGCAAGAAAGCGAAGATTGTGGATCGAGAGCAGTCGAACTGCGAGCCACTCTGAGGCGACAACCAAATGGCGAAGGTAAGCCCTGTCATAGCATGAGCATGTGTAGCAGTCACACTCAGTATCGAGTGGGCGGGTATCTTTACGAAACCGAGCCATCTTCAAGTTGACCTGGCCTTCCTGGCTCGTCCAGACAGCACCGTGTCGAGCATTTCTGGTTGGTGCAACGCAATCGAATAAATCACAGCCACGGGCAACGGCTTCGAGTAGATCATCAGGGTAGCCAACACCCATAAGGTATCTCGGGCGATTCATCGGTAGTTCATCATGAAGAAGTTCCAGGACCCGCCACATGTCGTCCTTGGATTCCCCGACGCTTAGGCCGCCAATTCCGTAACCAGTCCAGTCTTCTGTGTCCATAAACTGGCGAGCATGTTCTCGGCGCAGATCGTCGTAAATGTTCCCTTGTAATACTGGAAATAGTGTTTGGGGAGGGGAATCTCCCCGTTTTTCAAGTTCTTGGAAACGCAAACGACAACGGTTGAGCCATTGCATTGTCCGGATATTCGATACGCTCACATGCGAATGATCTGCGCCACCCGGTGGACATTCGTCTAGCGCCATGATCACATCGGCCCCAAGCATGCGCTGAATGTCTATGACGGATTCTGGAGTAAACGCATGCTTGGACCCATCAATGTGACTCTGGAACTCTACCCTATCGTCGTGCAATTCCCGAATCTTAGCCAACGAGAATACCTGATAACCTCCCGAATCGGTAAGAATCGGACCATCCCACCGCATGAACTTATGCAGTCCTCCTAAATCATGAACTAGTTCATGCCCTGGCCGCAGGTAGAGATGGTACGTATTGGCGAGTACCATCTCTGCTCCAAGTGCACTGACCTCATCCATAATGAGGCCCTTCACAGTACCGAGCGTTCCGACCGGCATGAACGCCGGCGTTTGCACCTCACCGTGGGGTGTGGAAAATTTTCCCTGTCGGGCAGCACCCTCAGTGCTCTCGATCTTGAAGTCGAACATAGTGGGTAAAATCTAACCGCTGCTCGTTCGAATGCAGTCTGACCTTATTTCAGTAGCAACATTCGACACGATCATTGACCACAGGATGAGTATAAGAAGTAAGGTTAATGGTGATCCACGACCGCCATAGCGTCTCCGTACGAATAGAACCTGTAACCACACGCGATCGCCTGTTGATAGGCTGCCATAGTGTTGTCATACCCTGCGAACGCAGCCACAAGCATCAGTAATGTGGACCGCGGGAGATGAAAATTAGTCAGTAGACAATTTACGATCTGGAAATTGAACGAGGGACGTATGAAAAGCTGCGTGGTTCCTGACCCAGGTCGAACAAGCCCTCCCTCTTCCACAGCTGATTCAAGTGTTCTGACCACGGTCGTCCCGATCGCCCAAATCCGCCTGCCTGCCATGACGGACGTATTAATCGCGTCGGCGGCCTCCTTGGATATATAATAGTGTTCCTCGTGCAATTCATGCTCTGCTGGATCGTCAACCGCTACAGGGCGAAAAGTCCCAATCCCAACGTGAAGCGTCACAGCAACTCGACGGACTCCGTGTTCCTGCAAGCGTGTTAGTAAATCCTTCGTGAAATGGAGCCCGGCCGTGGGTGCCGCTATCGAACCAGGCTCACGAGCGTACACGGTCTGATATCGCTCTCGGTCCATCGGTTCATCCGACCGGCCAATGTAGGGAGGCAGGGGCATGTGGCCGTGTTTGTTGATTACAGCCTCTGGTGTGAGGTCCGAGACAAGCCTGACCAGCCGACCACTTTCCGGTGCCGAATCTAAGATTTCCACTGTTAGGTCAGGCGCGATAACTACCGTCCGGCCAGGCTTGAGCTTTGATCCCGGTCGCACTAGAGCTTCCCAAACATAAGGGTCGCCTGAATCGGCTGATGGCCTCACGAGCAGAACTTCCGAGGGGGCTCCAGTTAATTTCCTTCCTAGTAGCCTCGCCGGCAACACTCTGCTTTCATTGACGACAAGCACATCGCCTGGCTCGAACAACTCAACCATATCCCTACACTGCAGGTGGCGGGATTCAGGAAAGTTGTCTTCTCCCGGTGACAGAGCATCCACTGAACGCGCCACTACAAGTAGCTTACTAGCATCCCGAACTGGCACAGGGTATTTAGCCACATGTCCGGGCGGAAGTTCGTACTGGTAGTCGGATACGTGCGAACCGTCGGGCGATAACGTCACCGAAGCGAACTAACCAAGTCCCGTCTCACGACCCGTCGGTAAAGAGCGACTCCTGAGCATTTAGATTGCCGTCTGGGATTGTGTAACCGAAACGGCGGAATGCTCGAGGGGTCGCGACACGTCCCTGAGGAGTCCTCATTAGAAACCCCTCCATAATCAAGAAAGGCTCATAGACCTCTTCTAGGGTGGTCGAATCCTCACCCATGGCAACAGCTAACGAATTTAGTCCTACAGGTCCTCCCTCAAATTTCTCAATGAGTGTTTTGAGGACACGTGCATCCATTTCATCCAAGCCGTACTCATCGACATCGAGCATCTTTAGTGCATCCTGTGCCACTTGCCCATCAATTTTCCCTTGGGCACGAACTTGAGCAAAGTCTCGGACCCTCTTTAGCAGTCGATTTGCTACTCGCGGGGTACCGCGAGCCCGTCTCGCCAACTCATTAGCCCCTTCTTCATCTGTCTCCACATCCAAGACTTTGGCACTCCGACGGACGATGGTCACGAGCTCTTCAGGCGGATAAAAATTCAGTCGATGCACGATACCAAAGCGGGCACGCATTGGAGCCGTCAACAATCCGAAACGAGTAGTGGCTCCTACTAGGGTGAAGGGCTCTACCTTCATCGTCATCGTTTGAGCTTTCGGCCCATCTGAGAGGCGTATATCGACCTGCCAGTCCTCCATCGCAGGATAGAGAAACTCTTCAATGACCGGACGTAGCCGGTGAATCTCGTCGATGAAAAGGATATCCCCTTCCCGCTGGTTAGTCAGAATACCAACTAAGTCGGCTGGTTTCTCGAGTATGGGGCCTGACGTCGTCTTTATGTTGACACCCATCTCCCGAGCAAGGAGCGCGGCCAAGGTCGTCTTGCCAAGGCCCGGAGGTCCATGGAACAGGATGTGGTCAAGAGGCTCACGCCTCTGTTTTGCGGCTTCAATCGAGATTGACAGCGCTTCCTTGACCTTACCCTGCCCGATGAACTCCTCTAGCTGTCTGGGTCGCAGAGTTGGTTCACTTGCTGAGTCTTCGGTGAGTGACTCGGGTGTTGTTATATGGGTGTGCTCAGTCATACGGAAATCTCCCCGAAGTCCAACACCTTATTCAAAACATACACCGAGAGCACTCAAGGCCTACATCCCCTCGCTCTGTTACGACATTGTAGGAACATCCTATGAAATCAGGGGTTGCTAGGCTCAAGATGCTATAAGTTCAGGTAGCCGAAAGAGCCCGTCGAACCAACTCTTCAGTCGAATCCGGAACTCCATCCTCTAATACCGCGCGGACCGCGGTATCAGCCACTGAAAATGAGTAACCCAGGTTTACTAAGGCCTGCACAGCGTATTGCGCGCCACCGGTCACGCTATCCACTACAGGGGTCACAATCGCAAGGTCTGCAACCTTATCTGCAAGATCAAGTGCGATCTTTTCTGCCTTCTTCTTTCCTATGCCACTCACCTGCTGAAGCGCAGTGGAGTCTTTCTCGACTAGGGCTCTCGCAAGACGCTCAGCCGAATAGGTCGACATCATCGCGAGAGCAAGCTTGGCACCCACCCCTGTAGCAGTCAGCAGTCTCTGGAAAAGCAGTCGCTCGCGAGCGTTGGAAAACCCATAGAGAGCGATAGAACTCTCGGTCACGACCTGTAGGGTACGCAATTCAACCGAGCCCCCTGGAGATGGAAGTCCCTCTAAAACCGTGATCGGGACCTCGACCTCGTAGACGACTCCTCCCGAAGTCTCGACCTCTACACACGCAGCATCTTGGGATAGGAGTTTACCTTGAAGACGTGAGATCATAGACAAATCTCTCCGGGAAAGCTGCCGATCAGGCAATGACAGAGAGCTGTCGCGACCCCGTCCGCGGCATCCGCAGGTTTCGGGGGTTCTTTGAGTTTAAGCTTCTGCTTCACCATGAAACCAACCTGGTCTTTGGTTGCATTACCACTCCCGACGACAGCTTTCTTGATCTGCCGAGGAGCGTACTCTGCAACAGCAATCTCGTGGAGCGCCGCAGCCAACAGAATAGCCCCTCGAGCGTGTCCCAACTTGAGAGCACTCTGGGCGTTCTTACCGTGGAAAACATCCTCGACAGACATTACGAAAGGTTGGTGACGTTCGATCAAGGCCACAATCGCTTCATAGATCTCTCGGATCCGGTTCGCGAGAACATGATCAGGTGACGTTCGAATAACACCGCACTCTACAAGGGCAACCACACCACCTTCCCCACGAGCAACTACGCCATAGCCAGTAACTGCGGTCCCAGGATCAACCCCCAAGACCAGGACTTCGTTGGATTTCTCCGTCACATCGCCTCTGCGATGATGTCCTCATCAATATCTGCATTCGAGTGAACCTCTTGCACGTCATCCAACTCCTCTAACATTTCAAGAAGCTTGAGCATCTTCTCCGCGTCCCGCCCCGTTACCGCAACTTCATTCTTAGCAATTCGAGTAAGTTCAACCGAAGTTGGCTTAATTCCTGCTTCCTTAATTCCATCCTGAACAGACACGAAATCAGCGGCTTCCGTAGTCAATATAAATTCATCCTCATCTGCAATCACATCTTCTGCACCCGCTTCTATGGCTATCTCAAATAAGGAATCCTCATCGTACTGCCCCGCATCAATCACGATTTGGCCTTTACGTTCAAATTGCCATGCAACTGAACCATCTGTCCCCAGGCTACCATCGTATTTAGTTAGGGCGTGACGTACAGCTGCAACCGTACGATTCGTATTATCCGTAAGGCACTCGATAAAAAGCGCCACCCCACCGGGCCCATATCCTTCATAAGCAACCTCTTCATAATTGACACCTTCGAGTTCGCCAGTGCCCTTCTTGATTGCTCGCTCGATATTCTCAGCCGGCATGCTCGCAGCCCGTGCGGTATCGACCGCGAGCCTAAGGCGGGCGTTGTAATCCGGCTCTCCTCCCCCATCGCGCGCCGCCACAGTGATCTCACGTATGAGCTTAGTGAAAAGTACGCCGCGTTTTGCATCATTGACGCCTTTCTTTCGCTTAATCTTTGACCACTTGTTATGGCCAGCCACTAAACCTCCATTTGTTCGTTATCAAGCATTTTTAGTCAGACACTTGAAGGTATGTGAGCGTGGGTAGACGGACCAACGTTCCAGAGCCTCTTGCGATATAACGCTCCAGGGGATTATGCCTGACGTAGTCCAGAAACATTCAAATTGCTGACCTTAACAAAAAGAGTTAACGGCCAAGTCGGGTAGTATTACCATCTTCTAGGCCAAGAGCCCATCGTATACCACCTACGAGATGTGCGCGGAATACGGGGTCATTGCTCCAAATATCGTCGCGGTGACCAAGTGAGGTGTAAAATGAACGCCTTTTCCCAAAGTCTCGAACCCACGACTGAGGATGATCACCTCCCAATTCAATCTCTTCTAATCCGGAGATGTCAGTAGTCTCAGTATCAATGCTAAGTAGGACACGTACCCGGTTACGCGAGAAGCCGGGCGGTATGCGATTGCCGAAGAGTACATCCATATTTTCCTGCGGCCGATCTTCATGCCAAGCGGAAGTACCGAACTGGTAAAACTCATCCATGATCGGCCAACTCGCACCCAACATTTTCGTCGCTGGATGCTCTAAATCCTCTACCGTTAGCACGATGATGTGGTTCTGGCTAACCGTCCTACGAAAATACGCACCCAGCATCTCGCCGAATTCAGGATAGTTATAGAGGGTTAAGGAGGCGTTATGGACACCAACGAAACCGCCTCCATTCCTTACGAAATCTACCAGCGCTTTCTTCTTTGAGTCTTCGAGTGGGAGATTCCCATTCGTCTGTCGCCGCCGCCGCCACGGTACGCCGCCATCGCGGCTGCGCCGCCTGCTCCACGGAACCGGTTATTCACGATATTGTTATAGATCGATCCGAATAGAACCGTAAAACCGACAGTGATTCCATAATTAAAGTCTGTGGCTCTCGTGCGAAGTCTCAGGAGAGCTTCCTCGTCTGTCACGCCACCAGCAGATAGATAGATCTGGTCGTCGACCCAACCGATGTCCCCACGAGCGTTTACACTGAACCCCCTCACAATCCTAAAATCCACGTCGCCACGAAGTGAGACGTTGTGACGGTTAATATCATGAAGGTAGTGCGATGCTCGAACGGTGATTCCGGCATCACCCCAAGGCTGGCGCTGGGAGAGTTCGATCTCCAAAGACTGTTCCCACTTGGTCTCTTCGAGTTGTCCGAATACGGTCTCGTCGATGTAGTCCCGGTACGCGGGGCCAATATTGTAGAAAACCGTGAGCGACCGCCTAGTCGCTTCATCATAGGGGAAGAAACTGTACTCGACTGCAGGTGTTAGTTCAGCCCTAAAGTTTTGGTTCACACGGGTTGAGCGGGATACTTGGCCCAGGGCACCGATCGACCAATGCTCACTCAGCGCATAGGTGATCATTTGGCTGAAATTCCAGTCTGTACGCTGATCAGTGAACGTTCCATCCTCCAAATCAAACTCAACTCGGTTGAGATTAGTGTATCCGAAGAGATTGATCTTCCAGGTAGGCGATACGCGGGATGCAGAGAGGCTGCTGTTCAGCCGCATGCTCGAACGGGTTTCCTCCCCGTCTAGATTGGCACTCCCGTTGAAACGGAAAAACCAGAGGTTCCACGGATCGTCTACTTCCCCCTGCGACACCAGGCGCGTGCCCCCCCTATCTCCGCCGGGTGTAACGTCGGAACCCTGGAGTGTCACAATGCCCCGAAACCCAGACTGATTGGCAAAGTTTGCAAGACTAATACCTAACGCATGTGTAATCCCATCCAGACGTTCTCGGTCAGTGTCGGTAGATAATGCTTGGAAAAGACTTGTGTCCTCATATCCGTCGTATTCACCGTATCCGATCAAGTCCATCTGATATTCCCGACCGCCGGAACCCGTAGTCAGGCTGGTCATAATGACATGAACATCAGCCACGTCACGGTCCCGAACCCAATTCACCCAGTTGATCTCAGTACGGTAGTACTCGGAATTACAATCTCTCCCGTCACAATCGAAGAAGACGTTGGGTCGAGGATCTGACACCTCGCTTTCTACTTGTTGGGCAGAGATAGGAGTCGCTAGTAGCATGATCCAGAGAAACCCCAAGGTTCCACTGCACTTCTGGTTAAATGACATTGTTCCCTGTGTATCTAGTTTGGATAAGTCCGACGATAGGATGTCAACTAACCAAGACACTTAAGTGTCTCGGTTAGTTGACATCTAGGTTAAATCTCAGAACTCAGTTGCTGTCCTGATTTATCAATTCTGGAGCACGGCGAGACATGACTGCCTGTTCGAAGATATAGGCATAACCGAGTAAGTCACCCTCAGTCCACATGTCCCCAATGAAGGCTAATACAAACGGCGTATTATCCTCATAGTATGCATACGGGACAGTCACAACTGGAATCCCAAAGTCGTTGATGATGTTACTCGGCAACTCTGGCCAATTGTTCGGGTTGTAATCCGGCCGGTCTGGATCTTCGACCAGATCCCGGTTAGGTGCACCCGCCTGCGGGAAAAAAAGAGCGTCGAGTTCGTGGTCCGCCATTACACTGCGGAAGAGTTCTCTAATCTCCATGCGCCAAGACTGGAATGCATCACCCTCCTCTGTAGCGCCCGGCCTGGTGGGTAGAGTACGCCTTCTTTCGCCCTGCCCACCACGGCGACCGAAAACCTCTCCTGACAGCTCCTCCCATTCTGCGATGCTGTGAAATGCTGCATCCGAGCCAAGACCTTGGAGGTAGATCCGCCTGTCGTATGCCCCCTGCGATGGGACGCTCGGTCGTTCGCTATAGAGCTCTATAAAGTCTGACCCTGCAAATGGATCTTCGATTACCACTGCCCCGAGGTCTGTGAGGGTAGAAATGGCCGCCCGATAAACTGTCTCAGTCTTAGGGTCCAAGGGGAGCCAGCGCTCTCGCCAACCCGACCCAACAAGACCGAAACGCTTCCCCTCGATGGCTGCCTCGGCAAGAGCGCTCGCATATCCGTTCTCTGGGATGTGATCCACCGCCGCGAATGTTGCAAAATCATCTGTTGTCGGACCGGCAATAATGTCTAGAGTAATAGCTGCATCATATACATTTTTCGCCATCGGTCCGACGACATCGACGTAGCTACCGTTGATCGGATAGACACCTTCTAGCGGAACAAGCCCGTATGTTGGTTTGACACCCACCAGTGCTTGAGCGGATGATGGGTTCTGTATTGACCCTCCGGTTTCAGTCCCCAGCCCCAGCACAGCAAAGCTCGCATTGACTGCGGTAGCGGTACCGCCGCTAGAACCCCCAGGAGCCTTGGTGACGTTGTAGGGGTTAAGTGTGATACCAGCGACAGAGCTGTTTGTGCGTGTCCCGTGACCCGCAAAATCAGGAAGGTTTGTCTTGCCGAGAATAATCGCGCCCGCATTGCGCAGTCGCTCCACAGCAGCAGCATCATCGCCAGGAATCATATCGATTCCACCCGTCGCAGTGCTGAAGCCCCAGAACCCCGCAGTCGTCACGAGCCCGGTGTAATCCATGTTGTCCTTAATAACAACCGGAACTCCATGGAGTGGGCCTCTTGGACCAGAAGAGCGGTACTCTTCGTCGAGACGCGCTGCTATTTCCAGGGCCTCGGGGTTCATCGATATGAACGCATTATAGTAGTCTTCGTAGCGATCAATGCGCTCAAGAAAAGCCTTGGTCAGGTCCACAGCTGTGTACTCCCCATCGGCGTAGGCTTCCTGGATCTCTTCTGTAGTCAGTTCGACCAAATCAATACCCTGCCCAACCAGCATCCCCGGGCTAAGTAGAGCTAGTAGAACCGAAGCTATGCCAATAAACGACGGCGGGTTCATTATCAAATATTCAGTGTGAAATCCGACACCTCAAGAATCACCAGGTGCACTGCCCTTAGGAGCATCCTGTTCAGAAATCGGCCGCGTGCGGATAGTTGGATACTCAATTCCGAGTTGTTCCAGATACGTACTAAAGCGATTCGAATCGTAGTAATAAGGACGCATCTCCGGCCGCCATCGTGCCATGATCTCTTCGTTAAGCCATATCGCCGGCTGGTCTGTCGGCGCTATGAATGGAGTGTAGACGGTTTCTGCAGTTTGGACGTCGTTGAAGTAAGTCCAGGCCGCCTCAACCGTCTCACCGTCTAGGAAGAGGTCTAGAAGTGTACGCGCCTGAACCTTAGCCCCTGCAACCGCGCCCTTATGCGCAATCGGCGTCGCCATCGCGATCCCGTTTGCCCAGTTATGTCCAGGACCGCCTGACATATTGGATGGATAACTCATTGTGACAGTAGGCATGTTCCACGAAACATCTCCTATATCATCGGATCCACCACCAAGAGATTGAGAAAGGTCAACCGGACCTCGCAAAGCACGAATGGAGTCAGCCAAACCAGTTACATCTACACCCATTTCTCGCTGGAATGCCTCCGCAAACCGGATATCATCCTCACTCCAGTCCGGCAGTCCAACCGCTTGAATGTTAGAGTAGGTGACTTCAGCAACGGGCTTGCTGAAGTGGCGTCCCCAAGCTGCTCCCACCGTCATGATCGTATCGACTTCTGTGCCAGTCATCAGGGCAGCACCCTCAGCCATCAGGATCGCAGCATCGTACTGCTCTTTTGTGAGATCATAATCACGCTCTCGGAAATAGAACCAGATCGTTGCAGTCTGAGGAACCACATTCGGCTGATCCCCGCCCTCGACTATGATATAGTGCGACCTAGCTGCGGGTCTCAGGTGTTCCCGCTTGAACTCCCAGCCCTGGGCCATGAGCATAACAGCGTCGAGCGCTGACCGGCCTCGCCAGGGTGACCCTGCTGAGTGCGCAGTCTCGCCTGTGAAGCGGTACTGGACCGACCAGAGAGCATTACCACCTGCCTGACCCCAGGAAACACCAAAATTATTACCAACGTGAGTGAAAAGGTTCACGTCTACATCATCGAACACCCCTTCCCTAACGAAGTAAGCCTTTGAAGCAACCTGCTCCTCAGCAACACCTGGCCAGATCAGAAGAGTCCCATTTACTCCTTCGCGTTCCATGAGTTCCTTAACCACGATTGCCGCGACAATATTCACAGCCTGCCCAGAGTTGTGGCCCTCACCATGTCCAGGTGCCATCGACAGAATCGGATCACGATACGCAACACCAGGCTTCTGGTTGGACTGAGGGATTCCATCGACATCAGAACCCAAAGCAATCACGGGTTCACCTGAGCCGTTTGACCACATCGCCGTCCAGGCGCTTGGCATCCCCGCTACTCCCAATTCAATATCAAATCCTTCTTCCTCTAGTAGCCCTGTGAGGTACCGCTGAGTCTCGAACTCCTGCATCCCAAGCTCACCAAAAGAGAAGAGGTGATCGACGATCTCCTGAGCAAGCTTCGCCCGATCGCGAATCATCTGCTCTGCCTCTGCCTTCAAGGCCTCGAGTCTCGGGTCCTGTTGAGCCACGAGATTCGGCACGAGCGTTAAGGCTGCGATCATTACTGCCAACAGAAGAGATACGTGACGCATGGAATTTGTTCTCCGGTGAGTCCTGGGTTCCAAAGAAGCGATACGAATGCCATTCTCGCTTGCCTTGGGCAAGTGGTTACAAGAAGATTGCTAGCCTCCTCCTCGTACGGAGCTACATCTATGACTAGAACCCGGAGAGTATTTCTCAGGGACTTGGCGAAGAGCCTATTGGCAGTAGGAGCAATGCCTAAACCATTCGTGGGCAGTACTGTTTTGCCCAACCAGACGGGTACAGGACTAATCACCGATCTGAGGTACCTTGAGCATGAGTTACCTGATCGTGCCGGCGAGCCACACCCAGAGCGGCCATTACGATTGATCCGGATTGCACAAGCTTTCGCCGAGCGCGGCCTCGACTCAGAGTTGACCCCGCTGCAACTACATTCTGATTCGATGCCCTTCATTCGCAGTCACCATACCCCAGAGCATGTGGATGCTGTTCGGGAAATCGAAGTGACAGGTGAAATTGCAGAACTTGCTGTGGCAGGAGCTTTAGGCGCGATTGACGCTGTAGCAAATGGACAGGTGCGTAATGCGTTTTGTGCTCTCAGACCTCCGGGACATCACGCTAACAATACTGGACAGGAAGAGGGTTTTTGTTTTTACAGCAACGCGGCAGTCGCTGCTAGGTACGCGCAACTTCGTCACGGTTTTGAAAAGATCTTGATCGTCGACTGGGACTACCATCATGGGAACGCAACCCAGAATGCGTTCTATGATGACCCCAGCGTCCTCTTTTTTTCAGCTCATGACTGGCAAGCATATCCCGGCACAGGAGACCCCTCACTCCGTGGAGATGGAGAAGGCTCAGGACTCAACCTGAATGTTCACCTGGATTGCGGATCAAAAGACATCGACATGCTCAAGCATTGGGACAGTGTGCTGCTGCCGGCCGTAAGCAGGTTCCAGCCGGACTTCGTCATTGTGTCCGCGGGTTTCGACAGTCGTATGGATGACCTACTTGGCTGCTTCGACCTTACTGACGATGTATTTCGGCGCATGACACGAACTACAATGGATATAGCCAATGACTACT
>Ga0310121_10000590_pt1 | contig 39459 bp, 32 predicted proteins | sample CB27_Tmax_986_MG_FD_203504 | JGI IMG/M metagenome (GOLD analysis project Ga0310121, IMG submission 203504) | Marine microbial communities from Western Arctic Ocean, Canada - CB27_Tmax_986 | ecosystem: Environmental > Aquatic > Marine > Oceanic | place: Canada: Western Arctic Ocean | collected...
TCTTTGCCTTCCTTGAAAAGAACTAAGGTAGGGATACTACGGATTGAATATCGTTCGGAAATGTTAGCCGCACGGTCCGTATCGATCTTCACAACCAGCATACGTCCACTCTGTTCCCGAGCAAGTTTGTCCACCAGTGGAGCGACCATCTTGCACGGCGCGCACCAATCAGCATAGAAGTCCACCAACACTGGGACTGAGGCCGCAAGTACAGTCTCGTCAAAATCATCTTGGGAGACATTGACCGGTCGATCGAGCAGTATTGGCTTTGTGCAATTATTACATGGTGTCTGGTGCCCGCTACCGAACACCTCAACCCGGTTCAACTTTTCACAGAACTGACAACGCAAACTTACGGATTGATCTGGAAGGGGGGGCAAGGAGATCCTCCATGTTTTACTCAATGAGGTCAAAATGCGAAGCTAGAGCACCACAGACGTTTCATCAACGGGGTAGCCAGGGGGCGAAGCTGGCTACATGATCCGTCCATTATGACCACCCAGCAATTCCCATTGGACCGTTTTGTAAAGGCAAGAGCCCGCATCAGGCATACTGTGCATAAAACACCACTCATGGGATCTAAGGCCCTATCAAAGTGGATCGGTGTACCGGTTTACTTTAAGTGTGAGAATCTACAGAAGACAGGCTCCTTCAAAGTCCGTGGTGCACTCCATAAGGTCACCCAACTAACGCAAGAAGAGCGAGCCAAAGGTGTCGCAACTATCTCGGCGGGCAATCACGCCCAGGCAGTAGCTTGGGCGGCAGCCAGTGTTGAAGTCCCGTGCGTTGTAGTGATGCCAGAGAACGCCTCCCCGATTAAGGTAGCCGCAAGTAAGAGCTACGGAGCGGAAGTCATACTCCACGGGGATGCTAAGGCAGCGTTCACAAAAGTCCTGGAGGTTTCGAACGATCGAGGACTTACGTTTCTACATCCATTCGATGACGAGGAGGTCGTCGCAGGACATGGAAGTTGCGCCCTAGAGATCGCCGAACAACTAAAAGAGGTCAGTTCCGTGATTGTCCCAGTGGGAGGCGGTGGGCTCTCCTCAGCCATCGCTGCTGCCATGGCAGTCCTAAAAACGGACATTTCAGTGTGGGGTGTAGAGCCGAGGGGTGCACCGAGCATGCACCGGAGCCTGGAGAGTGGTAAGCCCATCCAACTCGACTCGACAAATACCATCGCAGATGGTCTGGCTCCGCCTATGGCTGGGAGACTCAACTATGAGCTTTTGGCGACGCACGCCCGGGGAGTGGTACTCGTTACTGACGACGAAATTGTTTATGCCATGAAGGCACTGTTGGAACGCATGAAGCTTCTAGTGGAGCCCTCTGGAGCTGCTGGCCTTGCAGCCCTCCTTACCAATAAGATACCGCTAGAACCAGATGCTCCTGTTGTGGTCATCCTCACCGGTGGAAATGCAGACCTTATTCAATTAAGCGAACTGCTGTCGCAAAACCCTAAGGAAGTAGTGCCTCGTTCCTAGCCCCCAAATGAGTTGATTGAGGCCATTTGCGGCCAACTTATCCCATGCCCTATCATCGCGCCCATGAATAAATCGGTATTTCGTCGCTATTTACTTCCTGGCTTGGTCTGCCAATCTATCGTAATTGGAGGAGGCTACGGCACTGGTAGAGAACTCGTCGAGTTTTTCCTCTCCCAAGGGCCCTTGGGTGGACTACTCGCGATTGGAGTAACAACCGTAGTTTTCAGCACAGTATCAATGGTCACATTCGAACTCGCGCGCGTATGGAGAGCTTTTGACTACAGGCACTTCTTTCAAAAGCTCCTGGGCCCTGGATGGAGAATTTTTGAAGGATGCTATTTAGGACTTCTTCTAATTGTTCTGGCAGTAGTAGCAGCTGCGGCAGGCGAGATTGTCCAAAAAACATTCGGATCGGGCTACTGGATAGGGGTTAGCATCGTAATGCTGGGCGTCGGAGGTCTAGTTTTGGGGGGCAACAAAACTATCGAGCGCTTTTTCTCCCTCTGGTCATTCCTTCTCTACGGCCTCTACATAGTGTTTGTTCTGTGGTGCTTTAGGAGCTTTGGGCCCTTGATCTCATCAAATCTCACCGCTGAGCCTATAGGAACGGGTTGGATGGTAGCTGGGGTTTCATATGCGGGTTACAACCTGATGGCACCATTTGTACTCGCGACACTGCGCCTGCACGAGACGAGAAGGGAAACCTTTATTGCTGGTGCACTGACCGGTCCTATCGTGATGATTCCTGGCTTGTTGTTCTTTCTTGCTACTGTCGGATACTACCCAGAAATCCTCGATGAAGCGGTACCGTCTGACTATCTCTTAACTATTCTAGATTCTCAGGTCTTCAGGGTCGCTTTCCAGGTTGTTCTTATAGGGACATTGGTGGAAACGGGGGCCGGATTAATCCATGCCTTTAACGAGCGCATTTCAGGACTCAGGGCTGACGGAGACAAAGAACTCCCCGCGTGGGTTCGGCCTGCTGTGGCAATCGGCCTACTCGTGATCGCAACCTTTGTCAGTCAGGCCGGCCTCATCAACCTTATCGCCAAAGGTTATGGCACGCTGACCTGGGGTTTCATCATCGTGTATGTGATACCAGTTCTGACGATAGGCGTCTGGAAGCTAAGAGCAACTCACCCGTAGACCGCACTCTGAGTCCTAGCAGTTTCTATTAACACTGGGGAATCTCTTTCATCCCCGGGGCGCATCAGTTGAATCGTCTGCCCATTGATCAACGAGCTTAGCAGCGGTCACCTGACCCAGCAGGTTTGTAGTGCTGCGGAACATGTCAGGGATACGATCAATCCCAAGCAGAATAGCCAGCCCAGAAAGTGGTATCCCCACTGCGTCGAGTGCAGGAGCTAGGGTCATTACTCCCGAGGATGGCACAGGAGCAACGGTAAGCGCAGCGAGAAATGTAGCCAGTAGCGCGCCCCCGACGGCCGTTACCGGAAAAGGTACGTTGTAAAGGTCCGCGAGAAAGACGATCGCAGCGCCCTGGAAAAGCGCACTTCCAGGGCGGTACATCGAAGCACCAAGGGGTATCACCAGATCAGCAACATGCTCCGACACATCAAGGTTTCTCTTGGATTCTTCTAGTGTTACCGGAAGAGCGGTTACGGTACTTGTTGTTGAGAACACGATGGACGCAGCACCAAACGTCCCCGAAAAAAATCTCTTCGGTCCGATACCGGCGATAACACTAAGTGGAGCCAGGTACATAAGGCCCAGATAGATCGCGAGCCCAACAAGCACACTCAAGACGAAAACAGCGAGGCTCTGGATCAAGCCCCAACCGAGTTGAGCGGTAACTGGTGCAACAAGTCCGAAAACACCTATTGGTGCGGTCCAAAGGATCCACCAAACCAGCTTGATCAATGCGTCACTAACCGCATCAGAAAAGTTCAGAAGAGTTCTGCGGGCTTCTTCTCCTAATGTCCCTGCGGCTGCACCAAATAGTGCCGTGAATACAATCAAGGGGAGAAGTTGCCCGCTGCTAGCAGCCGCGAACGGGTTATCCGGAATCAATCCCAGTACGAAATCGACAAGCCCAGGCAACTCGGGTGCCTCTTGGTCCGTAGCAAGAGGTGCTACCAAATCGGGGGTGAATTGAACCCCAAGCCAAGACACCCCCATCCCAAGCAAGATCGCTGGGATAACAGTTACCCACATGAACCCCACACTAAGTCCCCCCAGACGCCCAAGTTTTCTAGGGTCCCCGAGCTTAGCAACTCCACTAAAAATCACCGCCATCACGAGCGGGATAATGACCATCTTGATTGCACTCATGAACGCTGTCCCGAGTGGTGCAGATCCAACCGCGACTACCATGAGGAAATCTGATTCTGTAACAGCAGCCAATAGCCCTACAGCAAGTCCAAGTGCCAGTCCAATCCCTATGGTAAAGTGGAGCATGGTTAGCGGAACCCCCTAATGATCCATTGGTGAAGTCCGGGTAAGCACAGCGGTCACCAAAAGCACTGCGTGGGCGAATAGTAGTTCAAGCGCTGCACTTTTCCTCATTGCTCGAGGCCCATCAACATCCAAAAGACGAGGTGTGATACGTCGCCAGTTCAGCAGTCCGATTGATAGAACGATAAACACGAGACCGAGTTTCACCATCAAGGTCCGGCCATATGAGGTCGTGATCAATGCACCGAGTGAAGGGAGATGCATCCATGCAGCCAGCGTCCCCGTCAACAACAAGACCACCACGGCAGGTAATGCTACGCGGGAGAACACGGGCACGAGCTCTGGCAACAATGTGTAGTCGGCAGATTGACCCCTAATTTTCCAAGCTCGTTCTGAAAGCAATACTAGGGTGAGCCCGCCAATCCAAACTCCTGCAGCACTCACATGTATCAGATCCCCGGAAATACTTATCCACCGGAGTCCCTCTGTTCCGTTTGCATGACCCGTCAGTGCAGGAAATACACTCAAGGCTAGGGTTAATAAGGCGGCCATGACCCACCCACCCTTCCTAGTCCACTTCAGGGATAGGAAGGCTACCATGACCAGAAACGAGGCGGCAAACCCGAAAAGCCATGTTGCTCCCCAGTCAGTCCCAAATGCCAAGAGTTGGGCATCCTCCGCCCAAGAAGCAAATGGATCTCGGAACTCTTGGAGCTGCCTCAAGAAGACTAGGCTTAATGCCACCGGAAGAGTGATCCCGCCCAGCCGCCCGAGTCTCATAGCCACACCTAGCGACACCTCAGCATGTGACTCAGATATTGATCTCCCTATATCATGGGGAGGAACGAGAATCCAGCGGCCTGTGATCGCACCCCAGCAGGTGATAAGACCTCCGAAGAGCAGCCATCCTGTGAGGATACCAAGAAGGGGTGTCACCCCTGTGACTTAGTGAGCGTCAACAGTGAATGAAAACTCATTCTTAACCACGTGTCCATCGTCACCGATCCCACGCCATGCCACCATGTGCGCACCAGCTGCGAGCTTGCCTTTTACTTGCACGCTGTAGTGCTTGTGGTCCTCACTGGCCTGCATAATCAGGCCGGTTTCCAGTAGATCACCTGCGGGATTAATCAAGCGCATTCCCACAGAATTATCCTGTGGAATTTGCGTGAACCACAGTTGAACAGCCTCCGGTGAAGGCACACTTGAGTCAGCCTCTGGTATCGATTTTACCAAACCGAAGTGGATCGTATCAAGGTCTGATGTACTAGCTACCGTGGCCCCAACCGCCACGATGGTAACCAGAGCAAGAGCAGTAAACTTCTTTCTCATCTGATTCTCCTAATTGCCCATGGACTCCTGAACGCAATATACACGTTGCCTACGCTCTAGGAGAAGAATGCTACAGATCCCGCATACTGGACCCGCTGCCAGAAAAGCAAATGCCCATTGCCAACCCAATGCACCCACTATTGCGGGTACAGCCTGGATCGTGACCATGGTGAGCAGGAAGCCAAGCGAGGTTTGCAACATCAAGGCAGTTCCTACTGAGTCCTGAGGGGCAACCTCGGTAACTAGTGCGCTAAATTGGGCAGAGTCTGCAACCACAAAGAATCCCCAAACCCAGGTGAGGCCAACCAGGAAGGCAAAGGGGGCATGAAACAGAACACCCGCAGTCAAGCAGCATCCCCCACTTATGGCCATCGCCAGATTGACGACTCGATGCCGCCCAATGCGATCCGCTGCTACGCCACCCCAGACACACCCCAAGGCCCCCGCCGCGATCGTACCAAATACGACTAGATCTATAATCGTATCCGACACCGCTCCGGCCGCTGCAGCGAATAGGAATGCAGAAATCCAGGTCCACATGGCGTAGAGCTCCCACATGTGTCCTAGATAACCTCCGGTCGCGAGCATGGTTTCTTTATGCCTCAAAAGCTTTCCGACCCGACTCCATTCAAACGCCCGGCTAGGAAAAGGATATGGACCGTCTCGGTAGGCAGTAGCAATCAGGAGGGTCGCAAAAAGTCCGGCAATCGATCCACCAGCGATTACAGAGATTGTGTCAGTACCTCCGACCGCCTTGAGCAAATATGGTGTAGCCTTACCCACAGTCAGGGCTCCAACCACAGTGCCAATAGCTAAGCCTCTAGCCGACTGGAACCAAGTCGAGACCATCTTCATGCCCGGAGGATAAACTCCAGCGAGAAAGAATCCTGTGAGAAAACGCGCTGGTAGGGCTTCATTAAACCCATCCACCGTAAGAAGAACGGCATTCGACGCTGCTGCTAAGAACGCGGATAGGGCGAAATATGCCCTCGACGGAAGTACATCGGCCAAGTTAAGTATCGCCCCCAAGGCCGTTCCTGAGACAAACCCAAGTTGAACAATTGTTGTGAGCCAACCCAGCTGGCTCGACGAAAGTGACCACTTGAGTTGTAGTTCTGGACCGATTGCAGTTGCGCTCATCCAGGATGTCAGCGATAGCAACATTCCAAGCGAGACGACGGCCAGCATAGTCCATCGGCGGGGATCTTTATCTACATCACTGTGAATGATCTCCGTTTCCAAGTCTTCCCTTTCCGGGTTCACGAGCGAAAGAGTTGCTTGGCCACAAACCATACATTTGCAGGTCGCTCAGCTAGACGCCGCATATACCAAGGAAACCAAGACGAGCCGTAACTAATCAGCACCCGAACCACGTGCCCTGAGTTGGCTAATCTATATTGCTCACGGCGTTCAATGCCGTAAAGCATCGCAAATTCGTAATCGTCTTTCCCGACACCCAATTCAGCTGCCATACGATTCACAGACTCAATCATCCGAGTGTCGTGAGTAGCAATCACCGGTCTTGCCATACCACCATTAAGTCGGGCCTCGAGAAGAACCCTGGAAAGTTGGAAGTAGTGCTCATCAACTTCACGCTTGCGGGGATATGCAACTTCTTTGGGTTCCTTGTACGCTCCCTTTACAAGCCGAATAGATGGATCCAATGGAAGAAGCCTTTCGAGATCATTCTCAGTCCGCCGAAGGTATGATTGCAGACATAAACCCAAGTTGGCGTTCGTAAGCATCACGTTCCTAAAAACCTCCAGTGTCACATCGACGTAGTCAGAACTTTCCATGTCGATCCACACAAGAAACGGAGTAGATGCGGCCAGTCGCCTCAGTCTTTCTTGCGCGACCTCTGGCCCGAAGTCCAGACCCAACTGTGTGAGCTTTACCGATATTTCAAGATCAAGCCCGGCTTCGCTCGCATCCTGTAATACACCGAGGTACTCATCCAGCACAGCGTCAGCCTGATCAATCGAGTTAAGGTTCTCACCAAGCAGAGTGACGAGGGTTCCAATGCCCTTTGTCGCTAGCTCATCGGCCTCTGTGAGAGCTTCTTCCCAGGTCTCGCCAGGCATAAACCGACTGGTAGCTCGCTTGACGACACTCATTCTCGACAGGCGCTCGGCCAGAACCGGATTTGTTGAAGCCCAGAGTAGGACTTTACGCATCACGTAGCTGTCCTATTAGCTGTTCCGTTCAAGCGCTCACGAACCGGTACATCAGTCGGATCAATCGGTATGCTTCATCCATACTACGGGCCATATATCTGACCGTATAGCCATCTACCTTTGACATTCCGGGGATCGATTGGAGTACATCCACATGAGTCGTTGACGTGAAGCGCATTCTGATTTCAACGGGTGATCCAAGTTCTAGGGGGCTGAACCCATTACTCCTAAGTCGATCGAGTGCCACTTCTGTCATCTCCCGTAACATGGTCCTGACCACATCGGGGTGTCGGAGGCGAGCTGACGAAGGGGTTTCTGCCGTCTTTGTGGTCACCGTTTCAGATCCAAGGAGTTGGCCCAATTCAGCTGCAGCGGCTGAATCCCCTGAGACGAGGATTACGGGCACTCCAAGGCTGCCGGCAAATGCCGCGTTCATTCCACCTTCGCCTACCTCCACATCGTTTAGCCACAAACCTTTGACTGAACCACTCCCTGTGTGAGCAAGAAACCCATCTGGATCACCCGCCTTGGCATGATATCCAATGAAAATTGCGCCATCGAAGGAGGAGTCGAGCCCCTGTACCATTCCAAGCGGCTTAATAGATCCCTGAATGTAGCTAATCCTAGGATCAAGCTCTCCGTGTAGCACATTCTGATGATCGCCATGAGAATCATTCACGAGGATATCAGCACTCGGAATGTGTTCGAAAATTGCAGCCACAACTGAGTTGACTTCCTGGGTCATGTATTGTCTAGAGATCCCATAATCCTTACCACCACTACTCGTCATCAATGGAGATCCAACGCCCCCAATCCCCTCTAGATCAACCGAGATGAAGAGTTTTATTGACTCTTGTGAATCAGCCGGAGCGGGGGGCGCTAGGCAAGCACCAAGAGTGAATAGACAGGCCTTCAAAACAAATGCGCGGAGCTTCATAGTGCACCCCCGATAGGTGTATACCCAGATGAGATCAGCGCCGCTCTATAAGCAGCCACGCTATCGTCAATGATAGCAGAAAGCTCTGATCTTATGGTCTCGGCCGCTGTTATTGCTTGATTAATCATGGTTCGGGTATTCTCCGATGGAGCCCCATCTTCACCTGTGATTCTACCAATAGGTTGACCGACAACACTAGCTACGATGTCGCCACCGCAAGATCCCTGACATTCAGGTCCAGTAAATAGACGTTGATTGAGTGCACGCAATGCCTCCCGAAGGTTCTGCCCTTCTTCCCTTAAATCATCTTCATTCTCATCAAGCGTCTCCAATACTCTTTCGACACCAAGCATTAGTCGCTCCAATTCTTCCCTGGCTTCGTCCACGCTCCGTATTATCTCGGCCATCATGACCAACGCTTCTCTCTTGGCGAGAAGGTCCTCAATATCTCTTGGATTTCTCGGGTCGCCACTTACCTCCAAGTTCGACCTGGACCAGACATCACCAATTGATACCGTGACGGAATAGGTGCCCGGGAAAACGCTCATTTGTTCAGGGAATCGCATTGGGTCAGCCTCTCCTCCCGGTCTAAGATCCCAGGAAAATCGAGTCACTCCTACGTTGGCGGAAATAGCTCGCGAATAGACGGTATCCATAGATTCACTAGTCACCGTTACCTGTCCCTGGCCACCCTCTGCCGACCAGAAACTGATGAGAGCCCCATTAGGTCGCGTCTCAGCCTGCTGCATCGCATGGCCAGTAGAGCGGTAGCCTATCGCTTCGGCGATGTTCACATCGTACGCCGGTGGCGGGGAAAAGACATGCACTATCGCATTTTGGACTGTTGGATCTGAGGCAAGCTCACGCAGCGGACGAATGTCATCCAGCACGATCAAGGCACGCCCATGCGTACCCAAGACAAGATCACCATCCCGCGGATGCACAATCAGATCCCTAATTGGCACAGCCGGCACACCAGATGTGTACCTCATCCAACTATCACCACGGTCAAGGCTTACTCTGAGTCCAAATTCAGTACCGAGGAAAAGTAGGTTTGGATTTTCTGGATCTTCCTCAATCGCATGCACGAATCCGTCAATGTTCTCCGACGAAAGGGATGTCCACGTGAAACCATAATCTTCAGTGACATAAACGTGAGGAGTCCAATCACCTCGCCGATGATCTTCAGCAACGAGATAGGCCCTGCCCGGTTGGTGTTTAGAGGGTTGTACGTCTGGAATCCAGATACCGTGTGGTAATCCCCTGATGCTGTCTCGCACGTTCTCCCAACTGTTACCTCCATCTCGAGTGACCTGCACGTTTCCATCATCTGTACCGACCCAAATGAGGCCTTCTTCTAGGAAACTGGGACCGATTGAGATGATCGTGGTGTGTGTTTCCGCACCCGATGCATCGATCGTTAATCCCCCGCTCTCGGAGTGCCGCTGCTTTACTGGATCATCAGTCGTCAGATCCGGGGATATGATCTGCCAACTTCTTCCCTGATCTGTGCTCTGATGTAGGTATTGGCTCCCAAGGTAAATCCTTTCAGTTTGGAAGGGATCCGAAGTCAATCCTGCATTCCAATTGAATCTGAGTTCATCCCCATCCGGATGGACCGGCCGAATACTACGCCGGGCCCCAGTCATCTTATCAAAATGCTGAAGGTTACCACCTTGGGACATGGAATACCCAAAGCGATCTGGATCTGAAAAGTCAGGCATCACACTGAATCCGTCTCCTCCCCCGACCCGGAACCAGTGTGCATTCAGTATGCCTTTATTCTCCCAAACAGTGCTGGGCCCATACCATGAACCATTATCCTGTAATCCACCGTAGATATTAAATGGGAGGGCGTTATCAACTGATATATGGTAGAACTGGGCCAAAGGAAGATTCTCTACAAAACGCCAGGTATCCCCGCGGTCTGCAGTGAACGCAATTCCTCCATCTTCACCAAGAATCATGTTTTGGGGGTTCTCAGGATCAATCCAAAGCTCATGGACATCCCCATGAATGATCTGACTGGGAACTACTGTCTCCCAATTCCGCCCTTGGTCCTGGCTAACATCAATGGACCCGTGTAAGCGGTAGATACGATTTTCGTTCTTAGGGTCTACACGGATGTCAGCGTAATAGAACGGACGCGGGTTAATCCCTGGATTATCAGAAATTGTTACCCAATTTCGTCCACCATCATCAGACCGTACAAGCGCGGATTTCTCCGCCTCCACTAGTGCATAGACTACGTTCGGATCGGACTGGGCTATCGCCAATCCGACCCTTCCCAGCTGACCCGCTGGCAAACCGTCTTCCGATGTTAGCTGTTCCCAAGAGTCTCCACCGTTGTAGGTCACGAATAGTCCTGAACCCTGACCTCCGGACGTGAGGAACCAGGGATCTCTCCGGAACTCCCACATCGCAGCAAAGAGCTTATCCGGATTAGAAGGATCCATGACCACATCTGCGATACCACTACGAGGGTTTTGCCAGAGAATCCGATCCCACGTCCTTCCACCATCAAGCGTGCGGTAAAGGCCGCGTTCCTGCCCATCCGACCAGGCGGGTCCCATTACTCCTACATATACAATGTCTGGATCAGTAGGGTGCGTGATGATTCTGTGGATCCTTTCGGACTGGCGAAGTCCGATCAATCGCCATGTGTGACCTCCGTCTATTGATTTGAAGAGGCCCCGCCCGACTCCAGCACTATTTCGTGGATTCCCCTCGCCCGTGCCGACCCAAACGATATCGGGGTTCGGCTGGAATACGGCGATAGCCCCAATACCGAGAACATCTTGATCATCAAAGACGGGAGTCCAACTGATACCGCCGTTTTCAGATCGAAATAGACCGCCCGTTGCACCTCCTACATAGATGATATTCCGGTCGGCTAACACGACCTCTACGTCGGAGACACGGCCACTCATCCCGGCTGGCCCAATCCCTCTCGCTCGCATGCTCCCGAATAGATCGGGGCGCTCCTGCGCACTCAGCGAAAATACTGTCAAAGTGATTACAAGAAAATTCCACAAAAGGCCTTGCTTCATCAGATGCTCCTAATACGTGTCTTACGAATGCCAGTCACCTGGCAGGCTTCAGATTAGGCTTCGTTTCACAACGCTGCTAGCCCCTCCGGCGCCCAACAAGTCAGGACGTAATTCACTAAGCCTTCATCTACTCAACTGCTTGTGCTAGCCTCCGCGCTGAACAACGTGCCCTTAGTGCTTAAGCGGGTCTTTAGATGTTTACTCAAACACCCAATTTAGCTGCGTTCTCGCCCAGGCAATGCCTCATATGCTAACTGAGCTCTTCCTCCTGGCCACCCTGGGCACCGAACCTGACTCAATACGCTACAACGGACGTATGGGTGAGCTCGAGGTCAGCCCGCCGAAGCTAGTTGATCCGGGAATTAACGTCGACGGGATTTTGGATGAGCAAGCATGGAGCACAGCTGCAATTCTTGGGGGCTTTACTCAATACGTTCCCGTTGAAGGGGTCGAGCCATCAGAACCCACAGAGATCCGGGTATTTTACACGGATGAGGCCATCTATTTCGGTATTCGCGCGTACGATAGTGATCCAGATGAGATCTTGGCACGCTTCGGTGAACGTGACCGTGTAACCTATAACGATGATTGGGTCCGGATCATCCTGGATACCTTCGATGACCGCCGGCAAGCATACGCATTCGCAATCAACCCACTCGGTTTGCAGTCCGATGGCCTCATCGTAGAGGGCAGCGCTAGCGGATTCGGTGGACGAAGTGGTAGTGGACGAAGTGGCGGTGGAGGGGGTTTCGGAGGGGGCAGTTATGGTGGGCGGGTGTTTCAGGTAGACTTTAATCCTGATTTCATTTGGGATTCCGAAGGGATCGTCGACCGTGAGGGTTGGACTGGAGAAATCCGAATTCCATACGTGTCCTTGCGCTTCCGTGAAATCCCGAATCAGGCCTGGGGCATCCAGGTAACCAGAGAGGTTAAACGCACCCGATTCCGCCAGTCATGGGCTCCTCTTACGAAGGATGTATCGAGTTCTCTTGGACAGAGCGGGCGCCTCGTCAATCTACAGGAGATTCACCCTCGCCGCTTGGTCGAGCTAAACCCAGTCGCGACAGGGATTCGGGCTGGTACAAATACCACCGGGACTTTCCTCAAAAGTGACCCAGATGGTGAATTCGGGTTCAATACCCGAATAGGTGTCACACAAAATCTGGTGGTGGATGGCACTTACAATCCGGATTTTTCTCAAATTGAAGCTGATGTTAGCCAGATTACAGTCAATGAGCGGTTTGCACTCTTTTTCCCTGAGAAAAGGCCATTTTTCCTCAGCGGCACGGAAATTTTCAACACCCCTCAACGGCTGGTTTACACTAGGCAAATCGTTGACCCAGTCGGTGGCTTAAAGCTCACTGGGAAGCTCGGCAACTTTAATATCGGTTATATCGGAGCACTGGATGATAGTCCAAGCTCAATTATGGAGGGCAGCGGTAGAGCACGTTTCAATATCCTCCGCGCACGCGGAGATATCGGTACTGGCTCGACAATCGGGGTGCTCTATACGGGACGAGATATGACAGACGGCTCAGGAGCCTTCAATCGCGTGGTGTCGGGTGACGTGCGTCTCCTGCTGGGTGGTCGCTACACCCTAACTGCGCAGGTGGCTGGCAGTGTGGACCGTTCGGATATGGACTCTCAATCCACCGGGTTTAGTCCACTCATCATGGCCTCTATTGATCGGTCAAGTCGGGAATTCACTTGGAGTGCAACTTTTACAGATATTCACCCTGATTTCAGGGCACGAAGTGGATTCATTACACGGGCGGGTGACACCCAGGTTGATGCCAGGATGACCGTGAACCGATTCGGTCCCCCTGGAGCCATCCTTGAGCGAACGTCGATCACTGCTTCTACGCAAAATTTCTTTGACCACAATGAGTTTTGGAGTGGATCCGGTTTATTCGAGCATGAGCTACAGGTCATGCCGAGTTTTACATTCCGGGGCGGGAGAACCCTCACGTTCATGATCAGGAACGCATATTTCCGGTTCCAACCTGAACGGTATGCCAACTATACGACCCTAGACGAAAACGGGTCCAAAAAACCTTTCCTAACGCCGGAAGCACTCAAGAACCTGAAAGGGTTCATGGTTTTTCCTAGGATCAGGCTCACCAACGAATTTAGCCTTAACGGAAGCTATATGGCCCGAGAGACAGCCATCTTTGCGGAGGCCTCTCGGGGATTCGAGTTGCAAGCACGACCCGAGATTCAATGGAGCCCGACAGACCGCCTAGAACTCTCCTTGAACCATACGTTCTCAAAGATTTCTAGAAGCTCAAGTAAGCGGCAAGCTATGGTTCCAAATGAGATCTATTCGACTGTGCACATAACAAATGTCAAAGCCCAATACCTCTTCAGTAGGGCTTTAATGGCACGGATGATCCTGCAATATGACCTCGATGAACGTGAAGCACTTAAGAGCCCAACTACTGGTCACCAACTAGCAATCTTCGGCCAGGCTCAAGGCCCTCGCTCAACCGGAGAGTTTCAGGGACAATTTTTACTTCAGTACGAGCCTTCCCCGGGAACCATCTTCTATATCGGCTTCAGTCGACTTATGGAGGGCGAGAGAAGTTATCGAGTTTCAACGATGAACCCGGTTGAAGAAGGGCTCTTCCTTAAACTCAGCTACCTCTTCCGGATCTGAGTCAGGCCTGCTATATGATCCGACCCGCTATTTGAAGTATAACTTAGGGTAATAGTTTCATTTTGACCTCCGACGGTACAGATCTCTGATTAGTACCTTTCCGCTTTCCCAGAGCTAAGATGGCTAATTCTCAGGCACGAACAGCCCGCCGAACTCATCTCTTTACCGAGTCCGTTATCCGTGAGATGACACGAGTGGCACGCGAGCACGATGCTATCAATCTCGCTCAAGGCTTTCCTGATTTCTCTGCACCAGAACTCCTTAAGGAGGCCGCATGTGCTGCCATCCGTGCCGACATCAACCAGTATGCGATCACCTGGGGGACGGTAAATCTTCGACAAGCGCTCGCAGAGAAATACGCCGAACGCTATGGCATGGAAGTTAATACCGAGCAAGAGATCACTGTCACATGCGGCGCCACTGAAGCCATGGCGGCTGTGATGCTTTCTATCGTCGAACCCGGCGATGAGGTGATTATCCTAGAACCTTTTTATGAAAATTATGGACCCGATGCAGTCCTATCAGATGCTACGCCAGTTTTCCTCCCATTAGAGGCTCCAGCATATCGCCTTGAGAAAGATCACTTAGAGGCCCTCATCACTAATCGGACTCGGGCTATCGTGGTCAACACACCTAATAATCCGACAGGCAGGGTCTTTGATCGAGAAGAGCTTCAGATGATCGCTGACCTTTGTCTCCAATACGATATCTTGGCAGTCACGGATGAGATCTACGAGCACATTTATTACGAGGGAGAACATCACGTTCTCGCTACCTTCGATGGAATGCGGGATCGGACCATAATCATAAGTGGCCTCTCAAAGACCTTCAGCGTGACCGGATGGCGAATAGGTACGATCATCGCCCCACCTGATCTGACTGATGCCATCCGCAAGGTGCACGATTTTCTGACGGTCGGTGCACCAGCACCTCTGCAAGAAGCCTGCGCCGTCGGTATCCGTGAACTTGGGCAAAGCTACTACGAGGGACTGACGATAGATTATCGGGAGCGGCGTGACGTCTTCCTCTCAGCACTCGAGGATTCAGGGTTCAAGTTCAGTACACCAGAAGGCGCGTATTATGTGCTCGCAGACTTCAGTGGTCTTTCATCAGAGGACGACACGACTTTCTCCAAGAGACTCGCCGAGGATGGAGGTGTAGCTTCCGTACCAGGTTCCAGCTTCTTTAGTGTCCCGGAACGGGGACATTCAGTTGTACGGTTTGCGTTCTGCAAGACAATCAAGACACTCGAAGCCGCCGGTGAGCGCCTCCGTGAGTTCGCGTCGACTGGGCACAGTTAAAACCCTGGGTTTTGACCTCTCTTGTCTGAGTCCGAGATTCGTCCAGACCGAAGTGAGCACAAAGAAGTAGCGAGTCTGATCAAGCTGTTCGGGTTTGCTCCCACTGAATGTGTGGTTTCCCTCCTGCCTAGGACGAGGGCGTGGCGTGTGGGTGGTGCCGTAAGAATTCTAGTTTTGTTCGGGGTCATAGCGAGCTTTGCCATTTTCATTCCCCCGCACGGTGTGTGGACAATCGGCGCACTTACAGGGGGATTCATCCTGGCACGCAGACGCTGGTTGGAGCGATTTACACTGAACTCCCTCAACGGTAGCTGTCCTAAGTGTAAAATCACGCTATCCGTGAAATCCGGCCCTCTAAAATACCCTCACCCCATAGCATGTGATGGATGCCATCACACGGGTTCCCTAGAGCTTCCCCATCTTGAGTTTGGTGAGACCAATAGCGAATGAGGAGCCCATTTGGTCCAGGAGTGACTATCCTAGGAAGTGCTGCAGTTATTCTGATCTCATTTCTATTTATTGGAGTACTTCTACCCGGTACTTGGAGTGCGGAAGCATCAGCACTCTTACCGGCATCCCCTGAAGACGCGTTTCTACGTCTGGACTCACCTTCAGACTGGAGTCAATGGACGATCTGGCCGGATAGTGGTGTGCAGATGATCGGACCACCTAGCGGAGCGGGAGCAGGGTTTACTTGGGATGATCCAGAACTAGGAACCGGGGCATTCACGATCATAGAAGCTCAAGAACCAGAACTAATTCGCTATCAAGTACAAATGCAGGGCGGAGCAATGCAGATCGATGGAGTACTCGAACTGAGTCCTGAGCAGGGGGATACCAGGATTCTATGGCAGGAATCTGGTGACCTCGGCACAAACCCTTTGATGGGTTACTGGGCCCTTTCCATGGACCGAGTTCAAGGCGCAGAGTTGGAAAAGAGCCTGGATCGATTACTTCAGCTTTTAAAAACCCCTAATGACTCTACTGATTCCGAGCCCAATCAATGAGGTCCCGATTACTTGAAGTCTTTCTCATTGCTCCAAGCAACTCCTGCATTCCGTCTGCTGAGCTAGATCCAGAGAGCTGACGTCTCATGGCATGCGACAGCCAGAGCGCATCGGCATCCAAAAGGAGTTCCTCTTTCCGCGTAGCTGACGCTGGGATATCGATCGCCGGATAGATCCTTCGATCCGCTAACTCTCGAGACAGCACGAGTTCACTATTTCCGGTACCCTTGAACTCCTCGAAGATCACCTGGTCCATCCGAGATCCAGTATCAACCAGCGCGGTAGCAATTATAGTAAGAGAGCCACCACCTTGAGTTGGATCGATCTTGCGTGCACTCCCTAAGAAGCGCTTCGGCTTCTCTAGTGAGTTCGCATCGAGACCACCAGAGAGTGTCCGGCCGCTACCTGATTTGACCGAGTTATAAGCGCGCGCCATACGAGTAATCGAGTCGAGGATGATGACGACGTCCTCCCCCTGCTCTACACGTCGGCGTGCACGCTCGAGTGTTATTTCAGCGACTTGGCAGTGTCGTTCGGCCGGTTGATCAAAAGTTGAGGCAATCACCTCACCAAACCCGCACTGCTCCATCTCCGTGACCTCCTCGGGTCTCTCGTCCACCAAAAGAATGAGGAGATGACACTCTGGATTATTCTTTACAATGCCCTCAGCCACTGCCTGAAGCACCATCGTTTTCCCACCCTTGGCCGGTGCGACAATCATCGCTCGCTGACCCTTACCGAAGGGACAAATCAAGTCAATGACTCGATTGGTGTACTCTGGTTGTCCGAGGAATTCTCTCCCACACTCAAGAACGAGTTGGTCGTCAGGATGCATCGCGCTTAACTGCTGAAAGTCAGGGCGCCTTGCTACTTCGTCAGCAGGATGGTCATTAACCCGAGCGAGATGCGCTAACGGCGGACTCTTCCCAGGCCGGGCACTCCGACCCACGATACCGACCAATTCATCACCAGTGCGGAGCCCATATCGCTGGATGATCCGTGATCCTACGTAAATATCATCATTGCCCGGAATGTATCCAGATTCCCTCCTCCGCACGAAACCTGATCCACTACCCAATACTTCAAGGATTCCTAGAGGGCGTGATTCTGCTTCAAGCTGTTCAGGATCATCTGGAAGCTCAGCCTTGAGTTCTTCTTCACTGTAATGGTTCGGATTTTGCCCTCGAGGCTTACGACGCCGACGCCGACGCCGACGTGGGTGTCCCTGCCCACTTTTACCCTGTCGATTCTGTGGTCTCTGCTTAGTCTCAGATGCTTCTCCTTGAGTCTCCGGCGTACCCTGCTGGGTTCCTGGACCAACAGCACTTTCGCTGTCGGCCGGTGATTGGGCTGGAGCCTCAGGTGCTTTTGACTGAGGCTCAGTCTCAGCGAAGCCGTCTAATGTCGGTTGAAGTTCTGGTGACTCTGACACGTCTGAATCCATATTGTACGTTACCTGGCGCTTCCTGAGAGCAATTTGCCTCACAAACGCCTTCGGTAGAAACCCCGAATTAATCAAGAGTTGTGGACCGGTCCTCTTCAGCTGGCCAGGAGGCCACACTGGTACCGACGCATACCGCATCGGTCGGACAAAAGAAATCTTCTACGAATAGCGCCTAGGATCAAGTGTTGTACACACAGTCATTCCGTAACCGGTACTCCGAAATGAGGACCTGTCAGGCCCCCTACACATCCTTTACACCCGAAAAAACAGGTGTCCTCTAAGTACTCCAAATGTCCAATATACCGGACATAAACTCATGTAGTGCCATACTCCAGACATCACCTATAACACATTGTGCCATAGTGCTTTAGGTACAATATTAGCACCTTGGTATAGCTTGTGCAGTTTACAGTCACAGTACCAACCTTTGAGGGAGAATGAAGGTGCCTGCTAGAGTTTGGACCAGCGCTCTTTTGGTCTTCTTGATCGGGCTACCTGTGATCGGAGTAGAGGCCCAGAGCGGAGTGTCATTCACCGTCGTTTCCGGTCCAATTGTGAGCAATTCACTGCTCAGTAGGTTTTCGCTGCAAGTATTCCCACAAACTCCCCTTGGCCATTTCCGGGTAGGTCCGTTGGCCTACCGCTCACCCTACCCGGAATTCGGTTATGGCATCTATTCCGGACCCAGAGATAACCACCCGCCTCGTTATTTCGGACCGAGACACTCCCCCTGCTTGGGTTACACATGGGATCCTTATTGGGGACTTTTCGATGACTGGCTATGGGGCTGTGATGTTTTCGCTGGCCTGGCGTACCGGTCAACCCATCATTTCTGGAATCGCTTCTTGGCAAGGAGGCACTTCCGTTCAAGACTTCCACGCCACGCATTCACATACTGGAGAGACCCGTTCATACCACCATGGGGTCCCCACTGGACTCAAGACCCCTGGGCCCCATTCTGGGACGGATACTGGGGCGAACCAGGCTTTGGGGGACATTTCCCTGCTTCCTCTCCAGGGGTCCCCGCAATTGCTGAACCCAAAGTCCCTAGCCGAACAGCTACACCTCGTCCATCCTCACGTGTAGGCTCACCCTCGGGATACGGAGAGGGCTCAGCCAGGACTCCGGGACGTTCTGCCGGTCCACGGAACTCAAACCCTCCAAGCAGATGGCCGGAGATCCCCGTTCTGGATTCCGAAGATCCTGAAGCACCAAAAGCCAAACCAAGAAGCACAAGAACTGGATCGGCTCCACCCGACTTTATACGTCCCCCCTCAGCTCATCCTTCCCCAGATCCGCAAAAAGGCGGTGAAGCCAAACGAGGAACGAGCACCAGAAACCCTCGACCATCAGACCAGATCAGGAAAGATGGAGCCGTAACACAAAAGAGCCCCAGAAGCCGGAACCGGTCCCCCTACGACCGTGGCCCTGTAGGTGGGGTATCTGATAAAGCTACATTCGGCAAAGGGGGGGCTCCGAAGGCACGAACTCGGGACAAAGCTTCTCCCCTAATTCCGCAGACCAAACCTGCGCCCAATCGTGGAACCAAAGTGGCTCCTTCTCCATCCGGAGCACCAAAATCTCAAGCAAAACCGAGGGCCAATCCGAAGCCGCCCCTTCCCATCTCTACAGTAAGACGTGCCCGACGCCCTGGAAGCTGAAGAGCGCTAATACGATCTCAGAGCACCTGCCTGAACTACCGCCTCACACAGATTGTCCCCAATCCAGTACGAAAGCTCAGACGGATGATCAATATCCCAAACCACCAGATCGGCATAGTAGCCCGCTCTCAACACCCCACGATCACTAGACATGCCCAGAACCTTAGCAGCGAGGCAGGTCATCCCTCGTAGTGCTTCTTCTGGGCTAAGTCCAAACAAGACACAAGCCATGTTCATGGCAGTTAGCGGTGAGTTGATCGGGGATGACCCCGGATTCAAGTCGGTAGCGATCGCGATTGGAACACCATGCGAGCGCAACGCATCAATTGGAGGCACTTGCTCTTCACCCAAGAAGTAAAAAGCACCCGGTAATAACACGGCAGTTGTCCCCGATTTTGCCATCGCCTGGATTCCAGCCTCTGAGGCGTACTCGAGGTGATCTGCTGACACAGCCCCAACTCGTGCTGCCAAGTCTGCTCCCCCACAGTCCGACAGCTGATCCGCGTGCACTCTAATCGGCAGTCCGCACTGAGTACCCACTGCGAATACCCTTTCACATTCTTCGGGACTGAACGCGATTCCCTCACAAAAAGCATCGATCCCGTCAGCCAACCCCTCGTCCATCAGCTTCGGAATCATGGTTTCACAAATAAGGTCGATGTACCCTGACCGATCATGCGCATACTCAGAAGGAAGGGCGTGTGCCCCAAGAAATGTTGTCCGAACCGTCATCGGGTGTTCTGCGGCTAGGCGTCTCGCTACGCGCAGCATGCGCAACTCTGTCTCAGCATCAAGACCGTAGCCCGATTTCACTTCAACCGTTGTTACACCGAACGACCCCAACGTGCCAAGTCTCTTTGAGGCACCGGAGAAAAGTTCTTCATCTGTCGCTCCCCGTGTAGCTCTAACAGTTGACGCTATGCCTCCTCCTCCACGAGCGATCTCCTCATAACTGACGCCCTGAAGTCTCATTTCAAACTCACGGGCTCGATTACCAGCAAATACCAAATGAGTGTGACAGTCGATCAGCCCGGGAGTAACCCAACGACCCTTGGCATCCAGAACACTCGCCACTCTCTCTCTTAATCCTGAGGGGAGTTCGGACATAGCCCCAACCCACTCAATTCGATCTCCGGAAATCGCTACCCCACCATCGGCAATCTCGCCATACGGCAAAGCATTCCGCTTGCTCTCATCCATCGTAGCGAGCATAGCATTTTCTATTAGTAGATCACAGGAGACCACATGAACCCCTCATTGGCGCTAACTTGCGATGTCAATCTACACTCGGTAGCCATGACCAACCTCTTTTTCAACTCTGCGTTCCTATCTTCAGGCTGGGAAACCTCAGTCAAGATCACAGTCTCAGAGGATGGCTGGATCCAGGAGATCACGCCCGGAGCATCCTTGGACGGGTGCGAGAACGTGCCCGGCATCGCTGTGCCAGGAGTCCCCAATCTTCACTCACATGCATTTCAGCGTGCGATGGCTGGGCTAGCGGAGCGAGGCACTTCCAAGCTAGACACGTTTTGGTCTTGGCGAGAACGTATGTACGCCTTCTTGGAACGCTTGTCTCCGGAAGACGTGGAAGCGATCGCTACCCAGTTGTATGTGGAACTGCTCCGCCATGGCTTCACCTCGGTGACTGAATTTCACTATCTCCGAAATAACATCGATGGCACCACGTATGAAGATCCGGTGGAGATGGGCCGACGAATCCTGAGTGCCGCTAATCAAGCAGGTATCGGTACCACACTGCTACCTGTGCTCTATCGCTCTTCAGATTTTGGCAACGAGCCACCCGCTCCGGAACAAAAACGCTTCGTAACCGATGTCGATCACCTTATTGCTGACCTGGCTACGCTGCGCGCTTCCGCAGCGAACAACCCCCAATACCGGATCGGATTAGCTATTCATTCACTTCGAGCGGTCGCGCCCGAAGATCTCGGCCACGCTGTCAGTTCGTTCCGTGATATTGATAATGAGGGCCCAATTCATATTCACGTAGCCGAGCAAACGAGAGAAGTGAACGACTGCGTGGCTTGGTCGGGTGCGCGTCCAGTAGAGTGGCTCCTCACTAACGCGCCAGTCGATAAACATTGGTGCACGATCCACGCAACTCACATGACAGTTGGCGAGGCAACGGCTCTCGCAGCTTCAGGGGCTGTGGTGGGACTTTGCCCGACGACCGAGGCGAATCTAGGTGACGGATTGTTTCCATTCGAGGATTACGCCGGCGGCCAAGGCAACTGGGGTGTGGGCACGGACTCCCACGTCAGTGTAAGCCCCATCGCTGAACTTCGGTTACTCGAATATGGACAGAGAATTGCTCGACAGGAGCGAAATATCGCAGCTGGCGCTCAAGATAGATCTACGGGAAGAGCACTCCTTGAACATGCTTGGGCCGGTGGGTCACAGGCGTCTGGAAGATCGACAAGAGGGATCGAAGTAGGCCAGCGCGGGGACATCCTTAGTCTCGATGAGAATCACCCTGCTCTCGTGGGACGAGCGGGTGATGAGATCCTCGATTCATGGATCTTCTCGGGCGAGAATACACCCGTTCAGAACGTCATGGTGGGCGGGAAATGGGTCATCCGTGACGGACATCACAAGCGTGAGGAAGAAATCCTCAACAACTATGCAACTGTGCTGAGACGGCTTAGTACCTAGTTCCCCTGCCCCCGCACGCTGTGAATAGCATTCTGAAACACCCTCCCATAAGCTTCCCTGCCCAATTTCACTGGAATGCAGATAATCCATCCACTAATCCTGATAGGAATATGACGACCTTCCATTTCCATCCGGAAATAAGGCGGTCCAGTTTGTTTGCGATCTGGACGATCCTGGCCATGTCGACCCCTGCGCCCGTCTCCGCTCAGGAGATCATGTTGAAGTTGGGCTTCCAGGAGGGCAGCCAAATCGTCATGCAGATGACCAACCGTATGGAAATGTCGATGCCCGGTGGCTTCAGCTCACAAGTAATGGACCAGACAGTAAGAATGCGCCAGACAGTACAGCGCGTCGATCTGAGTGGAGATGCCACGCTTATGGTCACAACAGAGCACATGCGTATGGAAGGGATCGGCCCCGCTGGAAACCAGCTTTACGATTCAGACACTGGTGACATTCCCACTGACCCGGCGATCCTGGGGGCAGCAGCTATGGTGGGACAGAGTTATTCCATGGTCGTAGGACCGGACGGCACTGTGAAGTCAGTGCAAGGGATCGCAGAGCTCGTTGAGGCCATGCGAACCTCCTTCCCGCCTGAAGCCGCAGCGATGCTAGATGAAATGTTTAACGCTGACATCCTCATCGAAATTGCTCAGCAGGGCATGCAGATACTTCCCACTGACCCGATCAGTCTAGGCGAATCATGGCAAACCTCGTCCACCATGCCCAATCCGCTTTTAGGGGAGGTGACCAATAACCTCACTTTCGTTCTCGACCAGGTAGAGGAGCGTGACGGAAAGACGATAGCACTCCTTTCAAGTACCGGAGAGATCGTCGCTGATGCTCCTGGAGGTCTGGAAGGACTACCAATGGAGATGGACGTAGATGCCGAGATGACCGGCTCACTGATCTTCGAACTAGATCGCGGCTTAGTACTCTCATCGATCACCACGAATGAGATGACGATGACCATGTCCGGACCAGATGGTGCATCGATGACCATGCCGATGACGACTGTCACCAGCCTGGAGTTGGTCGAGTACATCCCTGGGGGTTAAGAGTTGGCATGTCCTGGGATCGCCACTTGTCCTAGATTCTCGTCCCTCGACCATTTAAGAACAGTCCTATAGGGATAGAAAATGACCTTAGTACTCTTTCAGATCGAAGCTAAAGAAGACGGGGTAGAGGAGCTAAAGGATGCCCTCAGAGGAGCCTTGCCAGATACCCGAGGCTACCCAGGATGCTACGACCTTTCCGTATTCGCTGATCCAGATGGAAAAACCTTCTTGATCGTCGAAACATGGGACTCCCAGGAAGCCTACGAAGGGTATCTCGCCTGGAGAGCTAATCCTGGTCCTGGCTTTGCATCGTTAGACGATCTGGCTGGGCTACTAGCCAGTGAACCAACCATTCGATACTTGGAGCCAGCTGGACTGTAACTGAGACTTTCCGGTTTAACGCATTCAGTTAAGCCGTATGAAACGGAGATGTACAACCCGTCCTGCGTCTAGTTCGAATCCGGTAACCTCACCCCTTTCACGAGAAAACCTGAAGGTCCGGCTACCAGCAGCAAGTGTGTCTTGTGAAATCCGCTGTAGTTCGCTTTCAGCGTCGGATCCCATGTGAACAACCAGGGATCCGTCTCTATTCGTGAACTCATAATTCACGTCTAACTCAGGGCTGTAATACGTTCCAAGGTAAGAGCTGGGATCACTCACTTCGCTTCGCTCAACTCCTTCACGTCTGTCCTCGGCCTCAAGACTCGGCTCTTCGGAGACCGGAGCTAGGTGCTCAGCAAGCACGATGTCAGCGACCTCAATCGCCCGACCAGAAGGACCAGCATCTGAGCGATTACAAAGTGTGACGATGCTGGTACTCTGAGAAGGAAAACGAAGCACGTCGGCCCGAAATCCCACCCAACTGCCACCGTGTCCGATTGTCGCCAGGCCACGGTGCCCGCCGTGACTCTGGCCAAGTGCATAAGAAATTTCCTCTCCGGAATTGAGGACTCCTCTCGTTTCAAGTATTGAAGTAAGGCCAGATCTGATCCCATCCTGCTCAAGCGCTGTGACCCAATGAACCATGTCGTCGATCGAGGTATACACACCGCCATCTCCGATCATATTGAGCGTCGTCATATTTGTCCGAAATCCGTTTCCTCGAGGCGAGTACCCGTCTGCACGTAGTGGGACGATGTGGTTGTGGTCGTCGTGGAAGTGTGAATGACTCATCTGCAGTGGTCGGAACAGAACCTCCTCTGCGTAATCCTTGAACGGCTTGCCCACTGCGCGTGCCACAGCCTCTGCCAAGAGCACATAGCCTGAATTGCTGTAGAGGTACTCAGAACCCGATGAGAAATTAAGTTCTTCCTGCAATGCTTGAACCTCGATGAGCTCAGCTACGGTATAGAAGTCGTCACCCCGAAGTCCCTTGAGACTCATCAGAGTGATGTAATCCCTCAATCCGCTGGTATGGTTCAACGTATGCCGTAGCGTGAGCGGTTCTCCGTAATCGGGTAATTCTGGGATCCATTTCTGGAGTGGATCCTCCAAATCGAGATATCCCTCCATCGCAGCAAGGGCAGCGACTGCCGCTGCAAACTGTTTCGAAACTGATCCGATTCTGAATACAGACGTGGTATTAATCGGGATATCGTGTTCGAGATTGGCCATACCATAGCCATGCCCGTAAACAAGCTGTCCAGATTGTACGACCCCTAGGGCGCATCCCGGAGTTTGGGAGTTAAAATCTGCGAAGACGTTATCAATGGCAGCTGAATCAAGATCTCCTTGTGCACAGGCGATCATGGGTAGCACAAAGCCCGCAGCTAATAGTCGGGTATATTTTCTAAATCCGTGTTCCATCAATTGTCTACCCTCCGAAGTACATGCCCCGGTCGATTGCCGGTAACTCTTTCCTCACTGTAAACACGAGCACCGTTCACCCAGACTCCGACAATACCTACAGACGTCAAATTGGGCTCATCTGGTGTGGCCCGATCCAGAACCGTCTCAGCATCGAAAAGCACGAGGTCAGCGAAGTAGCCTTCTCTGATCTCACCACGCTCCGAGAGCCCAGTATTTTCTGCTGCCAACGAACTCATCTTTCGGATAGCAACTTCAAGCGATAGCTCCCCACGCTCACGCACGTGTCGCCCCAGTACGCGGGTAAAACTCCCGTAGCCGCGTGGATGCCGACCGTTTAGGCCTCCATCACTTGAGACATTCGTATAGGGCCAGGAAAGAAGCTCAGCGATATCGGATTCGGTCATGCTCCTTGCTATGATGCTCTCACGACCATCGCTGGCATCAACTTCGGCAATCAGCTCTAGGTAGACAGTGACAGCATCCTTGCCACGAAGCTCCGCGATCTCCGCCAGTGACATCCCCACATAAGAAGGATCAGGCCCAAACGCCGCGATGAACATCCCCTCCGAGGGCGCGAGTTCTTCAAGCGCGAACGTAGCAGCCTCTCTCGTGAACTCGCGATCAGGGAAAAGAACCGTCATGGTTGACTGCCAAAACTCGTACGGATACACGTCGGCTGTAACATTAATCCCTTCGTCTCTAGCGGCGTCGAGCATAGAAAGCACTCTGCCTGCTTCTCCCCACAAGCTCTTCATCGCAAGCTTCATATGTGAGACTTGCACTGGGATACCTGTCTCCCGACCGATGTGCAGAAGTTCTTCCAGAGCTGAAAAAAATGCCCGGTCCTCGCTTCGCATGTGGCTGATATAGCGCCCTCCAACTGAAGCAGCGCTACGGGCCAACTCCACGACCTCGTCTGTACTTGAGTAGATGCCCGGGTCGTATTCGAGACCGGTGGATAGCCCGAGCGCTCCTGATTCGAGCTCATGCTCGAGCAGCACCTTCATCTCCTCGATTTCTTCCGAGGTGGCTTCACGGCGAAAATCATCGCCCATCACCCTTCTGCGAATAGAGTTGTGCCCCACGTACGCAGCTACATTCACGGCGACGGTTGCTGTTTCCATCCTGGTAAAAAAGTCGGAAATAGGCAGCGGTGAGCCACCGTCCTGACCCACGATGATTGTAGTGATACCCTGGCTGACCGCGGCAAGCGCACCGCCCTCTTCGAGTCCACCATCGTGGTGGCTATGTGTGTCGATGAAGCCAGGTGCCAGGACCAAATTTGTCGCGTCGATCTCGGTCTCCGCATCCGTTGGTGTCAAACTTCCAACCTCTAGAATACGATCACCACGAACACGAACGTCGGCCATCCGCCCAGGCTCACCCGTCCCATCGACCAGATATGCATTCGTGAAGATCAGATCAGGAGGTAGCCTTCCAGGCTGTGTGTCACATGCACTTAGAAGCATGAGCACAGAGATACATATAATGGGCACCGAACTAAGTCTCTTCATGTGGTAGTTCCTTACCCTAGCGCTTGAGCCCGGGGCCGCTCCGCTCCAGTTCTTCAATCTGGGCCTGATAAAGTCGTCGACCCTGCTCAAACGTGGAGATGACCTGTTCCTTGTGAGCGGGATCGTCCCAACGGTCCATGCCCCGCATGTCGTCTATAGTTTCATCAATCCACCGGACAAAGAACGCTGCGTCAGATCGGGACCGAATCGGCTCTTCATCCGCAATCACATAGACAGGATTTGTATGTGCGAAGAGGTAACTATCCATGGCGCCATGCTGTGTCGGGCCTAGCACACGCACCGCGATCCAGCCGCTAGACTCTATCGTTATATCCAAGTCAACCTCAATAGTCTTCGCTCCACTCGCTTGTACCGTATGCACGACCTTACCGTTTTGGATAATCTCGATTCGATCCATATCGAAGATGGAGCGCGCCGTCGCCGAAACCTCCAAGACATCGCCTTTTGATACCTCGAGTTCTTCTCCCATTCCTTTACCCGAGACGTCTAAAGAAAGGATAGGCCCACTGGTCACGAACGCTCGACCCGCTGCCATCGCATCTGTCCATTGGTCATAGTCCAATTCCTCTTCACCAGTATAGACATAGGACCGTGTGGTCCCGACGGCGGGATGTCGCCAGATGTCGCTCATTGCGTCTGTTCCAGCCGTAGCCGGAATGCGCGAACCGGTATTCAGCAAACGATACCAGATTTCCGCGGTCCCGAGTTCATCACTCCATATACAGGAGACATCGACAAAATCCGCGACTCCAAGTATGGCATCGACCGGAAGCTCACGAGCTCCTCCAGGTCCAGCCGCTTCTGGATCACGGTGATTCAGACCGAACGGGTGAACGTAGCCCCCGATTCCGCCCTGCTCATGAACCTGCCGGAGCACTGTAGCATTATCCGGATAGAGTGACTGGTGCGCCGTACCAACCGATCCGATATAGAACGGCGTGATGAGCTCGACCAGATTCAGCAGCGAAAGATGCGCAAAGTAGCTCGGACGGTACTCTTCATTGTAGTAGACAATGGTCTCTGAATCGTCGTGGGGATGTGGATGTCCGAGAAAATGCTCGAGGTCCTCTACCCTACTGTTCCCCCAGTAGTTGGCGATCATTCCGTTAGCCACATTCAGATCCTCGGCCTGCGCCTTGTTTCTCAAATCCATGGGCTGAACGAAATAGTGCCCACCATAGTTCGGATGGATGTGATTGTCCCCGGAATACCAACCCTCACTCGCCATATCAATCCAGCGGCTCATCTCGACTTCAATCGAGGTCCACTCACCGGGCTGAATATCAAAGGTTCGTTTTACGGGCTCATATTCAAAGCCACGCCACACTTCGAGTGTGGCCTCACCGACAGGCATATTCACTGAAAAGCTGCCGTCGGTATGGAAATAATAGTCCTCCGTGACACTCACAACGCGCGGAAAACTGCTATCCGGGAAATAGCTTCTCCCGTCTGATCCCTGGAGATAGATACGAGACGGAAGAGGTTCCCCATTTGAACTACTGACATGGACTCGTACTGAACCAGTCGGCTCTGACCAGGCGTAATCCTCAATCCGGACCTGACGCGCCGCGCCACCACCCCTTGAGACTGTGTACAGTGCGAAACCCATCCCGTGGTCTGCCGTCCTTTCTTGATCTGGTGTTCCACCGTTGCGCGCAAAGGCTAGTTGCTCACCATCCGGGGACCAGGCAGGGAAATACTCATCCTCTCTTGTGTGAGTCAGGCGCACCGGTTGGATACCACGTGCGGATTTCTGGCTCGGCACCAAATACAAATCATTGCTCCCGGAAGCGTCGGTGATGTACGCGACAGCTCCACCATGCGGAGCCACCACGGGCGCGGCCTGGTAGTTCGTCTCAACTCTAAGTAGCAACTCCGCACGGGACATTGAAGAACTCCATCGCCACAAAGACCCTGAACCGAGGGCAGCTTCACCACGCCTCGAAACAAAGACCAGGTCACCCGAATCTCCGATCCAGTCCCCAGCGGTGTTGGCTTGGTCACTCGTAACCACAGGGTGAGCAGTCTCGACCTCTAGGTTGTAGGCCCAAAGATCGAATGTCCCACTGCGAGCGGTGGTGAATAGGATTTGCGACCCGTCGGATGACCACCGAGGGCGCAAGTCAAGATATGGATCCCTTGTTATACGACGCTCTACACCACTCGCTAGATCGAGAACATAGATATCGAAATTGCGATCTACATCAGCCGCGTAGGCCACACTTTGCCCGTCAGGCGACCAAGTCGGCTGGGAATGGTAACCTGGGCCAGTAGTCAGCTGCCGTGCGACTCCACCCTCGACGGGTACAACCCAGATCCGTCCCTGATACGCAAAGGCCAAAGACTCGCCATCTGGAGACCAGGAAGGATAGGTCGGTGAAGCAGTCACAGGAGGTGGGAAGTAGCTTTCCATATACATCTTTCCTGAACCGGCACTGGTATTTAGAGAAGGATAGCCCCCAGGAAACGGCCCCGGGTACTCGGACGTATCTTGGGCCGAAACCGGATTTGCTATCAGGAGAAGTGCCGAAACACAAAGAATATGCCTGAAGATTTTCAACTTACTCCTCCATCATGTATTCAAGCCCTGGCTATAGTAGCTGACTTCTTGAATTCCTTGTCCAGCAGAAAAACACAGCCCAGCGTGACAACGACAGATCCGAAGACAACCAAAACATAGTTCGTCGTTCCCCCAAGAACTTCTGCGTACGACATGTCTATCGCTTCCTCTACATCTATGAAATAACTCTCAGTGAACGCTGTAAGGTTGAACGCGGCATGGATGAGAATGGTGGCCATAACACTTCGGGTATGGACATAGACCCAACCCATAAAGCCACCCACGAGGGCGCCTCCAACAAACTGTGCGGGATTGAGATGGATTAGTCCAAACAGCAGGCTGGAGACGATTACTGCTTTCGTAGGAGAATAGATTCTCAAGAGTCCATCTAGCATGATCCCCCGGAAGATCAGTTCTTCTAGAATCGGCGCAGCAATCACCAGGGCTATAAACATCAAAAGCCCCTGATCGCTGGCCATCTCCAAGACCATCTCACGTATCATCTCTCGGAAAAAGTCGGTCATCGGAACCAATTCAATGAGAGGCCCTGCGATGCCCAGATTCAGCGGTATGGCAACAAGTACGATCAGGGGAATGATTCTTCGATTTTCAATACTCAAATTGAATGAACTGATGTTCGTTTTCTTCTTCCTTATATGATAGATGATCCAGCAAGGAATGCCGGTGCCCAGTATTGTGGCTATGAGAATTTGAGCGCCGAAGCTCATACTACTAGGGTCGGGACCGAAGAACATAAGAGTGGGAATCAAAATCACGGTTGTCGCAATCATGATCCCAAGAATCCCCCAGCTCTGAGCTATGCTTGGATAATTTTGGGTAACTGTTTCTTCCGGATCTAGGTTCTGATTAATCGCGTCTGTCATTTGCTTCTATCCCGAGGCTTACAAGATCGAGTTCGGTTAGGGATCAAATCGCCGGTCTATGACAAAAACCTTTACCGATTCTCTATCGACGCCGTCTCCCTCCATGGCCTCGGCAGACTCTGGAGAACCCAGGACCTCGAAAAAAGCGTCTAGATCATCCGCATGAAATACGCACGCAACGTAATCCTCATCGGTTGAGCCTAAATCAACCTTGCTAATTGTCTGCTTTAGAAAAAGATCGCCGTGGGTCCTAAATCTCTCTTCCCACTCTGCGACATCGTCGACCTGTGCGGTAACTACGACCATCGACATTTAAATGACCTCCATCCGGGGGGATCTCAAGCTTCAGGACGGCGAAGCTATGGCACTACCTCATCTAAGAACAAGAAGACCGAAGTCCGCTTGGATAACCTACAGGACTCCAGTGTATCAGGAGATTTGGGCTCTAAATAATAGCCTATTCTTCTAGTGGATCAGACCCGTACCTATTTGGTCCCTTAATCCCTGGCTTAAAGCAGCAAGGGATCAGCAGATACAGCGTGTAGATAAGCGCTAAGATCCCTGTAACGATTGCTGCCATCAGACCCGGTGTAACCACATCAGATCCCGTTCTATTGAAAAGAAAGAGAGCGATCGCCAGGGCCCAGGCACCATACATACCCCCGACATGCTTGGCATTGATTTCCAAGTCATGGAGACGTTTGACTGTGCCAGCGACCCCCGGCCAAAACGCCAACAGTCTCTGGGTGTTTTCCCACGGCCCACCAAGTTCCGAGAGGCTATTCGGTGGCCCATACAGAGCCACATCGATTAAGCTCGCTAGGATCTGGGTCGCCGCAATCGGCAGGACAAACCACAGCAAGAAGGTCCTTTTCGAGATACGTCCCTGAAGAGATGTACAGAGAGTCCAAAGACTAGTTTTTCCCATGATCCATACTCTTTAGAAAGGGTTAGCTTGGATCCATAGGAATCTGAATGCCTTCTCGCTTGGCAATCTCTCGAGCGAGTTCATAACCCGCATCAGCGTGCCGAGCTACCCCAATCCCTGGATCGTTGGTTAGCACGCGCTCGATTCTCTCTGCCATTTCCGCTGTGCCGTCAGCGACGAGCACCTGGCCGGCATGAAGCGAGTTCCCGATACCGACTCCTCCACCGTGGTGAAACGACACCCAACTCGCTCCTGAAGCTGTATTGAGAAGCGCATTGAGGATTGGCCAATCAGCTACAGCATCAGTGCCGTCCTTCATCGCCTCGGTTTCTCGGTTGGGAGATGCCACGGATCCGGTATCCAGATGGTCACGGCCAATCACGATTGGTGCGCTAATCTCACCAGTGCCCACCAGTTCGTTCATCGCAACACCAAAACGTGCTCGCGCTCCCTGGCCTAGCCAGCAGATCCGAGCAGGCAGCCCCTGAAAGGTGACCCTTTCTTGCGCCATTTTGATCCAGCGACACAGGTGTTCGTCTTCGGGAAACATCTCAAGCACCAACTCATCCGTGCGATAGATATCGTTCGGGTCACCTGAAAGTGCTACCCATCTAAACGGGCCCTTACCTTCACAAAAAAGGTCCCTGATGTATGCAGGCACAAAGCCTGGATACGCGAATGCATTTTCAAAGCCCGCATCCTGCGCATAGCCCCGCAAGTTGTTTCCATAGTCCACTGCGATCGCGCCTGCTTCTTGCAAGGCTACGATCGCTTCACAGTGCACCCGCATAGAGTCCATAGAGCGTCGGACATATTCACTGGGATCAGATTCTCTCAATGCCGATGCCTCCGCGACTGAAAGCTCAGCCGGTACATAACCATTAAGCGGATCATGTGCCGAAGTTTGATCCGTCACGACATCAGGAGTCACACCTCGCTCTACAAGGATCGGAAGAACTTCAGCACAGTTTCCAACCAGACCTATGGAAAGAGCGGTACCAGATGACGTGGCTTCTTCGACCCAACCCAAAGCCTCGTCAATATCATCCGTCATTCGGTCACAGTAATCGGTATCAAGACGGCGCTGAATGCGCTCAGGATCCACCTCGACACAGAGTAGCACGCCTTCATTCATGGTTGCTGCGAGAGGTTGTGCGCCCCCCATTCCACCCATTCCGCCGGTGAGCACCCAACGCCCTTTCAAGGAAGCTTGAAAGTGCTTTCGCGCAAGGACGCCGAACGTCTCGTACGTGCCTTGCAGAATGCCCTGCGTTCCGATGTAGATCCAGGAACCTGCCGTCATCTGCCCGTACATCATAAGGCCCTTACGATCTAATTCCTGGAAGTGCTCCCATGTGGCCCAGCGGCCGACCAGGTTCGCGTTAGCGATCAGAACGCGTGGGGCATGCTCATGTGTACGAAAGACGCCCACAGGTTTGCCCGACTGAATCAGGAGTGTCTCATCCGCTTCAAGGGTCTTGAGACTTCGGACGATGGCATCGAACGCTTCCCAACTACGTGCAGCTTTCCCAGTCCCGCCGTACACGATCAAGTCGTCCGGCTGCTCGGCAACATCAGGATCGAGGTTGTTCATGATCATCCGAAGAGCAGCTTCCTGCGCCCATCCTTTGCAGGAAATCTCATTACCCCGAGGGGCCCTCACACTACGAATACCACCATCGGTCATCGGTCCATCTCTGTAGCAATACTTGAAAGGTCGCCGTAGCGCACGAGGTTAGTGAGTGCATCTATATCAGGCCCCAGAGAACGATCATGTTCAAGTTCGCTCACAACTGTCCGTACTCTTTGGTGAGCTATCTCCACACCGCGGCCTCCCGTGAGAGGACGCCGGAAATCAATTCCCTGTGCGGCACACATCAATTCGGTTGCCAATACCTGTTCGAGCAATCCCACAGCTCGCTTCGCCTTTCGTGCTGCACCCAAGCCCATCGACACATGATCTTCCTGATTTGCGCTCGTCGTGACTGAGTCGACGCTCGCGGGATGCGCGAGAATCCTGAGTTCACCTAAGAGGTCCACTGCGGTCACCTGGGCGATCATAAAGCCGCTTTCGACACCAGGCCGTTTCGCTAAGAACGCCGGCAACCCTATCGAAAGATCAGGGTTGAGCATGCGCTCAATTCTACGCTCCGAAATGGACGCCATATCAGCGACCGCGATTGTCAGCAGATCCAAAGCTTGTGCCACGATCTGGGCATGAAAATTCCCGCCACTCACAACCACCCCGGCCGACGGGAAAACCAGTGGATTATCCGTAGCGCTATTCGCTTCTACTTCGAGTACGCCCCGCACGTATCCGAGAGCTTCTCGTGCGGCTCCATGTACTTGAGGCATACACCTAAGTGAGTACGCGTCCTGCACACGAGGATCATCTTCTTGGTGCGATGCGCGGATCTTTGAGTCAGCCAACAGTGTGCGCAACCTTGAAGCCGAGATCCCCTGCCCTTTGTGTGGACGAGCTTCATGAATCTCTTTTCGGAACGGCTCCGGGGTACCCAGCAGCGCCTCTAAAGACATTGCACCGGATATCTCTGCAACCTCCACAGCACGCTCAGCTGCCCTCAGAGCTAAAACGCCGAGGCCGGTCGTTGCCTGCGTTCCATTGATCAGGGCCAGCCCCTCTTTAGATCCCAGCGTAAGCGGAGCAATCCCTTCTGTCGCCATAGCTATTTCGGCTGATTGTTCATCACCGGAATACTCTGCGAGACCTTCTCCCAATAATGCCAGCGCTACATGGGCTAAAGGAGCCAGATCTCCACTTGCACCTACAGAACCGAACTCGGGCACACGTGGATGGATCCCAGCGTTCAGCAGCTCCAAGAGTTGTTCGACAACCAGCACTCGGCATCCTGAGTTCCCTCGAGCAAGCGCATTTGCGCGAAGCAGCATTAATGCCCGCACTGAAGCGCGATCCATTGGCGTCCCAACGCCTGAGGCGTGGCTCCTCACAAGATTCCTTTGAAGAGCCTCTCGCTCATCAGGAGCAACTGCCACGTCTGCAAGCCTACCGAACCCGGTTGTTACGCCATAGACGGGCTCACCTGCATCAACCAACTCCTCGATGAAATTGCGTGAAGCCACCATTCGCTCAGCCGCCTCATCGCTTAAACGAACACGGACGGATAAGTCCAAAGCCACGCGCTCCACGTCTTCGAGGGTTAGCGTAAGTCCATCGAGAACCACTTCATTAGTGGGTGCCAATCCCTACCTCCTCTCTGCCAGCATCGAGTCGAATTCTTCTTGAGTCATCGTCAATTCTTCTGCCCCCCAAAAATTTTCCAGCTCCACTCCAAGACCGTCTGCCAAACGATTCACATAGTTGTAGTAAGAGACAACTTGGCACAGGTCCAGGATCGCGGTTTCGTCGAACCCAGATGAACGCAAAGTGGAGACGTCGGATTCCGTAACATCGTGCGGCGTGAGCGTCAGCTTTACCGCGTAGTCGAGCATTGCCCGATCTTCAGGGGTCAATTCTACCACTGTATAGTCCCGAGCCAGTGCGCGCGGGATCTCAGGTGAACCAAGCAGAGTACGGAGACCCGCTCCGTGGTGGTTGATTCAGTAAAAGCATCCATTCACCGTGCTCACTGTGACTGCAACCATTTCACGTTGGATCCGGCTCAAAGGAGATGGGCCCCGCATTAGATGTGAATAAAGCTCGATATGATCCTTCATCGAGCGAGGGTTCAGTGAGTGAACCCTGATAATGTTGTCCAACATCCCGTCGCTATCCCGGAATCTTTCGTAGAGCTCCGCGAGAAGACCCTCTGCTTCGTCATACGGCACGTAGGGGATATGGGCCATGGATCACTCGGGTGAGGGTTAGGGTTTCCGGAGGGTTAAGGGCGCCGGGAGAGTGGCAACATGTCAGAGAACGGCTTAAGCGGGCAAGCCATGCAGGACAGCTAGAACACCTTCCTATGACTTAGGCTGTTACCTCGGCAATCGCGTCAATTGCGTAGTCCACATCCGCGAGTGTGTTGTAGATGTGAGGTGAGAGTCGAATTCCATCGAATTCTCCACCACGGCCCGCGCCACCCACGCGGTGTTCGGAATAAAGCGCCTGATAGGCTGCATTCATGTCAGTGCCTGGCACCCGAAACACCACGACTCCAGAACTTGTTTGGTCTCCCATCGGTGTGTGGAACTCAACCGTTGGTATGCGTTCCCTGAGTCCTGCCTTGAGAGCCCGCGTAATCTCCAAAAGCCGAGCCTCGATCACATCAGCACCAATCCTCTCGTGGAAGACCACCGTCTTTTCGATCGCCGCCACGCACGCATCGTCTCTTTGCCCCAAAGATTCGTATTTTCGTGCTCCGCCCTCCAACGCCCGTGACCATCCCACGCCAACGTCCGAAGCCCGCAGACGATCAATCGTTTCTGCCCGCACATAAAGAATCCCGGCCTCTTTCGGCCCCATCAGCCATTTATGGCTGCTCGCCGTGTAGAAGTCGCATCCTATCTCGTGCACATCAATGTTCAGCGCACCACATGATTGAGCACCGTCCACCAGGGTTAGGATCCCCCGAGAACGAGCGAGGCCACATAGCTCTGCGGCTGGAATACGAACACCGGTTGCGTTCGAGACATGGCTGAACGCGAGTGCTTTTGTCCTACTCGTCATTGCACTCCGAAACGCATCGATGAGCTCCCCAGGAGATTCTGACGCCGGCGGCGTTGAAACTCGGCGAACTTCAAATCCCTCTACGCTAGCCCGTTCGTCCCACGAGGTTGAGTTCGTTGGGTGATTCTGGTCCCAGAGTAAGACTTCATCACCAGCCGTCAGATCGAGCCCCGATACCACGGTGTTGTTTCCCTCGGAAGTGTTACGTGTTAGTGCGATTTCTTCCGGATTAGCTCCGATATGGCGCGCTACCGCTTCCCTGCTGGCTTCTTGCAAGGATGAGAACTTTGCGCGGTTCTGAAATGAAGCATCGGCGTCCACATCCCGGGTCCACGCAAAGACAGCCTCTTGAACCACAAACGGCGAAGGACAAAGGTTAGCCGCATTCATTAACACGAGACCAGGGCTGAGTGGAAAACTTTCCTTTACCAGACCCCAATATGCTTCATCCAATATCGCCCCATGACCTTTGGGCGGGAGAAGTACCCTACCTGGGGTCATAGCGTGAGCAGGAGCCGCGGCAAATAAGGCGCCTACACCGAACGCGTGACTGATAAACATGCGGCGATCAGGCTGTGTCATGATGCAGGCCCTGTGCTATGAGTAATCCCTCATGTACTGCTGAGTGCGGAGCTAGTCCCCGATTCTTGCTGAGAATCCGGGGGAAGCGAATGTGATCTCGGAAATCGCCTTGATGCTTCGCGCTCCGTACCGAAACGGCATGACTAACCGGATTGGTGCTCCGTTGACGGGCGGAAGAGGCTCGTCGTTCATCATCCAAGCAAGCATGACTTGAGGATGGCGCAGCGTCGGCATCTCCTCATCGATGTAGTAGCCATCGTGCGAGATTAGACGACAATAGTGTGCAGGTTCTCCCACGCCGATCATGTCGGCAAAATCGCTGAATTTCACCCCTGTCCATTTAACGATACCCGTCGGCTGAGGCGCACCACACTGAAGGAGTGTGACCATCGAGTGGCGCGGCAAAGCTTCAAGATCGCTGAATTTCAGAGTGCCACTCATCTTCGCTAAACCACGTGAATCGAGCTTGATCCGAAGATTGTTATAATCGTAATCGATATCCGCTGGGGGCTGACGTCTATCAGTTGAAAAACGCCAGATCGTCCCTACCAGTTCCCCTGCCGAACTCTCTGGGTGTTCGGGAGCAGACCCGTCCGAGTTAAGCGGCAATTCGGCTCGAACCCTCAGGTCTCCCTCAACGAGTTGATCCGGCCACTCCTGCTCGGGTGCCGCTTGGCCTAAAATATTTCCTGGATTTACTACGCCCATGGACAAACCCGCCACAGCCGAACCTGAAACCTTGATTGCATCGCGTCGCGACAGCGTCATACTGCTACCCCCTTGTCAATGAGCCCCAGCCCTCCCCTCGACCGGCGGTGAGGGGAACATTCCCGTTGATTACTAGTTTGGACAGGCTGGATACATAATTGTTTGGCCGAAGCTGATCCAATCACCGCACCGTTCACCCAAGGTCCAGTTTCCCCGCTCCGCCAACCATCCACGCACCCAATACGCCTCATAGGGGCCATCCCATTCACCTTCTCGGTAGGCACCCTTATCTGCTAATTGTTCATTCTTGAAATACGTCTCTGTCGGACCCTCAAGAATCCCCGCACTGTAGGTCTCCATCATCCTGACGCGGCCGCTGAGATAGAAGTACTCGTAGTGACCGTCCCTCTTCCCATTCTCAAGAAGCCCTGTCTCACTAATGATCCCCTCTTCGAATTTCGCAAAAACGGGACCGGTGTAGACTTCCCGGGTTTCCGGATCTAGGTAGACATTCCCACGTCGCATCAAGTCACCAAGATCCTTCGATGACTGAGCATACACGTCTGCGGCTCCCAGGAAGCTAAGGCTTATCAGAAACAACGCCATTCTCTTCATTAGATAGTCTTAACGTGTAAGTCTAGAGTTGCAGAGCAGGTCCATTATAGACCCGTCCCTGAGTCGAGGGTCAAGCCCTTTTCTGACAGATTCAACCATCTTAGTTCGGCCAGACCACGCCTTGATCTGCGGCCCTGCCTGTGCCGAGGCCTCGGAAGACAAACTTCTGTAACCTCTTCCCCTCGTAAGTCTCTGTCGTATAGATGTTGCCTTCGGAATCGGTCGCGATGCTGTGTACGCCAATGAATTGGCCAGGTTGGCGACCGCCATCCCCGAATGTCGTCAGGACCTCAAGCGTCTCTCTGTCAAGAATGTGCACCTTCTTGTTCGAGCCATCCGCCAGATAAAGAAACCGTTGCTCTGAATCTTGGGAAAGTGCGATATCCCAGACTGAGCCAGACCCGAGCGTTTCGGTCGCGACGAAAGCTTCCCTCACGAATGTCCCGTCCCGCATGAATACCTGGATCCGATTGCTAGCACGGTCGCAAACATAAACAAAGCCGTCGTGCGATATCTCAGCACAGTGTACCGGGCTCCGGAACTGTTGTGCAGGAGGGTCCTCGGGACGGTACGGAGGAACAGGTGCATCATCCGGCCTATTACCGTACGCACCCCAATAGCGCTTCAGTGCACCAGTCTGGATATCAAGCACCGCTACACGCCTGTTGAGGTACCCATCTGCGACGAAGACTTCATCGCCGTCTGGGTCAATCGAGACTTCTGCCACTCTACCAAAGTTCTCCGGATCATTGCTGCCAGTGCCCACACCCGGTCGACCAAGTTGCAGTAGGAACGTTCCGTCACGCGTGAATTTCAGAATATGTCCATCATCAGGACCATTGCCTCCGATCCAGACGTTATCCATGTGATCCACTGTGATCCCGTGGTTCGATGATGGCCAATCATATCCGTCGCCAGGGCCACCCCACGAATTGACCAGGTTGCCTTCCGGATCAAACTCCAGAACCGGAGGAGCTGGAGCACAGCACTCTGCTGAAGCTGGTTCATGAATCACGTTGAGTTCGTTTATCTCATCGATTGTAGACTGCCGATGAATGACCCACACATGGTCTCGAGAGTCTACAGATACACCAATTGTTGAGCCGATGACCCAATGATTCGGGAGTGGTTTCGGCCATAAAGGGTTCACCTCAAATACTGGGACTTCGACCCCGCTGGCTTCTTGCTCACTAGTTTGATCAGCACACGCGGCCAAAAGGCCCAGGAGCCCGAAAAGTACGATCCCAACCCCCAACTTCAGCGAATACATAAATGGTCTGTTGCTCATAATAGGCTCCCCCTTAAAATACTTTATCTGACGTTTCTTCCTTCTTAGTGCTGACGCTGGCTCAAACCGTGTGCTATATTTCCGGTCCACTAATAAAGAGACTCGATAGAACAAAAGTGCGGAACAGGACCGTATTAGCAAGCATTAGCTGAATCCATCGCTAGCCCAGAGTGTATTACAGTCTGATATGTTTCGGTTACAGTCTTTTTCAGCACTCATTAGAACCGAGGAGCTTTTGTGAGTCCTACGGCGATACGGATGAGTCCCCGTGAACGCCTCAACGGCGTCCTTCCGGAGATTGAGATTGCGGCGCTCACGCCCGTGATCGAGGAAATCGAGGAGCTTAAACAGTCCCGTAATGCTGTCGTGTTAGCGCATAACTATATGACACCAGACATCTATCACGGTGTTTCAGACATGAAAGGGGATTCTCTTGCCCTTGCCCGTCTGGCCAAGAAGACCGATGCAGAAGTCATCTTGATGGCTGGCGTACATTTCATGGCCGAAACCGCAAAGATCGTGAATGAGTGCAAAACGGTGCTCATCCCCGATATGGAAGCCGGTTGTTCACTGGCTGAGGCGATTACTGGTGCTGATGTCCGTTTGCTACGTGAAAGGTATCCGGGGGTGCCGGTCGTCACGTACGTGAACACTTCTGCCGAGGTAAAGGCTGAGTCTGATATCTGCTGTACTTCAGGCAACGCAGTCCAGGTCGT
>Ga0310121_10000591_pt1 | contig 39444 bp, 32 predicted proteins | sample CB27_Tmax_986_MG_FD_203504 | JGI IMG/M metagenome (GOLD analysis project Ga0310121, IMG submission 203504) | Marine microbial communities from Western Arctic Ocean, Canada - CB27_Tmax_986 | ecosystem: Environmental > Aquatic > Marine > Oceanic | place: Canada: Western Arctic Ocean | collected...
CGCGGGAAAGACTTCGATTGTCCATTGTCCAAGCTCCGTCTCGTGCAGTTGCCTTCACCTCGCGGTTGCCTCCGATAGGCCCCGCAGGGGACTTTTACCCCCAATCACTTCACCATGCCCAACGCACCCGTTCGGGCTACGCCCTCACTCCAGAACAGCAGCGGTCCCTTAACCCTAGATCCTCTCATTAAGGCTGGTACATAGTTTGGGGGAAGGCCAACCGGAAGTCCTTGGTTGTTCTGGATTTTCAGCAGCCGTATAATATCGGGCTGGATCTTTCTGACGTGAGAAACGCGAGAAAAGACAGGCTGTGACGATTGTAAACTTTGCCTGTCCTGCGGCGGGACGACAGTAACGATAGGACTACAATAACAGCGCATACGGAGGGTGAAGATTTGTCTATCCGAGTTGCCATTAACGGTTTTGGTCGAATTGGGCGTTTGACATTCCGCAATTTACACGCCCGCTCCAGTGAGTTTGAGGTCGTTGCGATCAATGACCTGACCGATAACCAAATGTTGTCAACGCTACTGAAGTACGACACCACTCACCGCCGTTTTCCAGGGACCGTCGATTACGATCAAAAGAATCTGATCGTCGATGGCAAGCAGATTCGAGCCATGGCAGTTCGCAACCCAGCCGAGTTGCCTTGGGGAGAGCTTGGCATTGATGTGGTCGTTGAGAGCACAGGCATCTTCACAAGTCGTTCCGGTGGTGGAAAGCCGGGCTACGACACTCATCTCGTGGCAGGGGCCAAACGGGTTGTTCTCAGTGCGCCGGCTAAAGACGGCGCTGACCTGACTTGTGTCTTGGGTGTTAACGATGACCAACTCAACCCCGACTTGAAATGCATCAGCAATGCAAGCTGTACCACCAATTGCCTGGCGCCGCTGGCCAAGGTTCTTCACGAATCGTTTGGGCTGGAAAAAGGTCTGATGACGACCGTCCATGCCTACACGAATGATCAACCGACTCAAGACCAACCACACAAGGATCCCTATCGGGCTCGAGCTGCGGCGGAAAACATCATTCCGACAACGACCGGTGCCGCCAAAGCAGTGGGGTTGGTGATACCTGAATTACAGGGAAAGTTGACTGGAATTGCTCTACGCGTTCCCGTTTTGACCGGCAGCGTTGTCGACCTGACCGTTTTGGTGAAAAAGAGTAACGTAAGTGAAGACGAAATTAATGCCGCCATGAAGCGAGCCGCTGATGGGCCGCTTAAGGGCATCCTTAGTTACACTGAAGATCCAATCGTATCGAGCGATATCATTGGCGATTCACACAGCTCGATTTTTGCCGCAGATTTCACACAGGTGATATCTGGCAACTTGGTCAAAGTGGTGAGTTGGTACGACAACGAGTGGGGATACAGTTGCCGGACGGTAGACTTAATCGCACGAATCGGTCAATTCTAGTTTGAACGGTGCGAGTGGTCTGTTGAGTGGATACGTTCGTCGTTGTTGCCTTGCTGCTCAGCGTTGCCTTGCTGTCAACGGAGAATCACCCGAGCACCCGTCGCCTGCCAGTCAGACCTGGTTTGTTTGGGCGCCTCGGTCTCGAGCAAGCTTGGTTCACCCGGCCTGGCGATTGCCCAGTCATTTCCCATTCCGATGGGCGTTGATTCTGGAAATCCGTCCAGTTGCAGTACGATATGGTCGAGGATTTTCGTTGGACCCTCGAGCGACGCGGTCATCAAACGGACCCAGAACTCGATTGGCCGGTCGGTTGGCAACGTTTCTGGAAGCGGCAAGCGAAAGTGTAGCGACTGTCTCCGTAACGAATGCACCCAAGCATTTTGTACTTGATCGCTGTCGAAATCCCACCGCACTTCGTGCAGCGATCCAGTCGGTTCCTGCGGGTCACGTAACATCAACGAAACGATTCCCGAAAAGGCTGTAGGTTGTTGATCCGCAGCCAGCGGCGTGATTGTGATACCCAGTCGCTCTCGATTACTGTCCAAGTCAACTTCCAGCAGCACGTTGGTCGGTTGAAACGAGGTGTGGGGAATCTCTGGGGCCACGATGGGAGCAGCAAGTCGTGGGGTTTGCAGCGGTTCGATTTCTTCGCCGTCCCAGATCGGTTCGAAAGTACCCAGTACCGCATCGTCATTAAAAACCGTGCCCGTTTCCTTTAACTCCGCTTGTTTTTCTTCTTTCGAGGCTGTGTGCCGGGGAACTTCCATGTTCCTGTCAGCGGGTTCTTTCGGTGGCGGACCAGAGAATTCAGGGGGTTGGCTCGCCTCTACGATGGTCGGGCTTGTCGCAACGGTAATCCAGGGAGGAAGGTTGCGTTCTACCGATGGAGCGACTATTTGATCGTTTGACAGTTGCTTCTCCGGCAGGGTCTTTCCTGCCGTTTCGGCTGCTGCCACCATCGAGGCTGAGTTCGCACCATGAAGATCGGCCGACGGCGAAGGGGTGTTCTCCTGCAGGTCGGGTGTATCCGGTACACCAAGTTCCGGGACCAGGGGCACTTCAATTTCTTGTATTTCCAGATCGAGTGAATCAAAATCGTCGTGCTGCGAATTGGCAGGACTTGGGTTTTTCAGGAGCGATCGTTCGGGGCGAATCGTCTCGTCAGGCTGATCGGGTGAAGGGAGTTCTGAGGTTTCCCTCGCCTCTTGTATTTCCGTTGTCTTGGCTTTGGCCAAAGACTGACGGAGCGTTTCATTTTCACAACGAAGTCGGCGAACTTTCGCCTGGTATTCCATCAAGTAGTCTTCCAGGGCGTAGATCTGGTCTTCCTGCCAGCGGAGTTCGCGTTCAATCACGTCGGTCTTTGGGCCACCGTGACAGCCGGAAAGCAAGCCGCACATCAGAGGAGTGAGAATGCAAATCGATTGACGTAGGGAGTGCAGGTTCCACACGACGTATCATCACTGCAAAAGGATGGTCGAAAAAGATTCTGAGACAAGTAGCGCATCGACTTGGCGTCGAGCGGGCTGTAACTAGAGGATCATCCGCGACACGTCAATTGCAGGTCGGGTGACAGCACCGCCAGCGTTGATGCCGCGACAGTCAATCGCTACAGGAGGCTAAAAAGCGATGGAGCGATCATTCGCGGCGTAATTGGTTGAATCACCAGGGTAGTCCTCAGCCCGCGGCAGGCATGCTACTGACAACTTTGTCGATAATGTTGTATTCGAGTGCTTCCTCAGCCGACATGAAGTGATCTCTATCGGTATCGCGATCGATTTGTTCCAGTGATTTTCCGGTGTGGTTGAACAGGATGCGGTTCAGTTTTTCCTTGGTTTTCTTGTACTCATTGGCGTGGATAATGATATCTTCGGCCGCTCCTTCCATACCGGCGGATGGCTGATGAATCATGATGCGGCTATTGGGCAGTGTGTGCCGCTTGCCTTCGGCACCGGCTGCAAGCAGGACGGCGGCCATCGAAGCGCATTGTCCCATGCAGTAGGTGGCAACGTCGCAAGTGACAAACTGCATCGTGTCGTAAACTGCCATACCAGCGGTCACACTACCACCTGGGGAATTGATGTAGAGGTGGATATCGGCCTTGGGGTCGTCAGATTGCAGAAACAACAGTTGGGCCACAAGGCTATTGGCAATCTCGTCGTTGACGCCTGAGCCGAGCATGACGATGCGGTCGGCAAGGAGACGACTGTAGATATCCATCGCCCGCTCTTCGCGGCCGCTTTTTTCAATGACGTAAGGAATTAGGGGCATGGTCCGATTGGCTAAACGAGTGAATGTGGAGAGAAAACTCGGAAGAGAGCTGTGCACGCTGGTCCTGGCTGGAAAAAGCCTGTCATCGCCTACTCATCTTCATCCTTTTCAACGGGTTGCTTAGTCAGGATATCGTCGACGACACCAAATTCCTTGGCTTCTTCGGCGTTCAAATAAAAATCGCGGTCGCAGGCTTTAGCAATTTCGTCGGCATCCTTGCCGGTGTGGTGGGCGAGGATCTCATTGAGTGTGGTACGGGTTCTCATAATTTCGTCGGCTTGAATCTCGATATCGGAGACCTGTCCACCGACGCCACCATGGGGTTGATGGATCATGATCTTGGCATGCTGAAGCGAGAATCGTTTATCTTTCGCACCTCCGGCTAAGAGGATGGCGCCACCGCTCGCTGCCAGGCCGACGCAATAGGTGGCGACAGGACACGAAATCATCTGCATCGTGTCGTAAATGGCGAGGGTTGCGGTAACACTCCCGCCGGGCGAGTTGATGTAGAAGTGGATATCTTTCCGGCGGTTTTCACTCTGCAGGTAGAGCAGCTTCATCACCAGTTCGTTGGCATTACCGTCGTAGAGTTCTCCTTGTAGGAAAATAATACGGTTTTCGAGCAGCAAATCACCAAGCGTCATTTGCCGCTGGCGTTGATAGTCCCGCATGGCTTGAACTGCCGGCTGTTTTACGGGTGAAGCGATACCTAATCCTGATGCAGCGAAGTCACTCATCGTTCGATCCTTCCTGCGTTTCACTCCCCCTCTCACAGCCTCGGTCACCTTGAAATCGCGGTTTGGTGCGAGGAAGGGCGTGTAACATGCTTATATATTTTCTCAAATGAACCAGGGTGGGTCGTGTCACGGAGAACTTGCAACAAAGCGGACCATCTCGCAACGTCGACCTGCAAAGCTCAGCTTGACCAAATACTATTCAGATTCCTCGGTTTCGTCCACCGACGCTTCGGTTACATCGGGGATCGCAGCCCCCCCCCCGGCAGCCATCTGAATGGCTTCGGCAGTTGCTGTGGAGGGCTCATAGTCTTCGTCCTTGAATTTGGCTTTGGCCTGAACACGTTCAAGAACTTTTCGCTCGATAATTTGATTTCGGAGTACATCCATCAGGCCACGCTTTTCAAGTTGGGCTCGTACTCGGCGGGGAGATTCGCCGCTTTGCAGCGCGATCAGGGCCACTTCCTTTTCGTAGTCGCCCTGTTCAATATCAATTTCTTCCTCTTCAGCAATCTTTTCAAGAATGAAATGCTCTTTAAGCGCCGTTGCGGTCGAGGCAGTGCTATTCTGTTTTAATTGGTTTTCGCGGGCACGGATTTCAGCCTCGCTGAACCCGCTGCGCTGCAATTCCATCGTTGCCCGTTCCAATTCACGACTACTTTGGCGTTGCAACAGACTTGGTGGCAATTCCCAGTCGGCGCTTTTGGTCAATGACGCGGTGATTTGCTCGCGGGCGATTTGTTGCTGACGGTATTCAAGCTGGCGTTGGAGATTTTTTCGCACGACGTCACGAAGCTCTTCTTCCGATCCGTAGTCCCCGATTTCCTGTAAGAACTCTGCAGTGAGTTCAGGTAGCTTGAGGTTTTTCGCTTCCAGGACCTCAAATTCTACGGAGACCTTCTCACCACGCAACGCTTCATTCGGCGCGTCTTCGGTGAGAGTGATTTCAGCAGACCGCTTTTCTTTGGCCTTCACACCAGCGACGAGGTCAGCAAATCCCTCCAGTTTGCCGTCGATGAAACTAAGTGTGGGACGTACGCGGACGATTTGTTCCTGCTCGGCGGCAACCTGTTTACCAGCCGAAGTCGATGTGATGTTAACCGTCAGATAATCACCCTCGCCGACCTCACCATCGTAAGGAACCAACTGTCCAAAGCGGGCAAGCATTTGATCCAGTTGTTGGTCGATATCCTTTTCGGTGAAATCGCGTGACGGACGTCGAAGTTCCAGCCCCTTCCAGTTGGGTACGTCAAAGTCGGGTCGAACTTCAAGGCGAAATTCGAACGTCATTGGACCTTCTTGGGGGACTTCGACCGCGCTAAGGTCCAAATCGGGTTCGCCAATCGCTGCCAACTTTTGCTCCTCGCTAATCTGGCTCAAGCTGTCCATCAGCAGGGAGCCTTTGATTTGCTCGGTTACGTCCTGACGAAAACGCCCTTCGACCACTTTGCGGGGAGCCCGCCCCGTGCGGAAGCCTGGTACCGCGGCGGTTGCCATCATTTCACTGAATGCGTCGTCCAGATAGCGTTCAATATCGTCCCGCGAAATGGTTACGGTAATATGCCGCTCGCAGGCCGAGGGACTCTGGATTTCAACTGCTAAATCAAGCTTTTCGGGGGATTCATCACCGGAACCGCTGTCATTGGCGAGATTTTCCCCGGATTCGACATCGTCGAGTTGATCGCCTTCGATTTGGTCTGTGGACATCGACGCAACTTTCTACCCGCATTTACGGATAAGGGCACCGGATTTAAAAAAACGGGCCGCGCCCTCCCGTGCCAAGATTCGCGGGCCTCGTTCCATTCAAGAGCGGGTGATGGGATTCGAACCCACGACAACAACGTTGGCAACGTTGTGCTCTGCCAACTGAGCTACACCCGCATAGCTTCTTACCCAACCACTGGCTCAAATGAAGGGTTGACAGCGCCGCCAAGTTCCCTGATTCCCAGTGCCCTGATTCCCAGTGCCCTGATTCCCATGGATTCTAATATAAGGCCACAATCGGAATGAACAAAGACCCTCATTGCCGACTGTCGGATTATAAGCCCGGGGTACACCCATTCAAGGGCAAATGCGTATTATGTTAAAGTGGAAGTTGTTGTCCCCGTGATATCCCGCTGAACTTATGGACCATCAACATGCTCGGTTCCCACTGGGTCGCTTCGACACTTGCCGTTTGTAGTTTGGCTACTTCCGGCATATTTGCTGAGACGGTTACCCCGCGGCCGGCCAATCGTCTGGGCAGTGAAACCAGTCCCTATCTGTTGATGCACGCGCACAATCCGGTGGATTGGTTCCCCTGGGGTGAGGAGGCATTTGCAAAGGCACGCCAGGAGAAAAAGCTTGTTTTCCTGTCGATTGGCTATTCAAGTTGCTTTTGGTGTCATGTCATGGAGCGCGAATCCTTCATGAATGACGAGATCGCAAAATACCTCAACGAACATTTCATTTGTATCAAGGTCGACCGCGAAGAAAGGCCCGACATCGACGATCTCTACATGACCGCGTTGCAGCTCTATTTCCAGCTGATCGGTTCGCCCCAGGGCGGGGGATGGCCACTCTCTATGTTTCTCTTGCCAGACGGTGATCCTGTCTTCGGTGGCACCTATTTTCCTCCCCGGAGCCAGGCGGGGCGGCCAGGATTCCTGGAGGTGCTCAAGTTTATTCAGAAGACTTGGGAAAACAGTCCGGACAAACTGCGCCACGATAGCCAAACACTTGTGAAAGTTGTTCGCCAAACTTTTGCACAAGCGGAATCGCCCGCTCTGGATCAGCCGCTCCGCTGGACCCGCAAGCCAGTCGACGAAGCGTTACGTGTCCTCAGCGAGCAATTCGATCCTGAACATGGGGGTTTTGGCTATGTGGCCCGCAATCCGCGACGCCCCAAGTTTCCCGAACCGTCCAACCTGTTGTTCTTACTCCAAGTTGCCCAAGCGGATAACCCTGAGCAAGCCAACGACGCGCGACGCATGTTGCGCCTTTCGCTCGAGAAAATGGCACAAGGTGGTATTTATGATCATCTCGGTGGCGGGTTTCACCGCTACAGCACTGATCGTTACTGGTTGGTTCCTCATTTCGAAAAAATGCTGTATGACAACGGCCAGCTGGCAACTGTCTACAGTGAGGCCTACCAACTCACAAAGCGGGAAGATTTTGCACGAGTTGTTCATGACATACTCAATTTCGTGTTGTCGGAGATGACCAGTGAGGAAGGCGGCTTTTATGCGGCGCTCGATGCCGAAACGGATGAAGAAGAAGGTAGATTCTACGTTTGGACCAGTGCAGAGCTCAGCGACACACTTTCCGACAAGCAACTGGCCTGGCTCAGTGAAGTTTATGGCACCAGCGGAGAGCCCACCTTTGAAGGCAATTACGTCCTCTTGCTCCGTGAGCCGCTCACCGCACACGCAAGTCGGCAAAGTAAAAGTGTCCCTGATTTGCTTGCCGAGTGGGAGCCAATCAGGGCGAAGCTCCTGGCAACACGCAACCAGCGCGAACGACCACTGACCGACACGAAGATCTTGACTGCCTGGAATGGGATCATGATTGGCGGATTCGCCGACGCTGGCCGGATTTTCGACGAACCGAAATATCTCGCTGCCGCTACCCGCGCAGCCGATTTGTTGTGGGCCAAGCTGAGGCAATCAGATGGTCGATTGCTGAGAACCTATGGGGAGGGAGAGGCCAGACTGAATGCCTACCTCGATGACTACGCTTTCTTTGTGAATGGTCTCTTGGCGCTCTATGAGGCAACCGAGGATCCAAAGTGGCTTGAGCGGGCTGACCAGCTCACCCGCAAGCAGATCGAACTTTTTTGGGATGATCAGCAAGGTGGCTTCTTTTTCACATCCCATGACCATGAAAAACTCTTCGCACGCGGGAAAAAGCAGGTAGATGGGGCTTTGCCCGCGGGTAATTCCATCTCGGCCGAAAACCTGCTGGCCTTGGCAGAGGCGCTGGATCGGCCTGACTATCGGGAGAGAGCTGCCCAGACCATCGCCGCAGGCCTTCCACTGCTTGACCGGGCACCGGCTGCAGCCCCCCGTTTGACGGGCGCGCTTCAGCGATATCTCGCGACGGAGAATCAGGCTCCTTAACCCACTGACAGGCCTTCTGGTTGCTGACACGCAGCTGTGTCTGACGGTCATTGCGGTTATTCGAGCAGAAGTCCCTCACGGCAACGGTTCCAGGTGATAGAGACTGGGACCTGCGGTTCTGGAAGTATTCCTGGACGCGTAGCAGATGGCTTGTGCAAATAAATCCCGCACTAGTACTTCCAGACCTCGTGAAGTGCTTCAGCCAGTTCCAGAGGACGGCTGAGCAACTGGGTAAAGCTTAGGGCAATCAGCACGGCTGCGGCCAGAAAAAAACTGACGGCGCGGGGGTTCGATTGCACCCGAATTGCCGACAGCTTTTTTGCCATCAGCGTCGCCAAACAACGCCAGCCATCGAGACTCTGACGGCCACCGCTGCTCGCCAGCGAAACGTTCCGCATGATGGAAAAACCATCGAGGTGCAACTGGATCCCGAGCTCCGGCAAGGTCAGACTGTCACCAGCCCAGCGGGCGTTGGAATCTAATTCTGCCGCGACCTCGGCCAATACAGGGTGCAATTCTTCGGCACTAATGTTGTAGATCACCAGCCGTGGCCGTGACAGCAAACCAAAGAGCCAAACCCAGAGCCAATAGAAGGAAAGCAGGAGCAACCATACATAATTGCCCATTTCCGCAACGGCGGCTTCGGGTCGAAAAAGCTCCAGCGGTCCGACAAGCATGACTCCCGAGAGTGCCAACCCTAAGGTTGCCAGATCGCTGCTCCCGGTGGTCATCAATGGTTGCCGGCGCAGATTCAACAAGCCAAGTAACAACATGTATGCGGCCAGAGGAATTGCCGCAATTGTGAGGCGTAGGGGATCCAAGCGTGATTCCAGTTCGTTTTCAGGGGAACGTAATGTCGATTATTCCAGCTTGTCTTGGACAGCTTTCAGTTCTTGGGCGAGCTTGATCTGGGCTGCACGTTGGTTACCCCGGAGCCGTTGGTAATACAATCCAGTTGCAAAGGCGTCGAACACGGCAAGGAAGACGATCAAGGCACTCGCCAGTAAGAGGATGAACAGGTAGATCGTGATCGGCAGAGACCGGATCGGCACAAGGGGGCGAATCGCAATTGCCGCCCCGAGAAGCCCAATCAACCCACTTGCCGTCATCCGCCGATAGTACTGCGAGTTAGCGAATAGGCGGGCATGATCCTCCAGCCCGCTTGCAAATTCCACACGTTGCCTGGCACGCCAATGGGAATTTATCAGCAATCCCGACAGTCCCAGCAGCAATAACGCAAAGATGTTGGTGACGAGCACGTTGGGGCACCGAGGGTTAGTGGGTTGCGCCGCGTGACCGAGGGGATCGCACAACTAGTTCAGACTGTTCAGCCATTCATACACAACCCAGCCCACTTTTGCCAGCGAGGTGCCTGAGCAATGTTGTGGCACATCACCCTCGGTGTGCCAATACGGATAGTCGAAATCGATGATATCGCAGGTGGGAATTTTGGCATAGTTGTGTAGTGGCAAATGATCATCCCGAACTAGATGCTTTGGCTTGGCGATAAATTCTTTGACACCCAAACGCTTGGCAGTTGCCCAAATCTGCGCGACCAGTGGGCGGGTGTCACGCCACTGGACACTATTGCGCTCCTGGTAAATTTGCAAGTCGGCATCTCCTACCATGTCCAAGAGAACTCCCCAGCGATAGGGGTGCGCAGGCGGGTTGGTGGCGTATTGCCGGGCGAACCATTCACTTCCCAGGAAATAACGATCACCCCGCCGATCATTGAAGACAAATTCTTCACCATCGAAAAGTACGAAATCAACACCGTAATTCCCTGACAATGCAGGCATCAGATGGGCAAGTTCCATCAGCACTGCCGTGCCACTACCACCATCGTTGGCTCCCACGAATTTTCCATTTTTGCGGCGCGTCGGATTGGGATCTCGATCTGGTAGTGGGCGGGTGTCGTAGTGTGCGCAGAGCAGAATGCGGTGTTCTCGTTCCGGGTGCCAGCGCACAATCAGGTTGGCCATCGAGACCGGGGCGCCCGTTTGTGGATTTTTGGCACGAAATCGTTGCCGAGTTACCTGCCCTCCAAGTTGTTCAAAATGGTTCACCAACAGTTGCTGTTGTTGGTTCATTCCTGGCGACCCGCTATACCGCGGGCCAAGGTTGCATATTTTCTCCAGGTAGCTTGCAACCCGTTCCGAGTTGAGCGGGTTTTGCAAAGCATCCTCAGCAACGGCAGTCGAGGCCAGCCCGAGGGACAGCAGCACCGTTGCCAGTAATGCTAGCACCGGGAGTGGTAGTTGTCTTTCAGGATTCAACGTTGGTCGGCCTGTCATCGGTAGGGTATCGTTTCCCATCGGTTCACGCGGGTTGGCTAAATTGATAGTAGTTGTGATATTCTACGGTTGGCCGGAGTGGCGAGCGAGTGTGCTCTTCTAGCTATGGTCATTCGGTCCCAATTAATCTGTCGGTCTACCCGCTTATTTCCTAGAATCTTGGCCGGTTCAAGCTCTACTTGGCTGCTTCCCACAGCGGAATTACGGCGTTTTTGCCCGGAAGGAAAGCGATGCTCTACGATCCCTACCAGCGTGTTCAGCAAATAACCACTTTGCAGCGTGACACGGTGGAGCGTTGGCACCACTGTGAGCTGGACAATTCCTATGATGGGTTGCTGTGGGTCATCTGCCGGCAGCACCAATACAACTTTCTGCTGTGGCATGAAGAAGATATTGCCCGCAGCGGTGACGTGGGGGATTTCCGCGTGGCCGAGGTTAAAAGAGCGATCGATGGCTATAACCAGCAGCGCAACAATTGGATCGAACGAATCGACGAGGCACTCATTCAGGACTTGGTGACTAATGAGGTCCGCCCACAGAAGGACGCCCAGCTGAATACGGAAACTCCTGGAAGTGCTATCGATCGACTCTCGATTATGTCACTGCGGATTTATCATTTGAAAGAACAACTTAACCGTCGCAATGTAGACCAGGAACATTTTGACAAAGTCAGGGAGCGGATTAGCCGCTGCGAACTTCAGGCTACAGACTTGTCGGAATCGCTTGCGGAACTGCTGGCGGACATCTTTTCAGGTAGAAAACTGCTAAAGGTGTACCGGCAAATGAAGATGTACAACGACCCGACCCTGAACCCGTATCTCTACAAATCGAATCGCCTTGCCGGGTAAGCGCGTGTTGGCAAAGTTGGTCACCACCTCACGCAACATGTTGTAAGGTGGACTCACAAATCGCAACTGTTCCAGTCACCATGGGTCATCCTGCCCACAGTTTTTCGCTATTCGCCCCAACGCCTTCGGACGCGGCGAGTCGGCATCGCATTGTACAGGTGATTACACCATCCCGTTATTCCGGTGCCGAACGCGTACTGGCTCGGCTCGTACCACGACTGGAAGCACGTGGCCATGCGTTGCATTCCATTTGCAGCCGTCACAGTCCCGCAATTGCTGAATTCCGCATGGCGGGACTTGCGATTGAGCCCGCGGCAATAGGTGGGAAAGCCAACCTGTTGGCTCCCCAGGTCTTACAGAGATTTGCTCATCGATATCGAACCGATTTTTTCCACACCCACTTGTCATCGGCGAGTTGGTGGGCAGGTTGGTTGGAAAAATTCGGCGGGACTCCCTCGCTCGGGCATGTCCATGGATTTACGTCGGCTATCTGGCACCGGTCGCAAAAACACCTAGTTGCTGTTTCGCAGGCGGTGAAAATGCATCTTGTCGAGCAGGGGATTCAAGGGGACCGCATCACGGTTATCCACAACGCAGTCGACCCTACCGATATCCAACCCCAGCGGTTACCTGCCCGAGTTCGTGAGGAACTGGGTGCCGGGCCGAAGACCCCAGTGATTGGCTGTTTTGCACACTTGTCCCCCAAAAAAGGTTGGGCAGACCTTTTCCGCGCGATCCCGATTGTGCTCCGCTCGTTCCCGCAAGCGCAATTCTGGTGTGTTGGTGCAGGGCCGCTCCGTGAGACACTGCTGGCCGAAGCGGACCGGGAGGGATTTGTCCAACAGCTACGGATGACTGGTTTTCGACGCGATGTAGCCGATTTGATGCGCGCGGTTGATGTTGTGGCCTTGCCTTCGCATCGGGAGCCCTTGGGTCTTGTCTATGTTGAGGCAGGCTTGCTTTGCCGCCCTGTGATTGGCTGCACCACCGGCGGAGCCCCAGAGGTTATCGAGCACAACGGAAATGGCTTGCTCGTGCCGCCCAAAGCTCCACAGGCCCTGGCTGCTGCGATGATGACGCTGCTGGACAATCGCAGGCACGCAGAGGCCCTGGGGCGACGAGGGCGAGAACGAGCCCGTTCTGATTATTCGTGGCCTGGGTATTTGGACCAACTCGAAACGGTTTATGCGCGTTTTGCCTAGCAGCGACTGTCGACTGCGAGCTGAATATGACGACAACGTTGTCGGTTGTGTGTGTCGCTTGTAACGCTCCTGTTGGTTGGCATCCGTCGGTTCAACCACAGCGGCGAACCGTGTTTGCTATGAGCAACTGGTCACAAGCTTCAGAGACCATCTCAACCGAAATTTCTCGCATGGCCGAATCGTCGGTATTTTTCCGGTGTCGTGAGCGACCTTCGTCGAGGCGAACTTGCAGACGGGTATTGTGTGATCCGTACGCGCCGCACCACTCGGCGCGGCTTGGACCGTGCAAGCTAATTGCGGGTGTCCCGACTGCAACTGCCAGATGCATTGGGCCGGTATCGGAACCAACAAAAAGTCTTCCGTTACGCGTCAAGGCGGCGAGTTCGGTGATGGAGGTCGCCGGTGCCACGATTGCGCTACCGGCGCTTTCGGTAGCAATCGTTTTGGCCAATTCCCGCTCTTGATCTCCGGCCCAAACGACAACGCTCGGTAACTGATGTTTGCAAATCAAGTGCCTGGCGACCTGCCCATATCTCCGGGCAGGCCACAATTTTGAGGGCCAGCCTGCGCCCGGACTGATAAGTGCGAACTGCTGGTTGGTCAACCTCTTTGAACGCTGGAAGTTGGTGATGGATTGGATTGCCTGTTTTTGATCAGGTACGTCAAATTTTACCTTAGGCGATTCGATCCCAAATGGCTGCAGCATGCCCAAATAGTGATCAATGACGTGTTCTCCACCTGGCTCGACCAATACATTATTAAGCCACTTGCTCAGCTCACGACCGTCGCAGCCTGCTTTTCCAACCCTCCATCGTGCACCGGACAAGCGAGCGGCAAGCCCACTTTTGGTCAGACATTGCAAGTCGAGTGTCGTATCGAAGTTGAGTCGGCGTAGTCGTCGTCGAAGCCGGATCACTTCGCGGGGGGATTTCAGCCAGTGCCTCGGCAAGCGAATCAATTCATCCAAAGCCTTGTGGCCTTCCAGAAGATCACCTGCCGAACCTTCGACGGCCCAGCCGATAAAAGCGCGGGGATAACTTTCGCGTAGCGCGCAGAGCACCGGCAAGCCATGAATGACATCGCCCAAGGCGGTGAGACGAACAATCAGGATACGGTGAGGCAGATTGTGGTTGTTGCTGGACAAAGGCATGCGTCGTGGTATCAGTCTGGCGCGGGGCCCATTGTTGGTGATTGGGGGAACTGGGATACGGCAAGACCTCTTACTCGGATGGCAAAAGCGTTATACAACAATGAGGCAAACCGCTGTACAGCAACCGTGGCGGTCTTTCCTGTTGTGAGCCATTATGACCGAATCAAACGCTGCCATGCACGACAGCAGCCTTGCTGGTGACGGTTCGATTCGTCTCGTGGTCCAAGAGCCCTGCCTGGCAAAACACCGCGTCCCCGTTTACCGAGAATTGGCTTCCCGACCCGAGATCGAACTCAGACTCGTCTATGGCGAGCTTCCGAATTTACCCAATGTGGAGCCGGAAGGCTTCCTTGGCGAGTTGACCCCGATGAAGATCTGCCACCTTGGGTGACATCCCGTCTACTAGCATCAGGCGCAGTACGATTACGCGCACCCGAGCACGACCGACGTTCTTGTTCTCCAATGGGACGTACATTATGCGAGTTTGATCCCGCAATCGGGTTCCCCCATTCTCTGGGGATATGGCTATTCGGCAGATCAAACTGGACGCTGAATGATCGATCACATCGGGGACGATTCCCGCCCTGATTTTACGCGGCGGACATAATTGCTGACTCGGCCAAATCGCGGGTAGTTTACCACATGGTCGGTGCGAGGGTATTCGGTACCAGGCCCAAATAGAAGCCCGCTAAGAAATTTGAGCATAAGAAACGCGAACACACATCCGATAAGCATCCACGTCATGACATCCATTGAGCCACGCGGAAATCCAGTGATGTGGCCGCTGCTTGCCGCCAGCAGCCCAATGAGAAATGGGTTGGTCGACTGACGGATCATCAGCTCATCGAAGAAACGAAGTAATCCCCCGATGATCGCACCATAAACAAAAATCGGGAAAAGCCCACCGTCATGATAACCATAAGCAACCGGATTGATTGACCATTTAACGCTTCCATAGCCGTAAAATCCGTAACGCTGTTTGCCAATCTCGGGGACTGTCTTTCCTAGCGATTCAGGTTTTCTCAGTGGCCATAATACGCGCGGGATTGGATTTGCCAAAATGTTGTAAACCACGAAAAAGGGTGAACCGTCTCTTGACCGATCAATCCCAGTAAAAGTGTGAATCGTCAGGAGGGCCATTTCCACTGAAGGTTGCGAAATGTTGTATAGATTTGACTGTGCAGCAGATCCGAGTCCGCGGGCGAGCAATTGGAGCGACTCTACGGCACGTTCCATACCCCCCTGGTTGCCGGCGCGGTGACGCACCTGGCCGAATCCTTGCAGCAGTAGCCAGGCTCCCACGACCGCAAATCCAAGTAACCACAGTGCGACCAAACGGGGCTTGTAACGCATCCAAACCCAATAGCCGTAAATTATCGCTGCCATCAAGATTCCCGCAAACTGGCGACGTCCACTTCCGAATGAAACGGAGAGGAGAATCGCCAACCCACCCACAACCAGCACGTTCACAATGCATAGGGGATTCGATCTGTCGAGGTGCCATGCCGCCAATGCGAAGACAAAAGCAAAGGGTCCCAAATGAATAAAGATCTTGCCGATAAGCTGAGTGACCACGGGAATCTGAGTTGGAAATAGTGGAATCATCGCCAAGGCGATCGTGATTATCGACAAGATCAACATGGTTGCTGTGTTTATCAGTGGCCACTTGCGCAGGAACCTGCCTGCCATTCGCCGGGGAAAACGCCACAACAGATAGGTCAGCAGAATCGCCGCGAAAAAGACAGCAAATCCCACAAAAAGCTTGTAGTAAACACTCGAAGGGTAGGTGACCATGTGCGGCGTGCTAGCCGCACGCATCCCTGAAACACCAATGAAAAGTGCGGTGCCACCCAAGTAAAAGTTGGACGGCAGAAACAAGTCACGCCTGCCAATGAAGTACCCCACAATCATAATTGTGGGGCAACCCAATGCTATCAAGGCACTGAGTCGGTAGAGTGTTTCGTCAATAGAGGTCATGCAACATCGTCAAACTGTTTTGTGGGGAAGTTTCACCGGGAGGGCCGAAGGGCAAATTTGCTGTGTTTTGCTTGCCACTTGTCGTTTCACTCTACCGCCAGTGTAGCCCGTAATTTCAGAACCGTCTGCCAATTGGTTTGGCTTGATTCGCTGCTGAAATTCGCAGCAAATGAGTACCCAGCACGACTCCAACTACGAACAGGCCACGCCGCCAGTCAATTGCCGTTGGTGCCGATCTTTCCGATCGTGCCGGTTAAATTCGACAACCCTGCACACCGCACCATGAGGCGTAGTAGCCAGAGCCTTACCGCTGCTGGTGCGTGTCTGGCAGGTAGCATCTGGATGATCCGCTGCTTGAATCCCACTCGCTAGCCCTTCATTTAGTGTTCGGCAGCGATGCCCACTCGTAGAAATTTTAGTCTCCCAGGTCCGACGTTCCAAAGAGGAGCCGTTCAGTTGTCACAGCCAGTTCGAGGCGTATATTCCGACGCGCCATGAAAAAGCCATTAAAACACGACGGGCTTACCGTGAACGAACCATTAGCCGGTATAACACTCACAGTTGAACGACGCTTGTTTTTGTCGTCGGTTGTCTACGTTCCGGAACCAGTTAGCGCCAGGGAGCGCTTGCAGTAAACCTCTAGATCTCTCTGATGGTTGACAAAATGCAGTCCTGTCCACAGAGGATCAGGCAGGGTCAAAGTGGTCATGTCGCAACATGCGGTTTTGGCGGTTATTCGCTTTCGACTTGACCTGTTTTATTGTTGGTTGCCTGACGAGCGGTCAATCACCCTGCTTGCGTTCCGGTCAACCAAAGAATGATGAATTATCTGCGATTTCGGTTGTTTGGAAAGACTTGAGCAAGGTTCGAGTTTTTTCAGTCCTGTGCTTCATCTGGCCTGCGGTCCTTCAAGAAATCGACTGGGAGGTTGTGAGCACGCATCCTTATGCTGGAATTGCGTCGGGAGCGTATTGACGTAACGTTGCCCTTCACCTATGTTTACGATGACTGTTTTCACTTTTTTGGCTATATGACCGACGGAAATAACGATGTCAGACCTGATTCCTCCGCATGGCGGGCTCTCCGAAGTGGTGTGTTGCACTGTTCCGGAAGACGAAGTCAAAGCCTTCAGGAGCGAGGCCGAACGTTTGCCGCAACTGCCGGTTTCGGCCGCCGACGTATCGAGCCTCTACAGAATCGCAGACGGCACTCTGAGCCCACTGACCGGGCCGATGGATAGCCACACTTTCAATCGCGTGCTCGACGAAAGTGTTATCGAATGCGGCGGAAACTTGTACGCCTGGACGATTCCCATCTCGCTGCCGGTAACGCGGCAGCTGGCCGATTCACTGACTGCTGGAACAAAAGTAGCGTTGACCGGACCGAACGGCGACATTATCGGAACGCTGGATGTCAGTGACGTTTTTCCATGGGATAAGGGGCGATACCTTGAAATGGTCTATCAGACGACCAGGACCGACCATCCGGGCGGCGACATGGTCCTCAAAAATGACGAAGACAAAACGCATCTCGTCGGCGGCTCGCTACGCGCGCTTCGACAGCCAAAAAATCCGAACTTCGGCAAATATGTACTTACTCCGCGCGAAGTTCGTGGCGTCCTGGCGGACAAGGGATGGGACGCTGTCGTCGCCTTTCAAACCCGGAATCCGCTGCACCGCGCCCATGAATATGCCCTGGTGTATGCGTTGGAAAAACTGTTGCGCGAAGGCCGAAATGCTGCGGCCGTATTGAATCCGCTGGTGGGTGAAACCAAAGGGGATGACGTCAGTGCAGAAGTTCGCATGGAAACATATGAGAAATTGATCAGCGATCGGGCGATGGGTGACGGAGACAGCGACCCGGAACTGTGGGGCAGTCGCAGCGACAAGGTTCCTGACCGTGTGCTGTTGTTGGGCCTGGACATCAAAATGTTTTACGGGGGTCCGAAGGAAGCCATCATGCACGGCATCTATCGCCAGAATATGGGATACACCCATATCGTCATTGGCCGCAAGCACGCCGACGCGCCTTACCATGACGGCGAGCCCATCTGGGGTGATTTTGATGCCCAGGAAATTTTCGGCACGCTTGGCGGCGACTTGAAGATCACCCCCGTTAATGTCGGATTCGCCGCGTACTATGAATCAATGGGTCGGGTGGATCTGATGGAAGCTCATCCGGACGAAAAACCGGTCTTTATCTCCGGCAAGGAAGTGCGCGCCACGCTCCAACAGGGTAAGATGGTTGACCCGCGGATCATGCGCCAGACCACGTCGAAAATCCTCGCCGCCACAATGTCGGATTCGTAATTCACCACGTCGATTGCGGGCGCTATTCCAACCGTGGAGTTCGGAGATCATTGACAGCAACCACCCAGTAAGATAGCATCTTGCTCTTTGATAAACAAAGATACATGAGTACCGCGTCAGTTGGAGTCAGGAGAAAACAGAATGGCTGAAGAAATCAAGAGTACGAACATCACCTGGCACCACGCCGATATCACGCAGGACAACCGGGAAAAAATGAACGGTCACAAAGCGGCCGTGCTGTGGTTTACCGGTTTGAGTGGATCGGGAAAGTCGACGTTGGCACAAGCGGTCGAAAACGCGTTATTTGACCGCGGCTGCCGTACTTATGTTTTGGACGGTGATAATATCCGCCACGGATTGAACAAGAATCTCGGCTTCTCACCCGAAGACCGCAGCGAGAACATTCGTCGTATCGGCGAAGTGGCACACCTGTTCAACGACGCCGGCGTCATGGCATTGACGGCCTTTATCTCGCCCTACCGACAGGATCGGGACGACGCCCGCAAAATCTCAGGCGATTCGTTCATCGAGATCTATGCCAAATGCGCATTGGACATCTGCGAAGAGCGGGATCCGAAGGGGTTGTACAAAAAAGCGAGGGCTGGCGAGATCCCCGAATTCACCGGAATTTCCGCGCCATACGAGGAACCAGAGAATGCCGAACTGGTCGTCGATACCGGTGTGAGTTCCCTGGATGACTGTGTCATACAGGTGTTGGACTATCTCAAGGAACGCGGAATCATCCCGTAGCCTTCCCAGATGCGGCAACTTCCAAAAGTTCACGTTTTGTCCCGGTTGGGATCTTGCTGTGGCTCACGCTGCCTTTCGGGTGACCAGCAAGAGCAAGCAGCCAACGGTGATCAAAGTTACGCCCAGGATGCTTAGGAACCGGGGGGCATTTTTTTGGCGATCACGCGCGTGATCGAGTTGTTGACGCAGCTTCCAATATTGGTTTTTTGCTTTGGCCAAATCCTGTGAAGATGGGCCTGCGTGGTCCTCTTCCCCGTGCGGATCAGGTGCATCTGGTATTTGCAGCAAGCGACCGTCTTGACCTTGTAGACGAGAGTCTATTTGCTGTTTCCGGTGGAGGTTTTGTTGTGCAAGTTGATGAAATTTGAGAGAGGCTTTTGCGTAGGCTTTTGCCTGCTCGTCAGACCACAGGTTTTTGGAGGTCGTGATCGACAGCCATGTCCAGGAAAGGACAAACAACACCACTCCGCAAACAATCATTACAACCGCAACCGGGCCTCGGTGTTTCTGTCCAAAATTCACAAACGACAAGTCCTTTGAAATACCGGATACTCACGATAATCAGTCCATGATTCAGTCAGGAGCTGTTTCTCCTGTCGTACTATCGGTTGAAGAAGTCCGGATCGATAAAGTTGCCGTCGTTGATACTGACTTTGAAGCCCATGACTAAACTATCGATTTCATTGGAAATAAAGTGGACTCGTCCGTCAAGGTAGGTTGCATTCACGCCCGAAGGGTGCATGCTACGTGGCGCGGCAGAGACATACCCAATGGGAATTTTGCGTTCGTACTGGATACAGGGCATCCCTTCCATTTGCGATTGCTGTCGTATTTCGTCCAGGCATTTGACCAGAGTGTCTGAATTCGGGCCAAGTAAATTTGGAAGTTGGGGATCCGGCCAGTCGGGATGTGCCACCCACCCGTGGTGTTTATCATATTTGCTTTCGTAGTGGTGCAAGTCGAAAGATAGCAGGCTGGCACCATTCCAGGGCAATGCCCAGGCACCTCGCTCATCCTCTGGGTGATTCAATGTTCGCACCTCGCTGAAAACAATAGTTTTGCTTGCGCCATCTGTTACGCGTTTGAGAGGCTGTCCGGTGCCAATCAGGGCACCCGGATAGAGATACTGCAGATCAGAATGATATGGGCTCACATATGCCGCATAATTGCCTTTGGCAAATCGTTTGCCCAAGGTAAAATCGTCGTCTTGATAATAAATCCCGGCATGTTGTTCGCTGGGGCACAGGTACGTTTCGACAAAGGTCTCCTGCGGATTTTGCGTTTGTCCAAGAATGGAAACATCGAAATCAAATTGGTCGTGCAGCGATTGTTCTTCGAGGTAGGGTAGCAGGAGAACCGCCCAGCTAAACATTTTCCCGTAATTTTGAAGGTAAACAGGGTGTTGGTCGCTGATGACTTGAGTGTCACCATCCGTAATGATGAGATTAGCTTCTGCCACGATACCACAGGCCGGAAGGACGCGATGCGCTTGCTCGTAGTTCAGCGCGGCCAAGCTCAATTGCTTGAGCCGGTTGGTACACTGAGCCCGCCGTGCTGATTCTCGAGCCGTTTGCACGGCAGGAAGTAGAAGTTGGATCAACACGCCAATAATTGCGATAACTACCAACAGTTCGATGAGCGTGAACCCCGTCCTGGGAATCGGTCTCGGTGACTGGGAAACAATTGGCAGGGGGGTGGTGATACGAGGTTGCATGTTGGCAGATCGAAAAGATCAGGCGGTATTCTGGGTAGTCACCCAGAGCAAACAGCCAGCACCGACCAAAAGTATTCCCAGGCCACTTGTGAACCAGCCAAAATATTTTGGGCGACTCCGGGCATGATCGAGTTGCTGGCGTAACTGTTGGTATTTGACTTTCGCTTCGGCCAATTCCACTTGGAACGGAGTTGAGCGGTCTTTCCGCACTTGCGGATGGGGGTTTTGATGCGAAAGTTGGTGAAATTTGTGGGAGGCGTTCGCATACGCTTTTGCCTGCTCGTCAGACCACGCTGTTTTGGATAAGGCATAAAATGGCCAATTCCAGGAAATCACGAGCAGTACCATCCCGCAAACGATTATCACGACTACAAATTGACCGGGTAGTTTATAGAGGCTCTTCACGGAGTGCAATTTCCCTCAACGAACTGGCCTCTATGAATTCCGCGTCATCGATACTTAGAATTTCTCGCCGTTGATAATGATTACAGGCAATCCACCCACTATAATGTTATCAGAGGAAGTGGTATCCATAAATTTTCCATCATGGATACTTACTTTGAACGCCATGACGAAGGGATCAATGTCATCCACCATAAATTCGACGTGACCATCGAGGTAGGCAGCATTCACACCCGCAGGGTGCATGCTACGCGGCGCGGCAGAAACATACCCGGCTAAACCCAGCCCATCTTCGTTCTGCAAGCAAGGTAACCCTTGAAGTTGAGCTTCCTGCTGCAATTCTTCGGGGCATTTGACGAGAACATCTGCATTGGGGCCAAGGGTATTTGGCAGTTGTGTTTGAAAGGCATAGAGGTCGAAGGCGACCCATTTGCTGAAAAAACCATATTTCGTGTTGTGGTGCATATCAAAGGCCAGCAGGCTGGCACCATTCCAACCCAGGGCCCAGGCACCCCGCTCATCGAGTGGGTGGTCGAATGTCCGCACCTCGCTGAACACAATCGTATCACTAAGACCATCGCTCACGCGTTGGAGGGGTTGCCCGGTGCCAATCAGAGCACCCGGATAGAGATACTGTAGATCAGAGTGAAAGGGGCTCACATACGCCGCGTAGTTGCCCTTGGCAAATCGTTTGCCTACCGTAAAGTCGCTGTCTTGGTAATAAAGGCCTGAATTTTCTTCGCTGGGACAAAGATAGGCTTCGACAAATGTCTCTTGTGGGTTGTTCGCTTGCTGTAAAATCGAAACGTCGAAATCAAATTGATCGTACAAATTTTGTTCTTCCAGGTAGGGCAGCAACAGTACAGCCCAGCTGAACATTTTTCCCTGCATCTGGTCGTAAACCAAGTAATTTTGTCCCAACAGAGTCTGCTGAACCGGGTCCACGATACCGCAGGCCGGAAGGACGCGATGCGTTTGCTCGTAGTTCAGCGCGGCCAAGCTCAATTGCTTGAGACGGTTGGCACACTGGATCCGCCGCGCCGATTCGCGAGCCATTTGTACGGCAGGAAGCAGGAGGTGGATCAACACGCCAATAATTGCGATAACCACCAAGAGCTCGATGAGCGTAAAACCCGTCCTGGGAATTGGTCCCGGTGATCGGGAAACAATGGGCAGGGAGGTGGCGATACGAGGTTGCATGTCGTCAGTTTGGCGAGTACTCTGCCTCAGAGACGAGTCTGGCCGAGGAGAGGAGAATTGCAGCAGGTTGTGGGAAAACAACGCAAGCACTTTCTGGGAATTGCCCCTGCTCTGGCCTCGCTCCAGGCGATCCCGCCTGTCATTTTTAATTATAACAATCTTTGTCGCGATGCGTACCATAGATGTCCAGAATAGCCCGAAAAAAAGTATTTTTCCGATTATAGGGAGAATCGCAATTTTTCACCGAGGGATGCCAGCCGCTCCGCCCGCAATTACCGGAAATAGAAAGCGTTTTTTGCTCCCGGCCCCTACCTTGACGATGACGAGCCCTATCCTAGTGTGGTGGGCAGAGTCTCCCCATGACCGTAATTGCAGGATGCAGATTTTGTGCAAGTCCGCCTGTCGGACAGTTTCTCCAGTTCAATTCCTTGCCGATAGAGAATCCCAATGAACTGCTATTTTCGTTCATCGACGTTTTTGACTTCCGTTGCCGTTATGTTGTGGCTCAGTCCCTCACTGTTCGGCCAGGGCGAACTTCCGAAGCAGGACCAAGTCGGGGCTGATGGTTCGAACCGCGCCGCTGACGACAACGTGTCGCAACAGCAGATTAGTTATGCGCTTGGTTTGGAGATCGGCCGTGATTTGCGGGCCGGTGGGGTGGAAATCAATTGGGAGAGCCTGGTCGCTGGACTCGAGGATGGCGTGCGCGGAAATAACCCTCGTTTACCCGAGGAAGTGCTTGCTGCTGCGATAGAACGTTTTCAGCAGCAATTGCAGAGTCGCACACGTCGGAGAATGGATGAGGTCGCCGACCGTAACAAGCAGAAAGCTACGGCGTTTTTAAAGGATAATCGAGGGCGGCCCGGTGTCGTCGAGACAACCAGCGGCTTGCAGTACAAAGTACTCAAGAAGGGCGAGGGACCGTCGCCAACCCTTTCTGACGAGGTTCGAACTCATTATGTTGGCACACTGCTGGACGGCACCGAATTCGATAGTTCGTATCGACGCGGGAAACCCGCAAAGTTTCCCGTGGGTGGTGTGATCCCTGGCTGGACCGAGGCTCTGCAAAAAATGCGTGTTGGCGACAAATGGCAGCTGTTCATTCCGCCGGAGTTGGCCTACGGCAGCAATCCGCCAGGCTCGACCATTGAACCGAACAGCTTGCTCGTTTTTGAAATCGAACTGCTGGGAATCGGCCCTTAGTTGTCATGCTCCCCATCGTATCGATGCAGCCTGCTTCAATAGCACGTTGCATCGACCCCGCCTGGACGGTCATCTCCCGCGGGTACGGTTTCGTTGCGTCATCCCTGTCGTCCCGAATAGACCGTCGCGCCGGAAATCGTTCGGAGCCGGCTCGGTAAGTCGATCCAGCATTACAATCCGGGCATCGCTCTTGAAATCAACCGACGTTGTGAATTTCGTAAAATCCTGAAAAGTTCTCGGAATGGGTTTGCAGACCCAATCTGTTCAGCTATCCTGGTTTAAATATCCGGCCTGGAGTCCGCAGATTAACTCGGTTTGGTGGGGAAACTATCGTCTGCCAGTTCGGCATGGCGTTGGGTTCGTGTCCATCAAGTGGGCGGGGTTCGAGCCGGACTATATCGGGGTTGATCTGTACGCCACCGCACGTTCCAGCGGATGCACTGTCTGATATACGGGCCATCTACGGTTGTGGCCGTCGTCGGCATTGTCAGCCGCAGAACGAATTGGATGCGACCTGCAGAAGTCCAATCAGGTTTTTTCGAACGCACCTTTGTTCAAGGGAGGATTTTCCTCATGAGGCGTGGACTCTTGGTATTCATGTCGGTCGTGATCTTGACGATGGCCACTCCACAGTCACCGACATGGGCCGCGAAGATATGTGGCAATTGTGGTTGTGTTGGTAACTGCAGCTGCGGATGTGATTGCGGTTCGAGTGACTGTGGTGGCACGATCACCAAAGCCGTGTACGTGCCAACTTATGAGACGCAAACCCGCACGGTCACAAGGACTGGTTACAAGAACGAACAGCGCACACGTACGTACACCGTAAACAAATGGGTACCGTACGCGGAAGAAAAAACCTGTAATTACACGGTCATGGTTCCGGAGACGCGTACGAAGACGGTTCAGTACTGCGAGATAAAGCCAGTTTGGGAGACGAAAACCTGCACACACACCGTTTGCATTCCTTACACCGAACAGGTGGAGCAGACTTGTACCGTGATGGTTCCCCAGTGGGAAGAGAGGGCCGTGACCCGGTCGGTGCAGGTTCCATATATCGAAGAGAAGGTTGTGACTTGCAAGGTCAATGTTCCCTACACCGAAGAACAAGTGCAGACGTATACCCGGCAAGTTCCCTACTACGAGGAGGTTGAGAAAACCTACACAGTCAACAGCTACAAGCAAGAGCAACGTCAAGGTACGTGTACCGTGACGAAACGCGTGCCCGAGACCGCAACCAGGACCGTGACGGTTCGCGGTGGGCATTGGGAAACCTGTGCGGTGGATAATGACTGCAACTGTGGTGGGTCTGGTTGCGGAAACTGTTGTGGTGGATGCACCCGGCGGGTTTGGGTTCCCACCTGCGAGACGAAGGAGGTTCCCTGCACCACGTATAAGTGTGTGTCGGAGGAAGTCCCTTATTCCTACTGCGTTAATGTTTGCGTACTTGAACAGCGCACCTGTACTGTGAAGGTCCGGAAGTGCCGTTCTGAAGAACACCAGCGAACGATCAAGGTTTGCAAAATGCGTTGTGAAGAGCGGCAACAAACCGTGAAGGTATGTAAATACCGTACCGAGGAGCGTCACTGCACGGTCAAAGTTTGCAAGATGGTTCCACAGCAGCAGAGGCGTACCGTAACCGTGTGCAAAATGCGTTACGAAGAGCGAACAGGTGATTACAAGGTTTGCAGGTACGTGGCGGAGCAGCACGAAAAAGAAGTGCAGTACACGGTTTGCCTGCCAGAACAACGGTCAAAGACTTTCCAGATCACCAAGTACCGTTGTGAACCCGAAGAGCGAACTTGCGAGTATACCGTTTGCGTACCGTACACCTACGACGAAGAGGTTCAGGTGAAGGTTTGCAAGATGGTTGCCAAGGAATTGGAAGTGCCTTGCTGCAACTGCTGCGGTTGCGGAAACGGTTGCTGAATTTCATTGCCGGTTGTTGAAAACTTGTGGCCGGGCCGCCGCCGGGGGCCCGGTCTTCGTGTCACACGGCTGTCCTCGGTTTGTGACGGCGGTTAGCTCGTAGAACTAAACGGTGCGTACTGGATCCGCTTCCAGGCGGCTTGCCCAGACTTTGGTGCTGGGCAACCGCGCCGCTAAATGGACGGCTAATTCTTCGACGGCAAACCGCTCGCTGGCAAAATGGCCTGTAATCACACAGCCAACCCCCGTGGCCAGCGCTTCCAAACACGTGTGAAAGTTCGTTTCGCCTGTCACAAAGCCGTCGCACCCTTGTTGCCTGGCGGTAGCGAGCAAGGTACCCCCACTACCACAGGAGACAGCAATCGTGGTGACCGCTTGAGATAGTTCGCCAACCACGTGAACTTGGGGCAGCGTCAGGAACGTTTTTACACGGCTGGCAAGTTCAGCAAGTTCAATTTGTCCACCGACGCCACCATACCGCCCATCGCCTGAATCAGCATCGTTCTCGTTGGCTGTTAGCGGTTTAACCTCGGTCAGCCCGAGGCCTTCGGCCAGATATTGGTTGATGCCAGAGCGAGCCGAGTCGAATGCCGTGTGCGGGCTGTAAATGGCTACTTGTGCCTCGATCAAACGTAACAACAAGCGGCCCTCGGTTGTATCGTCGGTGAGACGGGTGAGTGGTCGGAAGGGCAGAGGGTGGTGGGTGATGATCAGGTCGGCTTGCTCCGAAACGGCTTCGTGGGCGCTAACAGGTGTAATTGTCAGGCAGGTCATGATGCGATTCACGGCCCGGTCTTCCTGGCCGACTAACAGACCAACATTGTCCCATTCTGCAGCCAGTTCCAGTGGGGCGAACTTTTTGAGAAGCTCGACGATTTCATGAATCGTGGGCATGGTTCATTCGATTTGGGAAGTTGGGGGTCCGGGGCAAACAGATCGACAAGGTCTTGAGCGTCGACACACTGTCGTACCGTGTCAAGACCGTTGTCTGGAGAGGCTGTTTGCGGATCAACCACTCGACCTGCATGCCAGCGGAGTTGCGACCTTACGGGTGCAAGGACAATACGGTTCTTATCAATTTCGGCGGCCTGAAAACGCGCCTCAAGTTTGTCCATGAAACTTGGGAGCACCCGGATGGGAGAACTTGCAATCACCACAGCCCAGCCGTCCAACTCCAGGAGCAGAGCCCAGTGCTGGTTTGCCTCTCTGACCTGCTGGATCTGCACGTTTACGCAGTTTGGATACTACCGGCCGGTCTTGCGGGTCTAGCGGTCGGGCCAGAGGTCGTAGTGAACGTTCCACTCCTCGTCGAACGTGCAATGAAAGGCCTCGGTGGCACCCTTATGATGACAGTCATTGGTCGTGGCAGCAGACGCGGCTACAATCGAGAACCACATTACGACCGCTACATACCCGAGTCGCGTCATCATGGCATCGAACTTGAGAATCGGAATCCAAACCCGTAGCCTGCGCCAGCCGCTTAAGAAAGCATTGCATACCGCAGCCCGGTTGGGAGCCGACGGTGTCGAGATTGATTTGCGGACCGAGCTTCCCATGGCAGAAATGTCGCACACCAGTATTCGGCAATTTCGCAAGCAGTTGGAGGATTTAAACCTCCGCCTGTCGGCCGTGGCGTTTCCCACCAGGCGCGGTTATGACGTCCCCGAAGCATTGGATCGCAGGATTCTGGCGACGCAGCAGGCGATGACGCTGGCCTATCAGCTTGGGGCAAGCGTTGTGGTCAATTGCGTGGGCACTGTCCCGCCAGATACCAACGATCCGCGATTTGGATTGTTAGCCGAGTCACTAACCTCGCTTGGTATGCATGGCGAGCGAGTCGGTGCCCGACTCGCTGCCCAAACCGGCAGCGAGAGTGGAGATCGGCTCAAGCAGTTGATCGAGGCACTTCCGGAACAAGCGGTTGGTGTGGATCTCCACCCGAGTGGGTTGATCCTGCATGGCCACTCACCGCAAGAAGCCGTTGTCGACTTGGGGCCATTGGTTGTTCATGTACATGCTTGCGATGCGGTTCGCAATCTCTCCGGCGGGCAGGGTGGCGAGGTTGAACTGGGACGAGGTATGTCAGAATTTCCCTCGTTGTTGGGGCAGCTGGAGGAATTTGGATACCACGGTTGGGTAACCATTGAATGTCGTGACCCGGTAGATCCAATTGCCGAAGTTGGAAACGCAATCACGTACTTGCGGGAATTAGCGAATTAAGTCTGCAACAAGGGTTGCGCGTATTTTCGCAAAATGGTGATTAAATCAGCCAGATCCTGGCTTCTCGTGAGTGGGTTTATGACCGTTGTGCGCAGGTAGCTGCGGCCCTCGATCTGGTTTGCTACGAGGTAGGCCTCACCCGATTCAATGACCCGACGGCGCAACTCAAGCTGGAATGCGTCACATTGGTCGTCACTTGCAGCCTGCAACTGGGGTGGCAAATAGCGGAAGACAACGATATTGCACTCTGGTTGGCAAAAAACCTCGAAATCTTCGGCCGCGGTTAACATCTCGAAAAACTGAGCAGCCAGATCAAAGGTGACGTCGACCAGATCGGCGAATAATTGCGAGCCGAACAATGACCATATGCCCCAAAGTCCCAACGCTGCGGCCCGCTTGGTGCATTCCAGATTGACCAGTCCGCTGTCGTAATCTGCCAACTCGGGTGCCGAGGGGTCGAACAGGTAGGTTGCATCCTGGTGGAAGGTTGCATAGCAGTGTTGGCGATCACGGTAGAAGATCATTGCACACAAGGCGGGCATGAACATCATTTTGTGGGCATCGCAAACGACGCTATCTGCCTTTTCAATGCCAGCTATCAGGTGGCGATGTCGCTCGCTAAAACAAGTGGCGCCGCCATGGGCTGCGTCGACGTGTAGCCAAACACCGTACTGGCGGCAGATTTCGGCGATCTCATCAAGTGGATCGAACGCCCCGGTTGGCGTGGCGCAGGCCGCTGCCGAGACAGCGATCACAGGCACTTCCCGATTGCGCAAATAATTCAGCACGTCGTCTAGGTGTCCAGGATCCATTCGCCGCTCGGAGTCGAGCCCAACGCGGACAATTTGCTCCGTACCAAGCCCCAGGATTCCGGCTGCCCGCGACACCGAGTAATGGGACTCGGCGTGCGTCACGATCACCGGTGGCGGCTTCCTGCCCGCCAGGCCTTTGTTCCATACATCACCGAGCGCAATGTTGCGGGCTGTCAGCAAGGCGGTGAGATTTGCCAGCGACCCACCGGAAGTCACGAGCCCGGAAAAGCTGCCTGGATCAAATCCGAGTTGCCCGCCAACGGATTGAATCACAGCATGTTCGACTGCCGTCGCCCAGGGGCCCATCTCATAGATGGCCATGACTTGGTTCGTCACAGACCCGATCAGGTCAAACAACGCTGCCAGTGGAATCGAAGCGGGTACTTGATGGCCTACGTAACGGGGATGGTGCAGATTTGTACCATGATCGAGTGATTTGTGGACGAGGCTGGTTACTTGTTCCAGCAATTCACCCTTACCGGAACACGTGCCAAGAGATTCACGAGCTTGATCGATAAGTTCGGTTGGGAGTTGCCAGTTGAGGACGTTGCCTTTGCCAGCCTGGATTTGCTGCTGGTGAGCGGCGAGCAGATCCACGACTCGTTTGCCAACCTCAGCGAGCTTGTTCGGATCATACACCTCAGCGATCCGTGCGCGAGCGGTAGCGAGTTGGTCGCTTGCCTGCTTTTCAATTGCGTGATCATCCCTCATGATGTCAGTTCAGTACGAGGTACCCGAGGAATTCGGGCAAATCATTGCTGCCCGCTTTGGAATCATGGTGTGAGTTTTTTGTATTCGGCATTGAGCCAGCGGGCAATATCTGTGTCATACCACTTCGAGAAGCGATTTTCACTTGGTCCGCCAGGAAGATTCGTCCATGCTTCATCCGTGCCCAGGTCGGTCACCATATGATAACTGGGAGCAAACGTCGATTCGCGGGTTGCCGTCGCGAGCAGGTGCCCCTGAAATATGGTCGCGTGGCAGCCCCGCATGGGGATCGCGCGCGAACGCAGACCGAGTAAGCGGCCAACGCTGCCAGCCGAAAAGAAGCGATTGGCAAAATGAAACCAATTAATCGACGACCAGGTTTGGGGAGGCCGGTTCTCAACGCGTTTGACAGCCTGACGGATCATTTCACCCTTGTCCCGGACTTTCCACCACGAAGAAGTCACCTTGCGTAGCAGGCGGTCGGTGGCACAGAGGACCAGCGTGGAATAGCCCATACGGGTGCAAAGATAGAGCATTCGCCGCCAACCGATGCCCTCTTCGTAGCCAAAGATTTCCAGCAGAACGTGGTGGTAAAAATTCTGAAACAGGGCTGCTTCGGTACATTTGGCGTCGTAGCAATAGTCCCAGCCGGTGAGTGTCTCTTTGAACGGACCCTCCTCGACGTGAGCAAGTAAAATAGGCAGCAAATCTCGGGCTTGCATACTCAGCACGTCGTATTGCAACTCTTGCATGTCTTTGATTGTGGCCTGAGGAAGTTCCGTCAGCCGTTCCACGATTCGCCTTTTGCGGTAATCGGGAAAACCATGTGCGTGCAGTGGTGGACCATCCGTTCGATAAAGCTCTTCATTTGCAGTTGCTACGAAACCGATCGCAGGATCATATTCGTGGGGCAACAGTTCCTCCGGGACGGTTCCTTGCCAGTGATTTTTTTCATCCCAGGCAGGGATGGGTACGATCCCCGACTGGTTAGCACCCCGCACGGGTAACCAGCCGTTGGCTTGGCTCCCAATGTGGCCTGCGCTGTCGGCGAAGACCCATACGAGGGCAGGGTGCGGGCAGGGACGCACCGACTGCATAGCTTCCGACACACTCTGTGAATGTATAACTTGCAGCCAGTTTCCGATGGCACGAGCACCACCTACCTGTCCACCTATCCAAGCCGAGGAAAGGTACATACCAGCTCCATCTTTGTCGGGTGTCCGCGTGAGTGTGCCGACTTCATTCTCAAGCACATCGAGCACGACTTCTTTATTCCCCTTCCGCCTCACCAGTTCCTGGCGATGCTCAAAATCGTACCAATCACTTCCCCGTCGATATTGCCAACCTGTGGAGCCACCGGGGCGACAGTCTTCGATGAAGAAGTCGCTCGTGTTTGCGTGCAGGTAGGTCACACTCCAGGCGAGTTTAGGTGTGCGTCCCACAGCCATGAGCGGACAACCCGGCAGCGTTGCCCCCATCGCGTACTGCCCATCACCCCACTTCAGTACAATCTCATACCAAATGGCGGGCAACCGATTGACCTCCAGGTGGGGGTCACCAACCAACAGAGCGTGTCCCGTGGCACTTCGTGTTCCGCTAACTGCCCAGGCGTTACTCCCTGCCAGGCGTGGTAGATCTGCCAGCAGTTCAAGCGCATCGTCCGAAAGCCGTTTTGTGTTGTTGATTTTTCTCAGCGGAGCCAGGTCGATGCCATCGAGGTAGGGGTGGAACAGTTCCCGAAGCCTTTCATCACTTATTCCGAGTTGGATCAGTTCCAGCAGTTCACGTTTGCTGGTTTGTTCGGTGACCGAGAGGCCAGCAAAACTCAGCAAGTTGCCAATCAGCAATACCGCATAGGGATCCCAGGGGAGCGGCTGAAAACCAGTGACCCACATCGGAAGTGTGCGGCCAGCATCCAAAAAACCGTCATTGATCCCGTCGCTATACCATTGAAGTTGTTGCAGTAGGTCATCAGATAACAGAGCGACTTCATTTTTCAGATGACGTTCGAGTCCGGCCCGCCGCAAGAACAAGTCCATTTCCAGCAGTTCTGGCTTGTCAGCAATTCGTTCTGTTGCCTGCCCGCTCGCAACTGCACGGGCAAAATAGAGCTGTGTGGGGCGATCGGTAGCATGCATGTAGCCAAGTGCGTAGATTGCTTCTCGCCATGAAGATGCCATGATGTGTGGTACACCAGCATCATCGCGGTGGGCAGCGAAGGGAAAACGAGCCGATTTGGGAGTGATAGCCTCCATGACCAAGAGTTTAATGGGAGCCTTTCCATAGCGGAATGCAGAAACTCAAATAGAAATGCCAGGCCCGGTTGGGTACCGTAGAAGAAAGCCGCATTCGCCTTACCTCACTTTTACCGGCCATTTTGTAGGTTGAATTCCAGTGCGATTGACGAAACCTTCTTCCACCTGTAGGGTTTTTTCGGCCCTCCCTTTTATCAGTCCCTGGCTGGTCGGCTTTGCACTGCTGACCGTTTATCCGTTTCTGGCTTCCCTGTACTGGAGCTTTTGCCGCTACGATTTACTTTCGGATCCGCAGTGGGTTGGTGGCGAAAATTACAGCAGGCTGGCTCACGAGTTGTGGCAAGGTGGGCCATTCGGGTTGGCACTTTGGAATACCGTTTACTACGTTCTTGTGAGTGTTCCGCTTTCGATTGCGCTGGGCGTTGGGCTGGCTGTGATGCTCTCCTGCAAGGTCCGTGGCATTGCCGTTTACCGGACCTTGTTGTTTTTGCCGTCGGTCGTGCCGGTGGTGGCAGCCGCCATTTTGTGGATGTGGATGCTCGACCCGGCGCACGGCATTCTTAACCATATGCTCAGCGATTGGCTGGGCTTGCCACCCCAGGCATGGTTTCAGAGTACAAGTGAAGCCTTCTGGCCCCCGTCCTGGATTGGCAGCGATCCGATCCAGATTTTTGGTTCCAAAGACGGGCTCGTACTGATGAGTTTGTGGGGAGTTGGCAACTTCATGATTATCTATCTTGCGGCGTTGGGGGATATTCCCACAACACTTTACGAGGCAGCTCGACTCGACGGGGCTGGTCCCGTACGTCGATTCTGCCATGTCACTCTTCCCCTGCTTACACCAGTGATATTCTTTAATCTCGTGCTGGGAACCATTCAGGCTGCCCAGGCGTTTACCCAGGTTTATCTGGTAAGTGACGGACAGGGTGATCCAGCCGGGTCGACCCTGCTCCTTTCGCTTTACATGTTTCTGGCCGCCTTTCGCGATCTCGATATCGGATATGCGTCGGCGATGGCTTGGATCTTGTTCGTCCTGGTCTTGCTGGTGACGCTGGGCCTGTTCCGCTCCGCAAGCCATTGGGTGCATTACCAGGGTGTAGGTCGCGGTGGCGCTGCCGCTATCGGCTTGCTAATCGGTGTGGTGGGGTGCGTACCCCCGCAAACCGAAACCGACCGCGCCGAGGTCGTTTTCTGGCACTTTTGGGGTGGTCGTGACCGTCCCGTCGTGCAGCAGATCGTGGATCGGTTCAATGTTAGCCAGCAACGGTATCTTGTTCGCCCGATTGCGATGCCGGGAAATAATCTCGACCTCAAGTTCTTTTTGAGCGTGGTTGGTGGTGATCCCCCCGACCTGGTGAACCAGGATGACCCGATTGTTGCCGATTGGGCCCATCGTGGGGCGCTACTGCCGCTTGCTGATTTGGCGACTCCTGAGGAGCTTACCGAACTGCGAGGTTGGTTGTTTCCCGCAGCCCTGCAGTTGGCCAGTTATCGAGGTCACCTCTACGCAATGCCCAACGGTCTCGATATTCGCGCGTTGTACTACAACAAAACGCTCTTCGAGGAGTACGGATTGTCGCCCCCCAAAACGCTGGCTGACCTGGACGCGATTGCGGTTGCCATCGCCCCGCCCCATGAATCGAAGCGACTTGACCGGGTTGGCTATCTGCCCGACCCGCGCCGTCTCTGGGCTTGGGGTCCGGTGTTTGGCGGAAAGTTCGCCAATTTAACAGCCTCTCACCCGCAGGCCGCCATTACCGCGGACGATCCGGCAATCCTTCGCGCCCTGGAGTGGATGGCCGGTTATGCAGAGCGCTACGGCCCCGGTCGCGTTACCGCCTTTCGATCGGGTGACCAGGCGTTGACCGGTGCTTTGTTTCCCTTGCTCGCCGACCGTCGCTATGCGGTCATCATGGATGGCCAATGGCGCGTCCGTGATATTTTCGAGGCCCGCCAACTGGCTGCGTCCAACGGTCAACCGATCGACGAGTATGGTGTAGTCCCTTTGCCGCCACCTCCCGGAGGTTGCCAGCAGGCGGGTTGGGTGAATGGCAATTTCTTCGTGGTGCCCCGCGGTGCCCGCAACCGGGCCGGCGCGTGGGAATTCATGAAATTCTGGAGTGGTTTTGGAGGCTACGAGGCCGAGGCTGCCCGGGCCTGTGCTGCGGGTGGGTGGATTCCAGTCAGCCAAAGTGTGGTTAATCAGCCTCTTTATCAGGCATATTTGAAACGGATGCCGCTCATGGCCACGTTTGTTGAACTTGCTGGTAGCGACAAGCAGCTGCCAACTCCTGCGTTGCCCGTCGCTCCTTTCTTTTACCGCGAAGTGGTGGGTGCGGCCCAAGATGTCATGTACCGGGGGGCCGAACCCGAGTCGCGATTGCATCAGGCGGCCGATCGTGTCCGAAAGCAACTGCAAAGAACAATCGCAGCAACTCCCGTCCCCAGTCAATCATCACCTGGGCCAGGGTCGAAATGAAACCAGCCGATTTGAAAACATGAGTCGTCAAGCATCCATAACCGCGTATTTGCTGCTTGTGATTGCCATCTTTTTGATGGCGGGTCCGATCCTCTGGATGGTAACCACGTCATTCAAACCAGCGGCTGAAATCACTACCGCTCCCTACGAGTTTTTGCCAGAACAGTGGCGTCCGGAGAATTATCGTGAAGCCATTGCAACCCTTTCCCTAGGGCGTTGTCTGACCAATTCGCTTGTGCTTTGCGTGGGAAGTGTGCTGGGAACACTTACGAGCTGTTCCCTCGTTGCCTACGGTTTTGCCCGGTTGCGGTGGCCCGGACGCGATCTTGTCTTTGGGATTGTCATCGCAACCATGTTATTGCCCTGGCAGGCGACGATGATTCCCCGCTTTCTACTGATCCGCGAGTTAGGGCTTTATAACTCACTGGCGGCACTCATTGTCCCCACGTTTTTCGGCGACGCTTTCTACATCTTCCTGTTCAGGCAATTCTTCCGCAACATTCCACAAGAACTGATCGACGCCGCTCACGCGGATGGATGTGGTGAGTGGACTATCCTCTGGCGAATTGTGTTGCCTTTGAGCATGCCAGCGGTGGCAACGGTCGCCTTGTTGCAATTTGTTGCGGCGTGGAATGATTACGGAGGGCCGCTGCTCTACCTGAGTGATCCGCAGAAATTTCCTCTAGCCTACGGATTGGAGCAGTTCGTAAGTTCCCATTCGAGTGAAACGAACTTGCTGATGGCCGCGGCACTGTTGTTTACCCTTCCAATCGTTGCGCTCTTCTTGCTTACCCAAAGGACCTTCTTGCGCGGAATTGCAACGACCGGGCTGAAGGATTCATAAAACTCCCACGCCGCGATGGCAGTTGTTTGCCAAAACGCTTGCGGGCCGGTCGGCTAGGGCGTTTTTTGCGTCGGCCGAGGGAATTGAGCCACTTTTCGCCACTGCCGCGACTTCAAGAGACGTGCGAGTGACAAACGCATGTTGGCCCCGTCATGGTTCGATTGCACATCCGGTCACGATGCGCGTGGCCAAAGTCTACGTGAGACAAAGCATACGTGAGACCAAGTGCCGAAAGACAGAACTATTTCTTGCGGTGGCGAATTTTGGAACGCATACGCCGCTTTTTGCGGCCGAGCTTCCGCCGACCTTTACCAGATTTTTTAGTGCCCAAATTGAACTCCTCGGATGAGTGTGTGCCAACAGGCGAGGCAACGCGATTTGCTGCATGGACCTTGCCAAACAGCCAGCCTCGCCAAACAACCAGTCAAACCTTAATTTTACACACCTGACGTAAGTTCTTGCAACCACCGTTGTTGGCCGTTTACGCGTATCAATTCAGTTTAATCTTGCGAAACAACGGGGCGTGCCGGTAGTAGACCTCCAGCGTGCAACATGCCAGGGCAGTCATATAAAGCCGACCTGCCCGGTTGCCGTGCGGAGTATGTGGGTACCACCAACTGCCGGCTTCGTGACCGTGGGTCGATTGACTCGACACCAGTACATCTCGCATTTGCTGGTTCCAGCGTCTCCAGGCAGGTCCTCCCCAATGATGCATGACCTGGGTCGCGTAATACCAGTAGTAAATATTTGGCTCGCTTCGAGTTGGCGGGAAGTCTTCTGCAAGCCTCAAGACCCCTCGACGGAGGCCTCGATTTTGACTCTGCCAGCCCAGGTACATTCGGCTCAAGAGCCCTTCGGCCGTCATAACCTCTGAAAAACCGCCGCCAGGTTGATAGCTGTAAAACGCACCGTCCCGGTCGACCTGCGCGCTATCGAGATAGAAGCTAGCACCAATCAAAGCCAGATCCGAAACTTTCAGCCCGGCGGCTCTTCCGCTGTGCATGGCCATGAGTTGCCAGCCAATGACGCTGGTATCGCCAGCCTCACCCGGGTGGTACCGCCATCCTCCAGCGTCGTGCTGCGATGCCGTAATGAAATCAATCGCATTTTGGGCAGGGGCAGCGAGTTTCCTGTCCCCCGACATTGCCAGGGCATCGGCCAGGGCGATTGCGGCAAGTGCCTGCACATACATTCCCGCGTTTGCGCGGGAATCCCCACGCAGATCTCCATCCTCTTTTTGGATGTCGACCAGATACTGCAATCCGTCAGCGACCGCATCGCGGTAGATGCCGTGAGTGTGGGTTTGCCCGGCCCCCAGCAGCGCTTGCAAGGCCAAGGCGGTTCCTCCCGGCCCGGTGTGAATGTGGCCTGCATCCCGGCACTGGCCATTGCAGTCAGGCGCTTCGTGAAAGGCGTCCAGCGGCCAGCTTCCGTTGGGGTGCTGATGGAGCGTAATCCACTGCAGCCCACGAGCAACGGCAGCCTCTGTACGTGAGGTCCCTCCTTCCTGGCGAATTAATTCCTTGCGGATCCGCGGGTCGCGGGATGACAGCATTCGCCAATATTGATCTTCCGACTCCACCGCCTCGATCACGCGGTTCAACTCAGGAAGGTTGGGAGCCGGGTCTTCGGCACCGACCACGAGTTGGTCAGCCCACATTCTGGCCTCCAACTCTTCCGGATCGAGTGGCACTGGTGCCACTTCATCCACCGGGAGCTTGAACCCCAAATGCCGGACAACCAGTTCTTGCTTCTCGATTTCACCTTCGATCCGGATCGGATCGATGTGCAGGCTCAAGTGGAGTTGCTCCGCTTTTTCAGGGCCACCAATCGTTAACAACGCCAACAGAATCAGGAGAATTAAATGGGCAGCCGTACTGAGCAGGTACGCCACGATGTCGCGCAGTCGAGTTGCCCAATTCACTGGTCCCTGGGAAACAAACCAGGGGGGAACCGGTACTGTCGACCGCGGCGGAATTGCATTCCGCAGAGTCTGTCTCCCGGTTGCTCGCCGAGGCTTCCCCGTTTGAGGACGCGATGGCGATTTTACGGGTGCCGGAATATTGACAGGGCTCCCCTTAATTTGGTGGCCCGCAGCATGGTGGTCCGGTGCGGTGTGGGGAAAGCTGCCTGCCGCGTTCACTTGCTCATCGACAAGATACGCCAGTGAAATACTGATTTGGCATCGCCAGCAGTCGGCCGTCGCGAGCCACAGGCGGATGGCCATCGGGGCGCCGCATTCAGGACACGCGCAGGAAGTGACCTGCCCGTTCAGCCATTTGGGGTCCCTGAGGCCCGCCGTTTTAGCCGATTCAGTCGGTCGATTTGAGCAACGGGATGGGGAGTCCGCGTTGGCTGTCACGGTTTACCTCTTTGCTCACAGCTTGCACAGGTTTATGCCGGCGGCATGGTTAAGGGTATCGCCTGGGCTGTATGATGGCAAACCACCGCGGTCAGGCCTTGCCTGAAACAAGACATTTGTGTCAAAAACCAACGTGGTCACCAGATACCCTAAACGTAATAATAGTAACCGGAGCCTGCCTGCCCCCTTGTATGGGTGTTCGGGTATCCACGGCTCGATTCTCAACATGGAGCTTACCCGATATGCGTTCCCGCATGAACATTTTTGCGCTGTTACTTGGTCTGATTTTGGTGGTCGGTTTGGGGACACCGCTTCTTGCCCAAGAGGCGACTGAAGACAAGTCGGCTACCACCGCTGAACCGGTGACGGAGAACGACCAGGCCCCCGACGGGCAAGTTCCCGGCGAGCAGCCACCTGCTGAAGAGGGAACGAGTGCTGATACACCTGAGGATGCCCCGTCCGAAACGCCCGAGTCAGAAGATTCCCCGGTTGATGACAAGCCAGCCGAGAACGCGGGTTTGGACGATTTGGACGAAGCAACCACTTTAAAAGTTACTACTGAAGGACTGAGCGATGTCAACCGGGTGGTCGATCTGTTGGATTCAGCAATTGATAAAGGTCTTGATCCCGATAACCTGGACTTCGCCGAGCAGATGCTGATGTCGACTCTCATTCAACGTGCCCGCGCGTTGTCTGCTGCGATTCTCAACCGACCTCTGCCGAATCCGCGTCAGGATCCACGCTGGATTCAGGTTCGTCAATTTGCGTTGACCGACCTGCACCGGGCTTTGGAGATTGAGCGTAACCAGTGGGAAGCGCATCTCTATATCGGGAAGTTGCAGTCGTTGCCCCTGGGTGATATTCGGGCAGCGCGACGAGCGTTCACCCGGATGATTGATGCTGAGGGCGTTCCTGATAGAGAACTTGCCGATGCGTATGCCCTTCGGGGAGCAACTCGACAAAATGAGCCGGAAAAGCAACTGCAAGATTTCACAAAGGCAGTAGAGCTTTCACCCGGAAAACCAGATTACATCCGCGTTCGTGCTGAGGCGCTGTACCGTGCAAAACGATACGACGAGGCCCTGGCGGATATCGAAAAAGCGCTAGAACTCGAAAATGATCATGCCTCGACACACGAGCTTCACGGGATGGTCTTGTTGGGGCAGGAAAAATACGACGAGGCAAAGCAAAGTTTTGATCAGGCAAGCGAATTGGCTCCCGAGGCGATCCTGCCTTACCAGCACCGGGGCGAAATGTACCGACGGCAAGGGGATATGAAGAATGCAATCGAACAGTTGAACAAGGCTCTGGAAATCAAGTCCGACGACGTAGCCACACTCTTGATTCGGTCGGGACTTCTCTTCCAGTCTGGCGATTCCAAGCAGTCCCTGGCCGATATCAACAAAGTAATCGAGTTGCGTCCCGGTCTGGTGAAAGCCTATCAGATGAAGGCCGAGATCCATGCAACCGAAGAACGGTGGGATGAAGCCATCAAGGGTCTCAAGCAGATTCTCCAGGTGGCTCCTGACCGGCCGGAACTTAGGGAACTCCAATACCAGCTTGCCACGTATTATCTCATCCAGTCTCAATCGGAACTGGCGATTGAGACGTTTACAAAAGTCCTTAAGTGGGATCCTGACACTGCCAACGCATTGCGCGGGCGTGGAGATGCCTACCTCAATCTTGGAAAACACAAGGAAGCGATCGCTGATTTCGAGTCTGCGCTTGCCATCGATGATAAAGACCAGAGCCTCTTGAATAATCTAGCGTGGGTCTTGGCCACATCTCCGTTTGACGAATTCCGTAATGGAGAACGCGCTGTTGAACTTGCCACCAAGGCGTGTGAGCTCACCGCGTTTCAAATGCCGCACATCCTCAGCACGCTCGCTGCAGCGCACGCCGAGTTAGGGGACTTTGAATCTGCGATCAAGTGGTCGACGCAAGCTGTCGAATTAGGCCAGGGAGCTCCTAATCACCAACAGCTGGCTGAGGAACTTGCCGAGTATAAAGCAGGAAAACCATGGCGCGAGAGCAAGTCAAGCGAACCTCAGGAAGAAGAGAAGTCCGGTGGCGAACCGGACGCTGGCGATCAAACCTCTGTACCGGGCTCTGCCGCAACGGCGCCGGCCCATACTGCAGATTTCTGAGTTGACCGGCGGGTACCGAGCCTCACCTGATTGTCCGACTATTCCAGGTAACGCAAAAATTTCACTTCTAGCATCCGCCATTCGTCCTCAAAAATCAGTTCAAAGTCAGCAACGCGGTC
>Ga0310121_10000592_pt1 | contig 39413 bp, 24 predicted proteins | sample CB27_Tmax_986_MG_FD_203504 | JGI IMG/M metagenome (GOLD analysis project Ga0310121, IMG submission 203504) | Marine microbial communities from Western Arctic Ocean, Canada - CB27_Tmax_986 | ecosystem: Environmental > Aquatic > Marine > Oceanic | place: Canada: Western Arctic Ocean | collected...
TCACCGGCCACACCACCGGGTACTACACGGACGGCGAGGATGAGTATACTTCGCTCGGTTTCGATTTCGACAGTCGCGTCTATGCCGCCCTGTTCCCCGACCAGGTTCCCCTCACCCACGTGGTCGTCGGCCATCCGATCGTATGAGACAAACCGGAGCTGATGCTGGAAGTGATGCCCAGGGCCGACGCCGCGGGCAATTACACCTGGCATGTGGCGGCAAACAACCCGACGGATAACCCGATCACCGCGACTTTCCAGCAGGCCATGGCCCTGCGCGGACTCAGTTTCGCCCCCCAGCAACATACCATCCCGGCCGGGGGATATCTCGTACTGCAACTTTAACCGATATTCCTCTTCCCGCTTGCCATCGCCTGCTCAATTCTGTAACATCTCAAAATTAAATCGGGGGCGATGACGCGAATCTTTCGAAAAATCGAAAAAGGGTTCACCTTAATCGAGTTGCTAGTCGTAGTGGCAATTATCGCGATTCTGGCCTCCTTGCTCTTGCCGGTGATCCAGGAAGCAAGGCTCAAGGCGAAATTGACACACACCATGAGCAATGGTCGGGGCATCCACCTGGCACTGTTCGCCCGGAGTATCGAAAGCCCGATCGACGACAGGTCGGCCTGGCCACAGGGAGTGACCGCCACCGATCCCACGACTCGTCAGTGGCGGAATTCGACGACGTTCTTCCAGTGGGTGGTTTCCTCCGGCATCATGGAGGTCAGCTTCGACTTTTTTTCCGCCGAGGGCACAGAGAAAGAACTGTCGAGGGATCCGACGCTGTTTACCAGAGGCGAGAACGCCTGGGCCGTGACGGTGGGTGTGAATGAGGACATGCAGGACGAAGTGCCCGCGCTATTCACAGCCAACGTTGGCAGGTCCAACGGCGGCCGCCTCTTTTTGGTCAATCAAGAGCCGTTTTTGCGCCCGAACTCGGAACCGTTCGGCGACGAGGCGTGCGTCGTGGTCTACAAAGGTGGAAACGCGATCGTGCTCAGCACCGAGACGCTCAAGACGAATACCTTCAATTCCGCCGGCGCGACCAACCTCGTAATCAATCCGTAGGGCTCAGCTTCACATACCCTCCAGCCGGGATCGTATGCTCCTGAGGCTCGAAATCGAGTCCGGGCAACTCCATGCCCCTACGGAAGGTCGCACGAACAGGAACATCCGTGGGGTTATTGACCGCCACGTTCCACTGATAGCCCCCTTCCGAATCCGTGCGTGGCATCACTTCGAGAATCAGTTCCGGACGGCTGCACGTCACGGGATGACCGATCACGACATGAGTTTCGGGTGCCATGTCCGGGTACAGTGCCGCGTGCACATCCCCTTCCATGTCAAAGCCGAGCGTGGTGTAGACGTCCTTCCCGCCCGTGTAGTTGCCCAGGGCGTGACCGGCGACCTGGAACAGCCCCGCGCTCCACCGGGGGTTCAGTCCGGAAACGCGAGCAGGAATCGTCAGGGCGATCGGGGAAAAAGGCCTGGGAACCTTCAATTCAACCGCCTCGCCCGGAGTGTCCGGCTCGAGGTCCAAATATCCGACTCCCGGAACCCTGCGTCCGGAGAGAATCTGCATGCCTTCCGGTTGTTCCAGGTAGTCCAGGATGCGCACGAACCGCTCACGACCACGCGCCTCGGTGTCGATCGCCTCGTTGACCGAGAACAGTTCATGATGAAAAATGTCGCCCGCCTGCACCGCTTTGCCAAAAAGATCGGCGAAGAGGGACGCCCGCCAGGTCGATTCTCCCGGGTCGACCCGGACACGAATCGGCTCGCCCCGATTGATGAACAGCGCATTATTGTAGGTCTGGGACGAGTAAAAACCGAACCATTCGCCGGTATCTACGGACCGGTCAATCGACGAAGAAAGGTCCACGAGGTCGAACTCGTCCACGCGGTTGCGGCCGCCGATCACCAGGGCGGCCGGTTGCGCCGAGCTTGGATCACTCATTTGCAGTCGGAGAGACTGTACGTTTTGTTCCTTCTTGAACGTGACGGTGCTGGAGAAATTGGCCATGGTCGCGCCGGTTTGTATTCCCTTTGTCGCCCGTCCAGTCGGCATGACGCCGATGAGCGGCGTGTTGTACTCGGTGTATCGCCGAACCACGTCCATCAGGACGGACGGGTCAATCGGGCCGTAGGTGTACCAGGTATTGATGGGCGTGGTTTCCGGGCCGTAGACCTGGGATGCGGACGAACGAACGACGATGGCCTGGTCGTCGGCGGTTTCGAGCGTAGGCAGGCCGTTCATTCCGCCGCCCTCGGCATGCAGCTGGGTGCTGTAGCCAAACGTGCTGGTCAGGGCGGGATGGGTCGCCGTCAGGTGGAGGATCGGCCTCAGCCCCTTCGGTCCGCCGTCCCAGGAATACCCGCCCGGAAACTCGGGAAACATATGGGAACGGAACATCCCCGTCCCACGCGCCAGCAGACCCCGGCCACAGTCGTTGACATGGTCACCGCAGAATGAGACGCAGAGTCCGTTCTGCCGCCAGCTTCGCCGCGGAAAACTGACGGCCGTGCCGCCCGCAAGGTCGGTGGCGATGGCCACCAGGTTCTGCTGGGTCAGGCGCGACAAGTGAAGGGTCTCGCGAAATACCTTCGCCCCGTTCGGCAGGAAGCGGCGGATCTGACGGCGTCCGTTCAGAACTCGGATCTCCGCCAGTCCCGCTTCGGCTGTGACGTGCAGGTCAGACCTCATCAACTCGCTATCGACAACGAACCCTTCGGCTCCGTACGTACTGGACCGCAGATCGGTCGCGGGCCACGCCTGGAAAACAGGTCCGGTGGACGTGAAGACGTTGATCCCGTCATAGTTGGCGTTCCACCGCAGCGCATCGCGGATCAACGTCTGGATCGACCCTGCCTGGGCGTATGTCAGGGCGTTGCCGGAACGCACTTCCCGCGCGAGCTCGTCCGGGGATTGGACCTGGTTGAACGACACCGGCAGCCCCGTCAGCGTCCCCTCAACAGCCAGGATGTAGTCGTCGGAAAGGTCTTCCACGAGTTGGCCGTCGCGATAATGCATGATCGCCTGCATCGAGTTGAGTTTCAAATCGGGAAGCTGCATGGCGCGCGGGTCGCGAAAATCGTAGAACCCGACCGAGTGGTCATAATAGCGGACGTGATCGTACAGCACCCAGGCGATGAACGAGGTGGGTTCCCCCACCTTCCGCTGAACCCGGATGAGCGTATTGTCCGGGCCGGTCAGGACATCGGGAACCGGCCAGGGCAGGTCGTACCCCAGGAAGAACATGTGGTTGCCGATATTGGTTCCGGCCTTGTACCCCGGGATCAGCAGCAGTTCGCCGTCGCTGTGCCTTCGGCACTCGTCATCGAGCCGGCGAAGGAGTTCGGGAGTGAGTTTCTCGAACTGTTCACAGAATGCAACGAAGTCCAGACCGGCGGATTTCGCGGCGGCGGCGAACTCGGCGATGGTTCCGGTTCCCCCCGTCAGGCCGGTCTCCGCTCCGATCAGCCCGCGAAAAACGGGATGCTCCGGATTGGAGGAGTGAAAGTGCGGGTTCAGTTTCTCCTTCGCGGCCGGCCTCAGGTTGGGGGGCGTCAGGCGCTCGCGGTTCGCATTGAACCCGCCAAGGCCCCCGGCCTTGAGGCTTGGCTCGGCCAACCAGCGAAAGGAGTTTAGAATGAGCCGCTCGTAATCCGAAGGGATGCCATTGAGACCTTTGGATAGGCTGTGCCGGTCATACAGCCACTGTGTTCCCTGGCCGAAGGAAAAGAGGGGAATCTGGGCCTGCAGGAAGATTCGCCCGTTTTTGAAGGACCGGATCGCCATCAGGTCGGGCACCTTGACCCCGCCGGGGCGTACCAGCGGATCGGGCGGTCCCGGCCAGTGCGAGGTCTCCAGGTCCACCGGTTCGGTGTGTGACGTCGGGGAGCCCCGGACCACCACCTGCCAATCTTTGGATACTGCGATGGGGCCGGTCCAGGAAGCGTTGTACCGCCGGCCGTAGGGCAACCACAGCCGGTTTACCCCATCACTGACCGGGGAAGGATCAATGTTGTCTGTGAACGAGAGATACTCGTAGCCCCTCATCCTCGGCAACGGAACGATCTGTGTCTCATCGGTCTCGATGTGGAGTTCCAGCGGCAGCCGTGCTCCCCAGGGTTCGATGAGCTTGCGGACCCGGTTGTCGGCGTTGAGCGTGTACACCGACAGATACACTCCCCCGCCGGCTTCGAGGAAGCGATCGACCAACCCGATATAGTCCTCCAGGCTCAGGACCCCGGCGGGAAACAGGTGGCTTCCAATGAAATTTTTGCCCCACGGAAAGCCCTTGCCTTCCGGGGGCGCTTCAAAAAGCACGAGGATGTTGTATTGGCGGATGCGATCCCAGGTGAACTCCTCCACGCTGTCGATGTAGTCCGGCTCGAATCCCTGTTGGTGGATCTCCCGGAGCCAGTCGAGATCCAGGTACGGCCGGCTGGCAATGCCCCTGGGAGTACAGAACAGGATCGCCGGATTCGATGTCTCCGCCGCCGGAACCGATGGATTCAACGAGAGGCCGGTCAGCAGACTGGCCAAAATGAATAGGAACTTTTTGATTCTTGATTTTTGATTTTTGATTTGTTTTCTCCGATTGTTTGCGGGCATCAGGAACGGTACACGAAGCGTGAAGGACCTCGCAATACTCCTGTTGAGATTGGATGGGTCATGAAGGGACCACATCGGAGCGACAGCTTCATTGGACAAGAACGGTTTGATCCACGTCGACATCCTGGATGGTCTGGGTGTTTCCGTTGAGCCATCGTACTTCGAGGTCGACCGAGTCGGTGTGCAGCCCGAGCCCGAAGTGCAGCACCAGGTCGTTGCTGCAATTTGAGCCCATGCCGCTCTCCACCTGTCTCGTCAGGATCTTGCCGCCGCCGAAGTCGATCCGTACCTGCGTGCCGATGGCGTCGCGCCCCACGTTCGCCTGGTTGATCCCGTCCACTTTTACCTTCAGCCAGTGGTTCTCGTTCCCCTGGTTCACGAACATCTTCCCGCCCGTCACCAGGTCCAGGTCGCCGTCGTCATCGATGTCCGCCCAGGCGGACTGCATAGAGAGGCCCAGACCGCCCAGCCCGGCATCTGCCGTGACGTCCGTGAAAAACCAGTTCCCCTCGTTGCGGTAGAGGACGGGGGAGCCGGCCGAGGTGGCCTTGCCGAGCCAGAAATCCAAGTCGCCGTCGTTGTCGTAGTCGGCCAGGGCCGGCGCTCCGAACGATTCCTGGTAGGCCAGTTGCACGTTCGATGCCCTGTCGACGAAGTTGTAGCTGCCGCCCGAACCCAGGTTTTCCAGGAACTCGGATTCCGGCTGGTTGGCATGCGCGAAGTTTGCCACGAACAGATCGAAATCCCCATCGTTATCGAGGTCGCCCCAGGCCGCGCCGATGGTATGGGCGTAGGCCGAGACCGGGTGGCCGGCCTGGAACCCGCTGGCACCCAGCGAGGGCGCCATGTTCACGAAACTGCCGGACCCATTGTTTACGAGCAGGGAGTTCGGCTGCAGCCGGTAGTGGCACACGAAAATATCCAGGTCGCGATCGTGATCGAAGTCACATGCCGTGACGCCGCGGGTGCGAAGCGGGGTACCGGGTTCCGTCCAATCCACGCTGAAGGACGTGCCGTTGTTGTTTGCGATCTCAACGTCCGGCCGGTTGTTTGAGGGCCATTCGTGGGCTCCGATATACAGGTCTGTATCGCCGTCTTTGTCCCAGTCGCCCCAGGCCATGCCCTGGCTGTCGTTGACCGCATCGATGGCGGGAAATCCAACCGCGGTAAAGCCGGTGCCGTTGTTGTTCCTGTACACGGCGATCTCCGCCACATGGCGATACACATAAAGGTCCAACAGTCCGTCGTTGTTATAGTCCGCGAACGTATTGCCCCCGATCGAGGCGAAATGTGAAAACCCGATTCCGCCATTGTTTCGCCAGACGTTTACGTCATCCACCAGGTCCGGATAGCCGTCATTGTTGAAGTCGCCCCATCCCGCCCGGCCGTTGAACAGGAGTCCGCCCGAGAACATCGTCGAGGTCCGGTCAAGAAATCCGCCGTGGAAACTCGCCCCTTCCAGATCCAGCACGCGCCACTGCCGATCCGCCACGAGATCATCGAACGTAGAAATTCCGCCGGATCCGACGAGTTTTGCGCCCAGATCCATCCAGCTGTTCCCGCCGTCGTCGCTGAACTGAGGCTGATATTGCTTTCCCGCCACCGAAGGGAATCGGATCTCCCTCGCCTCCATTACCTCCAGCACGCCGATTGGAATCCCCACCGTCGCGACGGAGCCCGCCGCGATGTTGTCGATCATCGTGGGCCGAAACGTCGAACTCCCGCCGTTGCTCGAGCCGGGTAGAAGCCGAAGCGTATCCACGCTCGTCACCGTCAGCGGCACCCCCGTGAGGGTGAGCACATCACCGCGGGCGGGGACGCCGGAAGTCGATCCGCCATTCGTCGGCCCGATATCGGTGCAGGTGACGTCCATCGTTGCGTTGTCACGAATCCGCACGGAGATTCTGTACCAGCGGTCGAACGAGGCCACCCCGTCCGGGACATTCCCTGTTGTAAGAAGCGTGTCGGACGAATCCCAGATCTCGAAATCTCCCGCGTTGGGGGTCAGCTCCCGATAAAGAACCCGGACTGCATCCTTGCCGCTCACGGAATCATAAAGCGACATGTGAAACGCGCCTGATTCGCCGGAGATACTCCCTCCCACGCCGGAGGGATTCATCTCGACCTCGACCGTACAATTGTCACAGGGCGCTCCCAGCACTGCGCCGAGATTGAAGTCGGTGTTCAATACCGAAAGCGCCGAGGGATCCCCGTTGTCGCGATCCAGGACGAGGAACTTCGCCGAACCATCGAAGGTGTTGTCTCCGGTCACGTGGTTGGGACTGCAGCAGGTGATAAGCCAGTCGGGTCCGCTCACGGCGTCATTGCGGGTCCAGTTGGCGGAGAGCGGCGTGATATCGAGAAAGTTACCGTTCACCCCGTAGCTCTCGAAATCTTCGACGACGGGCGGCGAGGTAAACGTGACGATCTCGACAACCCGGTACACCCGGTGGGGACGATCGAACGTGGAACCGAATACGCTGAACGCACTTCCGTTCCCTGCAATCAGTCCTCCGAAATCAATCCAGGTGCCGGAGGGTAGATCATCGCAGAACTGTGGCTGATAGTCCGCGCCGGCCAGCGTGGAAAAGGGGATCTTCAACGCGGGAATCACCTCCACGCCTGCAACGGGTAGCCCGCCCGTTTCGACGAGGACCTCCTGGGCGATGTTGTCGAGCATGGTGGGCTGGGCATCGTTGGAACCGCCGTTGCCCGACCCCACATCCAGGCGCAACGTATCGACGCTCGCGGCGGGGCTGAGACCGCCGACAAAGTTCAGGATGTTCCCCCGCGCCGGATCACCCGAAGCCGAGGTGGGCGACGTCGGGCCGATATCATCAATGCAGACGTCGAACGTTCCGTCCAGTTGAAGAGTCATGGACACCCGGAACCACCGGTCAAACGGGGCGGAGCCACCGGACGGATTCGAAGAGACGGCCAGTGGCGTGCCGATGCTGTTTCCGAAGACCTCAAAATTGCCGGAGTTGGCCGAGATCTCACGAAACGTCACGATGACCTTATGTGTGCCGGTCACCGAATCGAATAATCCCCCCACGAATGCTTTTCCGCTTGTCCCAATACTGGACGGATTCACTTCAAAGCTGACCGTGCCCGCGGTCATGTCGGTGAGTGAAAAGTCGGTCGTCAATACGGACTCATGATGTGGCGGCGTATTGTTGGCGCGTCGCAAGCGCAGGTGTTTGGACGAACCGTCAAAAGGATCGTCCCTGGGAATGCTTCCGGTCCCGCTGCAGCAGGCGACTTCCCAGTCGGGACCCGACCCCGCGTCGTTGCGGCTCCACCGGCTTTGGGACACGGTCGTGGGATCGAGATACGAGCCGTCCGATACGGTGTACCCTTCGAAATCTTCAACGACAGTTCCCACCGGCACCGCGCCATCAACCCAGAGGGGAATGGTCCCCAGAACCAGGAGACCCAATATCGATTTCCCGCGCCTACTCATGAAAATACCTCGTCCACACGTTCGCTTGCTTCGGAAACCATAGCACATCGAACCCGGATCCGCCATCACTGGACAATGAAATCAGATCCACCGCGACGTCCTGGATGGTCTGAAAAAAGGGCGTGGAATTCTTGCCTGTACCGGTCTCAAAGCGTGGAATTTTTCTTGCCGCATCAAAGCCATTTGGGCGACCGAAGCGACAATGGATCGGAATTCATAGAAGCAGCACTGCAGGGCTGGCTTGCTGACGCCGAGATCCATACCCTCTACATTGATCCGGGCAGTCCATGGCAGAATGGGTATATCGAGAGTTTCCGTGCCCGTTTCCGGTCTGGACGCGCACGGTGACCTGCGAGGAGGAAGCCGAGTCAATCTCGAGTCCGAGGAAGGAGTTCGGGTCGGTCGGGTCAGTCATCGCGAACACCTCGTCCCCCTCAATCATGCCGTCCCCGCCCAGCGCCCACAGCGCGTTGGCGGAATCGAAGAAGATGACCGCGCTGGCCTTGCCGGCGAATCGCCGGGGCGTTGGTAGGAACCGGTTGTCTGGATAAAGAGGTCGGTCTCCTTTCATCCGCTGTCGATCCGGTACCCCAGCGGCTCGAGGTCGCCGACCGGGGTGTCTCCCCAGTTGACGGCGAAAGCCGTTCCGTTGGCGTAGAAGATGCGGCTGGCTTCGGGGGCGAGTTCTTCGTAGTCCTCCACGAACTCGACGTGCGTGTCCGCCAGTTCCTCGAAGGCGAGTTGGTAGCCTTCCTGGATGTCGCGGATCGAGTCGGTGTACACGTCGCCAAATCCTTCTCCCGTCCATTCGACCTCCATCGACGGCCGGGCGCCGAATGCCAGCGCCCGCAGCACGCCTTTGCGGACCCCACACTTCCTGTAGGCGTGCACCCAGTCTTCCTGGTAGGTGATCAGACCGTGGATCGCCAGTTGGTAGAACGGTACAACGCGGTCGATGATGCGCGTGAGATTCTCGGGAACCGCGTGCTGACAGAAGCCGATGTTGTAGGGTGAGTGCTGCCCGCCCTCATCGAGAAATGGCAGGGCATAGGCCGGGGCGAACTCCTGGGATACGGCGCCATAGAGAACACGGTAGGCCTGGGTGAGCTTGCACTGGGAGATGCCGAACTGTTCTTCGTCCGCCGGGTGGCCCGGGTGGTGGCAGCGGTAGAGGGGATTGGACTGCGCGTCGACATAGTAGTGGCCGTCGAACCCCAGGTCTTTGATGCGGGTCACGTCCGGCCCGTAGCGGTGGAAGTAGGCCACCGGGCATGACCGGGTCGACTGGCCCCCGCCCCAGATGCCGGCCATGACCGGCGTCTGGTCCTCGTTGCGCAAGATCACTTCCGGGTCGTACGTCTGCCCCGCCATGTACATGTCGCTGTGGTTGTCGTGCGGCACGATCTGGTAGCCCATGGACTTGGCCTTGGCGATGAGCTTGCGCAGGCCCTCCTCGCCGCCCAGCGTCGGCTCCACCGGGAACTTCTGTGGGTAGGCGCCGTCGTGGCCGCCCAGGTTCCAGCCGACGAGGGTGACGACTGCCCGGTGGATCCCAGCCTCGTTCATGCGGTCGAGAATCTCTTCGGCCTGCGCGAAGGTGGTGGTGACATTCACGGGCGTGCTGCCGTCCAGCGACCTCGGCTTGACGCCGTGGAAAATCTTGGTGCGCATGGCTCGCACCGAGTAGGCCAGCACCGGGTGGTCGGCGATACGGTCCTTGAGCGGCGACACGCCCCGCTCGCGGACCAGGTAATCGCGATACGCCGTGGCCAGGTCGAAATAGCTGCCGTCGCGGCCTTCCGTGAAACGGACGATCAGTTCATTGTCCTCCTGCTTGATCGGCTCGCCCGGGCTGTGACGCAGTCCAAAACCGGCGTAGATGCGATTCTCCCCGTCCTGGTTCACCTCGGTCACGGCATGGCAGAAGAAGTCGCCGCGGTGGACGATCGCGAGTGTCCCGCGCGTGCCCTGCTTGAGGCCGAAGCAATTGATGACGTTCAGCTTCTCCCACTCGCTCTGGTGCATGTAGATCCGGTCGCGGTTGATGGTGGGCACATGCTCCTTGAACCGCACCAGTGTGCCGCAAAAGTCCGGAAGCAAGTAGAAACCGTCGTCGCCGACGCGGGTGGTCAGCAGGTCGGGCAGCAGGTCGAGGGCCATCAGCCGGCGGTTGATTGACAGCTGCTCGCAAATCCACCCGGCCTTGACGGTCACGCGGAAGCCGTCGGACTCCGCGCGGAACTCGACCGGGATGAAGAGCCCGTGCGTCTCGCTGACGAGTTGCACCCGTAGTCCGTCGGCCAGTGGCTGGACCAGGCGCGGCTTGAACTCGCTCACGACCATGTCGCGCAAGACAGACAGATCGCGGAGCCTGGCGCGGAGCATCGTCGCGAGGTCAAGCACCGTCTCGCGGCCGCCTGTCTGGATGATCAGGTTGCTCTTGTCGAGAAGTAGACTACTCATTTGGTTTGGCCGCTTTAAACGGGACAATCGTCGATGTTAGATTTCCCGCGCAAAAAGACAACCCATCCAGTGCCTTGTTCGCGTCCGTCGCATTCGCGCGCTTTGTTGCCTCGGGTTCTCGTTTAAGTCGATCGGTTAAGTGTATCCGAGTAAGGATGGCGTTGAAGTGTGGCGAGTAAGTGTCCGATCTGAACGAAATTCACACTTCGTCTCTACACTTGACCGATTCACTTCGTCCAGTCCGATCTTCCTCTGCGAACAACTCAAACAACTGGCAAGGCCCGCAGCGCGGCGGGCTTGCGGGCTGACGGGATGCCCGAAGGGCAGTTCTTTCTACGAGAGGAAAGGCAGGGGAAACCAGGGGTTGCGGGATGCGTTGAAGGAAAAGGCGCTTGATGAGCCGTTGGGGCTATCGGATCTTGGGGCACATTCTGCGCAACCCGGGAGGGCTGGAAGGACATCGACAAGCGAGTGTACCACGTCTACGCGGAGGAAGGATTGCAGGTCGGAAAACAAATACTTGGAACTTCGACGGGCGTGGGCGAAACGCCCGCCGAAGATCATCCGCAAATTGTCGAGACCAAAAGCTACTTAGTGGTTGCGGCGAATGCGGCGAATGAGCGCAACACCACCGAAGGCCAACAGAGCAACCGTGGACGGTTCGGGGACAAAAAACTGGATTTCTCCGATCCCGACGTAATCATCTCCATGACCATGATTCGTTAAGAACTCCAGCGCGACCATGCGGGCAGAGACGCCGCCGAAGGTAATCACATCGGGAGTGGCCTGGTTCACATCTGTAGCGGGTGCAATTGTGAAATTGTGCACGCCTCCCAACTGTGTCCAGCCCGTGGAGTCAAATGCGCCGTCTCCCGGATCATTGCTGCTGGGATCAGTGGCAGAATCCAGGTACCAGATGTTGGCCGTAGCCAGGCCGCGAGATTCGTTGCCTGATAGACTAGCCGGATTGAAGTTAAAGAAGAACGCGTCTTTAAGCGGGTAGGTCTGCCCTAGATCGACCTTGAACCAGCCAGTAGATTCGTCTCCAGTCGCCGACAGATAGTTCCAGCCGTCGCCGTTGTCGTCAGCACCGGCGTCGTTCTCGTAGTTGTCCCGGTCGGTCGCACTCCCTCCAGGATTTACGATGCCTGAGCCATCAATCGCGTAAACCGCTTGGCGACCCAGCCCCGGTTCTTGCGTGTTCGCGGTGACGGTAATCGAGCCGTCAAACGCGCCGGGAGGGCCAGTGAGATCGTCGCCGATTGCGCCGAAAATCATTGCAGCATCGACAGGCGAAACATAGCTCGCCGCCGCGACCAGGGCGGTCCCGATCAGTGCGGTCCGGATCTTGTTCGGTATGTGATTGGTCTTCAAGGTCTTCATTTTCTCTACTCCCTTTCTTTGGTTGCTCCTGCTTATATGCACGCGCTTATCGCTTCTTCTCCAGCTTGTGGGGTCGTCAGATTTGTCGGCTATTCTATGCCCCCCCTGACGAAAGGCAACTGAAAAATTGGAAAATGTGTTGCCGGGGTCAACTGCCTTAAAAAAAAGCTTGACAGGCGTCTGTTCCGGTGTAATATCCGTTTGTTTGTACGACAACGATGTAGACTGGTAACAGATGTCCCTGATGCCCTGAACGGTTTGCAGCAACTCTGTGGTGGCCGAGAAGCGCTCGCTGCAGTTCGCGGAGATGATCTTCCGTCGCAGTATTTCACGGCGGCGTTCGATCAGGGCGCCTGTTCGCTTGTGCGGGTCCCCCACCGACTAAGGTTCTGGCGTTGCTGGCGCTATCGTCCATGATGACACACTCCGTAGTAAGGGGTTTGAAGGAACACTCGCGAAACCCCTGGGAGCGTACCAGCTCCCACACGCCCGTACACGGTTTTACCCTCATCGAGCTTCTGGTGGTGATTGCGATCATCGCGATACTGGCGGCGTTGTTGGTGCCGGCCCTGCGCGAGGCCATTGAAAATGGCTCGCAGGACAGTCTGTGCCAGCAACCTCAGGCAGCAAGGCGTGGCGCTACGCTGACCGCTGTCGAGTTGCCAATCGCGGCCGCTACGCCCCGGGCGACAACTACTTCAACCTGGGCTTCCGGACGGTTTTGCCCGGAAGTCAGTAGACGAGACGGACGTCCGCGAATCGGTTCAGGTCGAGGCGCAGAACATGAATCCACAGGAAGAGTCTCGGGGACAGGCCATCGTCCACCGTGTACCGGGCGAGCTTCCCGTTTCGCGACTTTGTCACTCCGCCTTGCTCTCCGGTCGCCCGGGGAGCTGCGCAAGCCAGACTACCGGCCTGAATTGGGAAATTGGCCGGGTTGGCACATCCTGCCAACAAGTAAGCACGACCCTATACTGGGCGTGCATGCTAATCCGCCACCACCCGGTAGTTCTTTGACGTGGACGGCCCGGTGGGATCGAACATGGTGATGGCAGCGCCGTTTCCGATGACGATCGCTCCGGTGTCCGTGAAATTCAAGGAAACCAGGTCGGGCGTGGATTGCAGCCGGTACGTCGCGTTCGGCACACTGTCGAAGGTCGCCCCCAGCGTGTCCTCGATCACCACGAGATCGACGGCCGGGTCGAGGATTGGCACCGCAAAAAACTGGATTTCTCCGAACCCGACGAAACCGGCATGGCCATGATTCGATAAGATGTCCAGCGCGACGAAGCGGGCAGAGACGCCGCCGAAGCCAATCACATCGGGCGTGTCCTGGTTCACATCTCCAGTGGGTGCAATTGTGAAATTGGTTGTGCTTCCCAACTGTGTCCAGCCCGTTGAGATAAATGCCGAGTCGTTCCCGTCATCATTGGCGTTGGGATCAAAGGCAGCATCCAGGTACCAGATGTTAGCCGTAGCCACGCCGCGACTTTCGTTGCCGGTGCCCTCTTCAGCATCCGGGTTGAAGTTAAAGAAGAACGCGTCTTCAAGCCTGTAGGTCCGCCCTAGATCGACCTTGAACCAGTTACCCTCAGTGCCAATGTCCGCCAGAAAGTTGAAGCCGTCGCCGAAAGAGCCATCTCCGGCGTCGTGCTCGTAATTGTTCCGGTCGGTCGGGTCCCCTCCTTCAGGAAGCAGGATGCCTGTGCCATTAATCGCTCTATCCGGTGTGCGTAGACCCCCGACGGTCTGGCTCACGGTGGGGGTAATCGAGCCGTCAAACGCGCCGGGCGGGCCACTGCCATCGTCGCCGATTGCGCCGAAGATCATTGCAGCATCGACAGGCGAAACATAGTTCGCCGCCGCGACCAGGGCGGTCCCGATCAGTGCGGTCCGGATCTTGTTCTGTGCGTGATTGGTCTTCGACGTCTTCATTTCCCGTACTCCCTTACTTGTGCATGCGTATGCATGCGTTTATCGCTTCTCCCGGTTGTGTTGTTGTCTGTTTCGGTCTCTGTCTTTCTCTAGCGTAGAGGCTCCCGGGCATCAAAACAAATGCGTCAAATTCGTCGGCTATTGTATGCCCCCCCCCAGGTGCACGCCCCGGGGCGTGCATGCTATTCCGCCACCACCCGGTAGTTCTTTGACGTGGCCGGCCCGGTGGGATCGAACAAGGTCATGGCGTCGCCGTTTCCGATGACGATCGCGCCGGTGTCCGTGAAATTCGAGGAAACCAGGTCGGGCGTGGATTGCAGCCGGTACGTCGCGTTCGGCACACTGTCGAAGGTCGCCCCCAGCGTGTCCTCGATCACCGCGAGTGTGACGTCCGGGTCGGGGATTGGTACCACAAAAAACTGGATTTCTCCGAACCCGACGAAACCGGCATGGCCATGATTCGATAAGATGTCCAGCGCGACGAAGCGGGCAGGGACGTCGCCGAAGTTAATCACATCGGGAACGGTCTGGTTCACATCTCCAGTGGGTGCAATTGTGAAATTGGTTGTGCTTCCCAACTGTGTCCAGCCCGTTGGGTCAAATGCCACGTTGCTATTGTCAATGTTGTTGGTATCACTTGCAGCATCCAGGTACCAGATGTTGGCCGTAGCCACGCCGCGAACTTCGTTGGTTTGACCTTCCCCTGCCTCTGAAGCATCCGGGTTGAAGTTAAAGAAGAACGCGTCGCGAAGCGTGTAGGTCCGCCCCAGATCGGCCTTGAACCAGTTACCCTCAGTGGGGTTAATGTCCGCCAGAAAGTTGTGGTCGTCGCCGAATGCGTTCGTTCCGAAGGTGTGCGCGTAATTGTTCCGGTTGGTCGGGTCCCCTCCAGTAAGCACGATGCCATTGCCATTGATCGCTCCATCCGGTGTGCGTACACCCCCGACGGTCTGGCTCGCGGTGGGGGTAATCGAGCCGTCAAACGCGCCGGGAGGGCCACTGCCATCGTCGCCGATTGCGCCGAAGATCATTGCAGTTTCGAAAGGCGAAGCATCGACAGGCGAAACATAGCTCGCCGCCGCGACCAGTGCGGTCCCGATCAGTGCGGTCCCGATCTTGTTCAGTGTGTGATTGGTCTTCGAGGTCTTCATTTTCTGTACTCCCTTCGCATGCATGCGTTTACCGCTTCTCCCGGTTGTGGGGTTGTCTGTTTCGGCCTCTGTCCTTCTCCAGCGTCTATCTCTCGCTGGGTTCCTGCTGTAATACCAATCTTCGAAAACTTCTGCCGACCCGCCGCCCGTACCCGCAGAGGCTCCCGGGCATCAAGACAAACGCCTCAAACTTGTCGCCTATTTTATGCCCCCCCCTAACGGAAAGCAACCGAAATATCAGCGAAAACGCAGGGAATAGAGGTCCAGAAAAAATCTTGCCCGTTGTCATTTCCGGGATAATTCTTTATGCATATGGTATGCAGGCGGTGTTTGGCATATACACCGGAAGGATTTAGGATGGTAACAAAGGAACACTCGCGAGACTCGTGGGAGCGTACCCGCTCCCACAAGGCCGTACACGGTTTTACCCTCATCGAGCTGTTGGTGGTGATTGCGATCATCGCGGTGCTGGCGGCGTTGTTGGTGCCGGCCCTGCGCGAGGCCACTGAAAAGGCTCGCAGGACAGCCTGCGCCAGCAACCTCAGGCAGCAAGCCGTGGCACTTATACAATACACGAATGACCACGACGGGCGGTTTCCCATGCTCGGAGGCGTCCTGGACATTTATAATCTGGGATTTTGCTACGGTGGCAAACAAGGGGCATACACAGGATACGATGATGAAAAGACCTGGGCGCCCCTCAATCCCTATGTCGGTTGGACCGGGGCTGCCGCTCAGAACTCGACGGGCGCGCTTGACGTTTTCCGCTGTCCGTCCGACCGCCTTCTTAACGCAGGCAACCTGAACAGCTGGCACTTCCGCGGGACCAGCTACCGCTACAATGCCCTGGCGAATAACAATGGTCTCGTCCCCCCTCGTGGACTCGCTCATGTCCCGGTCTCCCAGGTGGGCAATCCGACCGAGTGTATCGCCATCGGGGAGATAGCGATCCTCCGATATTGGAAAAATTCCTGGGAGCCTTGGGCTCTGGCATATCACAATGAAGACAATGAGCCCTGGGTCAACGCCTCTTTCGTAGACGGCCACACCAGCTACATCCTCATCACCAGAAACAACCCGGACTACCAGAATGGCGATGGCTGGTCACACCTCCCCAAGTAAATCTATGTCCTCCGAGAACGAGGTGAAGTGACTTGTTGACGATCCGACGCATTGTCCTGGCGACCGTGGTGGTCGTCGCGGTTGCGGCCCCGGTCCGGCCGGCCTCCGCTCACGGCCGGCTGAAGTCCGGCGAGGAGGCCCAATTCACCATTCCGCGGATGACCGCGGCGCCGGACATCGACGGCACGATCGATGCGGCGGAATGGAAGGACGCGGCGGCCGTCAGCGGGGTCGTGGCCTACGACAATGATGTGCTGATTCCGCGCCCGACGACCTTCTTCTTCGCCTGGGACCCGCAGCACTTCTATTTCGCTTGCCGGACCTACGTGCGGCCCAACTACAAGCCCAACATCCCGGAGGGGCGCAGCGAGGGCAAGGCCTACTGCTACGACGACGGATTGGAGTTGATCTTCAAGCCCTATGGCAAAAACGTCGACGCAGGCAGGGAGGATATGGCGTACCGGATGTTCCTGAATTGCCTCGGTTACATGGGCGACCTGACGCGCCTGGCCGTCGGCCAGCAGATCAAGAACTGGCAGCCCAACTTCCGCCGGGCCGTGCGCCTGACCGAGCCCGGCACCGCACCCGACGGCGGTTCCTGGTGGGAACTGGAAGTCAGCACGAGCCTGGACGATTTCGAGCTGGTCGGACCGCACCAGGCCGGGGACACATGGCGGCTGATGTGCGTGTTCAATCACATGCCGATATTCATTCAGCCGCGTCTGCCGGCCATCGGCAGTTTCTTCACCCCGGAAGGCAAGTGCCTGGCAACGCTGGTCGAGAATACGCCTGTGGTCAAGATGACGATGGACTCGCTCAGTAACCTCGCCTCCGATGGCACCGCGGCCCTGGTTGTCTCGGCGTACAACCCCACCCCGCAGCACCAGACCATGAAGGTGGACGTCGACGTCGCCGGCAAGATCGTCAAGAGCGAGACGCTCGAGCTTCCGGCCGGCGAGGAGCGGGCTCTCACGCTCAACGAGAAGCTGCCCGAAGACGTGAAGAAAGGCGAGTTCACCGTGCGCGCTACGTACGGAAAGACCTCCCTGCTGGCTTACAGGGCGTTTTTCGAGGTAGGGCGCTTCAACGACATGCTAGAGAAGGTCGAGCCGCCCGACCCGGACAAGTTTGAGTTTACGACCCGATTCAACCCGGTGAGCAACCGTCTGCTGGTCAAGGCCGACACCTACCGCCTGCCTGATCCCGAAGCCGCCAGGGAACTGGTCTATACCGTACGGCCCGAGAACGGCGGTGACCCCGTCGCGGAAGGACGGATCCGCACCAACATCGAGTGGTACATCCAGGACATCCTCGGCCTGCCGAAGCTGACCCCGGGCGAATATACGGTTTCCGGTGAACTCGTGCTCCAGGACGGAACACGGCTGGGCCCGATCGAAAAGAAGTTTGCGAAGAAGGACGAGGCCGCCGCCTTCCCACACTGGTGGGGAAAGAAGTTTGGGGATATCGAGCGGGTCTTGCCGCCGTATACCGCCCTTCGGGCGGTCGAGGTTTCAGGAAAGACGAAGGCGGAACAGAAGGCTCCTCCTGACACCCGAAACCTGCCTGCCCGCGGTAGCCCGGAGGGCGAAGTAGGGAAACCTGAAACCTATTCGGGGTTCGCGCTGCTCGGCCGTGAATATGCCTTCGATGCACTTGGTTTGCCTCGAGCAATCTCCTCCCGCGGCGAGGCGGTGCTGGCTGCGCCGGCACGCATTGTCGTGACGGTCGATGGAAAGGAGAACGTCATTCCCGTGGGCGCGCCGGAGATTGTCGAGAAGACAGACTGGCGAGTGCAGTTCGAGGGAAAGGCGAAAGGCGCCGGCGTCTACTTCGAGGCCCGCGGCTGGCTGGAGCAGGACGGGCTGGTCTACGTTGATCTGACCTATGGACCCGCCGGCACGCAACCGGTCAAAGTGGATGCCCTGCGGATCGAGTATCCCCTGAGCGAGTTCGACGCGGACTGTCTGCTGTGCATCGGGCCGGGCAACAACTACTCCAGCAAGACAACGATGTTCATTCCCGACGACAAGCAGGGGCTCCTGTGGTCCACGCTCGATCCGGGCCGGAGCGGGAGCCAGATGACCATCGGCTCGTTCTACCCCACGGTCTGGATTGGAAACGACCGCCGCGGATTTCTCTGGTGGGCGGATAGCGATAGGGGATGGGTGCAGGAGAATGAGGTCCCTGCGCACGAGGCGCTTCGCGCCGAGGTGTCAGGTGCCAGGTTTCAGGTGTCAGGCGAGACGACAGCGGGACCCAAGAATCTTCCTGACACCCGAAACCTGACACCTGAAACCTGTATCCTCTTCCGCAACAACATCGTCGCCAAGCCGACGGAGCTCTCCGTGCCCCGCACGATCTCCTTCTCCTACATCGCCACGCCGTTCAAGCCGCTTCCCAAGGGCTGGCGGACGACGCTGGCGAGCACCGACGGCACGTTCTTCGAGCCGTTCCATGCGATGAAGGGCATTACCGACCCGGCGACCGGCGAGAAAATCTCGGGCGGCGTAGCGCGCAACTGGATCCATCCCAACTCCCGGCACATCGAGTACTGGGACAAGGAGTGGGCCGAGTGGAAGAAGGGCGCCGACGCGGCGGTGGCAGCCAAGCTGCCGTGGGACCCCTGGGAGGCGCGGCACGGGGTGAACTTTGCCCACAACTCGTTCCAGATCATGGGCTACGGAACAGAGACCGGACGCAAGGATGCCATCGATTACTTCGGCGAGGAGTGGCACGACACCTGGTGGGAAACCCACAACGAGACCATGCTCGATCACCTCATGTGGCTCTTTGATCTGGCCTTCAGCAAGGGCGGACTGCGGAGCACCTACTGGGACCTGGCCTTCCCGATCCCGTTCCACAGCGAGTTGTCGGGGCTGGCCTACCGGCTGCCGGACGGCCGGACCCAGCCCGGCTACAACGGCTGGAACATCCGGCGCTTTCACATGCGCCTGTGGGCCCTGCAGGACAAGTACGGCCTGAACCCCGGCGCGGTCGAACAGCATGCGACGCACGCCTATCTTATGGTGTCGCTGCCCTGGGTGGACTCGGTCCTCGATGGGGAGCGTGCCTGGAACCTGGACACCAGCGACTACGACTGGGTCGACTACTATCCCCCGGCGCAGATCCGGTCCATGGCGGTTGCCCACAACTGGGGCGTGGCGGTCAACTGGATCGGCATCGTCAAATCGCAGTCGGTCGAGAAGATCCATCGCGCCAAGCGCGCCCAGGCGGAGTACCTCTGGATGCACGACGCGTGGTTTCAACCCTCGCTGACCAACCAGATGGGAGGGGAGGAGTACAAGACCTTTCCCCGCGAGCTCCTCACCATGCCGGACCCGGTCCTGGACTGGGGACTCAACGGCGAAAACGTGGAGTATCATCCCTACTGGCGCAACCCCTACGCCGTCTGCGAGGACAAGGACGTGCTGGTGTCCCTGTGGCGCATCGGCGACGACCGCGTGCTGATCGGCGTCTTCAACCACGACAACAAGAACACGAAGGACGTGAGCGTGTCGGTCGACCTGGACAAGCTCGGCCTGGTGCCGGAGTTGATCTGGCAGGAGTTCATCCGAATCCGCGATCTCTACAAGCGTCCCGACACACCCCGCACCAGCCTCGACTTCCACGCCCGCGTCCTGAACGTAAAGGAACTCGCACCGCACGAGGGGCGGTTTGTCGGGATTCGAAGGTACTGATGTGCGCTGATGGTCAAACAATGAGCCGAATCCAAAACTCGTCAACCGTTCTCGGCGCCGACATCGTCAACCGAGAGATCGATTGGCAACACGGTCCGGTTGACGAGAACGGCGACGAGAACGGACCACGATGAGAGGAGAAACGTTACAGATACGGCGATGGGGGCTGCCCATCCTGACCGCACTGATTTCCTTTTCCCCGTTCGTCGCGCATGCAGCGCCCGCGTTCAACGTGGACGGCCGCCGGGTGGAAGTGAAGACGGAGCGGTACCGCGCGGTGGTGGACGGCCTTGCCGTCGTTTCCATCGAGAACCGCCTGACGGGCGAGATCTATGCGCGGCCCGGCGAGAATGGAACCAGCGCCTCGCTGGCGGAGATGCTAGGCGACCAGGGCGTTCTGGTTGAAACGACGGAACCGGATGTCCCGGGACACCGATATGGTCTGAGCGACGCGACGCGTTTGGAATCGAAGATCGAAGACGACCGCGTGGTGATGACCTACTTCGGGCTCCAATACGGTGCCGGCGAGGATGCGCGGTTCGAGGAGTCGATTTCGATCACACTGTCGATCGCCGTCGATCCTGCCAACGACGACCTGGTCATTACCCCGTCGGTGCGCGCCCGATTCGAATCGGTCCCTGGTGAGCGTGGTCCCGGTGTGCGGCGAATGTCGCTACACGTGATGAATCTTGCACAGGATCTGAAAATGATCCTGCCCGTCGGTGAAGGCCATGCCTGGACGGCAGCAACGAAATTGGATCAGCTTATGGCCAAGGCCCAACGTTGGGACTGGCCGATGAACTGGGAGGCCGGCCTGATCATCGCCGAGGGCAAAGAGGGATGCCTCGGCATCTGGGCCGACGAACCGAAGCTCGACTACGGCTGCCATCTCGCATTGGGGCGAAGCCGGGGGGCATGGAACCTGGGATTCGATTACGAAACCACGGACATCATTCACCGCTGCGATCGTATTGAGAATGCGTCCTGGCGCATCAACGTGTTCAAGGGCTACTGGATCAAGGCGGCGGAACGCTACGTTCAACAGATGGAAGAGCAGTGGAACATGACTCCGTTGGCGGAGAAGTCCCCGGAATGGGCTGGCCATGTTCGAATCTTCCTGCCCGCCATGCCGAGCCCGCGGACGGCCCGGCGTTACGCCGAGCTTCTACCGGAGGACGCCGTCGGAATCATGACCGGGCAGGGCTGGGCGGCGGGTTACGCCGGTCATGACGGCTTTACGAACAAGACCTGCATCACGGAAGGCTGGTGGCCGAACTATCCCTTCGACAACCCGACCCGCTACGAGGCGCGCCCCCACATCCCGGAAATCTTCACGGGCATCGAGGAGGCGGGTGCGCATGTGTTTCCCTATACCGCACCGCTCCACATTTACGACGATCATCCGTTGAAGAAAAAGATAAACTATCGCGCGAATTGGGCCTTTCGGGTTTTTCAGAACCTCTACATCGAGCAATGCGTGGACCTGGTCGATCGCTACGGCGTGTCCGGTATCTACGAAGACGTTTCCTGGGTCCACAAGCGCCATGCGGACGGCCAATCGGCAAGCCATAACGTCTTTAACGGTGCCGTGCGCATGCGCGAGATGTTTCGGGAGGCCCTGCCCAACGTCGCCATGATGGGTGAGCGAAACAATGAACTAACCGCGCGCAGCCACAACTTCGCGCTCTGCTGGATTGTCGAGCCACACGCCACTCGTCACCCGATATGCGGATACCTTTTCAATCGTTTCATCGTCCGCTGGAACCTGGGTTCACGCCTCGAGAGCTACGACGACGAAGACATTTCGGGTTTCACCTGTACCGTCTGGCCGGACAATTTTGACGAGAACCCCATGCAGGAAGCGCGCATGATGCGAAAACGCGGGTTGGTCTTCGCCCGCGAGCAGTTGAACAGCCACTGGCCGGAGACATGGGATCCGGAGGTAATGCACTACTTCAAGGGCAGGGACGGCGCCGAGTACCGGTTCGTGCGCGATCGCGGCACCCGGTTCGTGAAAATGAACGGGACGGAGATGGAGACGATCTATTGGCGCCTGCGCGGGGTCGGCGAAGTCACGGCCCCGGGCGTCGGCATCGAGGGCTGGGTCGGGTACGACGGCGACCGGATCATCGGCCTGAACCCGCATGCCCCGCTCTACGTGACCGTCGAAGGGATCGAACGGCCGCCCGCGGTCATCTGCGGCCTGCCCGAAGGCTTTGCCCTGCACCGCACGCTGATCCGCGACGGATTCTGGGCCGCGAGCATCGATAAGGTGGAAAAGCTCAAGGAGCTCCCCCCTCCGGACGCGCCAACTCCCGAGACGGAACGTGCTGCCACAACACTGCGCGTGCGCGCGGACCGGCCGGTGTCGTTTCTCGGTGCCGAATCGGTGCGTGAGATCGCCGGGAACGAATACGAGATTTCGGTCAAGCTGCCCGGGGGCATTGCCTGCGCCTGGGCGAGTCCATCTGCCGTCGAGGCGGAACATCGTATTGGCTCATTGCCTGCGGTCTGTTCGATACACGGGCGCGCGACCGGATTGATCTCCGGCACGCGCGATGTCGACCTGGCTCCCGGTGGATTCAGTCAACCGTGGGGCGTTCCTCCGCTAGACGAAACCTCGCTCGCCTGGCTGCTCAAGCTACCGGCGGAACCCGTGCGGCTGGTACTGCGCTACGGTACCGGTGCCGGCTACGGCGACGGGGCGAACTACATGGTGCGGGTGAACGGACGCGAGATCTGGAAGGCCTACCGGCGACAGATTTCAGAGGAAGCGGAGAAGGCGGGAGAGAACATCGCCCCGCCCATTGAAGAAGCCGTGATCGACCTCTCCGCGCATGCCGGTCAACCGGTTGTCCTCGAACTGGCCCTGAACGGAAACCTATTCGGCATCAGCGAAACGACGGAATGGCACGCGCCGCGGCTGGAACCGATCGCGGAATAGTCTGCCGTCGGCGTCCTTGTCTGCCGGGACGTTCCTGGGGCAGGCGCAAATGGATCCGGGTTCAAGAGAGGGTCTGTCCCTGTCGGCTATACAGGGCGGGAGAAGAGGAGAACATGGCTAAACTGACTATTCAGGACATCATTCAGGCTAAGGGAAAGCGGCAGATGCACTACACAGGCGAGATACTGCCGCCGGGAAGTCGGAAAGAGGTGAGTTTCAACTTGCAGCCGGAGCGGGAGTTCGGACTGGATGAGGAGATACCTCTCAAGGCCAGGGAAGGCGGTTGGGTGCAGATTGCGGAGGAAGCGAACCACTAATTATCACTAAGAGGAGGGTCCCATTTCTTCATGATTCTGTGGTCTTGGCACCACAGTAAATGACTTGAAGAATCGTCAACCGTTCTCGCCACGTGAGTCCCGTTCCACGTGACAACGTGGTCACGGGATCGCCGCTCCGCAGGAGCGAAGACGGGTCCACCGATGAATCGAGGTTCGACGCCAAGCGGGTCGGCTAAGTGTATCCGAGTAAGTGTGTCAATTAAGAGTGCGTTTAAGTGTGCACCTGATAGGCTGTTAGTTGAGCGTTCTTTACACTTCCTCGCACACTTCGCCTGCCCGCCGTAGCCCGGAGGGCGAAGGCTGGGTCGCAACCCTTAACCAGATACCCTTAAATGAACCGCTTAACCGATTCCGGGCACAACCTAACCTCGGGGTCTGACCCGAATGGCGCTTAGATCCGGAAACTCGAACGAGCGGGAATATGAGCGAGCAGGAAGCGAAACTCGCCTTGATCGAGATCGGGTTGCAGGAGTTCTGCGAGCGGTTCCTGCCCGATGAAGCCCTGCCGCACCTGGTTGCGTTGTGGGATGCGGTTGGGGGCTGCAAAAAGTTGAACGTGACCCGCGGCGAAGTGTTCGGTAAGGATGTTGACATGCGGGAGGGTGTGGCTTAGTACCATGGGCATGGCCGTACATCGCGGAAACGCCTTTCTGTTACTTTTCGTTCTGGCAGGGATGCTCGCCTTCACATTCCGGACTTCCGCGGGGGAAGAGCCATCAGAAGATGAGCTGGCGGAACTGCGGGAAGCCTCCGTCCAAATCTTGAACAGAGCGTTGCAGGAGGAAACCGAATGGGTCAAAGTCCACGCCGCCGAAATCCTGGTGTACAACAATTATCCGGAAGAGGTCCGTCCAACGTTCGAAGCTGAACTGGAGAAAGATCCGCCCGCAGAATATCGCATTGGAATTTGGCGGGTACTGGCTAAAGCAGCGGGCAATGACAAGAGAATCCGCCAGAAGTATTTCAAGAAGATTATCGCAGCGTTTGAGGATCCGGCCGGTCCGGATCGTGAGCATGCCGTTGAAACGCTTGCCAAGTTAGGATACAGCGATGCATCGCCTGAAGTTGTTGCAGCATCCAGACAGCAGGAAGGAAGCATGACCGCCTATGCCCGCTGGGTATTGGCAAACTCTGGAAGTCGTGAGTATGAGGCGTCACTTGCCGGACTTCTGGATTCAGAAAATCCTGACGCTCGAGGTGTTGCGGGATATGCGCTCCGCCATCTTGCCGGGGTAGCTCCCGAAATACTGACAAAACTGAGGCAAGCAGCCGAAACAGAGAACAGTCTCGATGACAGCTGGAGCCGGGTCTATATGCTCAGCGCGTTGTACGTACATTCAGGAGCAGACGAATACAAGGCCCAGAAAGATTACGCCAAAACAGAACTGCTGGAATATGTCCAGACGGGTGGCAAGGGGGAAAAAAACGAACTCGGTTGCGCTCTTGCCGAAGCAGGCGACATGTCGGATCTGTCAACCGTCAAAATACTTTTGGAAGATCCTGAGTCTGATGTCCGCGTGTACGCAGCAAACGCTGTCTTACGAATCGCGCGACAGGACGTTCGCGGGCTGCGGACAAATCAACCATGAAACTCCGGATTGTTCTGATCATTCTCGCAGCGCTGGGCATCGCGTATCTCGTAATCAACTTCAAGCCCGCGCCGGCAGCGCCGCAGACGACCGACGCGGCGGCGCCGTCGTCGACCGATCCGCAAACGACTGGGGCTACACGCCTGCCTCGTCTGCTGGACGACGCCGATGCCGTCCCCGCATCGTTCGCCGAAGCGCCCATGCTCGCCGAGCGCGTCGCGGCCGACGCGCTGCCGCCGATCGAGCAGCGCCTGCCTGCCGAGCCGGCGGTCATCGCGCCGACAGACGAGATCGGCCGGTATGGTGGCACGTGGCGCGCCGGCTTCACTGGACCGGCCGACGGCCAGAACATCGATCGCATCCAGCACAACCATCTGCTCTACTGGAGCGCCGACGTCAAATACGTCACGCCCTGGATCATCCGCGCCTGGGACGTGTCCGACGAGGGCAAGACCTTCACCTTTCATCTGCGCAAGGGCATGAGGTGGTCCGACGGCCATCCCTTCACGACGGCCGACATCATGTTCTGGTACGAGGACGTCTACCAAAACGAGCAGCTCAATCCGGTCCGCGCCAACTGGAACCAGATCGGCGGTCAGGAAGGTGTCTGGGAGCAGGTCGATGACCATACCTTCCGCGTCCGCTTCAGTCAGTCCTATTACACGTTCCTCACCGAGCTGGCGTCCCTGGGCGTCGCCGGTCACTTCACACGGGGCAACCAGGCCCTGGGGGTATTCGCGCCGCGACACTACGTCAAGCAGTTCCATCCGGATTTCGTCGATGCGGCCGAGCTGGATGTCCAGGTCAAGGCCGAAGGCTTTGAGACCTGGGTCCAACTGTTCAAGTTCAAGAACGACCCCAAGCTGAACCCCGAATGCCCCGTGACCACCCCGTGGCTGGTCAAGACGCCGGTCAACACGGCGCAGATGGTGCTCGAGCGAAACCCCTATTACTGGGTCGTCGACACCGACGGCAACCAGCTTCCCTACATCGACCGGATCGTCCTGGGCCTGGCCGAGAACCTGGAGGTCCTGAACCTGCGGGCCATCGCGGGCGAATACGACATCCAGGGCCGCCACATCCTGATGGAAAAGATTCCCGTGCTCCTGGAGAACCAGCAGCGCGGCAACTACCGTGTCCGCTACTGGCCCAGCCAGGCGGGCACGGACGCCGGGCTCTTCTTCAACCAGACGTACGACGGCGACGCCGAGGTCGCCCATTGGCTGGCCGATCGGGACTTCCGCATCGCCCTGTCGATCGGCATCGACCGTGGCCAGCTCAACGAGATCTTCTGGCTGGGGCTGGGGCTGACGGGGTCCGCCTGCCCGCCGGCCACCGTGGCCTACTCGCCCGGCGAGGCATACCGGCAGCGACACGCGCAGTTCGACCCCGATCGTGCCAACCAGGTGCTCGACGAGTTGGGGCTGAAGCAGCGCGACAGCAAAGGATACCGCATGCGCCGCGACGGGGCGGGACGACTCGTTCTGGAGGTCCAGACGATCGGTGCCGCCTTCATCAACTTCACGGGGATCGCCGAGAACGTCACCGAACAGTGGCGCCGGCACCTTGGGATCCAGGCCGTCGTGCAGGAACTCGAGCGCTCCCTCTCGGTCACGCGTCATGAGAACAATGATGTTCAGGTCTATGTGTGGTCCAACGACGGCTCGGACAACCCCTGGGCGCATCCGTTTCAGGTGCTGCCCAACCACGTGCGCAGCTGGGCGCCGCTGTTCGGGCGATGGTGGCAGACCGGCGGCCAGAAGGGCCGCGAGCCGACAGAGCCGGCCCGCCGAATGGTGGAGTTGTACGAACAGGGCAAGGCCGTGCCCGAGCAGGAGCGCTACGCCCTGGGGCAGGAACTGCTGAAGATCTACGCCGACCAGGCCTACGTGATCGGGACGGTCGGCGTGTCGCCGGCCATGATGGGCGTGTGGGTCGTCAGCAACGACCTGGGCAACGTGCCCGAGAGCGTCCCCTTCAGCACGCCCGCGCAAACGCCCGGGCACGCACTGCCGGAGCAGTTCTTCTTCCGAGTGAACGGCGCGGATAGACCGGGAACCTGATCCCCCCATGCTCACCTACCTGATTCGCCGGTTCATGATCGCGCTGGGAACCGTCTGGGCGATCTCGATCCTGACCTTCGTGATCATTCAGCTTCCTCCGGGCGACTACGTCACCTCCTACATCGCTCAACTGGAAGCGTCCGGCGACATCGTTACCGACCAGGAAGCGGAGAACCTCAAGCGACAGTACGGATTGGACCAGCCGGTGACGATGCAGTACGTCAAGTGGGTCTCGCAGATCATGCGCGGCAACTTCGGGATGTCCATGGAGTGGCGGCGGCCGGTCGGCGACCTGATCGGCGAACGGCTGGCGCTGACGGTTCTGCTCGCACTGGCGGCACTGGTCCTGACGTGGATTCTCGCGCTTCCCGCCGGCATCTACTCGGCCATTCGCCAATACTCGCCCGCGGACTACACCATCACGTTCCTCGGGCTGGTCGGTCTGGCCGTTCCCAATTTCCTGTTGGCCCTGGTCGTGATGTACATGGGCTTCCGGTACTTCGGCGCCAACGTCGGGGGCCTGTTCTCACCCGAGTACATCGACGCGCCCTGGAGCCTGGCGCGCTGCTGGGACCTGATGAAGCACCTGTGGCTTCCGGCACTGATCCTCGGTGCCGCAGGCACGGGCCACCTGCTCCGCATCATGCGCGCCAACCTGCTCGACGAGATCCGAAAGCCCTACGTCGTCGCCGCCCGCGCCCGCGGCCTGCAGGAGCACCGTGTGGTGCTCAAGTATCCCGTGAGGCTGGCCCTGAACCCGTTTATCAGCACGATCGGCTACACGCTACCCGTGCTCGTCTCCGGGAGCATCATCATCTCGATCGTCCTGAGCCTGCCCACGGTGGGGCCGCTGCTGCTCAAAGCACTGCTGGCGCAGGACATGTTCCTGGCCGGGACGATCATCCTGCTCATCGGCGTCCTGACCGTCATTGGAACATTCATCTCCGACCTCATGCTTATGTGGGTCGATCCACGCATTCGGATGGAGTCATGATGGCCGACGCCTCGCAGACGTCCGCACCCGACGCCGATGCACGGATCGACGTGTCACCGGCACGCCTCATGTGGCGGCGCTTCCGCAAGCATCGCGTGGCGATGGGTTCGATGGTCCTGCTGTTCGGCTTCGCAATCATCGCGATCGGCGCGGAGTTCTTTGCGACCACGGACCCGCACCTGCCCGAAGCGCATCGGAGCCTCATGCCGCCACAGTCGATCCGCCTGTTCGACGGTTCTACCTTTCGACCCCACGTCCTCGCCGTCCGGGGGCACCGGGATCCGCAGACGCTCCAGCGCGTGTACGAGGTCGATCCGGATCGCCGGATTCCCGTGCGGCTGTTCGGCCACGGATACGAGTACAGGTTGCTGGGCCTCATCCGGACCGACCGCCACCTGATCGGCGTAACCCGGGAGCACAAGGGCGAGCCGGCAATCTTTCTGCTGGGCACCGACGTGCAGGGCCGCGACCTGTGGTCGCGGCTCATGCTGGCCACGCGCGTTTCCATGTCGATCGGGCTCGTCGGCGTTGCCCTGAGCCTGTTGATCGGCATCGTCCTGGGCGGCTTTGCCGGCTACCTGGGCGGCTGGGTCGACATGACCGTGCAGCGCATGATCGAGATCCTGCGTTCGATTCCCACCATCCCGCTCTGGATGGGCCTGGCGGCCGCGATGCCGCGGGACTGGTCGATCCTGCGCGTCTACTTAGCGATCACAATCATCCTGTCGCTGATCGGGTGGACCGAGCTGGCCCGCGTCGTCCGGGGCCGATTCCTGGTGCTGCGCGAGGAGGATTTCGTCAAGGCCGCCCGCCTGATCGGTGCGCGCCGCAAGCGCATCATCTTCCGGCACATGCTGCCGTCGTTCTACAGTCACATCATCGCCGCGACGACCGTCGCGATCCCCACGATGATCATCAGCGAAACGGCCTTGAGCTTCCTCGGACTGGGCCTGCGCCCGCCCGCGGTGAGCTGGGGCGTGCTGCTGCAGCAGGCACAGAACGTGCAATCGGTCGCACTGTCGCCGTGGCTGATGATCCCCGCGATTCCCGTGATCATCGCCGTGATGGCTTTCAACTTCGTAGGAGATGGACTGCGCGATGCCGCCGACCCCTATGGCCAGTGATGTTTGCACCCCGCTCCTGTCGGTACGCCGTCTCAAGACGGTGTTCCCGCTCGACGAGGGCACCGTGATTGCCGTCAAAGACGTGAGCTTTGACCTCCACGCGGGTCGGACGCTCGCGCTGGTCGGCGAGAGCGGCTGTGGCAAGAGCGTCACGGCCCGTTCAATCCTGCGCCTGCTCGACCGGCCCGGGCGGATCGAAGCGGGCCAGGTGCTTCTTCGGCGGCCTTCGACCGAGCAGGCCGGGCCAGAGACGATCGACCTGGCCAAGCTCGACGACGACGGTCCGCGGATCCGCGAGGTCCGAGGCGGTGAGATCGGCCTGATCTTCCAGGAGCCGATGGCGAGCCTCAGCCCCGTGCACACGATCGGAAACCAGTTGACCGAAGCGATTCGACTGCACCGCGACGTGAGCAAGTGCGAGGCCCGGTCAATGGCGATCGGCCTGCTGCGTGAGGTCGGCATTCCGCAGCCGCAACAGCGGATCGATTTTTACGGCTTCGAGCTCAGCGGCGGCCTGCGGCAGCGGGCGATGATCGCCATCGCCCTGGCGTGCCGCCCGCGGCTGCTCATCGCCGACGAGCCGACCACGGCGCTCGACGTGACAACCCAGGCACAGATCCTCCAGTTGCTGCGCCAACTGCAGGCGCAGCACGAGATGGCCATCCTGCTCATCACGCACGACCTGGGTGTCGTGGCCCAGACCGCCGATGACGTGGCCGTCATGTACCTGGGCGAAATCGTCGAGTGCGCCGACGTCGACACGATTTTCCACGACCCGCGCCATCCCTACACGCGCGCCCTGCTCAAGTCGATGCCCGCCATGCACGCGACCAATCGGGGCCGACTCGAGACGATCGCGGGGTCAGTGCCTCATCCATTCCAGCGTCCTTCGGGCTGCCCGTTTCACCCCCGATGCCCACAGGTCATCACCGGCCAATGCGACTGCCAGGCGCCTCGGTTGCGCGCCATCGGCGAATCGCACCAGGTGAGCTGTCTGCTCGAGGAGGCCGGATCATGACGGGCCCGCAGTCGCGGGCCGACACCCGCAAGCTGCTGGAGGTCCGGGACCTCCGCAAGCACTTTCCCATCCGCAAGGGCCTCACACGGCGGAAGGTGGGACAGGTCCGCGCGGTGGACGGCGTCAGCTTCGAACTGCTCGAAGGGGAAACGCTCGGTCTCGTCGGCGAAAGCGGATGCGGCAAGACCACGACCGCGCATTGCATTCTGCGCGGTCTGGAACCGACGTCCGGACGGATCCTCTTTCGAATGGACAGCGGCGAGGTGGTCGACCTCGCCGAGCTTGATGAATCGCAACTGCGGCCTTTGCGCAAGCAGATGCAGATGATCTTCCAGGACCCGTTCTCCTCGCTGAACCCGCGCATGACGCTGCTGCAGATCGTCGGTGAGCCCCTGCTCGTGCACGGCGTCGCGAGCGCGCGCCAGAGGCGGCAGCGCGTCGCCGAGCTGCTTGAGCTGGTGGGCCTGAGCCCCGACCACATGCGCCGTTTTCCGCACGCGTTCAGCGGCGGGCAGCGCCAGCGCATCGGCATCGCCCGGGCCCTGGCGCTGCAGCCGCGCCTGATCGTGGCAGACGAGCCGGTCTCGGCGCTCGATGTGTCCGTTCAGGCGCAGGTCCTGAACCTGCTGATGCAGTTGCAGGACAAGCTGAAGCTGTCATACGTCTTCGTGGCCCACGACCTGAGCGTCATGAGGCACATCTGCGACCGCGTCGCCGTCATGTACCTGGGTCGAATCGTGGAAACGGCCCCGACGGAACAACTCTTCAGCGCGCCGAGACATCCCTATACCGCCGCGCTGCTCGCGGCGGTGCCCGCCCCCGATCCCCGCGTTCGCAGCCAGAACGAGCCGCTGAGCGGCGAAGTCGCCGACCCCGCCGATCCGCCCGCAGGCTGCCACTTCCACCCCCGCTGCCCGCACGCGGAAGAACGCTGCCGGCAGCAGATGCCTCAGCTCGAAGCGATCTCGCCGGGCCATGAGGTCCGCTGTCACCTCGCCCGACAACTGACGCTGGAGGGTGTCGAGATCCCGGCGGCGAAGGGTTCGAGCTGACGGTCTGAAAGAGAGAGATTAATTCGGCGCTTCAGGATTAAGTGTGGAATTTTCCATTGGCCCATATGCCCCGGCTTGCCCTGCTGGGTCGGTTAAGGGTATCCGGCCCGCCCGAAATGCTGCGCGGATGCGCTGCGGGCGGGTTAAGGGTGGCGACGCTTGCCCGCCGGAGGAGGGAAGTGTACGAGGAAGTGTAGAAAACGCTCAACAGCCTATCCCCCACGTGCACACTTAAACGCACTCTTAACCGCCACACTTACTCGGATACCCTTAACCGAACGGCTTACACGATCTTCTCTCGTTGCTGGTCATAGCGCATTCCCCGACAGAAAATCCCCCGCGTATTTCGGAAGCGCCTTAATTCTCTACCTTCTTCCCCCAGATCTTTACCTCGTCCCAGTCACCGAAGTTGTTGAACGAGCCGACGCCAAACCCGCCGGAGAGAAATGTCTCGTCCTTGACCGACATGCAGGGCCTTGCCATGTCATCAAAGAACACCTGGATGAGAGCTCCTTTGCGGATGACTTTCACCTTGTGCCAGTTATCGTCCCAGTTCACTCCCGGATTCTCTTTGCTTGTGTGTTTCGAGATCGGCCTGCGCGGCGCGTCGTTGACGAGATGGATCTGGTTGGACTTCGAATCCGTTTTCATACCTAAATGGACATAGTAAAATTTTGTCGGTCCCCGGTATCCGAAGAAGACGATCATGTCCTGGTGCGCACCGTCTTCCTTGTCCCGGCTCTTCACCTTTACCTCGAATACGAAGTCGCTTACCACGATGTCCTTTAGTACGGACCGGCTGCGCGGGCTCTTCACTACCGGGTCATATGTCGATCTGCTGCCCAGCCTGTAGATCTGTCCTTCGTCACTTGCAACAAGGCTCCAGTTTTCTTTGTCCATCGGCTCCCATTCATGGGCGCCCTCCTCAAAGTCCGTGCTATAGACGAGAGAGTATTTCTCTTTGATGTCATCGCCGGGGAGATCATTTTTCTTTTCCGCGCTTCTGCCGGGAAGAGCGATTAAGGTCGCTCCAACGGTCAACAGGCCTACTATCAATGTACGCACTAGTCCGCCACCACCCGGTAGTTCTTTGACGTGGACGGCCCAGAGGGATCGAACATGATGATGGCAGCGCCGTTTCCGATGGCGATCGCGCCGGTGTCCGTGAAATTCGAGGAACCCAGGTCGGGCGTGGATTGCAGCCGGTATGTCGCGTTCGACACACTGTCGAAGGTCGCCCCCAGCGTGTCCTCGATCACCACGAGTTCGACGGACGAATTGGGGATTGGTACCGCAAAAAACTGGATTTCTCCGAACCCGACGAAACCGCCATCGCCATGATTCGATAAGATGTCCAGCGCGACGAAGCGGGCACGGACGTCGCCGAAGTCAATCACATCGGGAACGGTCTGGTTCGCATCTCCAGTGGGTGCAATTGTTAAATTGGATGTGCTTCCCAACTGTGTCCATCCCGTTGAGATAAATGCCGATTCGTTCCCGTCATTATTGGCATTGGGATCAGCGGCAGCATCCAGGTACCAGATGTCAGCCGTAGCCACGCCGCGATCTTCGTTGTCTAAACCGCCCTCTGAACCATCCGGGTTGAAGTTAAAGAAGAACGCGTCTTGAAGCGCATAGGTCTGCCCCAGGTCGACCTTGAACCAGTTTCCCTCAGTGCTGTTAATGTCCGCCAGAAAGTTGTAGGTGTCGCCGAAGGCATTCGTTCCGAAGGCGTGCGCGTAATTGTTACGGTCGGTCGGGTCCCCTCCACCAAGCACGATGCCTGAGCCATTGATCGCTCTATCCGGTGTGCGTGCACCCCCGACGGTCCGGCTCGCGGTGGGGGTAATCGAGCCGTCAAACGCGCCGGGAGGGCCACTGCCATCGTCGCCGATTGCGCCGGCGATCATTGCAGCATCGACATCCGGAGGAAGCAAGGTCAGCACCATCTCGTGCACGAACTTGCCGCTGAACAAGTACAAGCGGTCCGCCTCCCGCCAGGCCCCGATCGGACCGTCCGAACCTGGGAACAGCACGTGCCCCCGGGGATCGCGGGTCACGGTCTTGAAATCGGTCGTGTACCCGTAGATCAGCCGCGCATCGCCATCGAAGTAGTGGCTCTCCTGCCAGGCGACCAGGTACTCATCCACGCCGGAGCCGTTCGGCCCCAGGTACCCGATGAATCCAGGCCGATATACGCCGGCACGGCCCCCGCCGCCGTCGTTCTGGTGAATGATCGGGTTTTCGGGAAAGTAATTCCAGTTGCGGGCGTCGATCGACGAGGCGAAACCGATCTTGGTCGGCTCGCCGGCGGTTGTCGATGTGCCGCGAAGACAGGCCAGCCAGCCGCCGTCAACCAGGCGATGGACGGTGTTGTAGCTGGATGCTTCACTGATCCACGGATCGGACATCGTGGGCAGTACGGGAACATATTGCGGAGTTGTGCCGGACGAGGCGCTTTGCCAGATCGTCCAGTTGTGCGAGGCCAGGTCCGGCGTGGTTGCCATGGCAGTCAACTGGAAACCCGGGACAGTCGTTCGGATGTGATTGAAGTAATGAAAATAGACGAACCAGAGCTGCTCCGCGGCGTTCCACACGACCCAGGGACTCGCCGTATGGTCCGGGTCGTCCGGATTGGAACTCGACGCGTGAAAAGCCGGCACAACCAGATTGTCGGAACGACCGGGCACGTTGACGTTCTTCGAGTAGGGCCCGGTGATGGAATCAGCCACCGCAACACCGATCCCGGATCTCGGATCATGATGCGAGTAATAGAGATAGTATTTCCCGTCGGGATTCGGACCATGGTCGTTCCTGACGACACATGGAAACCCAACCGTGTCGCCGCCGCCCGCGGGCCAACTCGAATTCTGCCACGTGGGGTGCTCCCAGTCCTCCGTCTGCCAGAGGATTTGCGTGGTGGAATCCACGTTGAGGGGCAGGTCGCCGTCCAGGTCGGTCAGGTCGACAACCTGCAGATTGTTGTCGAGCAGCGTTTGGTTTGTCGACCGCACGATGTCCGGAATGCGCATCAGTGGATAACCACTCTCACCCGCCTGAAAGACGACGGTTTGCGTGAGCTCACCCATCGAGACACTTGCGACCAGTATTAACGCCAGTCCTGCCCACGCCGAGCCTCCTACTACGCTCTGCGAGCTTCGTAGGACAAGTCGCAGGACATGCCTGCCTTCAATTCCTCTTGCTTTCATTGCGACCATTACAGGCCTTCCAATCAGTGGTCTCCAGCATCGCGATTGCCGAAATCATGGTCTGCCGCCATCGGGGCGGGTCAAAGCGGCCAGTCTTCCATTCTTCATTTCGACGAGGGTGGGTTCGTGCATGTGATGGTCTTCTGCTTCCGCCAGGGACCAACCAGCATTCGCCTGCAAATATACTTGCGAACTGGATAATGTCCATTGGTGGTTCCCTTAAACCGCGACTTAACCGTCACCCTTGCTCGGAAACCCTTAACCGACACACTTTTCCCGGGTGCCGTAGTAGCGAGTAAGTCGATCGGCTAAGTAAGGCAAACTCCTGTCTCACTTCATCGCGCCGCGCAGTTCGAGGATCCATCGGATCATCTCCTGGCGCAGCGCGTCGAGGTCGTGAGGCGGTACCGCACCCGGGGGGAGGATCCTGGGCTTGCTCTGGATGGGGACGCCATGGATCCATGTTTCAGCCGAACGGCCCATCGCCACGAGGTCGGGGCGGCCGCTCGACTTGGCGCGGCGGATGTGGGCCTGCAGTGTTCGCAGGTAGCGCACGTCATCAACACCCTCGCGGAACCCCTCCCACTGAATGGTATCGATAGGGCCGTCGAGGCTCGCATAGGTCATGCTGTGGTCCTTCCACCGCTGATTGGGGTCGATATTGAAGTCATCCCAGCCGGCATCGTTGCGCCAGCCGCCCACGCCGAAATCGGCCTGATAGGCGAAATTGCACGCCCCATCCCAGCCGCCTTTCCAGAGATGTAATCCGTAGTTCTGCCGATAGAGGTCGGGTTGTTCCAGTCCGCTCATCGGATTCATGTAGCGCAGGACCCGATGGCCGATCGCATGCATCTTGTCGGCATGCACCGCGGTATCGGTCCACCAAAGATTGGCGATATCCAGCAGGTCCCCGACCAGCTCCCAATAGTCGGTCCCGCAGGAGACCCACACCTTTGCCCCCACATCGCGCGCGGCCTGCCACGCAGGGCGCTGGGCTTTCAGCGCTTCGCCCTTCCGCTCATCGGCTCCGTAAAAGTAAATGTCCTTGAACCCCCACGGTCGGGCAAAGTCCATGAACTCGGTCAGTTCTTTTTTCAGCGTCTCCAGCCGTTCCTCGGTCGGGTTGTTATAGCCAACGCCGATTCCGCTGTAGAGCAGCGTCTCCATGTCCAACCCGACCCGCCGGCGGATCTCGAAGAGTTCCGCCATCTTATCCCGTTCGAATGCGCGGCGGGACTCGGGACTTAGAATGCCGTGGGCCTTCATGTTCCGCAGATCCGCCTCGATCTGCGCCGGCGTTTTGCCCCGGTAGCTTGTGGTCGGCTCCCCGTCGTTGGGCTGATCGTAGTAGTAGATCGAGTACAGCATGTCGGGTGCTTGCAGGTCGAAGGGCAGAACCGTGAGTTCGAGGGCAAGCTGCTGCGGCTCAGCATCGGCGGGCGAGACGGTGATGGCACCGGTGTAACGTCCGGGCTCCGTGTCGGGTGGCACTTGCACCGTGACCCAAAACTGCTGGGTCGTCCCTGCCGGAATGTCAACCGGCAGAAGTTGTGGGGCATCGCGACGCCGGCGGGGGTCGCCCAAAACGTTCATTCGCCCGGCACGATCCACCCGGACAAGTTCATTGTTGTTGAGCAGCAGTTCGGGGGTCAGCAGCGGCAGTCCGGGATGCTCCTTCAGGCCCGCCTGATACCAGCACTTGACCCCCTTGACGTCCACCGCGGAAGCGGGAAGGATCCGGTCTATTCCCTTCAGCTCGGAAACCTGAACTCGGACCCCGGAGAGTTTCTCGTAGGCCGTCACGGCAAAGCCCGCGGCCTCGTATTCATCCCGGCATGCCGTGATTCGCAATATCTCGCTGCCCGGCGTCAGCACCGGATCGGTCGAGGGCAGCACGACCTCACCGTTGCCCGTTACGTTGGGCGTCTGCCAGCAGACATACTCCGTCTCCGCCGACAACAGCCGGCCGATGTTCGTTTCAACTGCCTGGATGTGATTGGGCTGTTCCCAATCGCTGTGTCCCTCGACGACACGCAGGAAGGTCTTAGCAGCGGCGTTCCAGCGTTTGACGGCGGCGAGGGTCTGGGTCAGGACTCTCTCGTCGGCCGTCGTGGCGACGATTTGCTCCGCCTGCTGCAGGAGTTTCCGGCGAAGCGGCTCGACCGGCCGGTGAGGCTTGCCATCGCCTTGTTCCTCCAGGGCCTTTCTGCGATCGGCCATCGTGGTGCCCAGGCGGAAGCGCCGGGCCGAGAAGCTGGTTGACCGATACAACTCGCGATCGCGATCCGAGTCGAAGATTCGCAGGACCATCCAACCGGCCGGGTACATGCCCTGCCACTTGTCGTATCGCAGGGCGACGTAATCGATGGCGACCTCCTGCCGACCGCCGGCTCCGGCAACAAACGCCACCTCCGTTTTCCGGGCCGGTTCCGCGAGATTCTCCGGAGCGAAATAGGCTGACCGATTGGCCCGTCCGTCACTGAGTCTGTGGCCTTCGTAAATCTCCAGCACGGCTTTCAGATTGCGCTCCCCGGTCGCGGCGTCAACGACCGCGAGCTTCATCCGGCTGTTCGGGTTGACGCCTTGCCACTGATCTCCCAGCGATTCGATGATCACGTCCGGCGACGACGAAAAAAGAAAATGGGCATCGCCCCCATTCCAGCCCGGGTTGGCATCGCCGGCCACGAACGCTTCGGCGGCCTGTCCCAGCTGCGTTTGGTCCGCGGCGACTGGCTCGGGGCGGATTGTCTGCTTCCCGTTGGTCATCGACAGCCGGCACCAACCCGCGGCGTCCTTCGTAAACCGAAAGGTTACCGTGTCTCCAATCGTGCAGTTGAGCAGACGCGTCTGGTTGTCGCCCCAGATCCGTCCATCCCACCAGCGCAACGTTCCGTCGGAGTTCCGATAGCCGATGAAGGTCCCCATGTCCCGGCGGATCTGGATGAACCACCGCTGGCGGGCCTGGTCCGGACTGGCCGGGTTCTCCGCCAGCTCCTCGGCACTGACACTCAGAATCCGGTGACCATCTTCCCGTCCGGTCTGGGCCTTGAGCAGCGTGTAGTGAAACGTCAAGTCGTACGTCCCGGGCAGCGGCGCAGCGGTGTAGACGTAGCCGGCGCTGGCGCTTTTCCTCTGGGGCGAATCGATCTCCAGCAGTCCGTCACCGGGTTGAATGGAATAGCCGGACGGGACCTCCCGGGGCCCGGCCAGGGCGGCCCGAACGCCGGTACCTCCGGAAAGATAGACCTTCCACGACCCCGCGGCTGGATGAGGTTTCGGGGCAGCCTCGGCCGCCGGTGCGGCCAGGATCAGAAGAGATCCCAGGATGGTGACCCAAAGTAGCGAATGTCGAATCATGAGTTCTTGTGCATCGTATGTTCTAAAACGTTAGCCGTTAGCACATTCTTCGGTGGACGAGAACGGAAAACGAGGAGAGATCCTTCAATCGTCAACCGCTATCGTCGCCGTTCTCGTACACCGATCTTGGCCCTTTTTGGACGACTGTGATCTCCGCTCGCGCAGCGACAAGGCGTTCAGGTTCATCTGTAATAGTTCACTAGTCTCCAGTGGGGATCCTGTAAACATGCGCGCCGGCGGCACTGAAGTCGTCCCGGATCCGGCCGTCTGCAAAGCCGCACTTGCGTCCCTGCTCGAACAGCACTTCCGGCGGGCCTTGGGCGTTCAACTCGGAAACGTCGATCGCCGCCGCCAGAGGCCTCTCGGTGCTGTTGACCGCGATGATGGTCCACCAGCCCTCGTGCGCCTTGGCCCAGGTTTCAATGCCGTCGGTGGCCGGGACGGTTCGCGACTTGCCTTTTGCTTCCAGTACGGGCCGCAGTTGAGCGAGCTCGGTGAGGACGTGCTTACTGGCGTCCCAGAGATTGTCCGGCCCCTCCCAGCTCACGCCGCCCTTGCCGTTGATTGTGGCTCGCGCGTAGCGGTATTCGAAGAACAGAATTCCCTTTGCGCCCCCGACGATGGATGCGTAGGCGCTGAGCCGTACCTGTTCGGGAGTCGGCCCCTCGGGGATCGAGGGATCATCTGACAGCCCGTCCGGGCCCTCGACCACGAAGGAAAACATCTGGGGCATGATCCAAACGGGCTTTTGTCCCCGGGATGCCTCCCGCGCGTCGGTGATCTGGCGGATGGTGGTTTTGACGATGTTGGGCGTCGGCTTCGGGCCGCGGGTGTAGCGATCGGGGATGATGACGTCAGCGAATACTCCGTACCGCTTGTAGGAGTAGGCGCTCCAGTCGATCAGGTCGACGAAGTGATGCGAGTCGAGCCGGCGGACTTCCTGGTATGAGCGGTGAATGATCTCGATGCCGTTGGGCCTGTCACAGAAGTGCGCTCCCGGCTCCTCGAGGAAGTGGTATCCGATGACGGCCGGGTGTTCCCGCTGGATGTTAGTCATCCGCCGAACGGTTGACAGGTCCTCACCGGCATACACGGAGCCGATGACGAAGATCCCGGCTTTGTGGACGGCGTCGAAGAGGTCCCACATTTGGGCTTGTCGCTTCGTGGTCGGCCAGCCGAGCATGACGCAATTCATGCCGGTCTTCTTGAACTCGGCGACATCGTCTTCGCCGAAGTTGGCGAGCATGCCGACGGGGAATGTCCGTTTGCCGTCGACCAGCATCATGCCGTCCGTATCGAAGCGGACCTTTCGGACACCCTCTTCGGGGCGCCGGCGCCGCAGGATCAAACGACTCTCGGCCTCGGCGACCTCCTCGTCGCCCCGGTTCAGTCGTGCCCGGACCTTATAGTCACCCATCGGGGTCTTGTCGGCGGAGAACCGAAAGGCGTGAGATCGACGATCCACCGGGGTGATTTCCCGCGTATCCACCACCGCGCCGTCTTTGCCTTCGTCCTGGCTGACGATTTCAACCACCAAGCTGTCAGCCATGTCCGCGTTGACCAGGACCTCGGTCTCGATCGGCGCCGAATCGCCCAGGACGACGGGGCGCTCCGTCCGCACGACGAGGTCTTGTGGAATGGAAACGCGCCTGGATACCGTGATCTTCCTTCCCTGGCCGTCGGCGATCGCCAGGGAGACCGTCTCGGTGCCCGCCATCAGCTTGTAATCGAAGGGCGAGATCATCGGACGAGCCCGTTCGGCCGGGACGGCATTCGCCTTCTCCGTCTCCCGGCATGACCATTCAACCTGCAGTTCTCCTTCCAGATCTCTCGACGCCGCAATGGAGGCCCTTGCCCGATTCGCTCCCCGAATACCGCCGCCCCAATCGA
>Ga0310121_10000593_pt1 | contig 39290 bp, 33 predicted proteins | sample CB27_Tmax_986_MG_FD_203504 | JGI IMG/M metagenome (GOLD analysis project Ga0310121, IMG submission 203504) | Marine microbial communities from Western Arctic Ocean, Canada - CB27_Tmax_986 | ecosystem: Environmental > Aquatic > Marine > Oceanic | place: Canada: Western Arctic Ocean | collected...
GATTCTTCTGCGTCCGCCAGACTGCGTCGGGCGTTGTTACAGCAATTAGAAAGCATGCAACGTGCTGGCGTTATGCAAATCGCTCGGTATCATGTCCCGGAGACCACTATAGATCCCACCACGCGCATGGAGTCGACGGAGATGGCTTCCCCACCAGACGAAACTGACCTCACACCTGCCGGGGCTTCGCAAAATACGTTACAGGATGGTTCCGCTGCACGTGAGGATCGAAGTCAACAGCAGCGACTGCAGGAACTTCAGGTCATTCAGCAAGAAGTCGCCAACTGCACTCGTTGTTCCGAACTGGCTGCGACGCGGACGCAGACTGTTTTTGGAGTGGGAAATCCCGCAGCTCGCCTATGCTTTTTCGGCGAAGCGCCCGGTGCCGATGAGGATCGCCTGGGCGAACCATTCGTAGGCCGAGCGGGACGTTTGCTTGACGACATCATTACCAAAGGGATGGGATTACGGCGCGAGGATGTTTATATCCTCAATGTGCTCAAATGCCGCCCACCTGGCAATCGTAACCCAAGTCCCGAAGAAGCCGGAAACTGTTTTCAATTCTTTGAGCGGCAACTGGCGGCGATCCAGCCTGAATTTTTGTGTTGCCTGGGCGCAGTGGCAGCCATGAACCTGCTACAGACCACGGAAAGCATCGGTCGGTTGCGCGGTCGTTTTCACGATTATCGGGGAATTCGAGTTATCGCTACCTACCATCCGGCCTACCTGCTACGAAATCCTCCTGCCAAGAAGGAAGTCTGGAAAGACATGCAGTTGCTGATGAAAGCGATGGGAATACCGATCAAGGGTACCAAGTGAACCGTAGCAAAGTCTGTAAGCAATCACGCCCAAGACTAGCGACCACGGTCATCGTCGGAGAGTCGTTCGATAAGGCAACCGGGTTGTCGTTCTCTGGTCTATAGTCTTGTTACCCATTGTCCCGCAGTCTCCCTTCCCGAAATGCTTTACAGACAACACAGACAACTGTAACATGACTGAAAGAGGAACAGTAAACTCAGTTTGTCTCGTCTAATTGTTTCCTGCAACCTAACAGTCCGAGCTGGAAGAGGTGAGGCATGCCACAAGCTGTGGTCGATCCCGAGGAACTGAGGCAGTTCGCACGCAATCTAAAAAAATTCAACAACGACTTACGTGAACGCTCCAATTCACTCGCCAACCAATTGGCGGCTCTGGGAGCTACTTGGCGCGATCAGGAACACAAAAAGTTTGTCGATAAGTTCGACGAACACATGCGCATCATCCGAAAATTTACAGAAGAAGCCGATCGACACGTGCCCTACCTGCTGCGTAAGGCGGAACATATCGAGGATTATCTACAGTCATAGTAGAGAAGGGGAGAGTCATGGCTCGCTCGGCGCATGTCACCTCGATAGATGCAGTTGGACAATTCAAAGCGGCTCTACAGAACTTCGAGTCCGACGTTCGCGATGGCCTGACAACTCTTCAATTGGAGTCTCGGCGAGGAATGGAATGGGTCACCGGCCGGACGGTCTACTGGACACGTCAGGTCCGTATCGCCGGCGAGCGCCTGAACGAGGCCCGCAACACCCTTGAGCGGGCGCAACTCAGTCTGCGTCCTGAAGATCAGGCGTCTTGTTATCAGGAAAAGAAAGATGTAGCAAAAGCTAAACAGCGACTGCGTTTTGCGGAGGAAAAAGTTCTGCACGCCCGACAGTGGTGCCAGAGACTGCATCATGAAATCGACAAATTCCACGGAAAAATCGGGAGACTGAGTCAAATCACTGACGTCGATTTGGCACGTGGCGTGGCAGCTCTGGAGCGGGTCATTCGCGCACTCGATCGCTACACTCAACGGGGCACCGCTGACCCGGCCCCAGCTCCAAGCCAATCGCTCAAGGTAGCAGATCAAGCGGCCCCTTGTAACACGACCCCACCGCATGAGGACATCAATGAGGATTTGCGATCTCCAGAGTAGTTCCACACGACTCCAGCGAGCAGCGCGGGATCTGAACGAACATTGGACCAACACAAAGGAATACTGGCACGATCAAACGAGTAGTGATTTCGAGGAATCACATGTGAAACCTTTGCTACCGGAAATCGCCATGGCCTTGTCGGCTGTTAATCGTTTGCATGAGCTTCTTGAACAGGCAGAACGTGATTTACAAGAATATGAACCAGACGTTTGAAAATTCGCCGCAGATAACAACCGCCGGGCAAAGCAAGTTAGTCCGTGGATTGGCGCGCTTAATCCATGATTGCCGGCAATCCGAAGTCGTCATTGAGCAAGACCATGCCAAGCTCGAATCAGAAGCCGACAACCGTTTTCAAAAGACAAATGACCAGCTGACCGCACAGTATGAGCAAGACAGCAAAAACACCAACGAGGAATATACAAATCTACTGGGTTTGGCGCGAACCCGTTACGAAACCGATCTTGAAAAACTCGAGTTGGAACAGCAACAATTCAACGGTCAGGCCCAGCGCCAGCACGAGTCCGATCTGAAATCTGCCACATCGAATTGGACACTTGCCAAACAGAATGTGAATGCGTCCCATGCAATCGCAGCTAAACGGATCAAAAGTGAATTAAGGGAGTACAGAAACACTTGTGACGGACGCTTACATGAATTGCAGGTCTTGCGACAGAATGTACGGAATGTGTTGCACCGTCTGCATTGTCGCTCGGTGTCAGCGAGTCCCCAGCCAACCTCCGAGACATCGACCGATGCTCCCCAGGCAGAGGAACAGTTTCTCGTAGCCAAGTCAGAGGCTGATCAGAAACTTCAGGATTTGGCAGCACAGCCGCTGGGTCGCTACCTCGATAAAGGACTCGTGTTCTTGTTCCTCCTGTTGGGAACTCTTCCCGCCGTTCTGGTTGGTTTCCTCTCCGATTGGACAGATTGGCAGGACCTTTTGAAGAACACCTTACCTACATGGATCGGGACCGAGGTGGTCATTGCCGCGCCGCTGGTCTGGGTCTACTTCAAAATTCGCCGACAAAGCCGTCTGTTGGTCCTTCAAATCGATGACGCGATCAATCGAGCGCAGCCGTTGGTCGAGTCGATGCGCAGCAACGCTAAATCAGTGGCAAGAAAAAAACGGAAATCATTGGACCGGCAGGCAAAATCCGAACTAAGTCGAGCTGATGCGGAATGGGAAAGCGTGTCCCGTAAACTCGAGGCCGAGTACGAGAGTCGATTTCAAAAAGCTCTCAGCGAGTTTAATAATCGACAACAAAGTATCGAAACGACTTGGAAACAAACCGTGGATCCGTATCGCGCGAAATATCCACGCTTGCTGGAGACCATGGAAGCCGACTACCGGTCGGAAAAGAAGCGATTGTCACAAGAACATCAACAACAATTGGAAAACCTGCGCAATGACTGCCAAAACAGGTGGAATCAGTTGGTAGACCGCTGGACCTCTGGATTTTCAGGGCCACAAGCAGCGGTAGAGAGTATGAATCTTTATTGCGATCAGCAATTTCCGGACTGGGAACAGATTAAATGGGATGATTGGCAACACCCCGTTGAACCCGTCCCCGTGCTTCGCTTCGGACATTACACTCTGCCCCTCGCCGACCTTGACAAGGGCCTACCCCAGGACAAACGGCTGTCGGTTCCGCAACCCGAATACTCTCTGCCTGCAGTCCTCTCGTTCCCTGAATGTCCATCGTTGTTGATCAAAGCGGAGGACGAACTACGGGATTCCGCCATCCGAATTTTGCAAAACACGATGCTTCGCATGCTGACGGCTATGCCTCCAGGAAAGGTCCGCTACACCATCATCGATCCGACCGGTCTGGGGCAGAATTTCTCTGCCTTCATGCACCTTGCGGATTATGACGAGCGTCTGGTGTCCAATCGCATCTGGACCGAGGGAACCCACATCAATCAACGATTGTTGGATCTGACGCAGCACATGGAGGATGTAATTCAAAAGTATTTACGTAATGAGTTTGAATCGATCCAGGAATACAACCAGCATGCGGGCGAAGTTGCCGAGCCATTCCACATTCTTGTCGTCGCCAACTTTCCCTCGAATTTTTCTGATGAATCAGCCAGGCGATTGGTGAGCATCGCCAGTAGCGGTGCGCGGTGCGGTGTTTATACCTTGATCAGCTGCGACACAAAAATGAACCTGCCGCGTAACTTCGATTTGGGTGACCTGGAAGCCAATTCTTTGACGTTACAATCTGTAAAACATGCGTTCCGCGTCGAAGATGAATCACTTGGAAACCTGCCTCTGGAAATTGATTCTCCACCAGCAGATGAAGTGTTCACTGCCGCCGTCAAGGCAGTGGGCAAGCATGCCAAGGATTTCAATCGTGTAGAAGTACCATTTGCTTCCGTGGCTCCCCCGCCAAACGAGCGATGGTGCAGCGACAGCCGAGAGGGCCTGGAAGTCGCGATTGGCCGAGCGGGTGCTACCAAACTACAAAAACTGCAACTGGGACACGGCACCTCGCAGCACGTGCTCATCGCAGGAAAAACTGGATCCGGAAAATCGACTCTATTGCACGCCCTGATCACCAATACAGCGTTACATTACGGTTTCAAGGAAGTCCATTTCTATTTAATCGACTTCAAAAAGGGTGTTGAATTCCAGCCCTATGCAACATTTCGCCTGCCACAAGCTAGGGTCATCGCCATCGAAAGCGAGCGTGAGTTTGGTATGAGCGTTCTGGAGCGACTGGATCGTGAACTCCAACAACGTGGTGACATGTTTCGTTCTGCCGGTGTTCAGGATCTCAAAGGTTTTCGTGACGCCCAGGCTGACCAGTTGATGCCGCGTATTCTGTTGGTCATCGACGAGTTCCAGGAGTTTTTCGTCAAGGACGACAAAATTGCACAGGACGCTTCGCTTCTTCTGGACCGACTCGTGCGTCAGGGACGTGCGTTCGGTATTCATGTGATTCTCGGTTCGCAAACGCTGGCCGGAGCTTACTCGCTGGCGCGCAGCACTTTGGGTCAAATGGCGGTCCGCATCGCGCTGCAATGCAGTGAAGCCGATTCGCACTTGATTCTCAGCGAAGAAAACAGTGCTGCTCGATTACTCAGCCGCCCGGGAGATGCCATCTACAACAACGCAAACGGGCTTTTCGAAGGGAATCATCCGTTCCAGGTCGTGTGGCTGTCCGACCACGAGCGTGAAACGTACTTGCGACAAATCGAAGAACTGGCCCAAGAAAAAAACATTCACACACCTCCCCCGATCGTATTTGAAGGAAATGCCGCGGCCGACCCTGGCGAAAATCAACTGCTGCGAGAACTGCTCCAAGCAACACCGGGAAAACAGGTGGATTTAGCCCCCCGTGCCTGGTTGGGTGCGGCTGTGGCAATTCAGGATCCTACCAGCATTGTCTTTCAACGTCAGGCAGGAAGCAATCTTTTGATAGTAGGCCAGCAGGAAGAGGCCGCGACGGGTGTACTTGCCAGCTGTCTGATCAGCTTGGCTGCGGGGATGCCTGCCTCGGCTGACCATGGCGACGCCGACACGGCCCGCTTCTATCTGCTGGATGGGAATCGTAAAGAGTCCCCCTTTGATAAGGACTGGGTCGATTTGATCCAACAAGGAGGTTTCCGGTTCGATTTGGCAGCACCACGCGAGGCAGACAAGGTGATCCGGGAATTGGCTGACGAACTCGACCGTCGCACCGCCTCTGAAGAAGAGACGGCCGCGCCACGGTTTCTGCTTGTCTACAATCTCGGCCGATTTCGGGATTTGCGACGCGCCGAGGACGACTATGGGTTTTCAACCGTTGACGAGGACCAACCCGTTAGTGCAGCGCACCAATTCACAAGAATCCTGCGTGAAGGCCCTTCCTTTGGAATTCATTGTCTCGTCTGGTGTGATACTTACACCGCCGTCAGCAGGTGGTTGGATCGTCAGACGCTGCGAGATATGGAATCCCGCGTCTTGTTCCAAATGAACGCCGCCGACTCCGCTGGCCTGATGGACTCTCCCGCAGCGAGCCGTCTCGGGATACATCGAGCGATCTTTTACAGTGAGGAACGTGGTGAGTTCGAAAAGTTTCGACCTTATCAAGCCCCGTCCGAAGAGTGGCTGGCATGGGTCAAGTCCCAGTTCAAGCTGCGGCAGCAAACCGAGACCTCGGCCTGACAAAGCACCGGTGCCAAGACAAGGACTGGCGATCCGGTCCCATCCACACCGCTAACTTTTCACCTACTCCTGAGTCTCTCCAGGCGCAACCAGTTCAAAATCGACGACCGTGCGTCCCAGGTAAATATGGTCGAACCAAGCATCTGACCGATCCGCCGCAGCAAATCCAAAACCCGTCAGAATAAATTCTCCAAAATCGGCGTACAGATCTCGGGTGATCACCACGAACTCATCAAGTGGGGCAAACTCTCCAATCTGCAGGAAGTGGGGCGAACACGGTTGTTCTGTACCAGCATGATAACCCAACGCGCTTGTCTTGTCGGAACCAAAGTATCCGTTCCTGGCCAGGCTCAGGCAAATAGTCTGGCCTGCCAACTTCCGCCATGCAAACCGCAGAAAACGGTATTGGCCAGGACGTGGATTTTCTCGAATTGCGCACGCAAATCCATCCAGGTTCGCATTGGATTTCTCGTTGGCAATAATTTTAATACTCGTTTGCCCCGAGTAGACCGTGTCGATCGCAAGCTGTGCTGTTCCTTCACCCTGGGTGAGTTGCGCCACGAACTCCCCTTCATCTTCAAAGACTTCCAGTGGCGGATCGGCCTCTGGTTTCTCGCCTGGGACGACTCGCAGGCTGACAGGAATTGGATCGCTACGGATCGTCCGAGTTGCAAAGTCATGACTGGCTGCCAGAGTCGCAATGAGTTGCAAACTCTTGAATTCGCCGGTTCCTACTCCATACGGAAAGCGGATGGGAAAATTAAAACTATCCTCATCGGCAGGCAGTCGCAGGCGCGGCGCAGCGTAACCAGATGGCAATCCCGCAAGTGTAAGATCCAACTCTTGATTAAAACCTTCGAGCCGTTCAATTCGACCCTGAAACCGCCCGGTCTCACCCAGGCCTGACGCGGCTTCCACGTGACTGGCACTGGTCAACTGCAGGGCACATGGCATGACAACTTCGATCCGGCGAATGGTAGAAACATTGGTTGCGAGGACCGTTGTTCCGTCTTCAGCCAACAGTTCTCCCCGGCAGGCTATCTGCCACGGTCCGGAAGGCAGGTCGGGAGGAACCATGACTTGCAATTGACGTTCTCGCTCATCGTGCGAAATTTCGACGGGGGAAAGGAGTCGTATCGCGCGGAGAGTTCTCTGTTTTTCTTCAAGTTCCGTCGGGAGTTGCTGGTTGGTAACGACTGTCAGCCGGATTTTTCCCAGCAAGTCGGCCCGCCGTGAAACGGATAACGAAGTCACCCAGGTCGAACCTGCCACGACAGGGTCATCCTGGGAAGATTTCCAATCCAGTTGAAATCCGGCCGGATCCGTAACGGCGAACCCTAATTCACTGCGCCACTGGGGTTGGTAACGCCCCACCGGAGTTTCCGGTGACAACACCAAGGTTGTCGCCTGGCCGTCGTCTGTTTTCCAATCACCGGTCATTCGAATTAGACTGTGACGCCAACCAGACTCTTCGGCCATAAACCGGACCAAAGTTGTATTCCTGGCAGTACCAAGAACATGGTTCTCGACATGCACACCGTCAGGAAGTCCGTCCACGGCCAAACGCACTGGCTCGAAAGTGCCCTCACGTAAGCCGTGGACCGGAACGATCTGGCTCCCTCCCGCAGCAACCTGAATGCGGTCCGTTTCGACCGAGAGCTGCAGACGAGGCGCACTGGCGTTCTTCACGACTAAACGATACGGAGCCGGTTCCCGAACCCGACCCGACATGTCACGTACCGCGATTTCAAGCCGGTCCATGTTATCAGGAACATTGAATGTCAGGCCCGGATCGCGTGTGTGGGCTTGGTCGTCAGCAACCGCCAGTTCACGGCCCAAATGATTCCGAAGTGTGATGACTCCATCCAGTGGTGAACCGATTCGATCTGCATAGACTTGGATTTCCAGACTGCTCCCTGTATCAACGGTCAGCCAATAAGTATCCTCCTCCTGTTCATCAAGCAGGCCACTGATCCCAACCGGAATCGTCGCGATGACTTGAGGTTGCGTGGGTGCTTCAGTGATTTCCAGATGCCGGCTTACAAAATACCTCGGTAAAGCACCGGTCAGTGCAGGAGCCTCGTCGTTCCAGCCGACCCGACTTCGACCCCGTGCGTCCGTTCCCAACATCAACCGGGCAGTGTCCGGTAGATTGGTCGAAAACAGTCGACACGTGGTGGTCGTTCCCAACTGCACACCAAGTGGCATCACGTGATCTGCAAACCACAACGTGCCGACCTTCAAACGAAACCAGCTTGCCTGAAGTTCAGAATAAAGGGCGTCGTGCAGTTCGATGGTGTACTCAGCATCACTTGGTATTACCGTGCTGCAACGAGCGTCCCCTGCAATGGAATGAAGTCCCCCGCTCCAGGCAATTTGCGACTGACGTTCGTTCAACAGTCGCACGACCGGACGCAATGCAGATCCTAATCGTTGGGCTTCGACATCGATCACGATTGTCTGACCAGCCGTGGCGAAAAACGTGGTCCTCAAGACTTGCCTACCGGAAATTTTGCCGCTGCAAGCCTCCGGCAGTGATTGAATTGTCTTTTCAAATCGCCGCTGAGGCAAACCGTCGACACCAATTGCCACGGGAGAAGAAATTCCCCGAGAAGTTGCCACCCGCAGTTGGTAAATACTCGCACTAATTTTCTCAGGGAGGACCACCTCCACCTGCAAGTGGCCGCCGTCGTCTGAAACCGCTACGAGCCTTTGTGTGAAATCCGGGAATGGTAACACCACTTGAGCCGTGGCATTCAGACCTGCTCCCCTGATGTCAAGGAGCGTCGTTCCGCCAATTTGGATTCCCCGAGGCGAAAGATCGGAGATCGACGGCGCGACCTGTCCATTGACCGGACGGGCCAATAGCAATCCCAACAGGACCAGACGAGATAGCTGTTGCAAAAATGAAAGCATCTCTTGGTCTTCAATTGCACCAGGCGGCGGAGAGCTTCTTATCCGAACGGATCCTCTTCATCCGTTCCAAACGGATCCGTATCGTCTTCATCATCAGAAGTCCCAAACGGATCCGTATCGTCTTCATCATCAGAAATGCCAAACGGATCGTCCTCGTCCCCGAATGGATCATTCCCCGGACCTTCGTCACCAAACGGATCGTCCTCGTTCATATCCAGGGCTTCTTCGTCGTCGATATCTTTCAGGCCTTGATCGGTTTCCGATACATCCCTTGTTGACTTCTCAGAAGCGGGAACCGGCTGAACCGGCCCGGTTCCCACAGGACGCTCCTGCTCACCGATAAAGGGGTCTGACGCATCTTCATCCACATCGGAATTTTTCAATCCATTCCGGGTGGGATCCAGTATCAGAAAGTCTTCGGGTGCGCTGAACCGGGCTCGATTTCTTAACCGGTTTTTTCGACGAGCCTCAAAGCGACTCTTTTGGCGATACGATTCCAGCAGGTGCCGCTGCCGTCCCTGAACACGCTCCAAAGATCTGTCCACCGGAAAAACGTTGGGGTCGGCCGCTTCGAGTTCAGCACCCTGATGAAAAGCTGCCTGCGCTTTTTCTTCAAGTCCCGCTTGATCCAAAGTCAGAGCCCGAAAATAGAACACCCGTGGATCACGACTGCCTTCCTCGACGGCTTCATCCAGGAAGTTCAAAGCCTCTTCATGATTCCCTGAAAAAAACGCGTGAACACCGTTGCCATATAGCTCGTTGAGCACATAATCCTGAGCGGCAGCCGGCATCCTCGCGGAACAACAAATGATGGCCAGCACGATGATACAGAGTCTCTGAACACGCAACATACTATTACCTCGAAACTCTCTTAGAAAAATTTGGATTGGTTGGGATTCCTTGCAAACCAAGTGATACTGCCCAACGTCTTAATCGTAAGTTTTTAGGTGGAACGGGGCAAGGAAAAATGGAGAAGGGCTTTGTTTCCGGATGCTTTGTTTCCGGATAGGGTCCTGGCATACGCTATCATCGAAATTTTACCGGAAAATCTTACCCGTTTTACGAAAACTCCCAAAATGTCGATTTTTCGGGGCCCGGGCGAGAGTCTAACAAAAAAAAACGAGCCGGATGAAGCAGAACAACCCAACCAGCAAGGAGAAAAAGAACTGGCCACCCCAGTGCAGCCGCGAGGGAAGCGCCACCCCGCTGTCCTGTTTCCGTCCCAAGCGAATTGTCCTGCTTCAGGTTCCGACTCGTTCGACTGACTTGGCCAGAGAGATGACTAATGCAACTCACGTGTTCGTCAATCTACCCGTACTTTGAAAAAACCTCCTGTTTTTCCTCCGCAGTATTGTCATCGTACAAGCAACAATCGGGTCTTATGCAAAAGGTTGACTAGATCGAAACTTCCTTCCAGGCCCACCCAGATTCCGCCACATGTGACGAATGTAACAGCTGGACGTTGCGCGGTACGCCAGATAAACAGAATGAGTGCAGCCACATGACTGACAGGTCAACAGGTAGCGTGCCGCTCAACAGGGACGACCCAGGCTCTCAGGCAGATCGGCCAGATCCTGCGACCATCCCCATGTTCGGTCGGGCGGTTTCCATGACAGGAGTCCTGCTCAGCCGGAAAAGGTTCACCCTGTTCCTAAACGGCGGCCACCGGAACCACGCTTCCCAGCAGAAGGTCCAAGATCTGTTGAGTGGCAAGCTTATCGGGGAGCCGGTATCCGCGCGACAGATCAGGATCGCTGTGAATTGCCGGGTTCTGGTTTGGTAATCCGACACAACTGGGACAACCATCCGAACAGGTGCATTCGGTAATGATTTCGTGGCAAATCCGCAGCAGGGACCCAATACATTGGTAGCCCTTTTCACAGTATCCCAATCCACCTGGATAGCGGTCGTAGACGATCAGAGTCCAGCAACTCACGCCAGCGTCACTTCACGCAGCTTTAGATGGCAGAACAAGAGGGAAGAACTCCATGCTGAATTGAATGCTCTGCAGAATGGCTTTCCGCAAGCAGCCATGTTTCTGGATTTGGAAACCTGTGGTTTTGCCGGTTCCGTAGTTTTTCTCGTGGGACTCCTGCTGCACCAAAATTCCGATCTCATGATTTGCCAGTTGTTGGCACGGAACTACGCCGAAGAAAAAGCAATGTTCCAAACTCTGTGGGAACTCCTGGAAGAGCGATCAGTGTTGGTGACATTTAACGGCAAGAGTTTCGATTGGCCGGTGGTAAAAGACCGTAGTATCCTGCACCACCTTGCAACTACCGTCCAGCCCCTTCAACGTCTGGCTGAAATCTCGCAGCGGAACCGAACCGCCAATCATGATGTCTCACGCCCAGACTCATTGATACACTGCGATTTACTCCACCATGCACGACGCCTCTGGAAAAACCGGCTACCGAATTGCAAACTGCAAACTCTGGAAAAGTACGTGTGTGGACGCCACCGCCGAGAAGACATCCCCGGGCGAGACATTCCTGCGGCCTACCACAATTACGTCCGCACGGGCGATGCTTGGCAGTTGGGTGCCGTGTTGCATCACAACTCCCTCGATCTGGTGACGTTGCTCGAGTTATCGGTGGCGGTCATCGACCGGGAATCTTTCAAATCAAAGGCCTCCTAAGCTGGGGCAAAAAAAAGGCTGCTGACTTTCTCGAACAAGTCGAGCAAGCCGCAGCCTAACTTTCAAAACTTTTCAGTCGATTGCGACGTGAGGAGTCGCTGCGAGAATGGCGAAAGTCGGGCGTGCTGCGCACGGCCTCTGAAGACCTCGGCCAACGCGAAATTTCAGGTCCCTCAGCCGGAATAGTGACCGAAAAGCTTGAACACTCTTCTGTCTAGTATTGTATTCGTGGTGTCCACGTCAAGTAATGTTTTTAACGAAAGATGAATCGGCAATTTGGTGGAGCCAGATTCGCTGAAAATAAGGTAATCTATCTCAATAATTTTGTGCCAAACAGAGGAAAAACAAAATTTTTGTGGCAATGCCCTAAGAAAGCGGACGAAAGCAAGCGCAAACAGGCAATAGTTGCCCGGCGGCTTCCAGAAGTGTTCTGCAGGTTGCTGGGAATGTGGCCCGGTGATCGCTAACCTTGGAAACTTCTATTTCAAACGGTCGACAATCAACATTGGAACCCTCCATGAACCTCAAGGTACAGGCAGAAAAATAATGAAAAGCAAAGACGAACTTGAAACACTCATCGGCATCATTGCTGCCCCAGACAGCCCTGTGGGAATCGACGCCCTTTATGTCCATGCCCTGATCCTTGACCAACTGGAACAGATCCAGACCCGCTTGGGATCCCTGGAGTCCAAAGTTCGAGAATTAAACAATCCGTCTTAGAAAAATGGAAGCCGTCGGAGGCGCAGCATGTCGAGGCTCAGAATGGAGCCAAGTCATAACCCACGGTAAAAATTGCAGCGTCGATCAGAGCATGGCTCAGCCAAGGTCCGAGTAACGAGCCGGAATACTCATACAGAAAAGCCCACACGGCACCGCCGATAGCGACGCCGCAAGAGAAAACATAAGTTACCGGAGATGTCCAACCAAAATAACTGGCTAACAAAATCACGTGATGTGCCATGAATCCCAGGCTACTTATCAAAATTGCGATCCCGAGCGGCGTGTAGCGACGCAACTGCCTGAAAACGAACCAGCGCCAGTAGTATTCTTCCAGAACCGAATGGACTGCCGCAAAGAAAATTCCCAGGGCAATAAATTGCCAGGCCGAGTAGAGACCCAGGCCGGAAATTTTTGCTTGGATGGCCGGGGTGGCGTCTGCGAAAAACCCACTGGGGCGAATAACCAATTGGTAGAGTAAAAGCATTGCCACGGATACCACGACTCCGAAGAGGAAACCGGGCAGGATTCCGCTGGTCCTCACACGCTTTTGCCACAAACGCTCTTTCAACACCAAGACCGCCCAGAACAAAGGGAAAACAAACTGGATGCACTTACCGAGGGCGTAGGTTCCCTGCTGCAAACCGGGTGATCGATGTGAGAGGACCACGAAGTAGGTGAAGGTCAGCAGACTGGGAAACATCAGTGCAGCCAGGATGGCAGCGACGTGCGACAGGGGCGGGGGAGAACTCGAATTAGCTTCGGAATTCATCACTCAGTCTCGTAACAGCCGCCAGTCTCCCCGCCAGAATTGACAAATCTTCGCTCCAAGTCGAAACCTTGCCACGAAAACATGTGGTCACTGGTAGGGGGAAATGAACCGGACATGTCACCAAGTGTTGAAATGCGAAGGTCGCGGATTCATGCAATTCAACGGCCACCCGGAGGTTTCTCCCAGTCCCTGCGCAGTAGTCCAGATCTCGATACTTATTCAAGACCCCAGACAACCGGCTACCGGCCCAAAGCTCACACGAAGACCCTAACGCGAAACCAAGGTGCCGACAAGGTGGGCGGTGCGTGGCTTGCCTATCCAACAGGGTAGGCTGTCGCCGTAATCCGCAGTTCACTAGAATGGCCGTTTCGCTAATTGATTCAGGAGGAGAAATGAAGACGCTTATTAAGAATGCCACGGTGATGCTTCCCAGCGGACCTTCGGAAACGTCCGTCTTAATTGACGGCAGCCAGATCGCCGACATTGACCCCGGCAAAAACGTCAAGGTGGACGAGACGGTCTACGCAACCGACTTGCACTTGATACCGGGAGTCATCGACGACCAGGTGCACTTTCGTGAACCAGGCATGACACACAAGGAAGATCTCGTGACGGGCAGTCGCGCCTGCGCCAAGGGCGGGGTAACAACTTTTCTGGACATGCCCAACAACGATCCGTCAACCACTACCCAAGAGTTGCTTGAAGAAAAGTTGACGTTGGCAGCCCAAAAATCAATGGTCAATTACGGCTTTTACATCGGCGCTACCAACGACAACATTCAAGAGTTGAAAAATGCCAGGCGCACACCCGGCATCAAGATCTTCATGGGGTCCAGTACAGGAGACTTGCTCGTTGAAAAATCGGAATCGTTGGAACGCATCTTCGCTGAAACGACCCTTCCCATCACGGCGCATTGTGAAGATGAAGAAACAATCCGCGCTAACGCTCTGCGCATCGGCAAAACATCAAACGTCAGCCAGCATTCATTGATTCGCGATGATGAGGCGGCCATCATTGCCACGCGACGGGCCATTAAGTTGGCCTTGCAATATGAACATCGATTTCACGTGTTACATGTGACGACAGAAGCTGAGGCCACACTTCTGGCAGACTATCGCCACGTGCTGACTTCTGAAGTATGTCCGCAACACCTGCTCTTGAACACAGAAGATTACATGCGGTTGGGAACACTCGGACAGGTGAATCCGTCATTGAAGACGGCGAAGGACAACGAGGGACTGTGGAATGCTCTGCTGGAAGGCAACATCCAGATTATTGCAAGTGACCACGCTCCACACACTTGGAGCGACAAATGCAAGCGGTATCCGGAATCTCCATCGGGAATGCCCGTAGTAGATAATTTACTGGCACTCATGCTTAACGAAGTCAATAACGGGCGCTGTAGCTTGCAGCAAGTTGTTCAATGGATGTGCGAAGGTCCCGCGCGAGTCTGGGACATCGTCGACAAAGGAAAGATCGAGGTGGGGTACGACGCCGATCTTGTGCTCATTGACATGAACAAGACACAAATGGTGGAGAGCGCCAATCAGGAAACCAAGTGTAAGTGGAGCGCTTGGCACGGCACCGAACTTACCGGATGGCCCGTGCGAACCTGGGTCGTGGGACACGAAGTGTATCGGCATGGAGAATTCGACGACTCACATCGCGGGGTAGAAGTGCTTTTCGATCATGACCGCGGAGGTTTTTGGGCGGAGAATTAAAGGGCACATGTAAGCCTGCCAGGTGCCACCGCTTGCCAGCAGCCAGTAAGGCGGGTTGCCACTCCATCCTGCAGTCTTTTCTCATTACTTTGGTACTCGCTCCTTTTCAGGAGGGAAAGGCCGCAGCATCCGGACCGACCTGACCAGCCAGTGGTGCGACGGCCCCGCACCTGGCAACCCAATCGAGTCAAATCGTGACTCCCAGACGACGGGCTCGCAATGTCAGTCCACGTTCAAAATGAGGAAAGGGGAAAGACACGTTTTTTTGTCGTGCCCACTGGAACGTGCTCAGAACCACGGACAACGGAAGTTCGCCGGTCTTGACGAGCACAACAACACGGTCAATGAAATCCCGTTCTCTGTCAAACCGAGCTCGTAATCCAAATTCTAATTCCTGGCGAAGCGTCGGAATTTGTTGAGCCCGGGAAGAAATTTCAGGCCTTTCTATCCCTGCAGTGCCAGAGGGAAATAACGTCAAAAGTCCGCAACAGAAAGCGCCCGCCAGGATGATCTGTGCAAATTTCCACGACGAACGATTCACGGACAACTGAGACGGGTGCATCTTCAACCTCAGCAGTGACAGGAGCAGGAAACATGAGGAAAGAACACTGCTGAACGCAGCAGAAGAAAAGTAGCGGGACTTGTACGGATCGAACCCCTCTGGGGCAAGAGTATTTATCACTTTGAGCGGGCACAAAACTTCTGTCCAAGCCTGACAAATCAACCTATACTATTGTTAGGACTGGATTTAGGTAGTCCGGAACCATTCAACGGAAACCAAACGCGCGGCCGGCGATGCTCAGAATACCGGGACAACTTGGTGTTGATCTTTGTGCCAGCAGGCAAAAGGCCACGCGGCGCGACATTTTGCGGGTAGGGGGTTCGGCAGTTCTTGGACTCGGACTGGATCAACTCTTGCGTGACGAAGCACTGCGCGCAGCGACATCCGAGTCCTATCAGGCCGGGTCAGGATTCGGTAAGGCGAAGAGCGTGATCATGGTTTACCTGCAAGGTGGTCCCAGTCATCTTGATTTATGGGACCCCAAGGACAACGTCCCTGACAATGTCCGCAGCGAATTTTCACGTATCAAAAGCAAAGTGCCTGGAATGGATCTTACTGAGAACCTTGCACGATTGGCAAAAATCACGGATCGCATCACCCTGGTGCGTTCTATGAGTTACGAACCAGTCGGATTATTCAATCACACGGCAGCAATTTATCAGATGCATACAGGTTACACGGCGGACAAGGTGAGCGCTTCGGGCCAACTAGAGCCTCCTTCACCTAAAGATTTTCCCAATTTCGGATCAAATATCGTCAAATTGCTGCCTCCAGATGGCCCAACACTGCCTTTCGTGATGATGCCTCGCCCCCTGCAGGAAAGTAATGTGATTGGTAAGGCGGGGACGGCTGGATTTCTGGGACGTGCCTACGACCCATACTATCTCTACCCTCCTGGTGATGACATGGACATGTCCAAAATGGACCGTGTCAGTGTAGAGGACCTCCAACTCCGGCCGGAAGTGAGTGTTTCACGGTTGCAGCGTCGTACCCGCCTGCGAGAGTTGGTGAATCGCGAAATGCCCAAGGTCGAGCAGGCGGTACGGGAATACCAGCTGGAATCCTATTATACGACCGCCTTGGGATTGATTACATCGGATTCCACTCGCCAGGCTTTTGATTTGAAACAAGAATCCGAGGCCCTGCGGGCAACCTACGGACGCAACACCTTTGGACAAAGTTGCTTATTAGCTCGTCGGCTGATTGAAGCTGGCACGCGCGTTGTTGAGGTCATTTGGCCTAAAAGAGCCAACTCGGACCACCATTCCTGGGACCATCATCAGGAGCTCAGCAAGCGGATGAAAACGCAGTCCGCCCCGATGTTTGACGCCGGTTTGTCAGGGCTGATTGCCGATCTCGACGATCGAGGCCTGTTGGCCGATACTCTCGTCGTGGCGGTGGGCGAGTTCGGAAGATCTCCGCAGCGAGGGATCAGTACCTCGGGAAACTCCAACAGTGCCGATGGCCGTGACCATTGGCCTTACTGCTATACAGCCTGTCTAACGGGAGCCGGAATTCGTCGGGGATTCGTGTATGGCAAATCGGACCGGACCGCTTCTACCCCCGAAAACGATCCGGTTCATCCGTGTGATCTATTGGCCACCATTTACCATGCCCTGGGCCTCAACCCGCGTCAGATGGTCTACAACCACTTGAATCAGCCTCGCGAGATGGTGAAAGGAGATGCGGTGACCCAGCTGTTCAGCTGATCTTCCCCACCAGCCAAAAGTGGATCTTCGTAAGATCTTTTCAAACCTCACGGCAGCCATGAGTTCAACGGAAACTGGCCGTCCCCACCACGAGTTGCTGCCGGATGCAGGGTAGCAATCCGAAGTTGGGCACGGTTTGCCGGAAAACGCTGGAAACTCGGACTCGATGCCCGCCGCCGTTGCGGAAAACAGCCAACAGCCTCAAAACATTAAGGGCCGTTTCTCGTTGTTCACTTTCGGTGTGATTCTTCATGTGTCAGCACTCCCCCATCGGCCAAGGATGAGCAATTCAAGGCCCCCAGAATTAACTTCAGGAGAATCTGAGAAATCTGGCCTTTTTGCGGTTCTATTGGCCTGCCAGTCGTGTTACATTTTTAAAAATAAGCTGCCGAGTGTTTATTAACCGGGTAGTAAGTGCCACAGTTAAAATTTGAAGTAAGATGAAAGGTCCTGGCTCGCAAAACCACCGGTTGCGGTAAGCCAGTTCCCAGTCTTTTGTCCTGGTTCCCATCTTTTTCATTGGTTCCTCCTATCCATGTAACAGGGGAGGGGCGCGTCCGTGAGCTTCGAACTCCATTTGAAAACTGAAGAAGTGATTCGCGCTCATCCGGCTGACGCTGTATGTGTCGGGCCGCGTGACTCAGTGCGGTCTGTACTGCACCGCATGAAGGATGAGCAAACCGGCAGCGTGTTGATCACGTCCGAGGAAAAGCTCGTCGGAATCTTCACCGAACGTGACGCTTTAAAGTTACTGGCACGGGGTGCAGATCTAGAAATTCCGATTCGTGACGTGATGGTTGCCAATCCGGTCACCGTATTGATCAGTGACACGGTGGGCAAAGCGATTTCCAAAATGTCCCAGGGTGGATATCGCCGTTTACCTGTCGTCGATGAAGCGGGACATGCAGTCAGCATTTTGAAAGTCTCTGGCATCTTGCGTTATCTGGTCGAGCACTTTCCGGACGTCGTCTACACTTTACCGCCCGAGCCACATCATCACACGAAAACAAGAGAAGGGGCATGACCTGCTCCTTTTCCATTTGATTCCCTCCTACGACCCACCTGAAAACAGCAATCTACTGACTACGGATTGAATCACTACAGCGAGCTGTCTATGTCAATCTCTACAGAAGAGACACTGCAAACATCTAAAGAAGTTATCTCTCTTGACGGTGCTACCGTCCGCTTTGCCGGGGATTCCGGTGATGGCATGCAGTTGGCTGGTACACAGCTCACCAATACCTCTGCGTTGGGTGGCAACGACGTTGCAACATTTCCAGATTTCCCCGCAGAAATTCGAGCACCTCGCGGGACGCTGGCAGGTGTCAGCGGTTTTCAAATTCATTTCGCTTCTACGGAAATTTTCACGCCGGGAGACAAGCTCGACGCCCTCGTCGCCATGAATCCCGCAGCCTTGAAAACGAATCTAGCAGACCTTCACGAAGACGGGACCGGCATCCTCATCGTGAACGAAAATACGTTTGATGAAAAAGGACTGAAGCAGGCGGGTTACGATCAGAATCCTCTGGAGGACGGAAGCCTGGACGGCTACCAGACATTCAGGGTTCCCATCACCAAGCTTACCCGGACGGCGGTCGAAGGTTCGGGGCTCAGTCAAACAGGGGCTGACCGTTGCCGCAATTTCTTTTCCATGGGACTCGTCTATTGGCTCTATGGCCGCAGCTTGAGTCCTACATTGAAGTTTATCGATAGCAAATTCGGCACCAAACCATCCGTGGCGGATGCCAATCGCAATTCTCTCAAAGCCGGCTGGAATTATGGCGAGACGACCGACGCCTTTGTAAGTAGTTACAAAGTTGATCGTGCCAAACTCCCGCCAGGAACCTATCGCAATATCACCGGAAACCAGGCCTTGGCACTCGGTTTGATTGCAGCAGCCCGTTTGAGTGAAAAAGAAATCTTCTATGGTTCTTATCCCATTACACCCGCCAGTGACATTCTCCATGAACTCAGCAAGTACAAACATTTTTCGGTTCGTACGTTTCAGGCAGAAGACGAGATCGCTGCGGTGACGTCGATGATCGGAGCCGCTTTTGGAGGAGCGATGGCTGTCACTGGTTCCAGTGGTCCTGGAATCGCTCTCAAAGGCGAAGGGATAGGATTAGGAACCATGCTGGAACTCCCGATGTTGATTCTCAACATCCAACGAGGCGGTCCCAGCACGGGCTTACCTACAAAAACAGAACAATCGGATTTATTTCAAGCCATGTTCGGTCGCAATGGGGAGTGTCCCCTGCCAATCATTGCGGCGCGCAGTCCGGCAGATTGCTTTGATGTCGCTTGTGAAGCCTGGAAAATCGCTACCCGTTTCATGACGCCGGTGATCATTCTGTCAGACGGTTTCATCGCCAACGGTGCAGAACCATGGTTGATTCCCAATCCCGAACAATTGGAACCAATCCCAGTAACACACCCCGGCCCCATACCGGATGGCGAAGATTTTCTGCCTTACGCAAGAGATGAACGACTGGCGCGACCCTGGGCCTTACCCGGCACGCCCGGATTGATGCACCGAATTGGTGGCCTGGAAAAAGAAGATGTCACCGGAAACGTCAGTTACGATCCCGACAACCACCAACATATGACCAACGTGCGGGCTCAAAAGGTAGAAAACATTGCCCGGGAAATTCCCCCTCAACAAGTCGAGGGGGCGGAAACGGGTGACCTGTTAGTGCTGAGCTGGGGCGGCACTTACGGAGCCTGCGCGACAGCCGTTCGCGAACTGTATTCAGGAGGTGCCACTGTGGCTCACGCGCATTTGAGGCATCTGAATCCCTTCCCCGCAAATTTAGGGGACTTGCTGCAACGTTACCAGAAAGTACTTATTCCGGAACTTAACATGGGCCAGTTACGTTCCTTGATTCGGTCAAAGTACCTCATTGATGCCCCCGGTCTAAATAAAGTACAGGGCAAACCATTTTCCGTGAGCGAGGTGGTACATCGGATCAAAGAACTACTAGCCGATATCGATTGACACGATAAATACAACATGGTTTCACTTTTATTCATCCACAAAAGCTGATCGCAAGACATTCGGTTGGCTATCGATCGTCTTTGAATAATAACGATTTCTGTGACCACGACCTACAAACTAGTAACCTGTTTTCCGCTTGACTCGACGCAGCGGATTTTTTTTCCAAACTCATTTTTTGCACAACATTATCATGTCCGCTGATTTACCCGTACTGACTGCCACCGACTTTGCAAGCGATCAAGACGTCCGCTGGTGCCCTGGATGTGGCGACTATTCCATCTTGGCCCAGATGAAAAAAGTGATGCCGACACTTGGCATTCCACGTGAAAAGATGGTCTTCGTTTCTGGAATCGGATGTTCCAGCCGGTTCCCTTACTACATGAATACCTACGGAATGCACGGCATTCACGGACGTGCACCCGCCGTCGCCACCGGACTCAAGGCAGTCAGACCCGACTTAACCGTTTTTGTCATTACGGGTGATGGTGATGGTCTGAGCATCGGCGGCAATCATCTGATGCACGCTATCCGTCGTAATGTCGACCTCAACATTATTCTGTTTAACAATCGCATCTATGGCTTAACCAAGGGCCAGTATTCACCCACTTCACCCTTGGGGAAAGTCACCAAGAGTACTCCCATGGGAGCGATCGACAACCCGATTCACCCCCTGTCGATTGCGATCGGTTGCGAATCAACGTTCGTCGCTCGTTCCATCGATCGCAACATCAAGCACCTGGGAATGGTCTTGAAGCGTGCTGCCGAGCACAAAGGTGCTTCCTTCGTCGAAGTGTATCAGAACTGCAACGTGTTCAATGATGGTGCTTTTGAATACGCCACCGATCGCACCTTGAAATCAGATACCATCATCGAGCTCGAGCACGGCAAGCCCCTCAAGTTCGGTGCCCAGAATCAAAAAGGGATACGGCTGAACGGCATGGAGCCTGAAATCGTTGAATTGGGCAAGGGAATCACGGATGATGACTTGCTTTTCCACGACGAAAAATCGCCAGAATCCAGTCTTGCTTACCTTCTTAGCCGTATGCGTCACCCCGATTTTCCAGAACCGGTTGGGGTTTTTCGCGCCGTCGATCGCCCCAGATATGACGAGGAGTTGAACAAGCAGGTGGAAGCAGCCCGGGCCAAGAATGGACCGGGGAATTTGGCCGAACTTTTCGAAGCCGGTGAGACATGGAGCGTCACATGATTGCTTGCCCCTATTGTAGTCACGAAAACATCGAAGGCACGGATGAGTGTGAACAGTGTCAGCAACCGATCCATGACACCTATCTTACACCTCCAACGTGTTCCGTCGAAGAAGGTCTACTCAATGATCGCGTGGGGGTATTGAACCCGAAGGTGCCGATTACGGTGAAACTTTCGGACACCGTACAACAGGTACTCGATGTCCTGGTCAACAAAGGAATCGGTTGCGTAGTCGTGGTCGATCAAGGACAGCCCGTAGGAATCTTTAGCGAACGCGACGCTTTGATGCGGCTCAATACCGAAGCCTCTGCATCCAAAGACCGGCCGGTTGTCGATTTCATGACGCCCAATCCCCGCATGTTGGACAACGAGGCCAAAGTTGCCTTTGCCATGCAACGCATGGACTTGGGTGGTTACCGCCATATTCCAATTACCGACCGCGACGGTGCATTGCAGGGAATCATTTCGGCACGGGACATTTTACGATACCTCACCGATAAGCTCGCCTCCTAGCAACCAGCTTCTTAGCGGCCCCAAAAAATCTCGTCAACAGGCGCCGCACCCGCTTGCCAAAGCCTGGAAGTTGTGTCGAAATTTTCGTTCGAGTACCTCACTTTCTCCCTGACAGAGATAAAACGGTAACTGAATTCCGGGTACAATGACTGTCGATCGGCTACCAACGGGACACCGCTGGCAAGGTAGTTTCCCGTTTCCCCGACTTGAACTTGCTGGTCTGCAAAGTAGTGTCTTCGCGTTCCGGTCGCCCGGCAGATTCATTTTCACCCGGCTTACTAACAACAACATCCCACAACGAAAGTGACTGCGTTGAAAGAAAAGAACCTCTCTGTGGTAATTGTCGGCGCGGGGATCACCGGGTTGAGCACTGCCTTTCATCTGGCAGACAAGGGTGTACCGCGGATTCTGTTGATCGACAAAGGACAAGCCGGCAGCGGTTCCAGCAGCAAGTCCGGAGCAGTGAATACCATGCTCATGCCGACGGAAACTGGAACGTTGGCCCGAAGCATCACCATGGATATTTTTGAGCGTTTCAGCAACATCCTCCCTGACTACTCATTTCATCAAGACGGGTGTTTGTTCATCTACGACGAACCGGAATTCCTCGAAACCCAAAGCGAACGAGAAATGCAACAGCGGGTGGGCGCACAATTCGAGGTGCTGCGACAGAAAGAAATGCAGCAGCGTTTTCCAGCCCTCACAATCGGTGACAACGAATATGGTGTCCTCGACCTGCGAGGTGGCTGGAACGAGCCGGATACTTACATCCACGCGCTGCAAGCCAAGGTTCGCGAGATGGGCGTTGAGATCCGTGAACACGAACCGGTCGAAAATTTTATCCTGGAAAGTGGCCAGGTGAGGGGCGTACGCACACGCACGTCAGGCGAACTGCATGCTGATACCGTGGTGTGCACGGTGAATGCCTGGGCAAACTCGTTGCTGGCCAGCGTCGATCAACTGACCCCGGCCAGACATTTCGTCCACGAGAGATTCGTCACCTCGCGGCTGAACGATGTACCTCACATTCCGGCAACCAATGACAATGCCAATCAGGTCTACTATCGTCCCACAGAGGATCAACGTTTACTCTTCGGGACCACGGCCCAAGATCCCCTGGAAATCAAGATGCCGGACATCGATTTCGACTATGCAGCCTTGAAATTGGCACCCAACGCGGCCCCATTCATCCAGCAGGCCATCGCGCATCGTTTTTCCCAGGTGCAGGGATTGAAATTAGAAAAACATCGTATCGGCTTGATCAGCCTTACGGCGGACCGCCAGCCCAACATCGGCCCTGTCCGGGCGTTACCAGGTCTCTTTCTCGGCAGCAACTTTAATTCCGGGGGATTCGGCTACCATGCTGTTGCCGGTTTATTGCTATCCGAGTTCATTTTGGACGGCCACACCCGTCTGGATGTGAAAGCCTTCTCTCCTGATCGCTTCGCGGACTTCGACACCAAAGCATTTCTGGCCAAAGAAATAAACTATCAACAAATCGTCCGGCGGCACTAAAACGCACCGACAGTCGAATCCCGCAAGTGGCGTGACCGGGACTTTCCGCCGCGATCGTGGCAAGGTGCAGGATGGACCATTTCCTGCAGTCTGGCCTGGACCAGACTCCGGTTTTTCTAGAGCTTTGCAATGCGCACTCCGTGTTGCATCTTGTCTGGAAGTGGTTTCCACACGTTCCCTGTCAAGCGCCCCCTTTAACCCATCACTCAAATCGTGGATGCTTGAAGACTTGGTAAATGGTGTTTTTTTTCGAAGGAGAGTGGCGATGGTCGAACATCTTGTGATTCTCAAGTTCAAACCAGATACAACTTCTGAACAACTCGACACCTTTTTAAAACGCGTCGGGGGATTGCGCGACAAGATCGAAGGAATTGTGGATCTAAGTGCAGGAGCCAACTACACCGAACGTTCCCAAGGATTCACACATGGCGTGTGCGTACGGTTCACCAACAAGGCCGCGCTCGACCACTACCTCCCGCATCCAGCACACGTGGAAGTTGTCGAAAATTGCATCAAGCCAATTGTCGATGACATCATCGTGGTTGATTACGAATTCTGAACTGCCGGCACAGCTAATACAGAATCTGGGTGTTAGACAACTTGCCATTCAGACCGCTGACGCCCGCCTCGGTGACTTGCGCCCCGGTGAGGTCCAATGTTTCAAGGTTGCTGAGTCCCTGCAAGTGTTTCAAGCCGCTGTCGGTGACCTGGGTATAGCGGAGGTCTAACTGTCGAAGCCTGTTCAAGCCTTTCAGGTGCTCCAGCCCCGCGTCAGTAACTTGGGTCCGGTAAAGGTCCAACTTGTGGAGATTGTTTAATTCTTTCAGATGTGCGAGTCCGGCATCTGTGATTCGAGTTTCATACAGAATCAATGTTTCAAGGCTCGTCGACGCCTTGAAGTGTGCTAGTCCCACGTCGGTAATTTGAGTTCTGTAAACATCCAGGCTTTGAAGGTGCTTCAGCTGACTGAGGTGTGCCAATCCGGCGTCGGTCACCTGAGTACCGTAAAGTTGGATCGACCGGAGATTGGTGACCTTTTGGAGATGCTGCATCCCAGTGTCGGTGACCCGGGTTTTGTAGAGATTGAGGGACTGAAGTTGTGTCAGCGCCTGCAGATGAATTAAACCGGCGTCCGTGATCTTAGCGTAAGTCAGATCCAAACTTTCTAACTGCGACAAACTCGCCAGGTGCGCAAGTCCGTCGTCAGCAAGGCTGATAGCGAAGGGCATGTGCAGTTCCCGAAGGCTGGTCAAACCCTTCAATTTTTTCACTCCTTCACCAGTGATATTTTTTGTAAACCAGAGTGTAAGCGACTCTAGATCAGTCAAGCCTTGAAGGTGTACCAAACTATCATCCGTGAAGTTGGGCGGAGTGGTAAAACGAACTGCTACAACCAATCCTCGCTGGACTTGAACCTGGCCACCCAACTTTTCAATTTCCGCAATAGCCGCTTGCTGATCTTGATTTGCAACGTTGGCTGTTTCCTGACCCATGCAGACTGCTGACCTGGCGCCACCTATTCCGGCTAGCATGAGTAATGTTGCCCAACACCAGCATGGCCTTAATTCGCTCATGAATTCACTCTCCCCTGGAGGCAAGACGTCTTCCGTTCGAAGTCGTTTGATTATAGCACGGGCGGGTTCACCGTACAAAATCAAACCAACTGCTGGTGAGTGTGCGCAAACTCGATCTCTGACCGCGAAGCGGGCCTTGCCGCCGGCGAGGTAGAGGCTGTAGCCGGTCGAGCCGCCGCCATGGGCGATCAGCACCCCGTCGCCGGACTCCGGCGTACAGCAGTCCCGACCGTCAGGGGCTTGGCTGAGGGGTCGATGGCAACCTTCGCCGCGCCAGATACCAACCGGAATCTCCTCATTCGCTTTCGCTCGGCCAACGCTTATTCGTTCGCTGCCCTTTCCTCCTCGCCGATTCCCAGCGCTGTTGCCGCGTTGCGCCAGAAAATACCTTCGACCTGATCAGCAGACAGTTCCGCCAGTTGGGCCGCAAATTTTAACGCCAGGAGTTGTTCGTAAACCGCCAGGATGGGCCTTCCGTCACAGTGAGGAAACTGAAGTTGTCCCCCGTCGGCATCGTAGTGCTGCCAGGCCCGTCCGAGCGCCACATACTGCCCGTGAAAAAATGCCGCGGCGACACCGTCGGACCCCCAAAAAATGCGCTGCGTATTCTCTTGAGTCAACAGGGTGATGTAGGGCCTGACATCCGTCACCGCCGAAGTATCGTAATGGATGTTCGGCATCTCCCGGAGTCGCTCCACCGCTTGCTGGATCGGCCAGTAAGTAAAACTGCGTGCACAGTGGGCAAGCAGCCACTTGATGTTGGGATAACGTTTCGTGGTGTACTGTTCCAGATCGTCCAGATTGTGCTGGTCGGCGCAGCCGTGAAAACGCGACAGGTGCATGGTCACCCACAGTCCGTGTTCGTTTGCAAATTCCATCTGTTCGTGAGGGAGAAAATCGTGGATACGGCACTCCGCAATGTCCCCGGTCACCGAAAATGTGCGGTAGGGCTTCAGTCCCGTGAACTGCGGATTTTGCAGATCACGTTCAATGTCCTCAATCTTGCAAGTGGGCGTCACAACACGGTGATGACGAATTCCGGGCACGCCTTCGATCTCTTGACAAACTGACTCCACATGTCGTGCAACATCAATTCCTGGGTGAGGTGTACCAAGAATCAGGTATTGCATCTTACGGTCCGGATAAAGTGCTGCAGCCCACTGATTCAACGTCTGCAAGTCGGCGTCAGAACGCTCGTGCTTCGGTGGACCTCCTGGGAAATTGGAGCGCCAATAAAAATGGATATGGGCATCCAACATCCGCGCGGGAACAAAGTCGTCCAACTCTTCTTCCCAGATTTGTCGGTCCGTTTCGCGATATTCAATTTTGGCTTGACTCATGTTGGCTCATTTGTGGTTCATGATTTTTCAGCTTTAATTCAGAGCTTCTCGATTTGTTAAAATCGAAAAATCCACGACGACTGGCATCTCACAACCCTGTGAAAAGACGACAGGGCCACATCTCCTTTTGTCCTGTATTTTGCAGGGAAAAGTCAAGGCACCTGCCCATGACTCCTCAACTACTTCTGGATAAACTGGCCGCATGAGCAAGCTCCCCCCTATCCAGCGACAGATCACGCAAGCCCAAGCTCTTGATTTCAACTCGCCGGGTCCGTCCGTGACTATTGGGTTGCGTTGACACACGACAGCGTCTGGGGCGACCACCTGATTCCATTGACCGTATTCACAGGAGCGGAAGTGCAGACGGGGCAGGGCATCGTGCCGTTTGGTTCGAATCACGGCAATGAGCACAAAGGTCCAGTAGCGCTCCAACGATTATAGTGAGAGATTCGGCCGGACGATGTCTGCGGGCGGATCCACTCTGCACGTATGCCAGCGGGCAAGCCTGCCGTAAAACAAATCCATGCGGCCACATGTGGGGCGTTCATTGTAACATCTGCTAGAAAATACAGCCTGACATATTGAAATTTACGTCGAGGTGCACCTCACCCTGGAGTTTTAGATGAAGGCCTGGCATCGAGACGGGCAGCCGTGACGACATGGATTGAGCTTCATACGAGAGGCTCTTTCACCGCACTACCTGATCAGGCACATCGCTTCAGTGAAATTCTGCTTCCGACAACGACCGTTCTTCCTGAATGTAACGTAATGCCTTCTCAAACTGCTCGGCCAGGTTCCGAAATCGATCGATATCCCCTCCGCGATCGGGATGCATTTCTTTCGCAAGACGCCGATAGGCTTTCTTCGCCTCAGCCTCCGTACAAGGTGCCCGCAATCCCAAAATTTTTAAGCAGTAGGGAGTTTCACACCGCGCCCAGGCGGGTATTTCAGGAATCAGGTGTGTGGTCAGAACCAGGACACGTCGTAGAGACCGCCAGTAGGCCCTGATGTCAAGGTAGCAGCAGACGTAACCCAGCAGAGGAAACCCCACGGCCAACAGGAGGACCAAGAAGATCGTGGACGAGTCAATCGAGTCGGGCCACGGTGGTCTGTCTGGAAATGATCCCATCACACATCGATTATCTGCGCAGATGCTTGGGGTTTTTACGGCGATCGAAAGCGTGCGGCAGTGGTAACCAAGGATCCAAACTACGCCAGATACTCAGCCCACTTCTTCCCTACGAACCACCCTGGCATAGGGGCCAGTCACATCCTCATAGCGTAATCGCCGAGCAGCATTCATGCAAACAGGAGCACTTCTGCTAAGGCTTCTGTCGTTCCAATTCTACCGCTTGCTCCGCCGAATGGGACCAGGCGGGTGGCGGGGATGGCTCTTCAGCGCCAATATTGATACCTTCTCCAAAGTAATGTTTTCGTGCCTCGGGATGCTGTACCACTTCGGAAGGCGTACCCTGACAAAGAACTTTTCCGTCCCGGATCACATAGCTGCGATCGGTGATGGCCAGCGTTTCACGAACCTGGTGATCGGTGATCAGAATGGAGATGCCCTTGTCCCGAAGGTCGCGGATGATCACTTGAATGCTGTCGATGGTCACCGGGTCGATGCCGGTAAACGGTTCGTCCAGAAGAATAATCTCGGGATTGGAAATCAACAGTCGTGCAATCTCGAGCCTTCTCCGCTCGCCACCGGACAATGACGAAGCCTTCGACTTGCGAATATGAGTGATATTAAAATCCTCCAGCAACTCGTTACAGCGCCGCTTTCTGGCTTTGTAGCCGACACCCAGCATCTCCATCATGGCCAACAGATTCTGTTGCACAGTGAGAGCTCGAAAGACACTTGATTCTTGCGCCAAATAACCCATTCCCCCGTCACGAGCACGACGGTACATGGGCCAGTTGGTAATGTCCAAGTCATTCAAAATAACCCGGCCCTCTTGCGGCTCGATCATTCCGCAAATGATGCGAAAGCAGGTGGTCTTGCCCGCACCGTTAGGTCCCAACAACCCCACGATTTCTCCGGGCTGGACGGCAAAGTCGACGCCATCGACAACTCGACGTCGACCATACGTCTTGCCCAGGCCGAGCGCTTCGAGAACAGGCATGATCACAATCCTTCTTCACTAGGAACACACTGGCAAGCGATGATCGGTGATCGAATTACATCTGAGGGCATCCAGCACTCACCTGGCTATCGCACAAAACCCATCCGGGAAAAGTTGGGGCACAATGGAAAAATGTCCGTGCGGGAATGAGGCCAATAAATGAACAATGCTTTTCCGATCAGCAATTTTCGTTCGACATAATGCATGTCGCCGGGATTCTCTTTCCACAGTCTACTATCTTTACTGGCAGGGCTGTTGTCACCCAACACGAGGAATTGTCCATCTCCCGTTTCAAAGTTTTTTTCACGATCGGAGTCTCTCTTTAGTGTTTCGTAGTAAACGTACTCGTCTTTGACAGGAAGGTAATAGACATCTCGATGAACGCGGAGGCTGTTAACCTTCAGGCTCACCCCGCAGGCACCCAGTCCAACCGGGGCCAGGTCAGCTTTCTTTTGCTTGTGATTGTCCAACGGGGCATAAGCTGTTGGACCATCGAACTCGACCAGTGATCCATTGATCCACAGCACCAACTGGTCGTCTACATTGGCCAGTGTAAATTCATACCTGCCGGGCCCCTTCATTTTCGTATTAGCGATGCGCTGTCCACCGTCTGGCTGCTCATCGAGGTCGACAAATTGAGACGTTCCCTCATCAATGCTGAGCGTCACTCCACCTGTTGCGAGGTCGAAACCACAAACAAAAGAGTGTCCGCCTTCCACCAATTCACAGCAAAGCTGGCCCGCGTCGCTCAATATTTCAACACTTGCCTCCAATGCCAGATCACCCACCCACGCCAGACCTCCTACCCAATTCAGCAAGGTGGTCGGATTTGACATGTTGTATTCGTAAAAATCCTCGATGTTACTGGCCTGTCTGAAAACAATCTCACTAGCTTTACGCCAACCCCGGTTTACCTTTGTGTTCGGCGTGTAATGATGATAGCGAATGAAGTTAAATTTGTCGGGTTGCTTAGAATCGATCGACCACTGCTGCCGAATTCTGCCGGAGTTGACGCTGTCGGGAGGCAATTCGCTCTCCTTCCATTCGGAAGGTTCCTTTGCTGGTTCTGTTGACCATCGTTTCGGCCACCCAGCTTCAATTAATTTTTTAGCTTCATGCTGATTGTCATGGACCAATTGCAGCATGGCTTGAATTTTTTCTGGTCGTTTGCGCGCGATTCGAAATTCAGAGGATTTATTTCCCTCATTTGGTGCAACGAACACGTCACCGTATTGCAGCTTCACGGTCTCATTTGGCAAGCCAACCAGACGCTTGATGTAGTTCATCTTGGCATTGCCCGGGTACTTAAAGACGATCACATCCCAACGTTCTGGATCGTCAATTTCGTAGGCAAGTTTGCTGACCAGGATACGATCACCACTATAGGTCCGTTCCATACGGTCATGTTGATTTCGGCTCCTATTCATTGAGCAATCCATGACGAAACCGCAGTTGGGACACACACATTGCAAGACAGCCATCGGTGGGTTCTGATCGGGATTCTCCTGGCTGGCACCCGCTCGATAATTGATTTCACATTCCGGACACTCCACATCCTTATGCCTGCCCTGCAACGTGGGTGCCATGGACCCGGTAGGAATCACAAAGGCTTCTGCTTCAAACGTACGAAACAAGAACGCCAAAATGAAAGCGATAACGACTGACTCAACCGTTTCTCGAATGCTCTTCGCGCTGAACATTCCCTCCTCGGAAACACTCTCGCTGAATTCATCACTTTTTGTGGAGAAGGCTGTCGCCGCGTGATACTTTGTTTTATTTCTCTTGGAATTCATCATTAATTTCGGTCCGGGTTAATCGTCAAAGCAGCCACATCCAGCGTCTGGCTCAACCGTGATGTGAGCTGCTGCGACAAATCAAAGTGCAGTGTTCTTATCCCGGGCTGCTGACTCACGAGTCAATCTGCTCATGGCCAAACCCCAATCGGGTCCACTCTCTCCCCACGGAGCGACGGACGGCAAGGTTGAGTACTCGTGGAGCTACCCTCACCGTACGGCTCGCCAGGAGACGACCAAATATAACGAAAAACCAAGTATGCTGGTATGTAAATATGGCAGGATCGCACTCTGAATCGACGCAAGCGTCCGCTGCAGGGATCGGCCGAGTGACTCACAGCCATTCGATTTCCGCAAGATTGTGTCTTTTCGTCACACCGGTTGCCCTAGCTAGCAACTCCTGGCGTTAATTTTTATTGCGGTTTTCTGCCTTTCCTAACAGGGATTTGCGGGCCGGATGATAACCCGCTTTCCCGTGTCGACTGTCGATCGAAATTTGCGCGTTATCGCCCAACACAAAATACCGATCGCCTGCCAACGTTCGCTCCGGGGACCAGTCTTGATTCGAACCGTCGGGGGGCAGGTAGTACACATCGCGATAAACCCTCAAGGATTGGAGGGTCAACTCCAGTTGCTTGGCGGCCAGCGCAAAAGGGCGCAACTGAGGTTGGAAAACACCGGCTTGGCTGGGAAGTGGAATGACCAATTCCTGGTCCGCGACACTGACAAATCCTTGTCCATCACAGAAACCAACTTCAATGACGAAGTCGGACCGCAGCGATTGGAGATCAGCATGCACGGCCGAAAGATTCACCTCCGGGTGGCTGCTGGTAATATTCAATTCCATTCTTCCCTGAACGGGTTCCAGGTAAGCTTCCAGTTGCACCTGCCCGTTGTCAGCCCGCAAGCGCAGGCTCCCGGTCCCCAGCATCGCAACCTGACACCGCAACCACACGTCACTGACCCAATGTCGTCGAAATGATATCCCCTGATTATAGGAGAAGTAGTCGTCCATTCCGCTTTCAACGAATCGTCGACCAGTCAGCAACGAGCCGTCGTACGGTTGAAAGACAAGCCAGTCAAGATTTTCCCGAACCGAATCGGTGAGAGGCTTTTGCCGGACGGGCGAATCGGGAACAGCCCGGTAACACCATTTCCCTTGCTGCCTCTTCCAATCCGTGTGCAGATCCCGGGGTTCCCAGGGAGTTGGCTGGCCAGATCCAGAAGGAGCGTGTCCGTTGTCATGAACCAGCATGGCCATCTCACGTCGTTGCTGTAGATTTTTGCTGACAACACGACCGTTGATAAAAATATCCCCCTTTCGAATGACGAGCTGTTCACCCGGGAGGCCAACAATCCGTTTCAGCGTGAATGAACCAGTTGGTTGGGATGTTTTTAGCATGATCGCGTCCCAGCGGCGGGGGCCCCTGGTTTTACTGTAGGGAAGAAGTCGGATCGGATCTCCCGGCAGGATGGAAATAGCCCCGGAGACCGGAAAACGGTTACCACAGTTGGGACAGATGCGCTCGTTAAGGTCGACTGAAGTATCGACACCAACAGAAAACGAAAATCGACAATCGAGGCACACCGACTGGGAGTGAGGTCCCATCACAAAGGGCGCCATCGAACCACCGACCGCGCGAAATCGGACCGGCGCGATTGGCCCGAAGAAGTAATGACCCAGTCCACAAAACAACAACAATACGCAAATGGCCAAGAACACTAATCCGCATTTATTGCCAGAAGACACGACATTTATCTTGCAAGGAGTCCCTAAGACTTGTCACCACCCTTATCCAGAACGGCCATGAAGGCCTTCTGAGGGATATCCACCTGACCGATTGACTTCATGCGTTTTTTGCCTTCTCTTTGTTTTGCCCACAGTTTTCTTTTCCGAGTGATGTCACCTCCGTAACACTTCGCGGTCACGTTCTTACGGAGCGCTGGTACTGTTTCACGTGCGATCACCCGCGAACCGATCGCGGCTTGGATCGCCACCTCGAACATGTGACGCTCGATCTCCTTCTTCAACTTTTTGACCACAGACCGGCCACGGCGATCCGCATCCGTTCGGTCACAGATAATAGCCAGTGCATCGACACGATTTCCGTTAACCAGAATATCAAGGCGGATCAAATCCCCCGGTCGATAAGCCACGAATTCGTAATCCATGGTTCCATAACCACGCGACGCGCTTTTCAGCTTGTCGTGCAGATCATAGATAACCTCCGCCAGTGGCATTTCGTAGGTCAGCATGGCGCGCTGGGGTGAAAGATATTCGGTGTTCAACTGGTTGCCACGTCGTTCCTGGCAAAGTTTCATCACCGGACCGATATATTCCGAAGGTACCACGATGGAAACCTTCGCAATGGGATGCCGAAACTCTTCGATGTCACCCACGTCGGGAACTTCCTGGGGCTTGTGAATCCGCAACACTTTACCCGTCTTGAGAACCACTTCATAGGTCACATTGGGGGCTGTTTGGACCAGGTCAACATCTGATTCTTGCTCCAATCTTTGTTGAACAATTTCCATATGAAGCAATCCCAAAAATCCGCAGCGAAACCCAAAACCCAACGCATCGCTCGTTTCAGGTTCGAACTCGAAACTCGGATCATTGATGGAAAGTTTGCTCAAGGCGTCACGAAGCTCCTCGAAGTCCTGACCATCGGAAGGGTAGAGCCCACAGTACACCATCCTTTGCGGTTCCTGATAACCGGCGAGTGCCTCCACGTCCAACTCACCGGGCACGCTGACAGTGTCCCCGATGTGGACCAGGTCCAAGGACTTGATATTGCAGATCAGATATCCCACCTGGCCCGCCGTGAGTTGTTCAGTAGGTCTCGGTGCCGGAACAAATTGCCCAATCTCCTGAACCTCGTGCACGGTCCCACCACGCAAGAACCGAATTTTTTGACCTCGCTGAACCGTGCCGTTCATGATCCGGACGTAAGTGATCGCACCCCGGTACTCGTCGTAGTGAGAGTCAAACACCATGGCTTGAAGCGGAGCCCCGGGATGTCCCTGCGGCGCGGGGATGTGGTCGATAATTGCGCGTAAGAGTTCCTCGATTCCAAATCCGGTCTTTGCGCTCACTTTAATAATTTCATCGGCCGGGATCGCCAAAGCCTGTTCCACCTCTTTGGCGACTTCCACCGGACGGGCGTGATTCAAATCAATTTTATTCATAACGGGAATGATCGTTAAATCATTTTCCATCGCGGCGTAGGCATTTGCCACGGTTTGCGCTTCGACACCCTGAAACGCATCGACCAGTAACAGTGCACCTTCACAACACGCCAGAGACCGCGAAACTTCGTAATGAAAATCGACGTGCCCCGGCGTGTCGATCAGATTGAACTCATAAGTTTCACCTTCCAGTCGATACCTGATCGCCACAGCTCGCGCTTTGATGGTGATCCCGCGCTCACGCTCCAACTCCATGTCATCCAGCAACTGTTCTTTCATCTCTCGCTTCTCGACAGTACCTGTCGCTTCCAGCAATCGATCAGCGAGAGTACTTTTCCCATGATCAATGTGGGCAATAATCGAGAAATTACGTATCTGTTGGCAATCCATGGAGGAGTCGCAAGTCGGAGTACAGGAGGCGGGCTTCAGGTTTCACAGGTTATGGATTGAAGGCAAAAATCACATGGGAACAATCTTGCAGGGATTCCCTGCGTCTTTCTCCGGACCGCGGTTGCTTCGTGCCGCATCCGATCCCTCGCAAGACGCTCAGCTGGAATCGCCATTTGCACTTGCCCGAGTACTTTTTCGCGCAATTCCGGCAGCACCAATGTAACCTGCGGTTCCGCCTAAGGCAGCAAAATCGAGGTTCAGATTTTGGGCAATCGTCGGAAATGCGCGTCGTTTGACTTCGGCACGTAACGTTTCCAGAAAACGTTTTCCCGTGGTCGCACCTCTTCCTCCAAAATCCATGGCCCCTCCCAAAAACACCGCACCCGGGTCAACCGTATACAGCACGTTTACAATTCCAATGGAAAGATAATAGGCTGTCTGCAGGATTATGTCGAGCGACAATGGGTCTCCTTGTTCAGCTTCTTCGAAGAGCATGAACGTGCTCAGTTGTTCTCCCGCTGCAACGCGGTCGATCACAGAACTACTTTTCCCTGATTGCAACGCTTCGTTCACCCGATGAATGACTGACGTCGCACTGGTATAGGCCTCCAAGTGACCACGTAGACCACATGAACAAATTCGGGCATCGTTCTGACTATCAATGATCATGTGGCCACATTCGGAACCCAAGCTGTTTTCGCCATCAATCGAATCGCCATTCACGATAATCCCTGCCCCAATACCAGTTCCCAACGTAAACAGGACGATGCTGTTGTAGTCTCGCCCACTTCCAACCCAGTACTCACCAAAGGCGGCCGCATTGGCATCATTGGCAAACGCAATGGGTTTTTTCAATGCATCGAACAGGCGATCACAAATGGGAAAATGGTGCCAGCCTGGTAGATTAAAAGGGGTACCAAGTCGTCCTGCCGGAATGTCAATCGGTCCCGGGGCACCGACTCCTACCGCAACAATGTCTGACATCTGGAGGTGCTTTGTCGCAACCAGTCGCTCGATAGCCAACCGAATCTCGCCAACAACCGGTTCGGGAGATACTTGTGCCTGCGTGGGAATCCGGGCAGCGGCCACGGAACGGCCCAGATCGTCAACAATCCCGATCTTGATGGACGTACCACCGATGTCAATCCCGACATAAAACGGGGTTCGGTAGGCTTCAGCGGATGTGTTTGGTGTCAAGCCTGTCATGAGTTTTCTTGTTCTCCAGTGTCTCGGAGCGCTGTGGAACAAATGTCCTGTCGAAATTCTTGCTCCGAAACTTCTTCACAGATATCACGTAATAAACGTGGTAAATCAAGATCGCTCAAACACTGAAATCGATTTTGATCTTGGCGGCCGAAGACAAGAAACCGGCATCCATAATCAACAATCCGCTGGATGGACCTCTCACATTCCTCTGGACCGTGGTAATAACACGGATCCGCAATCCGCACGATCGTATCGGCTCCTACCACAAAGGTTGCTCGCGGAAAAAGACAGGATTTTTCTTCAAAGGTCGCGGCTCGCGTCACCCAAACAGCCTCTGTTGTTTTAAAAAAATCTAAACGCGTCGCAAGCTCCGTATAGTCGAGCCAGGGCTTGTCAACGTTGGCCAGAGAAATCTCGAAAGCCACATCCGTTCGCAATTTCAGTTCAGCAAGACGTGCCATCTTGGTGTGGCCTTCGTGCCGAGGGTTAAACGCCCCGGGAAACACGGCGTTGGGAATTTCCATGCCGTGCCGCACCGCTGGAGTCGCCCCAATCAACGTTTGATCTCCCAAGAGCAACGATCGCCAGGCAGGGTCAGCCCGAGTATGTTGCTCGGAAAATGCCTCGGTTTTCAACAGATCCAGTTCAACAGATGCCTGAATGTCACAGGCTTGAGCGATTTGGTTCAGGATCATATGAGCAGCCAACTGCTCTTCCATTTCACACGATCGGTTGCCCTTTTGCAATTCAAGCAACATGTAGTGACTGGAACGAGACGTCTGAATGGCAGCATGAATCGCCTGCGTACCTTTCCTGCTCCGGTCCGATGCCAACTCCCTGCTGCAGGAAATTCCTATAATTTCTTGCTCGGGAAGAACGTCCGCTGCGTTGCTTGAGTCACAAGCATTCCTTCTTTCTAACGTGCGGCGGAAGGCTGCCATCGCCAAGTACCGGACAACCTTTTCCGAACCTGAACCCTGCCACCCTCTTCCCATGAAATCCTTCAGGGCATCCGTGTCCAGCACGCTGCGAGAAGCCCCGGGCACCGTGAGCACGACTGCAATGGCGCCGGAAGCGCCACCGGTAATGACCATCACCAGTCGATTGTTGGACTGGTGGATTCGTCGGGCAAGTTGTTGGGGAGTCATGGAATTTTTTCGATTACGAACTGGATTCGTGGTCTAATCCTTCCGGACCTTATTCTGAGACTAGTTATTAAAACCGTTAAACTTAAACGTCGTAAGGCCGGTCCGATTTCAAGAGACTCGAGAAACAAAGCGTTGGGAGTAGCCGAGTTGGGTGGAAAGGAACAGCCGGCCGTCATTGGGGCGAGTCACATTCGACCGGCTGCACGACCTTCGTTCGATGGTTTAAAAATCCAACAGGTCATCGAGATCCGAGTTGGGTTCCCTTTCTGCTATGCTACAATTTCAGGCAAACAACTTCTGTCTGCGATCGTCGGAAAGTCTACCGATGACCCCTTACACGACTTTAATGTAATACGATGACTGGTCCCGAATTTTCCACTCACCGGTTTCGTTTGCCTGGGTGGCTACGTGTTGCCGGAATGACATGCGTGTTGATTGCCGCTACCCTTGCATTGTGGTTCATGGACGATATCACTCCTGACAGCAACATGCGCCGGATCGGCTACGGAGTAGCACTAGTTGCGGGTGCCATAACGCTGGGAATGACCCTTTTGTGGTTCGACGAACAACGTCAAATTCGCAAATGGAATCAATGGGTTTGCCCTCGCTGTCACAAGGCATATCAATTGGCTCAATTCTCGGACGTTAAGTTCTGGAATCATAAAGATACAGGAAAACGAGCCGGTGTGATGCTCCGCTGTAGCTTATGCAATCATGAAACGGCCTTCGATACCTCTGGCAAGGCACATTCACCATAGCGCCTGTACAATCTTGCGGATTGTCAGCGGCTTGCTGGAACTTCTGTTGTGCATTTGTCTCCTTCTCGGGCCCGACCTTTTGAGCCGGCGATCTTCAATTCCGATCTGCTAGCTTCCGCCCGGGCCAAAACTGACCTTTTCAGCCAGTCACGGTTTTGGTAGTTACGCGACTTCAACTGCGCCAGCAGTTTTCTCGTGGTTCACACGGACTTCGTTTCCCACTGGTCGGGTACTTGCCGGACTGGGGAAAACGCATCCTGCACTTTGTTTAATAGTCTTACTTGCGATTGGAATCGAATCTGATGAAACGTATACTTCCTCGGCTTCTAGCAGTGTGCGTCATCGCGGGGATGGGTGGACTCGCAATCCTGCAAGGGTTGCAGAATACACCCGCAGATGAGGAGAATCTTCACGCGACTCACGGTCCCGACGGACCTAGAACCAACGCCGACGTACCCAGCGTTTTAATCCCGGTGGCGTCGATCGCTGGTTCCGAATCACAAATTCCTGTCGATCGTTTGGAAGGAACGCGTTACGACAATCAGTCAGGACCGCCTGTCTACGCTCAGCCAGAGCAGGATCCATTTCAAAGTGACAATGGATTAACCGCGCAAGACTACCAAAATGCACCTTCTCGATACGCTTCCATCATTGCTGAAGAAGTTCCTGCAAGTTCACAGGTAACGGACAATCCACAATCCCTGACAAAGCTATCCGACTCAACCAAAGCAGATCCACTTGCCCGAAATGCTGGCGATGCGGTCTTTCCCGAAGGCCAGTTTCAGGAAGCAACTCTTCTTCTTGACTCAAATGAAGTACATCCCGTCTCGACAACAACGATTGGTGGGGGTGAGACAGTCGATCCGGAACCCGATGCCATTGAAGTACCCGGGTCAGACTTTCAATTTAGCGAATCGGTTGTGTCACCAAGCTCGCCCGCATCGACGATTAGACCCAATCGCTTACGACGCAACCTCGCCCCACCAACACCGGGAGGGATTCAGCAATTGAATCCCGAGAACGCTGCCACCGACTTCGCATCGGAGGTGGAAGCCTCCACCTCCGATAACGGCCTCGACTCACTCGTCGATCTGCCACGACATTCGGTCGACGAACCGTCCGGGGAATCCGTGGCGACCTCATCCCAAGCTATCGAACTTCCTGTCCAGGAGTCTTTCGAGATAGCCCCCGTCACCAACCAAGCGGATACAAGAAGTCGGTACGCCAACGCCGGCTTACAGAATTCCTATGAATCCTTCGAGACTCGTACGGAGGAGGAGGCCCACGGCAGTTTACCTGCAGACGTGTTGAATTCCACAGCAACCGAACTGGCGGCCAAAAAATTTACTTCTCCGCAAACTCCCGATAGATCTGCAACACACAACTTTTCGCCAGACGATTTTCATATCCTGAGTCAACCTGGTGATCCGACGCTCGAAGGACAACAAAAACCCGAAATTATAGTCGAGAAAACAGCTCCTCCTGAAATACAGATTGGAAAACCGGCCGAATTTCGGCTGATCCTGAGAAACGTGGGCAAAGTGCCCGCCCATCAAGTAATAGTAACCGATCAGGTTCCCCGGGGAACACGGTTGATCTCGACCGAGCCACAAACGTCGGCGACCGAAGGAAATGCACTTTTTTGGGATGTCGATACGCTGAATTCGGGCGAACAGTTCGTCGCGACCGTACAGGTCATGCCAGAAGAAGAAGGGGAAATTGGGAGTGTTGCCGCGGTCAGCTTTCAAACCAGTGCTTCAGCCAGAACGGTGTCTACCCGACCCCTGCTGGAGATAGAACATACCGCATCCGAAAGGGTTCACATTGGAGAACAAGTCATTCTCAAAATCCGCGTCTCGAACCCCGGATCAGGGAACGCAACCTCCGTCGTGCTGGAAGAGAATGTACCGCAGGGTTTCTCCCACCCGGCGGGAACCGCCCTGGAACGTGAACTGGGAACCATCAAGCGCGGAGAATTTCGTGACGTAGAACTGACACTCATAGCCGATAAGGCCGGGTTGGTTGAAAACGTGATCATGGCCCGTGCTGACGCCAACCTGTCCGCCGAACATCGTATCCAGCTGGAAGTCATCGCGCCGGAGCTTCAAGTCAGCATGGTCGGGCCGGTCAAACGATATTTGGAGCGTCAAGCCAAATACACTCTCAGTGTGGCCAACCAGGGAACCGCAACCGCCAAGAACATCGAATTGGTCGTCCATCTCCCGAATGGAATGCAGTTCCTTGAAACCAACAATGCCGGTCAGTACGACCCACGCACCCAGGCCGTTTATTGGAGCTTGGAAGAATTGCACGCCAAACAGACAGGAGACGTTCAGCTAACCACGCTCCCCGTCGAGACGGGTGAACAGACATTTCGCTTCGAGGGCAAGGCAG
>Ga0310121_10000594_pt1 | contig 39237 bp, 41 predicted proteins | sample CB27_Tmax_986_MG_FD_203504 | JGI IMG/M metagenome (GOLD analysis project Ga0310121, IMG submission 203504) | Marine microbial communities from Western Arctic Ocean, Canada - CB27_Tmax_986 | ecosystem: Environmental > Aquatic > Marine > Oceanic | place: Canada: Western Arctic Ocean | collected...
GCTCAAGTTGGGCCACCGCTCAATGATTTCGAGCAGTTGCGGCCCCAGGTCTTGCCCCAGGGCGACAGCGTATTGGCTGTATTCCCGTTGGTTTTGGCAATCCTCGCCCTCCCCTGAGGAGGCGTTCCAAGCTTATCAGGCGACACGGCGCCCGATGGTCCATTTCTATTGGCGCTTGACGAGGTTCCTCACTCCATTTTTCCAGTCCGACGGGTGGTTGTTAGGCTGGGGACGCGACAGGTTCCTGCCGTGGTTGCCCGTCGTTCCATGGACACGGCGGCAGATGGTCTTGACGATGGCCGGCTTGAAGCAGGGGTGGCTGAAAGGGCGGTAAAGGTGAAGCGCGATACGGGGTCGCTATGTAACTGCCATCCTGGTAGTGCCCGTGTGCCAACGCCTGTGGGATGGATTGGCCCAGCCGGAGATAACATGGCGATGGCCAACCAGCGCCCCACGGCTGGGTAATCCGTCCAGTGTGCAGGTGAACTCTGTTAGATCGCCTGACCTCAGCGACCACTGCTGGTGGCGCCGACAAGGCTCTTATGTGGCAAAGCGTAAGCTCGACGGATTACCGGTCGGTGGAATGCGGAAGGCAATGACCACGTCTCTCGCCGACCGGCCAATCCATCCCACAGACCTCACTGGTCTTGATGCTCATGACAATGGAATGGCGCGAGTGGAGTAGAGTCTGTGTGGTAGCGCCCGTGTGGTAGCGCCCGTGTGGTAGCGCCCGTGTGGTCGCGCCTGTGTGGTCGCGCCTGTGTGGCAACGCCTGTGGGATGGATTGGCCCAGCCGGAGAAAACATGGCGATGGCCAACCAGCGCCCCACGGCTGGGTAATCCGTCCAGTGTGCAGGTGACCTCTGTAAGATCGCCTGACCTCAGCGACCACTGCTGGTGGCGCCAACAGCGCACTTATGTGGCAAAGCGTAAGCTCGACGGTTTACCGGTCGGTGGAATGCGGAAGGCAATGACCACGTCTCTCGCCGACCGGCCAATCCATCCCACAGACCTCACTGGTCTTGATGCTCATGACAATGGAAGCGCCATTGAGGTAGCGCGGGTCCAGAAACGTCCATGGGATGCAATCCACCGCGTCTAAACGCGGCAATGATCGAGAATCTCGCCAGCGGATAGGATATAGCCCGTGTAGAAAGGGCCGAATTCCGCATAACGGGCACTGGCCTCGTCAAATCGCATCCGGTAGACAATGTCTTTGAGGAATTCCGGGTTTTTCGACCAGAGGGTTACGCCCCATTCCCAATCATCCAATCCGATCCCCACTGAGATCAACTGGGTCACGCGACCGGCAAACTGCATTCCGCTCTTGGCATGTTCAGACATCATGCGGCGACGGTGAACCTTCGGCTCACGAAACCAATTCTCACCGGTCTCGCGCTTTTTGTTCATGGGATAGAAACACATCGCTGGCCAAGCAGGAAGATCAGGGGTCAGACGTTGCTTGCGCATGGCCGGTTCGCGCGCCATGTAGGCCTTCACTTTGGCCTCGTAAGTGGCGCTGCCGACTTCGTCTCCGTCGGCGACGAGCTGTTGGGCGTATTGCTCGACCGTCGGGACATATTCAGAGACCTCAGTCATCGACACAAACGAATATGTCGGCTGGAGGCAGGGGCCAAGGCTACTGGACATCAGCCGCTGGTGGATTCCATCGACCTTGAGTGGGTCGACATCCAGCATCATCAGTCCGAAATCGGCTTTGTGACCGCTGACCACAAACGTTTGTAGCTGCAAGGTGGCTTCGTCGCCACGTGGATCCAGGACGATGGAGAATTCTTCTCGGCCACGTACGGTGGCTTCCTGATCCAACGCAGCCAATCGAGCTCTGTCAATGGAGTAATAAATATGCGTGCAATGCCATCCTTCTTGCGGGATCAGGCTTGGTTCGATCTGAGCGTGTTGAGCATGTGGATGATTCATGCCCTTCAGTGTAGGGAACCGTCGAGTGGGTCGCCAGCGGGTGCGGCGACGAGGATTCGTACGACGGTTTGACCGGTCGGTGAGAGATGGGATTACGACCAGTCACTCGCCACTGGCCAGGCCATCGAAATCCTCGGCCAATCGAACCAACACCTGGCGAGTCAGCTCCAAGGGCGTCTTGGTTCGCGGTGACCTGTCTGCCTGCTCGTATCGAGTCAATTCGATTTGCCCGTTCAGACGCAGCAACAGCTCGTAGTAGCTACGGTGGTCCCGATCTACCGAGGGTGGTACGCTGCGCATTTGCAACGTCGTCGATTGCCCGTCTAATTCCTGGCTGCCGATCGGCTCCAGCAGATAGTTGACTCGTCGTGCCAGCTCGTCGCCCAGCGTCTTCAAATCTTCCTGTGATTCCGCGAAGGGTTGGTTCGCATGGTAGACAATCTGACCCAACGAGCAGGCCAACTGCTCGACGGCGAGGACCTCCAACTGCAAGCAGCCGTGGTTCCCTTGGGCCCGAAGATTCGCTGGCGAGCCCAACGCCAGGTCGCTGGTCAAACCGTCCAACCCGTTATGGATATCATGCAATAAACCCATGATTGCTCGTCTCCCTTTTCTGTGTCGAGAGCTTCGTTAGGCCTCGGCAGGTTCGTTTGGCCTCGGAAGGTTCGCTAAGCCTCGGCGGCCGCGACTTCCTCTTGTTTGGTGACTTGGTGTTCGTTCCCGTCGAAGGACAGCAGCGTGACATGGTCCTTGAGCACGGTCTCGATATGGACTGGACGCGTCCAGAGCCGGTACAGATTCCGCAGTGTGTCGCGGGCCTCGCTGATCTTCAGCTCAGGTCCGTTAAACTCGTGCCGCAGGAAAAGTTCACCGCGGTTTTTGTGATTGCTGTCGATGACATTGACGATGGGCCGTCCGGCGTTCGTCAGGTTAAACAGGAGCTGCTGTTTGATCTGGTCGAACTGCCGGCTTTCAATTTCATAGTAGCCGGAATCGTCGTTGTAGCCGAAAGAAAACAGTTTGTACTTACGGCAAAACTCCAGCGTAAGGAATTCGTCAATGAACGTCAGGTCGTTGTGGATACGACGAACCTCAAATATCTTCTCGCGCCCCAGTCCCGCCTCCGTATTCCAGCGACTTTTGGCGACCATATCGTCGCAATCGTCGTAATCGCCGCCAAAACACCCGCGGTTCCATCGGTCTTCGATATCTCGCAGCAGCTCGACCCCTAACTTGTATGGATTTAGGCGATTCGGGGCACTCACCAAGGTACCCGATGTGTGGTCGGCGTAGGCGACGACATCTCCGCCGGTATGCAATCCATGGCGTGTCATGATGGTGGTGTGCCAGAAAGTGGCCCAGCCCTCGTTCATGATCTTCGTTTGCGCTTGGGGGGCGAAGTAGTAAGCCTCGTCGCGGATGATCGCCAGTATATCCAGCTGCCATGTTTTGAGCGGCGCGTGTTCCAGCACAAACCCCATCACATCGCGCACCGGTTCGTGGGGATATTGCGGCGGGACGGGGCTCTCTTCCAAGGCTTCCGGTTCGCTCAACGCCTGGGGCGGATTGATATAAGGATCCATGTAGCCCTTCGCTCGAAATCTCGCGGGCCCCGATATTTCCTCGTGGTCCGTCTCCTCCTCGTGGTGGCGGTTCATTGGCTTGTCCGGCTTGCGTTTTACGAAAGGAGCATGAATATCAATCATGTTTTCGATGCTCAGGCAGGCGTCAATGAATTCCTCAACCTGCTCCACCCCGTGACGATCCATATGACGACGGATGCGATTGCCGTGATTCGCAATCTCGTCCATCATCTTGCGACTGGTTTGGCTGAACCAATAGTTGCATTTGAAAAAATCGCAGTGTCCATAGACGTGTGCGATGACCATTCGGTGATCGGTCATCGAGTTACTGTTGAGCAGGTAGGCGTAACAGGGATCGTTGTTGATCACCATTTCGTAGATCTTTTGTAATCCGTATGCGTACCCTTTGGCGAGCCGCTCGAATTCCATGCCGAATCGCCAATGCGGATAGCGGGTCGGAAATCCTCCGTACGCCGCAATCGAATTCAATTGGCCCACGTCCACCATCTCAAAAATGGTGGAGAAGAAATCCAATTGATACGCCCGCGCATGGGCCTCCGTCTCGACCTGGATGTCGACCAATTCGGCGGGAAGCGGATTGAGTTCTCGGACCGTCATCTTTCTCGGGCACTCACAAATTGGCCTGTTGGTTTACGTCAGTCGCGTGACTTGAAACTGGCGCGCGTCCATGGCGGAGATCACGTCCCACATGCGGGGCATGTCGGCGCATAGTCGACGTTTGGCTTCACGAACGGCCTCCCGGGTTGAGCCTCCACTGACCGTTACCGATGAATGTCCGACGTCGACTCGAAATTGACGGACGTCCGTTGGTCGTTCTGGTTGTTGGGTCATCGTGTCGAGACTCCGTTGTGTTATTTCCCGGTACCGAGAAATGTTTTTATGGATTGGTAAATGGCGTTGCGATCCTCAATCTCGGAGAGAATGAGGGTGGGGTGATCGGTGCCGAACGTGGCGGAAAGGCTGCGTATGTATTCTCCGCTTCCATAGGGGCTTTCCACCTGGCCGTAGCAAAACAGATTACTGATCGGTAGCAGCTCTTCTTCCAACATGGTAAGGCTGTGTTTGTTGTCCTCGCCCCAGTTATCCCCATCGGAGAACTGGAAGCAGTAAATGTTCCAATCGGCAACTGGAAAATCTTTGCTGATCAGGTTCGAGGCAACGCGGTACGCTGAGCTGATGCGCGTCCCGCCACTCTCTCGCGTGTGATAAAACGTATCCTCGTCCACCTCACGGGCGGCGGCGTCGTGAATGATGTAGCGGCATTCGACTCCCTGGTACTGGCTCTTGATCCAGGTATCGATCCAAAAGGCCTCCGTCCGTACGATCTGTTTCTGTTCGTCGGTCATCGAACCGGAGACGTCCATCATGTAGACAATGACCGCATTGGCCTGCGGGGTGCGATGGGTGGTCCAGCTCCGATAACGTCGGTCTTCTCCGAACGGTATGATGCGGGGCCGCTGGAAGTTGTAACTTCCCGTGGCAATTTGCCGCCGTAGTGCCTGGACGTAGGTCCGCTTGAAGTGTCGCAATGACTCCGGCCCGGTACGACGGACACTATCGTACGAGGGTTTTTCCTCGGTGATCTGGGAATCGCCGCGAGGTTGTATCCGGGGAAGCTCCAGCTCATCGGCGAGCATCTCGGCCAATTCTTCGAGCGAGAGTTCCACTTCCAACACGTGAGCGCCAGGCTCATCACCAGCCGCACCGCTGCCACCCTGGCCTTCCCCTTTGCCAACGGGTTGTCCCTCGTCTCCGTCGCCAGTACCGACTCCGCCGGAACCGTTGTCTCCGTAGCGAAAGTGGGGAATGTCCAACTGGGGCACCGAGATGCTGATCATGTCGCGTCCCTTGCGACCAATCATCTCACCATGCGTCACGTACTTGCGCAGATTCTGACGGATCTTACCACGGACGATCTGTTTGAACCGCGTCGTGTCTCTTTGGATCTTGGTCAACATTGGATCGAGTTGGGTTTGGGGGATGGCGACTGGGTCGCCGACGAAACTAACTCTCCTGCTTGGCGTCGCCACGGGCGAAGATACTGGCCACGAACGTTAGCACGTCGGTAGCACTCTCATCGTCGTAGCCGTAGTCGCGAATCAGCCGTCCCTTGACCACATCGATCTTGGCCTGGGCATCGGCATCGACCACGTTAGACACGAGGCTGGTCAGCTTGATCGTGTCCTTCTGGTCCTCGAACAACTTCAATTCCAGCGCTTTGTTGAGACGTTCATTGGTCTTGTAGTCGAACTTCTTGCCTTCAATCGAGAGAGCACCGATATAGTTCATGATCTCCCGTCGAAAGTCATCCTTGCGACTCTCGGGAATGTCGATCTTATCTTCGATCGAACGCATCAATCTTTCATCCGGCTCCTCGTATTGTCCAGTGAACGAATTCTTAACCTTTTCGCGTTGCGTATAGGCCTTGACATTGTCGATGTAGTTCCCGAACAGTCGCGTAAGTGCATCTTCGTCGGCGGCGATCGCCCTTTGGACTTCGTTCTTCACGACATTTTCGTACTCCCCTTTGACCACACCGATCAATTCTCGGTAACGGTTTCGGAGTTCCTCGGAGTTGAGTAGCGAATGGTGCTTGAGCCCCCCCTCCAATTCATTGAGAACCATGAAGGGATTCACCGAATTTGCATCCGGGTGAGCGACCAAGGCGTTGGAAATCTTGTCCTGAACGTAGCGGGGAGAGATGCCGATCATCCCCTCGTTGGTGGTCTCTTCTCGCAATTCCTTGATGTTTTCCTCGGTGAACCCGGGCAGCGACTTGCCGTTGTACAACTTGAGCTTTTGCAGCAACGAAAGACCGGCATTCTTGGGCTCTTCCAACCGGGTGAGGATGGCCCACATGGCGGCCATCTCCAGCGTATGGGGCGCGATGTGTTTCCCCTGGACCTTTTGGGCGTTGTAGTCTTTCTCATAGATTTGGATCTCGTCCGTCAGTTTGGTGACGTATGGCACGTCAATCTTAACGGTACGATCCCGCAACGCTTCCATGAATTCGTTGCTCTGCAAACGTCGGTATTCTGGCTCGTTGGTATGCCCTAGGATCACCTCGTCAATGTCAGTTTGGGCGAACTTCTTGGGCTTGACCTTGTGTTCCTGGCTGGCCCCAAGCAGGTCGTACAAGAAGGCGACGTCTAGTTTCAGGACCTCGATGAACTCGATGATGCCGCGATTGGCGATATTGAATTCGCCATCGAAATTGAAAGCACGAGGATCGCTGTCGCTGCCGAACTCCGCGATCTTGCGATAGTTAATATCGCCGGTCAGCTCCGTGGAGTCTTGATTCTTCTCATCTTTCGGCTGGAACGTGCCAATACCGACGCGATCATCTTCGCTCAACGTCATCCGCTTCACCCGAGCCTCCTCAATGACCTTGGTCCAATCGCCTCCGTGCTTCTTGAGCCGATCGGTGTACTCGTAGCGACAATAGGGGCACAGTTGGCCATTGATCTTGACGCCATTGCCGTTCATGGAGTGCTCACGATTGAGAGTGGTCGCGAGTTCTGACCGGAGCTCATGGGGAATGAGGTGCAGCGGTTCCTCGTGCATTGGACACCAACGGATTTCCTGGTCGTTGCCGTCCGACCAGCCCAGGCAGTAGAGGGCGCCTTCGTCGGTTATCGAGTAGCGCTCCAATCCCTTTTTGATCAGCCGAGCGATGGTACTCTTGCTACTGCCAACCGGGCCATGAAGCAGCAGAACGCGTTTCTCGATTCCATACCCATGCGCAGCGCTCTTGAACGCGTTCACTAAAGCCTCCAGGGTGTCGTCCAATCCAAACACCGCGTCCTGACCGCCCCCCGTTGGATCCGAGAAAAACCGATATTGGAGCCGTTTTTCACGAGAAACCTCGTAGCTGTCGGTGCCATACGACATGATCATGTCGTAGAGCCGCTGAAAGGCGTTCCGGATTACCTGGGGATTTCGCGAAACAATGTCCAGGTATTCAGTGAAGCTGCCGGACCAGTTTTTGCTGCGGAATTCCTCGAGATTCTGCCGTCCGCTTACCAATGAAATAATGTCTTGACCAGCAATCATCGTGATTTCTCCCGCACGCGTATAAACGCGTGTCTCTGTTCGCCTTCTCTGTTCGACTCTCTGACCTGATTATCGGATTGTCTTCCGTATGCCGGTCTTTTTCCGACCGCGCAGCAGCGAACGGTCCCGATCTAATCGTGACCGAAGGCCGACATCGTGCAACACCCAAACACGATGGGCTCCAACGTTGAAACCCTACGAAGGTTGAGGGCTACGTAGCGAACTCTTGCGCGGACGTTGCGCAAGAATGCGACCAGAAAAGAATTGGCAAAGAGCGTTCGATGAAGAACCGAAAAGGGGTTGAGGCAGGTGGAGTTCAAATCCGTCCCGGAAACTTGTCCAAGCCAAAGCCCATCCTAGGCCGCAACCGTGTTCCCATCGCCACTACCTTCAGTATTGATAGAACCGGCAAAACAGGCAAGAGAAATTCCAACGCGTCGTTGAGCGTGACATAAATGAACAATGCTCAATAAAAAACAGAGGAGATGCTCGATAAGCTGTGGGATCGAAGCATGTCAACCCGGTCCAATTAGCAGTCAATTAGGAAGAGGAAGCGAAAGAAAATGAAATTATTTTTCGATCGGCATGGCGGGTGCGAAAACGGGTCGACTCACGCGGATGCAGCTGGTCACCAACATCGTACCACCGAAGCAAGCTTGGTTAGTGTCGTATGCCAAACTAGTCTAACAATCGCTGAACGCTCTCGACCAATCGATCCATGGCGAACGGTTTGCGGATGTAGTCGTCGACTCCGAGCATCTCCGCATACGCTTTGTGGCGACTCCCTTCGTTGGCCGTTATCATGATGATCCGCAAGGGAACTGGCCGAGTTCGCCGCAGCTTTTCCAGGACCAGAAAGCCGCTGCGCTTGGGCATCATCATGTCCAATATGACGAGGTCAGGATCGTCTTTTTCCGCCAGCGCCAAACCTTGGTTGCCATCGCGGGCAACGACGATGTCATAGCCCTTCGAGGATAGCGCGTATTGGACCGCTTCCACAATTTCAGGGTCGTCGTCGACCACAAGAATGCGTTTTGTGGTGCGCTCTTCGCTGGCCTCTGCTTCCGATTGCGGCCTTTCTGCCGTGTCTTTACTCGCCATGACCTCTTGCCTTTTGCTGGTTGGTGATTTCCCCGGCATCCAAGATGTGCCGGGGGAACTTGGCAGTTACCAGTGGCACTAGCTCGCCTCCCACCGACCGAGTCGCCCGATGCGACGGAAATAACCGCCAATCGGCAAGTTTGCCAACCTGGTGCTTGAGAAGCAAGGGGGAGCAACCTAATTGCGGAACTTTGGCACGGAATCACCGGCAAAGAGAATCACCGGCAAAGGGAATCACCGGCAAAGGGAGGGAATAGTGGTTGGCGGACTACTCGCGAATCCATTTTGACGCCGCTATAATCCGTCGAACCATGGCCGATCAAGAAGCGAAAAGTCGATTTGACGCGCAGGTTGACTACCTGCCCCGCAGTCCGCGAAGCTACCGTCCGGCGATCGGGTTAATCGGCTGTGGCGCGATCACCGAGTATCATCTCCAGGCCTACCGCAAGGCCAACTATGACGTGGTTGCTCTTTGTGATATCAATCGCGACCAAGCCGTGTTGCGGCAACGGGAGTTTTATCCCGGGGCCCAGGTCTATACGAGTCACACCGAACTCCTGAGACGCGACGATATCGAAGTGGTCGATATCGCCACGCACCCACCCGTGCGTCCGCCGTTGGTTCGAGACGCTTTGAACGCTGGTAAACATGTTCTCAGCCAAAAACCGTTCGTGTTGGACCTGGACGTCGGACAGGAACTCGTGGCACTGGCGGACACCAAGGGGCTTAAGCTGGCCGTCAACCAGAATGGCCGCTGGGCCCCTCACTTCAGCTATACACGGGAGGCGGTTGCCGCGGGTTTATTGGGCGATCCGTGCTCGGCCCATCTTTCCGTGCACTGGGATCATTCCTGGGTTCAAGGCACCGAGTTTGAAAAGGTCAAGCACCTGATCCTTTACGACTTTGCCATCCACTGGTTCGACATGTTGGCGTGCCTGTTTCAAGGGAGGCGGTGCACTCGCGTATCTGCGTCGACCACACCAGCGCCTGGTCAACCTGTCGCGCCACATCTCATGGCCGCGGCGACTTTGCAATACGAGCAGGCCCAAGCTACCTTGGCCTTCGACGCGTTCACTCAGTTCGGTGACCGCGACGTCACTTACGTGACCGGCACTCGAGGAACCATCCACAGTTGTGGGCAAGACCTCTACCACCAGCAGCTGGTCTTGGAGACCAAGGAGGGCGTCTGCCAACCAACTTTATCGGGGCGGTGGTTTCCCGACGGATTCCACGGCACGATGGGCGAGCTCTTGTGCAGCATCGAGGAAGATCGCGAACCAACCATCAGTGCCGCCACGAACCTAGACAGTTTGGCTTTGTGCTTCGCGGCGGTGGCCAGTGCCGAGACGGGGCAACCAGTCGTCCCGGGAAGCATTCGCCAGCTCATTGGGGTTTAGCCGGCTCATTGGGGATTTGCCGGCTCATTGGGGATTTGCCGGCTCATTGGGGATTTGCCAGGCGAGCCTTCTGTTGCCGATGCTTTTCGTGAAGTTCGAGGTCAAAACCAGCGTGTCTTTGGGTGTTGCTGGCCCCTCGATATTGTGCATGGCATCGATAACACTCCAGTACCTCACCGACGCTGATATAGAGCAGCAAATCCAGGATTGCCGTGGCGAAGAGAATGGCAAATGTGGGGATAACCCAATGGTTAAACCAGGTCACACAACTGGCCGACATGCCCAACACCACGATGGTCACTCCGAGTCGCTGGGGAAAGTCCTTTCGAAGAAACAACTCAACGCTTGGGCAGACAATGCAGCGTTTCAACTCGGTGGACTCGATGCCTTCCTTGATCGTCTGGAATCGGGTCTGGCATCCGGGGCACTGGAGCTCGGTGGTGTCCGCGCCCACGGCCTGATGGATTGCCTCTCCACACTGGATGCATCCGAAGGTAATCTGCATGCCGTTGGTCAATCCCTGCATGGTTGAGTCACAGTGGAAGCCTCGCGCCCGCCGTAAGAAACTGAGACGTCAATTCACCGAGGAATGCGAAAAGGACGCCAACGTACAGGATACCCGTCGCGCTTTGAGTGTTGGGAATCCGCAGTGTCATCCAAGTCATCACGGTGATCAGGGCCAAACCTGCCATGCCGGACAACCACCGCAAGCCCAATAAATATGGCTGGGCATTCCAATCGCTCGTCGGCACCGCCAACTCGGCCCACAATCCAGTCCCGCAGACGACGGATCGTAATAACACGGCTATCAGAATAAGTCCGACCAATTTCTGCAAAGGCTGCAGCTGCATGCCGGGTGAATTCAAATACCAGTGCCCTAGAAACATGGCGGTGAGGGTGAAACCCAACACCAGTCCGGCGGTCACGGCATCGACACTGGCCCACCATTGCGTGTGAGGCGTGGCACCACTCAGTAGATTGCCGCAGCTGACCGAAGCCGCCAATCCCAACAGTGTGACGGCGGTGACCATTCCATGCCCCAGGCGTTTGCTTTCATACAACCAGGCCACTCCGCCGACGTAGCTACAGATGCCGATGGCGATGGCCAACAACATACCTCTTTGCGCGAAGGGGATCGCTTGCCGCTGAGAGTATAGGGTGAGTGCGACCAGTGTATTGGCACCCATAATCACCCAGAGATGAATACGATAAAAGCCGCAACTGACTAGCTTCGGTGGCGTAGCGGCCATGGCAAGCGCGACACCGAACGTCGCGCGAAAGAGAAACTGAGTGAGGATCGTCAAAAGCATCGCCGAAGAACCGTTTGGACACCGAAGAACCGTGTGGACACCGAAAAACCGTGTGGACACCGAAAAACCGTGTGGACGTCGTCTCGGGGCCTAATTTATCGTGCGCCGTAAATAAGTTGCATGATTTCGCTACGGGAAGAAAGGTTGGAGCGAAATGTCCCTTTCATGGCGGACGTAACACAAAGGCTGCCAGGTTGTTTTACGCCACGAATTGACATGCACGAGTGGGATGCCTCTACCACCACGGCGACTCCTTTGGCGTCCAGTTCCGAGACCAAAAGATCGGCGATCGTTTCGGTCATTCTTTCCTGGACCTGGGGTCGGCGGGCGACGACTTCAACGACTCGCGCCAACTTACTCAAACCGACAACTTTCCCATCCGGCATATAACCAATGTGACACTTACCCAGAAACGGCAACATGTGGTGCTCACACATGCTACAGAAGCTAATGTCTCGGACGAGGACGACTTCATCGTATTTTTCCGTGAAAAACCTTTTCAGGTGTTCGCTTGGATCTTGAAACAATCCGCTGAACAGCTCTGCATACATTCGCGCCACGCGGGCGGGTGTCTCCTGCAAGCCGTCGCGGTCTGGATCCTCACCCACGGCCAGGAGGATTTCGCGGACCGCCCGTTCAATACGGGCATGGTCGAACGGTTGGCCGTTCGGCCTCTGGAGAAGCTTGCCGTTCTCATTGAGTTCCGTACTACTGGAAGAGTGACCGGAGCACCCATCGTCCACGCGGTGTGCGGCCTCGGCAATGGATGGATTCGTCATTTCCTGGTTCGTTCCAGCTAAGTTTTTAGCACGTTTTGGTAGGGAGGTTCGTATCTGCGTTCCGGACGTGATCCCTCATTGAGCCATCCCCTCATCGTAGAGGTCACGCCGGCGCGGGTCAAGAAGCCCATCATGTGGTCAAGCGTAGGCTCGATGTCGCGGACGTTGATGTTCGTGGCTTCCTGGCACTGTCAACGCATGTGGGATGGATTGGCCCAGCCGGAGACAGCATGGCGATGGCCAACCAACTCACGACGGCTGGGTAATCCGTCCAATGTGCATGTGGCGTCGCGAAGCTCGACTTCTCGTTGCGACCGTTACCTTTAGGGCCAAAAAGGCCCATCGTGTGTTCACGCGTAAGCTCGACGGATTACCGGTCGGTGGGGTGCGATCGGAGGTAGCCACGTCCCTCGCCGACCGGCCAATCCGTCCCACCGACCTTGAAGTGACGCCACTGGACGATCGACTTTTCGTAGCGACCATTGCCTTGGGGCCTATCCATCCCACGGGCCTCGAAGTTCGCGAGTTGAGCCACCCCACAACTTTACGGCTGTCGTTTACTCCGCGAGCGGAGCCAGCTGGATCTCGGGGATCAGCTCCGGATCGACTTCGATGTCAGGGAACTCCTCAGCCGAGTCGAGGATGTCCTGGCAACAGTCAGTCATCTGCGTGAGGAATTGGTCCAGGTCCAAACCATTCCGCACTGGCTTATAATCCTGCAGGTACTTGCTGCTACTGTTGTACAGTTTCCGCGCGCCACGGACATTGCCGTTACCAAAATGATGGAGGCAAACCGCCGCCTGGATGAGTCCTTGATAAAATTTACGATCATCTCCCTGGTAATCCGCCCAGAGTTCCTCCCAAACCTCATGGGCTTCGAAGAAATCGCACTCATTGAAGTGCTCAATTCCTCTGAGATAGAGCACATCGTGCTCACTGGAGTCGGTATAAGGCATCCCACAAGAACCTAGGTTGCGGTCAATTCTTTCTGACTGGCTGCTGAGGGCCGACTTGGTCGCCAGTGTCGCTGGGAGTCTAGCGGCCCGTGGCAGCGACGTCAACCAAACGGTAATGGCGAGTTTTACGGGGATTCCCTGTCTTATGGAGAAAACTGGTTGACGAAGTTCGCTGGCCACGACAAAATGCTTCGCAGGCTTCCCGGCGGGGAGTCCAGCTTCGTTAACCACGCGGTGCAAACAAGGCATGGTTGCCGACCCATCCAACAAGCGTCATGCATCGAAAGTCTTGCGACGACTGCGTCGCGACTATCCCGACGCGGACTGCGCGCTTCTATTTGACAGCCCTTTTCAGCTGTTGATTGCCACCATCCTTTCCGCCCAGTGCACGGATGTACGGGTCAATATTGTGACACAGGGGTTGTTCGCCAAGCATCCCACCGCAACGTCGATGGCGAAGATTCCGTTGCCGAGATTAGAAAAGATGATCAAAAGCACGGGCTTCTTTCGTAACAAGGCAAAAAACATTAAGGCATGTTGTGAAGCGTTGGTCCAGCACCATGGCGGCGAGGTCCCCGTGGATATGGACGCGTTGGTTCAGCTGGCTGGCGTCGGTCGCAAGACCGCCAATGTCGTGTTGGGGACCGCCCATGGTTTGGCGACCGGAGTTGTGGTTGACACTCATGTGGGGAGGATCAGCCGTCGTTTGGGATTGACTAAGCAGTTGGATCCAGTTCGGGCTGAGTCGGAGCTGATGCAGTGCCTGCCCAAGAACGAATGGGTCCGTTATTCGCACCGGGTGATTCACCACGGTCGACAGGTTTGCAAGGCACGAAAACCGCTTTGTGACGATTGCGGAATGGCGGACATCTGCCCACGGATCGGAGTTTGAGACGTCGTAATTCCTATCCAACAAAGAACCTTATTGCGAAAGCGTGACGCGACATGATTCTATCTGGTGAGGAAATCCACCGGCAGCTTGGCGATAATATTCAGATCGACCCGTTCGACGAGGCCAATCTGAATCCGAACAGCTACAACCTGACTTTGCACAACGAGATCATGACTTACGAAGAGGTCGTTCTCGACATGCGCAAAGCCAACCGTACGCGGCGGCTTACGATTCCAACCGACGGTTTGGTGCTGAACCCCAGCCAACTCTACTTGGCTCGCACGACCGAACGGACGAAAACGCACAATTTAGTGCCGATGATCGAGGGCCGTTCGTCCATCGGTCGGTTGGGCCTATTTGTACACGTGACCGCCGGTTTTGGTGACGTTGGGTTTTGCGGATATTGGACGCTCGAAATGTTCGCGGTTCAACCGGTTCGCATCTATCCCGGCGTACCGATTTGCCAGATTCTTTACCACCAGATTGAAGGTGCGATTCGTGAATACACCAGCGACAAGTACCAGCACAATCAGGATATTCAGCCGAGTTTGATCTATAAGGAACTCAACCCGGACGCAGCGGCGGAAGATCCGCAACAACGGTTTCCGTTTAAGGTTTGAGAGCGCCGGTGAGGGTGGTTCATCCGCAGGCGTCGATTCGCTACGGTGTTTTTGAGGCGAACCAGTTTCTTTGTATGGCCAACGCGCGGGTATTGAAGCTGCGCAACTTCATAACGCGCGGGGGCTAGCGTCTAGCCCATCACGGCGAAATAGTTGGCGACGGCGAAATCAAGAGTCTCTTTAGTGAGCGTCGGCGGCCTCTTCTTGTAGTGGCAGAAGTTTCTCACCTGGAGCAATATATTCCGAGGGTGGCAACAGCGGAATGGTCGGTTCACTGGCTTGTAGTGGGTCGTAATCAAGTAGTCCAAAGCTCGCTGGTTGAACGGGATATCGAACTTGGGACTCATGATTTCGAATAGTTTTCGGAATTCGACTTCGGTCGGATTTTCGACTTCGATCTTGTAGGGGATCCGGCGCAGGAATGCATCGTCGACCAGATCCTTGGGTTCCAAGTTGGTGGAAAACACGACCAGTTGATCAAATGGGACTTGCAGTTACGTGCCGCTGGGAAGGTTTAAAAAGTCATACCGTTTTTCCAATGGCACGATCCATCGGTTTAGCAGCTCATCGGTGGTCATGCGCTGACGGCCAAAGTCATCGATAACGAGCGTGCCGCAGTTGCTTTTGAGCTGGATAGGAGCTTCGTTGATCCCAGTTGCGTGATTGGTCGTGAGCTCGAGATGATCCATGGTCAACTCACCCCCGACGATAATCGTGGGTCGGCGAATTCGCACCCAACGCGCGTCGGCCTTGTTTGCACGCACGATTCCGTCGCTTTCCGGCAGCGGCATCGATTCGTGTTGGCTCGGGTCAAAAACTCGTATGATCTCGCCACCCACTCCAATCGCCCTGGGTACCCAAATCGTCTCACCGAACGCCTTAGTGATCCGTTCGGCGATACTGGTCTTTCCATTTCCGGGGAACCCAAAGAGAAACATTCCGCGACCGGAGTTCACGGCCGCACCGAGTCGCAGGAACATTTTGGGATTCACCAACAGATCCGAAAAAGCGTGCCTGAGATCTTTCTCGCTGGGATGTTGATGTGTCAACGATTGGTCATCTACGCTTTTACAATAGGCCTTTAACGATACTGGCGCGGCCCCGTAATAGGTGCACTTGTCTGAGTAGGTCCTGGCCCGCGAACGGCCATCGTCGGTAAGGACGCACCGATAGTCATTCATCGACGTCATCCCCTTGTAGCCGATGAGTTGTTCACCCTTGAGTCGCTGCAGCAAGCTCGATATCAGCGGGTAGGGAAGTTTGATCTGTTCGTTGATGGCTTGTCCCGTGGCCTCGCCGACCACCATTAGGTATTTCAGCACCAATTCCTCCACTTGCGATTCCCCGATCTCCGCTTCGCGATAACTGGCCGGTTCGGTGGGAAAGAATGATTCCTCGAACTCATCGGGTCCCGTCGAATCAGCGGCTGGTTGGGCCGGCACGGCTTCCGCTGGTTCCATCGGCTCCTCGGAAGGTGCCCTATCCGTTGGTTTAGGGCCTGCCTCCGTGCTTGTGTCGTCATGAATGGTCTGTGCGAGATTGTTGATGCGATTCAAAAGGCCGTCAATTTCGGGAGTCGTGTCTCCATCATCGTGTGCCGGCAGGTCCGCTTGTACCGGTGGCCCCTCCGATTCCCCCTTGGCGGTAGAATCTTGGCGCGCGTTGGCTGTCAATTGGCTGAGCCGATCCAACAAGGCGTTGTTCTGTTTGTCTGCCATGGGCGGATTATTCCTGTTGTGTCGACTCGGCCCGTCAGGCCTGGTACTTTGCTCGGCGAGCCAGCGAAACCAAGTTGTCGGAGTTTTTCGTGGGAGAATCGAAGGTTTTTACGTGCTGTGCCAACAAAACCCTGGAAAAACGCAGGTTGCGTACCGCGGAGGGTCAAACCGGCAGGCAGAGCGGATGGCGCGAAAACGACACTTAGTTGTAGGTTGTATGTGACCTACGGAACCTATGTTTTCTGTTGGCTAGTCTTCTGTAGACCAATCTTCTGTTGGCTAGTCTTCTGTATACTAGTCTTTTGTTGACTGGCCATCGCTATTGGAGAAAAACCAACACGTAGACAATGGCCATCAAAATCTCAATCGCCGCGAAGGGGATCGCCATCTTCACGAAACCTGCGAAGGTTAACGGCAGTTTATGCCGGTGGATGATGGTGACCGCCACCAAAGTGGACGCCGATCCGATGGGGGTGATGTTCCCGCCCAAATTCGCCCCAAATATGACGGACCACCACAACGGCGAATCATCCGGCGTCCCGAGATTGGACAATATCTTTGACAACATGGCGGCCAACGGAATATTGTCGGTCACCGAACTGAACACGGCGGATGTGACCAACAACGCGGCGGAGCCCAACATTGGCGCCAACCCGATGATCGGTTCCATCGCTTGCCCAATCCAATTCAATACGCCGGCATGCTCCATGACATTGATCACCACGAAGAGCGCCATGAAGAACCCCAGCAGATCCCAGTCTAATGACCGGTAGAACTTGTCCGCCTCGCCACGATAACGCAATAACATCAGTCCGGCGAACGCCATGGCAACAAAACCCATTTGCAAGTCGCTAATGACCGGTAACAGCGAAGTGGTGGCAATCGTCAGGATGAACAACACCAACATAATCACGCCGAACCAAAAGAAACTCCAACTCTCGATGCCATCATTTTCATCGAAACTGGACACCTGCTCCAAAGCTTCCTCTCGCTCTTCGGCCGTCGTGAGCCGCTCAATCCCAAACCATTTGGCCCCCATCCAAATCGTGACCGCTGTCGACAGGACAACGTACGGCGCCGCGCAGTAGACGAACTGGAGAAAACTGATGTTGGCCGTGGTCCCCACGATGATGTTGGGCACGGAACTTATCAGCGTCAAGAGTCCACCGACGTTGGTTAAGAAGCCCTCAATCAGCAGAAAGCTAAGCAACTTTTCAGTGCGCCCGAGTCGATCCAAGGACACGGCCGTGAGCGAACCAACGATAATCATGGCGGTGACATTGTTCAGTACAGCCGAAAACAGGACCGTCATGATTCCGTAAAGGATCAACAGTCGCTTCGGATCGCCGCCGGAAAACTTGGTGAGCTTGATCGCAATCCAGGTAAACAGTCCCGATTTGCTAGTGATGTCGACGAATAGACTGGAGCCCAGGATGATCGCGATGACACCCCAGTCGATGGCAGGAATGTAAACCGGCATGTCGACGCGATCGCCATCCACATGGACTGGCGCCTCATCTTCATCCGCTTCGTCACTTTCCGGATCGCCGTCGGTTGCCTCGATATGAACCGATTCTTGGTCGCCGTGGTGTACCCGGTATAGGCCGTCCACTTCATTGTGTTGGACCAGCTCATGGCTGCCCACAACGACCCGCTCGAAGGGCAAAATCTGGAAGAATGAACCCAACAACAAACAGATGATCGCGAAAGTCCCGGCAATCACCGATTTTTTCGCATGCAGCTTTTCTTCCAGCGCCAAGCAGACAATCAAACCGACCAGCAGCAGAGTGAAAACAGCGGTCACACTCGTCGGTACGGACCCGCTTTCAGCCAACAGCGTCCAAGTGGTCATCATCTAGGGCATCCAACTCCTAACGTCCGAACGGTTTCTCGTTTGAGTTTTGCAACGGCTTGGGCTGACTACAATAGCAACAGTGGCGTGTCGCGTAATTCCACGGCTAATGGATAAGCCAACCCGTGGATCGCCAGCTGGTCGTCGTCTTTCGTGTTGAGCACGACCAGCCGCACGCCATGATCGCCTATCAATCGCACATAATCCTTCAACTGATGGCCCAGAGTGACGACTTCATCGACCTTCAAGTCGGCACGCATTTCATGCAAATGCTCACGACAAGATGTGACGTAATCGTGTGGCTCTTTGAGTAGTTGGTGTTCCAGTTCCGCAGCGGCCGATTCCGTGTCGATCGCTGGTATTTTGGAAAACGCGGCCACGTAGCGTCGCAAAATGGCTTGGTCTTCGATGTGACAAAGAAAGAGCTGGCCCGACCGCGCCGTGAAACGGACCGCGTAACTCACCAGATGTCGATCGCCAGCTAAATGGTCCGTAATCGCCATCACAACCGTGGGAGGTGTGAGCTCTCCACCATCGGCCGAGTTCGGCCTGGGCATCACCAACACCGGCGCCTCGGCAACTTGAGTCAATACGTCCAGGTATGTGCCGAGGCTGAAGGGATAGTCGCGCGCCGGATTCTTAAGGTTCCGATAGGTGCAAATCAAGTCTGGCGGATTATCTAAAACATGCTGCATCAGCTTGTCGACGGACGCGTAGTCCTCGGCTGCCAGGACGGACCAATTCACGAGGCCGGTACTATCCAATGACGTCACGAATTGCCGGCAGGCATGGGAGAATCTTCGCGCGTCATCCACCGGCAGATCAGTGACCACCATGACCGAGTCCAGCCGCAGCGGTTCGGTTTGGAACTGGGGCTTGTGAGCTGCGTTAAATAGACTTTCGAACTGATCGATATTGGTCATAATGGGCCATGGGAACGGTCGTTGAAAATCTTTCGTGCATGTCGAGCGGGAGGGGCAATGTCACTCAGGCTCCCCTCGCCGTGCTTCTGGCGTCGCGACCGTGACCGGTACGACGCCTCAAGCTTATCAATTCCCCTTAGTCGCGACGATAGCGATGTTGAGACCCCACGCAGCTGGGTTCCCTCGCAGCTGGGTTCCCTCGCAGCTGGGACGGTCAAGAAACTCAACAAAGACTCCTATATGTCGAACTTCCCAATCGACCATCTTGCGGCCGCGCCGCCTCTAGAAAGTCGACAATCTATATTTGACATTCAAGACGCAACCATCCTCGGCCGAAATCGGCCGATTGCAGTGTTCGCTAAGACTCTTCCTTCGCCGAACTGTCGACCCCGCCGATTCCTGGTGACGAATCACCGAGAAATGCACTAGAATGCTGCGATCAACCGTATCATCAACGAATGGCCCTTTGATACCGAGGCAATAAGAGAGATGAGTGGCGACCTGAAGCAGAATCCGTTTGGTGCCCGAAGTGAGTTCGAGTCCGGCCGTGGGCCTGTCGGCATTTATCGGCTTTCCAAGCTTCATGACAGTGGAATTGGCGATCCGTCGCGGCTACCTTACTCCATTCGAGTGTTGCTCGAAGCCGTTTTGAGAAACTGTGACGGCTACGTGGTGACCGAAGAGGATGTCACGGCGTTGGCCAATTGGCAGGCGGCGTCGCCCGCCAAGGCGGAAGTGCCGTTCAAGCCGTCTCGAGTGGTGCTGCAGGATTTTACTGGCGTTCCGGCCGTCGTGGATCTGGCCGCCATGCGCAGCGCCATGCAGCGGTTAGGAGGGGACCCTCGGAAGATCAATCCACTGATTCCGGTCGACCTGGTGATCGACCACTCGGTGCAGGTGGACCAGTTTGGCTCCGGAGGTGCACTGGAAGCGAACGTGGAACTGGAATTCAGTCGCAATCAGGAGCGTTACGAGTTTTTGCGTTGGGGCCAAAAGTCATTCGAGAATTTTCGTGCCGTTCCGCCCAACGTGGGCATCGTGCACCAGGTGAACTTGGAGTTCCTGGCTAAGTGCGTATTTGTCAGGGAAGATCACGCTGGTCCAGTCGCGGTGCCTGATACGCTGGTGGGGACCGATAGCCATACGACCATGATCAATGGACTAGGGGTCGTCGGGTGGGGCGTCGGCGGCATTGAAGCGGAGGCGGTGATGCTGGGCCAGCCACTCTACATGCTCATGCCAGAGGTCGTGGGGTTTGAATTGACTGGCAAGCTCCCCGCGGGTGCGACTGCCACTGATTTGGTGCTGACCGCTACCCAGATATTGCGGCAGGAGGGAGTCGTCGGCAAGTTTGTTGAGTTTTATGGCGAGGGCGTTTCCGCCATGACCTTGGCGGATCGGGCGACACTGGCGAACATGGCACCGGAATATGGTGCGACCATGGGCTTCTTCCCGATCGATGAAGAGTCCCTCCGCTATCTGCGTCAAACGGGCCGAACCGGTGATGAAGTGGCGTTGGTGGAGAGATACACAAAGGAACAGGGGCTGTTTAGGACGGATGACGCGACCGTTCCCACCTATACCCGAAATCTGGGACTGGACATTTCGACAGTCGAGTCGTCGCTGGCCGGACCCAAGCGCCCCCAAGACCGTGTCGCCTTGTCGGCGATGAAGACCAAATTCCAGGAGTCGCTGCGGGCGCCGGTGAATGAGCGAGGATTCGCTTTGGACTCCGCGGCGCTGGGTCGGACCGCCACGGTAGTCAACGGAAAGCCGCATGAAATCACCCACGGAGCGGTCGTCATCGCGGCGATCACCAGCTGCACGAATACCAGCAACCCGTCGGTCATGGTGGCGGCCGGGCTATTGGCGCGCAACGCGGTCGAGCGGGGATTAACCGTGTCGCCGGTCGTGAAGACCAGTCTCGCACCGGGGTCGCGTGTTGTGACCGACTACCTCGATCGGGCTGGACTTTCCGAACCGCTACGACAGCTCGGATTTCACACCGTTGGTTACGGCTGCACCACCTGCATCGGCAATAGCGGTCCGTTGCCTGAACCAGTTGCCACGGCGGTCACCCAGGGTCAATTGGTCGCCTCGTCCGTGTTGAGCGGCAATCGAAATTTCGAGGGTCGGATCAACCCGCATGTGCAGGCGAATTATTTAGCCAGTCCCCCGTTGGTAGTCGCCTTCGCACTCAGCGGCACGACCGATATTGATCTGACAACGGATCCCGTGGGCACGGATACGGACGGCAATCCGGTGATGCTGGAGGAGATCTGGCCCAGTCAGGAAGAGGTTGCCTCCGTGGTGGAGTCCTCGATTGAACCTGACATGTTTACTAACCGATATCAAAGTGCGTTCGAATCGAATGAACGTTGGAATGCCATCCACGTCAGCGAGGGCGATCTTTATGCTTGGGAGGGGTCCAGTACCTACATCCAGGAACCACCGTTCATGGTCGGATTGAAACGCGAGCCCGAGCCAATCCAACCGATTCAAGACGCTCGGGTGCTCTGCCTGTTGGGAGACTCGGTCACCACGGATCACATTTCACCCGCCGGTGCGATCGCCAAAGACACGCCCGCGGGTCGATATCTCCTCGACCATGGAGTCGAGCCACGAGACTTTAATAGCTATGGTTCACGGCGTGGAAACGATCGTGTCATGCACCGAGGCACTTTTGCCAACATTCGCATCCGCAATCAATTGGCTCCGGGCACGGAAGGTGGTTGGACTCGGCATCTGCCCAGTGGCGAGCCCCTAGCGATCTTCGATGCTTCGCAACGCTACCACGAGGAAAAGACGCCACTGATTGTGCTGGCAGGAGCCGAATATGGCACGGGCAGTAGCCGCGATTGGGCCGCCAAGGGAACTCAATTGCTGGGCATTCGAGCGGTGATTGCGTCCAGTTACGAGCGGATCCATCGCAGCAACCTGGTCGGCATGGGCGTCTTGCCCTTGGAGTTTTCCGCGGGTCAAACTTGGCAGTCCATCGGTCTCAATGGCGAAGAAACGTTTAGCATCACGGCGTCGGATGACCTGCAACCGCGCAGCGAAGTGACCGTGGTCGCTCAGAAAGACAACGGTGAGAAGATCGAGTTCAATGCGTTAGTAAGAATCGATACACCCGTCGAAATGGACTATTATCGAAACGGCGGAATTCTGCCGGCGGTTTTACGAAAGTTGTTGGTCGACGCTTAGTTCTAGTTTTGCACTCTTGTCGGTTACCCAGCGAGGCTTGCGAGGTATTTTAGCAGGTCGATCGAATTATCGTCGGGCGCGGATCTCAACGACACCTTCGGTAATTTATCGTCCCAGATTTTTCGGCGTAAAGTTGTCAACCTGTCTGGAAAACTCGGCTCCTCTTTGTCCGTGAGGTGCTTCGCATTTAGCAACTTATTGTTTCGTGGTCCCGCAGCCCGCCGAGCATGGTAGATTCCGATACGTCAGTTCGTATAGCATGCCTTGGCATCGCGAATCCAGAGCCAGACGAAAACCGGGATCAGGACCAGACAGGTCCATTGATAGACCGTCAAGCCGGCGGCCAGTCGAGCTTCTGGTCTTACAAATTCGCTCAGAAAGCGAAAAGCGAAATAGGTTAAGAAATAGAACTTAATCAGCTGGTGCCGCAGTTTGCCCTGGCGATACAACCACGCACAAACGGCCGCCATGGCAAGATGGAAAGCGGCTTCATAAATCTGTGTTGGATGTCGCAACTGGTCGTCGACATGAGCGAAATGTACGCCCCATGGAAGTGTCGTGGGGACTCCATGGCAGCATCCGCCGCAGAAACACCCCAGCCTTCCGATCCCGATCGACGTGGCGACGGGAACGACAAAGTAGTCACCCGTCTTGAGACGCGTGCCAATGACCGACTTGGCAAACTCCACCCCTGCGTAACCTCCGACCATGCCAAACAGAATCGTCTTACCGCTAACCAGCAAACCACTGGCTCCCACGAATCCAGGCAGCCCCGGGACGAGGAAGGGAAGCTTGGCAGCCAATATCGCGCCGGAAAAGGCACACATACCGATCCAAACTTTCTGTGACGGCAGCAAAGCGAGTTCCGACTTGTAGTGCTGGCTGAGCCACACTCCACAGATAAACGCGGCCATCATGACAAACGGGAACAGTGGTGCCAGCGTTCCGGTCATGAAATCGCCAAGTGGCGGGAGCGCGAAAGGACGGGAAGCGGTACGTGACCGTCGCGATACAACACGTTGTACGCGGAAAACGGAATAATATGACCTGACGGCAGCACGAAATGGACACACGACTTCATGAGCTGACGAATATCGAAATTGTAGGCATCCATGAACGATGTCGTTGTGATGCGAAACATGTGCCGCGGCGCCAACTCTCTGTCGAGTGCCCGCCGAAAAAAATCGGACGCCATGTCGGTATCCGTGTCGGACATCGATGGACCGGAAGATTTCTTCAATGGAATCGCCGCCGTGTCGGAATTGCAACCCTCTAACGCACACGCCTGCCGTGAAAGGTACTCTTCAATCAGATGCCTGGCTCGCTCACGGTCGAACGTAATTCTTCCAGACAGCAGGTCGAGATGATTTTCCAGATCCACAAAGCGAGCCAGCGGCAAGATGCGATCCTGGTTCCGGACCGCGTAAGCAATGGTATGGGCGTTGGGATGCGCACATGGAAGCGGAGAAAAGTCGGTTTCAGCCCACTCGTCGTTAGTTTGCGCGCAAACCCCTTGGATGACATCCGGGAAAGTGATACGTCGCTCGAGATCGTTGGGTAACACAAATCGCCCAGAATAGGTCGCCGGTTGGAAACTGGCTCCCGTCACCCATGGTCTCTCGACGCCGAATTGGACAATCGCCCCCATTTGATCTTCGTTCACATCGGGTTGGACCGTACTCACCAAAATGGTGTTCAGACCCGCGTTCCCCAACCGCTCGACCGCTTGCAGTTTAACATCAAGCAACGACTCACCACGCAGCTTGACGTAGGACGCCTCGGTCAGGCCATCGAATTGCAGATAAATCTCAACCCGCTGGCGATATTGCGCAACCATGTCGACGAAAGCGTCATCGCGAGCCAATCGCACGCCATTGGTGTTGATCATGACAATGTCGATCGGCTGCTGGCACGCGTAGTCAAGGATCTGTCCGAACCGTGGGTGGATTGTTGGCTCGCCGCCGGACAACTGTAGGATCTCAGGTCGGCCCTCTGCGTCCACCAGGCGATCGATGGCGGCGATACATTCATCCAACGCCAGATGCGTGCCGCCCGGTCCACTTGCGGCGAAGCACATCGGACAATCAAGATTGCAGTTGGATGTGATCTCGACCAATCCGAGGCAGGTATGCTGTTCGTGGCCATCGCACAGCCCGCAGTCGTAGGGGCAGCCGTGTCGCGTTTCGGCGCCGAAAGCCAGCGGAAGTTTGCCTGGCAAACTGTATTGCGTGCGGTCAAACCATTTGGAATCGCTGCACACAAAATCGGTTCGCTCGCCGTGCTCTGGACACACTTTACGAAAATAGACACGCCCGTTCCGCTCGATGATTTTGGCTGGCACCAACTCCAAGCATTCTGGACAGAGGCTCTGAGTGATCCCCCAGAATGAATAATCACGAAAGGCCGGCATGGTTATTCCTCGATCTCTTCGCTTGATTCGAGCTCGATCGGCGGTATCTCGTCGTGCGTGTTTGGAAGGTCAATTGGGGAGGGATTCTCCGGACGTCGTGCCCTTCTCAAGCACAATCTCATCGTGCCGACCATGGCCACTAAGGAGACCGCGACCGCAAACAACAGCAACCATTCGAAAATGCCCGAATCGAAAAGACCCAGGACCGCCACACCAAGGCAAGTGAAGAAGAAGGCGCATCCTCCCGCGAACAGGCTGACTCCCGCGAACAGGCTGACTCCCGCGAACAGGCTGACTCCCGCGAACAGGCTGACTCCCGCGAATACAACGAGCATCATAGGGTGGACAGGGTGCGTGGGCTCGGGTATTCGCGCAGAGGTCTTAGGTGACGAAAATGGATTCGGCTGCGGTGTGTGCGGCTCATCCATAGCGATCTTGTTCCACCAACAATATGATTAATTCAACAGCCCAGTTGAACAACACTCCATTGAGTTGATCAGTGCCGACATTGGCGCTTGGTAAAAAATGTCTCCATGCGGTCGGGAGCGACTCAACATCGCTGTTCCAATTGAATAGCACCAGATTCAGATTATCCACGTCAACGGCCGTGTCGCCGTTGTAATCACCAGAGATCACTGGCGTTGCGTCCAAGGAGATGTCGTCGAAGTCGACCTCGATCCCACGGACACCGGGAATGTCCATCTCATTGCGGCTGATCAATCGGATCCGCATTGGCTGTCCCAGTAGCGGATGTGTATCACCGATTGTGGTTCCCAAAGTGGTCACGGCAAAAACTCCCTCGCCTTCAGGAGATTGCAAGACAGCCTGGAGGGAATCGCTGTCCACGGCGATCACCGTATCACCCGCGAGCAGTTCGACACGATAACCGGGGAAGCCGTCAAGATTGTAGGGGCCGCGCGATTGGTACGGTTCCACGGAACTTTTTCCGGAAGCGATATTTCCCACGGCTGCCGAGAGTGAGTAGATCGTGTTGGGTTGCAATGTCTCCACAAGTGTTTGTTGGAGTCCGAACTCCGGTCCGGTCATATCTCCATCGAAATACATCAGCGCGACGTTGTCTCCCTCCGGGGCGCCCAAGGGAAAGTTCGTGGCACCCGCGTCAATGCCGGCGACTCCGGGACTGAGAACCCCGATAAAGGCCCCGTTCCCCACCGCTCCATACGCGTCCCACCCATTGGGGGCTTGCCCGGACGGAAAAGCGGTGGGAGGCACGTCACCGGCGTACTGCTCCGGCAGGTCCCCGCCAAGATAAGGCGCCTCAAAGCTTGGATTGACAATGGCCACCGGAGCGGCCGTTAGTGTGGACACTCCTGCAAATAGAAGGCAGAATAATTGGCCCCATGGATGTGTGTGCATCGTTTTCGTCTCCCCGATTATGGTTGCGATTGGTCTAATTTCCCACTCGTTAGAATTTAGCGACAATCGACGGGCGAATGGGCGCAAAGATTTTCCTGGATCCAGTCGCCCAATATGAGCGGACCACTTACTATACAGCTTGGCGTTGAAGGTTTTACATGGTTTATTTTTCCGGACGACTTCCGTGGGAGGGTCGACATGTTACGTTGTATCTTGGCTTGGGTATCGGTCTTTTTTGCCTGGCAGGTCATGGATTTTGTCATTCACGGACAGTTGTTGATGTCCACCTACGAGGCAACCGCTGATTTGTGGCGTCCCGAGATGAAATACGGGGTCTTGGCCGTCGTCACTTTAATTGCGTCCGTCGCGTTCACATCCATATATTGCCTGTTGGTGGATCGCAAGGAGATAAAAACGGGGCTCATTTTTGGTTTTCTATTTGGCATCGCGACGGGCGTCGGCATGGGGTACGGCACATACGCAACCCAACCGATCCCCTACAATCTCGCCATTTCATGGTTTCTCGGCGCCACCGCCGAAGCGACTGTTGGAGGTTTAATTGTCGGCGCGATTCTCGGCGGCGGCAAGCAGAAGCCAATGGAAGCATCCCCGTCTGACTGAGACCTGTTCCCCTACCCACTTGAGCATCCCATCGCATGAAACATCTCCCCTCGCAGGCATAACTTGGCCCTGCAGCGTGATGATAATGGCTTGGCCCGGTTGAAACTGGAAGTGTTGGCTCGTGATATTGAGTACGCTACCAAAGCTTCCTGTGTTATTCCCGGCCGACACGGTTCCCGTGTAATTTGGGTAGATAAAGTTGCGAATGCTGATGCTGCCTGGTCGAAACGGCGTGGACGTATTACCGCTCGAGCCGCGTGGCGTCGAGCCAGGCGGAGTGGTGTTGCTTGACGCGGTTGTGGGGCCTTGATTGCGACTGGAGTCGACCCCGGCTCCCCCGTTGAATGTATCGTAACCGTCGCCTCCGTCCATGAAATCATTTCCACTGCCGCCAAATAAATGGTCATTTCCGTTGCCACCTAACAGGCGGTCCACGCCACTTTCTCCGTACAGCGAGTCGTTGCCGTTACCGCCGTTGAGTTGGTCGTTGCCTCGACCACCGACTAGCAGATCATTACCGGCGTGGCCGTTGGCGATCGATCGAACGTTTGTCATGTTGTAGAACACATCGTCGCCGCCATATCCATTGAAACGAATTTGGTGGATACCTTTGGCGGATACACTCTGTCGAAACTTTCCGTCCACGAAGACGCGCAATTCACCGCCAGTCTGGTCATAGCTTACGAATGCTGAGTCTTTGGCATTCGTACCTTCGATGAAGAGGATTCCATGGCCAACAGCCACATCGGCGGCCATCAATTCACGGTTTTCGAGTGATTCAAATGACGCGGTGTGTCGCTTTCGGTTGACGGGGCGAATACCACGTGAACTGTTTGTAAGACAGGAAGTAATACGGTTGGCAATGCGACTGATCATGGCGCGAATTCCTTGGATGAGCTTCTTCTCTGTTGTCTAAACCGTCGATGCCTTCTCATGGATGGATACCCAGATAAGGGACGGAGCCTGCGCAAGATCTAAACGTCTTTTTGGAAAACAGTTTGCGTCATGAATTCGCGAGAAAATGGGACGGCGATCCAGCAACGGCACGTAACGTTCATGTCGGTCGCGTGGAATGTAGCGACGGCGCCTGCTCATCGCCAAAAGCACCGCACGGTGACCGGCAAGGCGCTAGTCGCCGTTTGCACGGTTGGCGGGCTTTACCCACGGCTAGCGCCTTGTCGTTCAAGGAGCGTGATCTTGGCGCGATTATCGATCCGCTCAGACCGCACGGTGAACGGCAAGGCGCTAGCCGCCGGTTGCACGGTTGGCGGGCTTTATCCTGGTGCAACCGACGGTCAGCACTTGATTGACGCTTAGCTCAAACGGGCACGACCCTGTGTCAATAAAGAGACGACGACGAGCGTCACAAATCCCAATGGGATCGTGACGATTCCAGGCTGGCTAAACGGCATCGGAGCGGCAGCGGCGTCTAGCCCATAGACCTTCGCGAATGTGTCGCCGCTTAGCAGGATCCATCCCAGCGAACTGATCATGCCGACCAAGATTCCAGCGACCACACCTTGGCTGGTGACTCGCTTCCAGAACAAGATCATGATCAACGCTGGTAGGTTGGCCGACGCAGCGACGCTGAATGCCCATCCCACGAGATAACTGACGTTCATCTCTTTGAACAGAATTCCCAATAGGATCGCCACGACGCCCACGACGACCGATGCAATCTTGGCTACGCGAACCTGCTCGTGGTCAGTCAACTCGACCCGCAAAGTGTTGCGAATCAAATCGTGAGTCACCGCGCCGGCCGAGGCAATGATCAATCCACTGACCGTGCCGAGCACTGTGGTGAAGGCGATCGCGGAAATAACCGCGAACAGCCATTCCCCCATGCTTTGGGCCAATAACGGAGCTGCCATGTTGCTGTTGGTTACGTCCAACGAGCCACTGGCCATGGCCCCCAATCCCATGTAAAGCGTCAACACATAGAAAAAGCCGATGGTGGCAATTCCCACAATCGTACTCTTGCGTGCGCTGGCTTCATCCTTCACGGTATAGTAACGAATCAGAATGTGAGGCAGCGACGCCGTGCCGCAAAAGAGCGCTAACATCAGCGAAAGAAAATTCAGTTTGTCGATCAAGTGCGGACTGTGAATGCCCGCGAACCTGGGATGCGTTCCCGGACGCAATACGTCCTTTCCAGCCGTCGGTTTTTGGTAGTAAACCGTCGTCACCGAACCGTCTTCATGCTTTAGCTTGTCGTTACCCCACAGCACGATTTCGCTGCCTTGCAAGGTGCTAAAGAAGGAAAAAATACCCAGGGGACCCGTTTCATTTTTGCCACCAGGAAGCGAGCGAATGTGGCCAATGGGTTGCAGTTGATTCTCCGCGGATTGCGGAAGTCCGTTCACCATCACTTCGCCGTCGACCGTTTTAGTTATCGACTGAGCTTTGAGCAAAACCGAGTTGGACCGCTCATCCGTCTCCTCGCGCCAGACCACGACCTCGCCGCTGGACTCTTGCAGCACGCGAACATAAGGCAGCCCTGCCCAGACCCCATCGGCTGGTAGTACCCGGCTTCCGGGAGAAAGCTCCTCGTCCAGCGACCGAGTGGCAAACACGTCGGGTTCGGCCACAAACCCACGGCTCAGGATCATGACAGTCAGCACCGTACTAAAAATGACCAGCAGCGAGCCTTTTAGGAATTGGACCCACGTTGTCGATACCATCCCAGCCGACACGACGATGAGGATTACAGTGGCCCCAACCAAGACCACACCCACTTCATGTGAGAAGCCCAATAGCGGTTGGATAAGCACGCCGGCGCCGACCATCTGGGGAATCAGATAGAAGATACTGACAGCCAAGGTGCTGATACCCGCGGCCAGTTTGATGCCACGCGAATTGAACTGCGCATCCAGTGCATCGGCGAAGGTGAATTTCCCCAGTCGCTTAATGGGCTCGGCGATCACGAACAGGGCGACGATCCAACCCGCCAGATAACCGATGGAATAGAGAAAGCCATCGTACCCGAAAAACGCGATCATACCGCAGATTCCGAGAAACGAGGCGGCTGAAAGATAATCTCCGGCGAACGCGATCCCATTGACGAACCAGGGAATCTGCCCGTGGGCGGCGAAGTACCCTTGTGAAGATTTGGCTTTTCGCCCCAAGTAAAAGCTTAATCCAAGCGTCACCGCCACAAAGGCAAAGAAGACGACAACCGCTAGGCTAGAGGGTTCGTAAATCATTCGTCCACCTCCTGATTTGGCGATGATTCCGCGTCAGGATCGCACATCCATCCATAGGCGAGCGCCAGCAGCAATGCAATGATGATCAGACCTACACCGCTGAGGATCGCAACATTCACACCTGCAAAAAGTGTGTATTCCATCCAGTCCGCGGCAAAGGCATTCGTCAGCACGAACGCGCCGTACAAAACCAGGTAAACGAAAAATAGTCTCAGACCGATGCGTGTGTTTCGATTCATGATGGAACAAGTTGTGAGTTGAATCCAGAGAAGCAAGACGGGTCGCGCCCAATGAATACGCTCTTGGGCGTTACAATGTCGCCCACGGGGCGGAGGGGCAAGACTGGCCCACGAGCCCATGTCGGCACGACACCGTAACAGGCCCGTACAACGCCATTCACAACACGGCGTGGGTCGTACTGTACTTGTCCGTATCAGGCGTTACAAGGAGTGGCAGCCCTACTCGACATCGTTCCAGTTGAATAGAACAAGACGACGGTGCAAAAGCCATGACAGCCGGACGGACTGATCGTTTGGGCATCGACTGTCGCAGTCACTCAGAGTAGACTCTCATCGTGTGTCGCTCACGGCGACGACTAAACCGATCAATTCACCTTCAAACTCGTTGAGGACGGTAGTCATGTTGTATTTATCTCTACGAAGTTGGACGCTGATTGCCGTCATCACGGCCGCTTTCGTGCCGAGGGCTCCAGGAACCGCGGCGGCCGAGCCTGCCATCAGCCCGACCAGTGAGCCAATCATTCTGTTCAATGGGAAGGATCTCAGCCCATTCTACACCTGGTTGGTCGACACAAAGTACGAAGACCCGCGTCGAGTCTTCTCCGTCACAACGGATAGCGATGGGACACCGGTGATCCGCCTGTCCGGTGATGGTTACGGCGGACTCGTCACAAAACAACGTTATTCAAACTATCGACTCGTTGTTGAGATCCGATGGGGCGAGTTAACGTGGGGTCAGCGCGAGAAGGCGGCTAGGGACAGTGGCATTCTACTGCATGCACATGGCGACGATGGAAACCATGGCATGGGGCGCGGCCAATCGCCTTGGATGTCCAGTATCGAATGTCAGATCATTGAGGGTGGGATCGGCGATTTGCTGGTCCTCAGCGGGATCGACAACGATGGTAGAAAACGAACTACCAGTCTCACCTGCGAAGTCGCCAAGAACCGGGATGGCGAGTCGGTTTGGCAGAAAGGAAGCGAAGTTCAAATCTTTACAAGCGGCCGCATCAATTGGTATGGGCGCGATCCCGATTGGGAGGACGTGATCGGATTCCGCGGTAATCAAGATGTGGAATCACCAGGGCAAGAATGGACCCGCATCGAATGCATTTGTGATGGTGGCAACATCACAAATATCGTCAATGGCACCGTGGTGAATCAGGGGATGATGGCAGAGCCCAACGCTGGAAAGTTGTTGTTACAGACCGAGGGTGCGGAGATCTTTGTTCGCAAAATCGAGCTGCATCCGCTAATGGAAAAATGAGGCAGAGGAGTTCGTCTTTCCCCACAGAAAGACAAACACCCAAACGCTCAACAGTGTGGAAACATAGACGTCCGAAAGATAATGTGCTCCCGCTACCACACGTCCCATACTGACCAAGAGTCCCCAAACGATGACCACGGTTGATATCAGTATCCGCTGCCTGCGCGAGCTGGCCAGCACAATGAGCGCCAATAATACCCAACCCATGGCTGCATGCCCCGATGGGAAGGAACGATTGTCAGTGTAACCTTGCGGCAGGTACCAGGGTGTGAAGTCCGAGTAGTCAGCATTCAAGTCGTGAAAACGAATTCGGCCCCAATACCATTTGATGGTTTGGACCAGAAAAAGGGGTGTGAGCAGGGTGGCCACGCGCGAGAACTGGAGAACGCGACTGTTTTCTCTGAGTCGGAAGGCAATCGCCGCGCAGCCTACAGCCAAGCCCAGCACCAGCGACCCAGTGATCCGATTCGAATAATAATCGGATAGATCACTGAATAGCACGAGTACCTGAAGCACCAACAGTATTGCGTAACAGCTTTTCTCCACCCACGTTGTACGCGCGATGAGAATGAAGACCAACGCGAAGTAGACAACCAGATAACCAGATAACCAGGCAACTGGCCGAAATCCGCCACGAATCTCCCAAAACGATTCGCTCCATTTGCCACGTTCTGCGAAATTCGCAAATCAAAAACAGTAATCGGGGCCAACGGGGCCAGCGAAATCAAGACCGCCGCCGCGACACGCTTGGTTTCTCGTCGCATGGCTTCGCTGGCTTCTATCTCGTGCCTGCCGAAACGGCACTGGCCGTGCCCCAATCGACTGGCCCGGACTCCAACTGGTATGCGAAACCGCTGCAATCCATCTGCTTCAGAAAACCGGTGACGGCAAGCGCGCTGGCCTCGAATTGACCTTTGGGCGTCCAGTTGACACTGAGTCGTACTGATTCCGCGCTTCCGGTTGCCACGGCGGTCCGTATCTCCGAATCGACTCCAGGAATCTTCTTCGTGCTCAACGCCTTCTCGATTTCATCGGCTGACTCCGCGCTTGGAGCCACGCATTTGACCGTCACCGTGGTGGGCAGGGTTGAATCCTTGTCGGGAAAGGGAAGCCGATCGGGAACAATGTCGACGCTGGTCGTGAGCTTGAGTGGCATCTTGCCGAGAACCTCATACGTGAGCTCAACAAAACATGCCGTCCATCCTTGCTCGGGCGTCGCGACCCGGGCAACGTAGCGGCCGCCCCCTTGATCTTCCAGCACCGTACTCTCGTATTTGGCTCCGAAAGTTTCCATGCGGAAATCGCGTGCCTCGGGGTTGGTGGCGTGCCAGAGTCGCACCTCCTTGGGCGGGTCCACGGTCGTCACTTCCGTGGTCCCATCAGCGATATTCTTCCAGCTGAAGCGAGGAGCTTTTTGACCAGTCAACACCAGCGAATAGAAAGCAATCACGCTCTCGAGCGCATCCGAGTCGTCCAGGGAGTGGTCCGCATTGGGAACATACCGCAAGTATTTTTCGCCCTGCAGCTCAGAGAAATAGAACTGGGATGAATCAGGTGGAAAGAATTGGTCGCCAGCCGCGTTGACAATAAACTTTGGCATGGTCAAACGGTTTCGGTAATAGTACGGGTCCACCAACTCGTAGAGCGACTGCATCCGGGGATGACCCTTGCGCTGCGGAATTTGGTGCTGGATGTAATCTCCGATCGCTGGGGCCCAAAAGCCGTAAGCGGCGAAATGATGGCTTACCGAGGCTTCCACGTTGAGCACGTCAATGACAATTGGTACAATCGCCACCACGCGTTGATCCACGGCACCGGTCAGCCACGTGGTCCAACCTCTTTTCGAACCACCCGCGACCACGAATTGGTCGACTCCCTGATCATCGCCATCCGTTTGGGACGTGAGCGCGGTGAGCGTGTCCATGGCGCGGACAGCGCTCTTGACCATGGGATTTCGGGCCGGCCACGTCGGATCACCCGTCTTGAGGTATTGGTCCCAGGTATAGCCGATCAGATCGTCCTCGGTACGCCGTTGGCCGTCATCATGAAAAACCAACGGCTGATTCGGGATCATTCGCAGCTCTGCTGCCACCGTTCCAGTCGCACGGGCAATCGACTGGACAATCTCTGACGTCCCGCTGGGAGGATCCCCCCCGTTGCCCCCTCCTCCGATGAAAAGCATGCCGACATTGGACTTGCACTGTTCGGGGATGGCTACGGTCAGCCAGTGTTGCCAGACAGGACGATCGACTTCAGATGGTGTTCGCCAGGTCTGCGAGACCATGTCAATGACAACGGTCCTCAGGCCGTCCGCCGACTCTTCGGAGACGATCTTCCACGTATACGAATCGTCCTCGGCGGCGATGTAGTCATCTAGAGCCGTTTTGGCTGGAAGTTCAGTCGCATGGGCCGCGCGTGATGATTTTCCAACCATGGCGGCGATCAACAATAGTGAAAACAGACGAAAAGGTCGCAACAACATTTCATAATCTCCAACAGCCGTGGATAAACTCGAAGTGGCAGCAGCCATTCAAGTCGTTCAACCATGAGCCAACTTGATAAGGAACACCGAATGTTGAAGCGCTTGGCGAAGATGTGGTTTTCAAGTCGGCACTTCATCATTCGAAACTCCTAACGGCGAACCCCATCACTCGAGGCCGTTGCGTCTTCAACGCCTAACTGTCGATCGAACCAATCTTCCAAGACCGCAACTTCTTGATCAATCGTGGGCCACGGATGACCGCCGCCTGGCTTGACGATCAACTCCGCCGGCACGTTCTTCTCTTCCAGTGCCACGAGCATCACGCGGGACTGTTGCAGTGGAACCATGAAGTCGGCATCCCCATTAATCAGCAAGAACGGAGGCGTGTTTTCGGTAACCTGACGCGCCGGTGAGATGTTGGCCAATTGCGCGTCAATCTCTTCGTCGCTGAGCCCTTCGACGCCGCCCGGGAAGGCGAGCCCGCACATGAGCTTGCCCAAACTTGCCCAAACGATTGTCGCTACGTGGATCCAGCTTGATGATGCCGTATTGAATCAGGTCGGTAGGCGGAAAAAAGACACCCACGGCCGCGACGGATGCGTCTGGGTTCCCAGTGACCCGGCCATTCCTGACCGCCACTAAACTGGCCAGATGCCCGCCCGCCGACGCGCCCATCAGTCCCATTCGGTCGGGGTCGAAGTCATATTCCCGCGCGTGAACCTTCACCCACTGGATGCCTTGTTCGACATGTGCCACCATTTCGGCGGCGGAGAATTTCGAAATCGACCCCGGACGTATGGCGAATAGAGTGTATCCGCGGCTGCAGAGGATGTCGAAAACGCGAGCTTTCTCCAGGTCGTCCAGTTTACCACGGCTGGAACTCCACCCGCCGCTGGTCACTTCCACGATCGCCGCCCCGTTTTTTGCTCCCGTGGGAGTGAAGATGTCCGCGACCAATCCGACTCCATGCGTTTCCCCGTACACGACGTTTATCTGCCGACGGTACGGCTCTTCAGCTCGTGCGGCCGAGATGCCCGAGGCGACCGAAAGACAGCCCAACAAGAAAGCACGGTGGATGACTCTTTGGAAATTCATTTTCAATCCTTCTCGCGCCCTGCCATCGGCCACTCTCGCTTCATCCCGACACGCGTGGCGTTGGCGTCTAGGGTTGCGCCGCCGGCCGCTGCGACCGGTCGATCAAATCCAACGATCGCTCGATAAGAATCTCGCCCGTCATCTCGCCGAGGGATGTACGTGAGACATAGGTATAGCGAGGAAAGCTGTTGAAATCAACTTTGGTGAGTATGTAGCCAAAAGCGTCGTTCGTCAGGCCGAACAGCAGGTTGTGTTTGCCATGCATATTGCGTTTGAGGTAGAAACCGATGTTCGGCATTGCCTCGCCCGGGATCGTTAGGATTTGAGCATTGCCCAGATTCACTACATTGATGCGCGACGTCACGCTGCGATCTGCATTGTGTGGGTATTGAAGCGGCGAATTTTGAATGACGCCCCAAATTGCGTCCGACTCCACTGGGAATCGAACCTCCGCGGAGTTGCAGCTCAGCGACGGTTGCTTTTGCAACGGCGCGTCGCCAAGGATGCGCAAGGCTTCATCGGCCATGGTGCCGCCGATCCGCACGCATTCATCCCATGTACGATTATCGTGCCAATAGCCGCGAACTGCATCCGCGGGCCGCTCAAGGTCTCGATTATCCGCCGTGATCATGCCGCCTTCCGCACCATTCATGAACAGGGCCATGCCCCCTATCTCACTCTCCAATCGCTCACAGAGTGGTCCGACTAGATCTGGGCTAACGAAACCGGCTGCCGGTCCAAGCACCTCGGGGTGAATAGCGTAGTTGACCAACGTTAGGATTGTTTTGCCAGCGGGACTGGTGGCCCGTAGGACACTCATGCGGCGGTCGTACAGGTCGGGTGCGTAGTAATTGTATGCGATCTTGCCCTGGGCCTCGTCGGTGCCGATCTGAATCCATGCCACCTCGAGATTATCGATCGCCTCATTGACTGCTTCGGCCGCTTTCTTGCAGACCGAGTCCACGTAGTCCAAATCGGCTGTGTGACCTCCCTTCCCATCGGGAAAGGCATAGCAGTCAGGCGCGCTGTGACAATGCGTCGCTCCGATCAAGATATTCTCAGCTGCAATGCGATCGACCCGTGAGCGAATGCGATCTCCCAATACAACGGGAAACCCCAATAGATCGAGGCTGACGACGGCGACCGATGTAGGGCCACGTCGAAAGACGGCGGCTCGAGCCGTCAGCTCTCCGCGTTTTTCTTGCGCCGGAGTCGTCGGCCCCATTCCACCTGACACAGGCAACAGCGGGTCGGGCGTGATCACCCGAATCCCAGTGCCGACTTGAAACTCCTCCGCAACCGCGCGACCGGACGGGCAGTACAGCGCGACCCCAAGGGAAAGCAAGAGCCATAACCAACCGCGTGGCCCGATTGATGTTCTCATGTCGGTCTGTTGGCTATTTCCTTGAAGGACGTCCCAGCACCATCGCCAAGGCGCCAAGAACCAGGCCCCATGTGTGAGGCTCGGGTACGACCGACTCGCCGCCGAGCGGGGTCTGACTTCCGCCTGGCGCTATCACTCCACCATTGAATAAAACGTTCCCGACCACTGAACCGTCGCCAGTGATCGTACCGCCCATCAGTGTGATGAGACTCGTCAGACTCGCGCCCGATTCCACCAACAGCTCGCCAGCGCTGATGATAGTTTCCGACGCCATTTCGTCGCCAGAAACCGTGACCAACGTGTTGCCGTTACTATCGATGATGGCAATATCGCCTTCGCCAGGGGGGCCTGTGTTCGGCGACCAATTGTTCGGGTCACTCCAATCGCCATCGGTACCACCGACCCAAGTGAATGAGTCGGGGGACACATCGGTTGTGATTTGGACATTGTCGATGGCCCAAAAATCGGTGTCGGTGGTAACGAATTGAAACGCCACGTAAAGGTCGTCGCGACCGGCCGCTTCGGCGCTAATGTCCCGAAAACGATGGCCGAAAATCGGATCGTCGCCACCCGAAAATCCACCACCTGCCAACTGGTCGTACGGTAAATACGGGGCGAATGTATCTGCAAATTTGTCGGGCGAATTCAGCACCGTGTCGGCCGTATTCGGGATCCCATCTCCGTTATCCTGGATCAGAACGACGGAAGCCACCGAACCGAAAAACGGGTTGCCATCGTAAACTACCTCTTCATCCCACTCCAGGATCACGCTATCCAAACCGATAAAATCCAAAATCGGCGTGTGCAATCGCTCGCTCTGTATGTTATCCATGTCCGGATCGACAAAAAGATTCTGGAATTTCGCCATGCAAACTCACTGCCCATGACGATTGGAGGCCCGCAATGAAAACGGTTAGCCTCGTTGGAGCGGCCAGCTACATGCCGCGGCGGATCGTCGACAACTCATTCTTCGAAACCGATGTCGATCAACACGTGCACGCCATGTTTCGCGGCGTCAAACAACGCCACCACGTGGATGAAGACGAAACGGCAGTCCTTATGATCGCTCGCGCAAGTCGCCGGTTGGCCGACAACCTCAATCTGGATCTGGCCAAAGACGTCGACATCCTGCTGACCAACGTCACCTGTCCCGACATGCCATTCACGGGGTGTGGCGCCAGTGTCGCACATGAGCTTGGCTGCCGACCGGACTGGATATTGGACATTCACAACGGTGGCTGCGTCTCTTTCATCCACATGATGGCCCACGCCCAATCTCTGATGAGCTGTAATGGTGCCAAAACCGCATTGCTATGCAACGTCCAAAACGCGGCAGGACGCATCTTTCGATCACCTGAAAACCGATGCCGCAAACAAGCTCGCATACCAGGCGATGGTTGCGGCGTCGGATATATGGTCGCCGGGAGTGAAAACCCCATCCGCGCCATCGTGCATCGCAACTACGGTGAATACGCGGATGACATGAAGGTGCTACGCGATGACGGCACGAACTGGTGGGAGCCCAGTCGCCACTGTAGCTACGTTGATTTTTCAGAAACCAAGATCGCGGACATTATGGCACGAGCCAACCGAATTGTCCCTGACGTCATTAACGAGGCCTGCCATCGTGCGGAAGTGCCCACGAGCGAGATCGACACGCTGATCACCAACCAACCCAACCGGCTCTTCCTTCGCAATTGGAGAGAGGCCGTACAGACCTCCAAAGCCAACCACGTGGAGACTTTCGAGCGTCATGGAAACCTATTTGGTGCCGCCTTGCCGATCTGCATCGAAGAAGCGGTCAACACGGGAAGACTGAAGAAAGACACCAATCTCGTCCTCGGAGGATTCTCTCACGCAGGCGACTTCGCCGCCTCCGCGGTGATTCGCTGGCAGGCTAATTGAACTGCCGAATTGAACTTAACCACTGAAGGCAAACGAAAACGCGGGAAGGATCTTGGCCATGCAATTAGCCGACGCACTTGTCACGACGCTTAGGGATTGGGGTGTCCAATACCTCTTTGGCGTCAGCGGCGCCAATATCGAGCACGTACACGACGCCGTCCATCGACTGGGTGATGACAAACTCCAGTCAATTTTCGCCAAGTCGGAAGTTGGCGCCGCCCATATGGCCGACTGCCGGGCGAGGGTCCATCGCACACTCGGCGTCTGCTGCGCGACGTCGGGCGGAGGCATGATGAATCTCTCCGTTGGGATCGCCGAATCCTATACCGAGTCCGTGCCGGTCTTGGCAATCGTTGGCCAACCACCGTTGGCCATGGAGGGTCGCGGTGCTTTTCAAGACTCGTCCGGAATCGGGCGATCGGTGGATGCGGACCAGCTCTGGGGTACCATGACTAAATACCAGGCGAAAATTCGCTCCGCCGACCAATTTTCGATGACGCTCGAAGCGGCGGTGCGCACGGCCCTGAGCGATCGGCCTGGCCCAGCGGTCTTGATGATACCGCGTGACATGTACGAACGGGAAGTCGGCCCACGGCCGGTCTCGTTGGCGGACCAGTTGGAGGATCTGACCTACGTGCGCGGCGCGTCGCCGCAGTCGATCCAGACGCTCTTCGACGCCATACTCGCGGCCGAAGAACCTGCCTTGCTGCTGGGGAGCGGAGTCGATCGCTCGACCGACCCGGACGCCGTCATCGAGTTCGCTCGCCGCTTCGGCATGTGCGTGGCGACCACCCTCTCTAGTAAAGCGTCGTTTCCCAATGATGACCCGCTGTTCTTAGGCACGGTCGGGATGGCGGGAGAGCCCTCCGTGCATCAATACTTGCGAGACCAGGCAGACTTGATTGTC
>Ga0310121_10000596_pt1 | contig 39167 bp, 18 predicted proteins | sample CB27_Tmax_986_MG_FD_203504 | JGI IMG/M metagenome (GOLD analysis project Ga0310121, IMG submission 203504) | Marine microbial communities from Western Arctic Ocean, Canada - CB27_Tmax_986 | ecosystem: Environmental > Aquatic > Marine > Oceanic | place: Canada: Western Arctic Ocean | collected...
GCCCGGCGAAGACCACGCCGACCACGGCGGCCGCGGTCACCCTCCGGCGCCAGATGGAGACGCCGGTGCCGCCTGACGACATTGCGTGGCTGCAGGCGCGGGCTCATCCGGGGGGAGGCTTCGCGGCGACTGAAGACGCACCGATGCCTGACCTGCTCTCGACCGCGACGGCCCTCCACGCGCTGGCGGGACAACATATCCTCCTTGCCCCGCTCAAGGAAGCCACGCTCGACTTCATGGACACGCTCTGGACCGGCCGCGCATTCTGCGGCACTTGGGCCGATGACGAACCAGACTGCGAATACACCTACTACGGTCTCCTCGCCATGGGACACCTCAGCCTGGCGTAGGCGACTGCTCGCCGAGCGGACTCCAGCCGGACACTGGGAGGGTGAGCTCTCGTCGAGTGCCCTCTCGACGGCGACGGCGGTGTGCGCCCTGACGCTGGTCGGCGGCCACGACGCCCTCGTCGACGACGGTATCCGCTGGCTGCTTGCCGACCAGAATGACGACGGGGGCTTTGGCGATGCCGATGGCTGCCCCAGCAACATCAGCACGACCGCCCTGACGTGGGCCACGCTTTCGATGCACGCGTCCGGGGCGTCGGGTGCCGAGCGAGCGCGAGGCTGGATAGAGCAACGCATCGGCACCCTCACCGCCAGCTCACTCGCCGCGTCTATCAGCGACCTCTACGGAGAGGACCGCACGTTCGCGGTGCCCATTCTGACTCACTGCGCGCTGGCCGGCCGGTTTGGGTGGGACGCTATCCCCACTCTGCCGTTCGAGCTCGCCGCGCTGCCACACGCCTCGTTCAAGTGGGTTGGACTACCAGTCGTCAGTTACGCCTTGCCGGCGCTCATCGCGATCGGGCAGGTGCAGCACTTTCACCATCCGAGCCCCCACTGGCTCCGCCGACGTATCCGCTCGTCAGCGGTTGAACGAACGTTGGCGGTGCTGGACGCCATACAGCCGACCTCGGGCGGGTTCCTCGAGGCCACACCGCTGACAAGCTTTGTCACCATGAGCCTCGCGAGTATCGGGCGCTGCGAACATCCCGTGACCCAACGGGGCGTGAGGTTCCTACGAAAATCCGTGCGAGCGGACGGCAGTTGGCCTATCGACACCAATCTCGCCACCTGGGTGACCACGCTGTCGGTCAAGGCGCTCGGCGCCCACGCGTTCTCGGCCGCCGAACGGCACGGCTTGAAACGCTGGCTCTTGGACCAGCAGTATAGGAGGGTGCATCCGTTCACGCGTTCCGCCCCGGGCGGCTGGGCCTGGACCGATCTACCCGGCGGTGTACCAGACAGCGACGACACAGCCGGCGTCCTGCTTGCGCTCGCGATCCTGGGCGATAGCGGCGACGTCGACGACGCACGGGAGACCCGCCAGGCCGCCGCGGCAGGAGTCCGTTGGCTTGTCGACCTCCAGAACACAGACGGCGGCATTCCGACGTTTTGTCGGGGTTGGGGTAAATTGCCGTTTGATCAAAGCAGCCCGGACCTCACGGCCCATGCCCTTCGGGCGTGGCACGTGTGGCGGCATCTCGACCCGAGGGTGGATAACGCTATGGATCGGGCGGTCGCTTATCTGGAGAGAAGCCAGCGGTCGGACGGCGCCTGGATTCCTTTGTGGTTTGGCAATCCTTGGAGCCCCGGGCAAACAAATCCGGTCTACGGGACCGCCCGCGTCCTCGAATGCGGCGACCTCCTACCGTCTGACACCCGGCGCCGCGGTGAAGCGTTCTTGTCCAGCATCCAGAAGTCGGACGGAAGTTTTGGGACCATCGAGGAAACCGCACTGGCCGTGGCCGTGCTCGGTGATAGCCGGGGCGCCCGTTGGCTCAAGACCAAGACAGACCTCACGCCGGCGCCAATCGGGCTCTACTTCGCAAGGCTCTGGTACTCAGAGAAGCTCTATCCGCTCATCTTCTCGGTGGCGGCCTTTCCATGATCTATCTCGACCACAACGCGACGACACGCATCGACCCGCGAGTGCTCGACGCCATGATGCCGTTTCTCACCGACCAATTTGGGAACGCGGCAAGCCGACACCACACCCTCGGCTGTGACGCGGCCAAAGCGGTGGAGCGCGCTCGCACAGAGGTGGCGGCGGTGATTGGCGCCGACCCGCGAGAGATCGTGTGGACAAGCGGCGCTACGGAATCGAACAACCTCGCGTTACACGGCATCGCGAGCTCCCGGGCCTACCGCAAACGCCACATCGTCACTGTCGCGACCGAACACCGGGCGATACTCGACCCGTGCGAGCACCTCGAAGACCAAGGCTTCCGGATCACCTACCTCGGCGTCGATGCCAACGGGTGTCTGGACATCGACCGCCTCGCGACGGTCATCACCGACGAGACACTGATGGTGTCCGTCATGCATGCGAACAACGAGATCGGCGTGCTGCACCCGATCGGTGACATCGGGGCGATATGCCGCCAGCGAGGGGTCCTCTTTCACACCGATGGCACTCAGGCATTTGGCAAGGAGCCCATCGATGTCAACACCATGGGGATCGACCTACTCAGCGCCAGCGCCCACAAGATCCACGGCCCCAAAGGCGTCGGCCTGCTCTACGTTCGTCGCCGAGACCCGCGGGTCCGATGCGCTGCACTGATTCAAGGCGGTGGTCACGAGCGTGGAATGCGGTCGGGCACACTCAATGTGCCAGGCATCGTCGCCATGGGTGTCGCCGCGACGCTTGTCTCACCGGGTGAGATCAGGGTGCTCCGGGATCGCCTGGAAGAGGGCATCTTGTCACGACTGGACGACGTAGAGGTCAACGGCGATCGTACCGAGCGCCTCGCCAACACCACGAATCTCAGCTTTGGCGGTGTGGATGCGGCAAAGCTCATGAAGCGGGTCCCGGACATAGCGGTGTCTTCCAGCTCGGCATGCACGAGCGCGCTGCTCCAGCCGAGCTATGTCCTGGGCGCCCTCGGATGCGACGACGAGCGAATTCGCGGGAGCCTTCGGTTCTCGCTCGGCCGCTTCAATACCGTCGCCGAGATCGATCAGGCCGCCGCCCAGATCGTCGAGGCTGTCACGGCTCTCCGGGCGAGCATGTCCACTCCTGGCAGCCCGTGGTGAAAGTCCCGCGTCGCCCCAAGACCGCCGCTGGGCCGGCCGAACAAGACGAGAAGAGGGAAATTTCGGGGAGTATTTGACCGATGAACAACGCGGATCGGCCGGATTCAGCGGCGGTCGACTGCAGCGGGACTTTCACTACGGGCTGCTAGCCCGCATGGGGAACGCGGCAGACGCGTCACCGGTCAAATAGGTACTGCGGCCCGATTACCGCCCCGCCCCGCGGCGCCGCGGGGTAAGCGATACCCCCGGACGCGGCGTATTGGTGGGGTTTGCCGGTTGACCGCGAGCTTCGCGCCCGGCACACTGAGCCGAACCTCGTTGGAACGCCATTCCGCCGGAACACACGGCGGAACGTCCTCCAATGTTTTGGCGTCAAATACGGCAGTCGAGCGCCGTTAAATTTTTCGTCGCACGTACACACCACTAGCCACCATGGTCGCTGGGCTACCAGGGCCACACAAAGGAGAATGAGATGCGCAAACTAATCGCTGTCGCCGCCGTCACCGTTCTGGCACTTCCGTTGATCACCACCGCCCAGGACGGCGGCGTGCAGGCAAGCGGCTGGGAAACACGAACCGACCGTGGCGGAGACCCAAATGACGTCCTAAGTTTTATGGCCATGGGGGATGGTGTCCACGCTCAGACATCGGGTCCGGGCGGCGCCATCTTCTGGGAGCCCACCAGCATGGCCTCGGGCGACTACACTATCAGCGCGTCGTTCACGCAAGTGGAACCATCGGGTCATCCGAACGCCTATGGTCTCTTTTTTGGTGGGGCCGACCTCTCAGATGACGCGCAGCGTTACTCATATTTCGTGATCCGGCAGGACGGTCAGTTTCTCATCAAGAAGCGGATGGGGAGCGATACGCCTGACGTCGTGTCCTGGACGGCACACGACGCCGTCAAACAGCTCGACGCCAATGGCAGCTCCACCAACGTGCTCTCGGTCGAAGTGGGCAGCTCAGATGTACGTTTCCTCGTCAACGGCACTGAAGTGTCGACCCAGCCGCGTTCAGCCGTCGACACTGACGGAATCACCGGTCTGCGCGTGACCCATCTGCTCAACGTGCACATCGACGAGCTGAATCTCGGCAACTAGACGCCGCGTGTAGCACAACCGACCGAGGCCGGGCGGGAGCACAGCGGATGTGTTCTCGACCGGTCTCGTCGTCCTTTGTCGGTTCAGCCTTGAAAGCAACGGAACGTCTGCAATGAGTCGGCGCCATCTCACCGCCCACTCACCGGTCATCGTCAGCGGGTGATCCTTGCGTTGATCTATGTCGGACGTCTGGTCGCCATCAGTGCATTCCTGTTGATTCCCATCTCACTCGCAAGCGTCATGATCTTTAGCGCCATGATGGGGTTTTTGTGGCTCGCGACAGTGCCTCCGACATCCGGCCTCGTGGTCGTGTTCTTTGGGACCCGCTAACTGACGTTTCTCCACGGAGTGGTGTTCCTGAGCCATCAAGTCGGGAGCTTCAGCGGGGTCTGGCTCGGCGGCTGGTTGTATACCAACCTGGGAAACTACGACGGCATCTGGATCACCGGCCTGTGTCTCAGCGCTCTTGCCGCCTCGGCGCCGCGTGCCGGTGTGCTCGGACCGCCTCCAGGTTCTCCGCTCCGCTCCGACCCCGCTGCGCGGGGCGCCTGGGGCGACACCTGGACCCCGTCTCCGCGCACCGGCGTGGGGCCATTACGGGTTCCAGGCCCCGGCCTGCAACCCAGCCTCGCACGACACGACCACGACGAGAACAGACCCAGCAGGATCCACCGTAGCAACGCCAGATTTTGGTCCAAAAGATGGGGTCCACCTCACCACAACCGCTTGTATCGCACAGGCGTGTCGCTTTAGTCCATAGTCCGTTCGTCCCATTTTCGAACGGCGTCGGCGAGGCCCTCCCAGCGGCTCCTGCACCGTGTGTCGCATTCGCTCTGCAAACTCGTGGCGCTGCGATCGGCTGACGAGACGCCAGAGGCGAGCCCGCTGTGTAGGTGTAAACGCGAGTGACGCAGCCAGACGGGATGTCCCGGTCGGTACATACGAACCACTCATCCGGCACAGGCCGTTGGTGGACTGTTGCACCTTCGTCGACCCGAGGATTGCCTTCATCTCGACGACGGTGCACTGCCGCCCATTCGGAAGACCAGCGTCTCGAGGACCTTTCTATCGGCGGGGAGGACGTCTTCTCCCGCGGCCCACCCGTTGACGCGAAGTATGTGGGCCAGAATATCCACCATCTCGTCTGGACTGACGCTCGTGGGATCGTCCGGCGGCATCGAGAGCTCCAGACGCTCGAATAGGTCTGCCAACGACCTGCCGGTCCATACGTTGGCAAACGCCTGCCCAGCGATCCCCGGCACAACCTTCCCCCCAGCGAGGTCCGGCCCGTGACAACCCTCACACGCTTGTTCGTATAGCTGTCCGCCGCGCGCCGCTTGCTCGACGGTAAATGGGCCGCCCTGGATTCGAGAAGCCACCGCCTCGACGCCCATCACCGCGCCCATGGCAAACCTCAGACAGACGAAAACGAACAGCAGGCGATACCCGACGCTGCGCATTGAAGGAGTCAGGAGGCTTTGACCTCATGTCGACGGCGGTGCACTAGTGGCGACTTAGTGGCGACTAGTTACCTGCTGTAATTTCCGGTAGCGCCAGGGCAACCAGCTCGCTCGCCATGTCGTCCCAGCCGACGGTCGCGATGATGTATTGCCGGCCGTCCATCATGTATGTCATTGGCGCACCGCTCGTTCCCCCGGGCAACTCCATCTCCCAGACCACATCGCCGGTTGCCTTGTCATACGCGCGAAACATCTTGCCGCCGGGGCCGCCATACCACTGAGGCAACGCGGACACGCCGGTGTTCCCACCCTCGCCAAGGAAGATCAGTGATTTCGTGATGAGGACCGAAGCGCGGCCGCCTTGGCCGAGCCACGGCAGGTCGAGGTCACGGAGAGCCGGATGGTCGCGAGGGCCTTCCCCGTTGGGCACCTGCCAGACGATGTCGCCCTGATTCATATCGATCGCCGTCAAACGCCCGTAGGGCGGTTTGAAGAGCGGGAGCCCTTGTGGCCCCAGGGCCGGCGTGAATTTTTCGCGCACCAGTCGGAGGTCCGTCCGGGGGTATTGAGACGGCGTCAACGCCACCACGTTCTGGCTATACGCCGACGGGACGTAGAGAATGCCGGTTTCTGGGTCGACCCCGGCTCCGCTCCAACTGGCGCCACCGGCAGTGCCCGGGCTGAAAATGGTGCCCTTCTTTGCTCCGGGCCGCGGGTCGAGCATGACGGGCGCGGTGAAGAGCGGTCCCCACTCGTACTGTTCCAGCAACTCGGTCGCCTCGGCCCGTAGCTCTGGCGTGAAATCGATCAGGTCGTCGACTGTCACCCCCTGCAGCTCGAATGGCGGCGGCTTGGTGGGGAACGGCTGCGTCGGTGAGAGTCGCTCCCCGGGGACGTCCGAGGACGGCACCGGGCGTTCTTCGATCGGCCACACAGGCTCGCCGGTCGCCCGGTCAAAAACATAGGTGAACGCCTGCTTGCTCGGCTGCGCGACCGCCTTGATCTCTCGACCGTCGACTGTAATGTCCAAGAGCACGGCGGACGAGGCGAAGTCATAATCCCAGACCCCGTGATGAATCGCCTGGAAGTGCCAAACGCGCTCGCCAGTCTCCGCATCGATACAGACGAGGCTCTCCGCGAACAAGTTGTCACCCGGTCGATGTCCGCCATAGTAGTCGTTCGTCGGTGTCGATAGCGGTAAGTACACGAGCCCCAGCTCCTCGTCACCGGTCGGGTGCGCCCACATATTCGTGTTGCCGCTGTACTCCCAGGACGCGCGGTCATCGACCGGGTCTGCGCCCCACGTTTCAACGCCGAATTCGTTCTCGAGCGGAATCGTGTGGAAGGTCCAGAGGTGCTCCCCGGTGCGGACGTCGTAGCCGCGCACGTCGCCTCGCGGTGACTCCTTGGTGGCCACCCTTTGGTTTGTCGTGATGTCGTCTACATAGGAGCCGACGATGATCACATCCCTGACGATGATCGGGGCCGCGTTCCAATAGAAGCCGGGAAACGGGCGCAGAAGTCCGAGTCGGAGATCGACCTCTCCGTTCTCGCCAAACCCGGGGTCACGCACGCCGGTCTGAGCGTCCAAGGAAACGAGCTTCGGACCGAGTGTGGCCACGACTCGTCGCTCGTCGCTATCGACCCAGTATGCGATGCCGCGTGTCTGCCGCACACGAACGCCGTCGCTCGGTCCAGTGTTCCAGACCACTTCGCCCGTGGTCGGTTCGAGCGCCGCCACAGAGCCGATCCCGGTACTAAAGTAGAGCAGCCCGCCCGCCATTAACGGCGTGGTCTGCGAACCGACCGGTCCGCGGGTGGTTTCACCGTTGCGGATGGCGTCGGGGATAACCGGCTGCCGCCATACGATCTCGAGGTCGGCCACGGTGTCGGCATTGATTTGGTCCAGAGGAAGATACTTGGAGCCGGCCTCGTCGGCCGCATACGCGGGCCATTCGACTGTCTGTCCTGAGGCAGAAGCGACGAACACACCCACTGCCATCGCCACGATCCCCACCGACATTCCTCGAGTCACCTGCTGCTGCATCCTGAGCCTCCTACGAGAGATCCGTCGACGGCCACACGGTCACGCTGTCTGCCGTCCGCCGCAGCAGTCTACCGCACGTCTCACCCGTCCGCGACAGAACTAGCGCTGCCCGGGCCGCTCCGTGAAGTAAGCGTGTTCGGCAGCGCAGGCGTAAAGCACAGTGGTGACAATCGAAAAAGGAAAACGTCAGCGCCTGGAGTCTTTTGTTGGGGCCTCGCTCCTGGTCCTGCTGTCCGTAGTGCCGGTCGTCGCGCAGCCACGTATCGAACCAGACCGTACCATCTCACCCGAGCGGGTCGCCATCGTACCGTTTGTCAACATCAGCGGTCAGCCTGACGACGACTGGATAGGGGTCGGCATTGCCGAGACACTTGCCGTCGAATTTCAGCATCGCTCAATGTTCGTGATCATTGCCGCAGAACCGGTGGCGGCGGCGCTTCGACAAAGCCAGCAAACGGACGACGCCCCAGGCGAGCTCCCGCTATTGGCCGAAGTTGGTCGCGACCTGGACACGCGCTGGGTGCTGAGCGGCGGATTCCAGCGGTCCGGCGACCAGCTCCGTATCACGGGTCGGTTGGTTGACGTGTCGAACGGCTCGATCGTCCGAGCCTCGCGGGTCGACGGCTCCGTCGCCGACATCTTTCTACTGCAGGATCAGCTTGCCTTGGAACTCGTCGACGAAGCCGAGGACCGTAACCGCATGGCGAGCAATCCGCCGGCCCAAAGCGCGACCCCACCATCTGGCGTCGCGGTCGACGCGCCACCACAACGCGCAATCCCGGATGGCGCCGCAACGACCAGCAGAGGCCCGTCTTCCACCGAGCCTGGGGCGCGGGCCAGGCGACAACCCACGCCAGAGCCAGGAGTCGCAGGCTTGGCGGCACCGGCGCCAGGGGTCATCGACGGGCCACCCCCGCCGGTTCCCCCGGAGGTCATCAACCGCGATGCGCGCGGGAAGGCAACGATTCGGGCCACACGTGTGACGGAAGAGATCCGCCTTGATGGGGCGCTCAACGAACAGACCTACCAGCGCGTGTCCGCGATTACCGGCTTTGTCCAGCAAGCACCCGACGAAGGCGCACCGGCCACCGAGAAAACCGAGGCGTGGATCCTGTTCGATGACGACAATCTCTATGTCGCCGGTCGTGTCTGGGACTCCGCGCCGCCCAGCCAGTGGGTCGCCAATGAGATGCGCCGCGACACGCGACAGCTCCGACAAAACGATACGTTCGCGGTCATCCTCGACACTTTCTACGATCGCCGAAACGGGGTGGCCTTTTATACAAATCCACTCGGAGCGATCGCCGACTTTGCCATCACGAACGAGGGGAACCCGAATAGCGATTGGAACCCCGTGTGGGACGTCCGCACGGGACGATTCGACGGCGGCTGGACCGTCGAGATGGAGATTCCATTCAAGTCGCTCCGGTATCGACCGGGTCCGGCCCAGGTGTGGGGTATCCAGCTTCGACGTAACGTGCGGCGTAAGAACGAATGGAACTACATCACGCCGCTTCCGATCTCGGCGGGCAACGGACAGGGGGGAATCTTTCGCGTCTCGGAGGCGGCCACCCTCGTCGGGCTCGACGTACCCAGCGGGGGACGAAACATCGAGATCAAACCCTATGCGATCGGCGGGGTCAGCACGAATCTCAACGCCGTGCCGCCCACGCGCAATGAAGGGAATGGTGACGTGGGCCTCGACGTAAAATATGGCCTCACAGAAAACCTGACGGCCGATTTCACCTACAACACCGATTTCGCACAGGTTGAAGTCGACGAACAGCAGGTCAACCTCACCCGGTTCAGCCTCTTCTTTCCCGAAAAGCGCGAGTTCTTTCTCGAAGGCCGAGGCATCTTCGGTTTTGCCCGCGGGGCATTTGCGAGCGGGTTTGGCGGCGCGCTCCGAAGGCAGGGTGGTGGTGGGTTCTTTGGCGGTGGAAACGCGCCGACCATTTTCTACAGTCGGCAGATTGGACTCCAGAACGGCGCGGTCGTCCCGATCCTGGGTGGTGGCCGGGTAACCGGCAAGATCGGTCCGTTCGACGTCGGCGCGCTCAACATTCAGACCGATGACGAGTTGATCTCGGGCGCCGAGATGACCAACTTTACCGTGGTGCGTCTCAAGCGAGATATCCTCCGGCGCAGCAGCATCGGCGCAATTCTCACGAATCGCTCGGTCTCGCTCTCGGGCGAAGGGTCGAGCCAGGCCTATGGCGTCGACACCACGTTCTCGTTCTACGAGAACATCAGCTTCCTGGGCTATCTGGCGAAGACCGAGACGCCCGGGGTCAGCAGCAAGAACACAAGTTATCAGGGGCGGTTCAACTACGCAGGAGACCGCTACGGGTTTCAGACCGAGCATCTCTTGGTCGAGGACAACTTTCGTCCGGAGGTCGGCTTTATCCGACGCGACAACTTCCGGCGCACTTACACAACCGCGCGCTTCAGCCCTCGCCCCCGGTCGATCGACGCGATCCGCCAGTTTCGATTGGAGGGCGCGGTCGACTACACCGTCACCGCGGATACGGGTCAGCTCGAAACCCGACAGTCGCAAGTAGGATTCTCCACCGAGCTCGAGAACAGCGACCGGATAGGAATCTCGGTCGCGGAGAATTACGAGTTTCTCATCGAGGAGTTTGAACCCGGACCCGGCGTAGTCCTCCCGGTCGGGGGTTACAGCTTTCAGGATGTCGAAGCGACATACGCGTTGGGCGCGCAGCACCGCGTGGTCGGAACCGTGAGCGCCCAAATCGGCCAGTACTTCAATGGCACGATCAAAACCGTTGGGTTCAGGCAAGGACGAGTCGAGGTCACTGAAAGGCTTTCGGTCGAGCCAAGCCTGTCGTTCAACTGGATCGATACGCCACAGGGGTCGTTTCGCACAGATCTTGTTGTGTCCCGTGTGAACTTCTCGTTCACACCCAGGATGTTCTTCAGCGGTCTCGTGCAATACAACTCAGCCAGCAGTACCGTGAGCAGCAACTTGCGGCTACGCTGGGAATACTCACCCGGTAGCGAGCTCTTTGTCGTGTATACCGAGGGTCGGGACACCGACCCCCTGCGCCCGGACCGCTTCACAGAACTTCAGAACCGCGGTTTTGTCGTCAAGATGAACCGGTTATTTCGATTCTGATGCCGCTCGTTCGATTCTCACTGATCGACAGGACAGAATGGCGTTGTTCGTTTGCGCCGCGGGTTCACCGTGACCCCTGGTATCGAGTGGCGCAACGGGTTTCGATTCTCGGTGTTCGATGAGCGGTATACCGTGGTCGGCGAGCGCAACGATTCCAGATTCCCCTCGTTCTTCGCCGCGGATCTTGGGGTGACCAAACGGATCCGCGTCCGGGGACGGGAGGCTGACGTCGGAATCCAGCTTTACAATCTCGGAAGCCACGACAACCCGCGTGATGTCATCTCCAATCTTGCGAGTCCACGCTTTCGCGACCTCCGGAACAGTGTCGGGACGTCGCTCAGCGTGAGGTTTGGCGTCGGACTTTAGGAGCGCTCAGTCCGCAGCCGGCGTTCCCTGGACCGCCACGATAAAATTGACGTCCAACGCGCCCTCCCGCAGCTTCTTCGCGGCCTGATACTCCTCGGAGTACCAGAAGTTCTTCAGGGCGTCCATCGAGCGAAATTTCTCGATGAGAATCCCTTCCTCGTATGGCCACTCGCCTTCGAACACCGTGACTGCGGGGTCGGGTCGCCCTGCGACGACCTCAATTCCAGCGGCCACGGCGAGCGGCCCGGCCGCCGCCCCATACGCTCCCATGGCGGCCGGGTTTGTCACTTTGGAGCTCACCACGAGATACGCCGGTGGCGCGGTCTCCTGTCGGGCGTGGATGCTCTGAGCCAACCCGAACCCTGCCAGAAACGCCGTCGTGCCGACCAGCACCGCCACAGACACGATCACACGCCAAGACGCATTCTTGTGCTTCATCATGACCAACCCTTTCGTTGCGGGACCCGCAGTACTCCCTTGGTTCCTCATCTTCAGCCGTCCTTCTCTTCAGTGATCTTCGCCGGGCAATCCTTCGAAGTCTGGCCCCAGCTGGGCGCCGAGCGTGTTCTGGAACATCGCCAGCTGCGTGTAGTTCCCGACAATCAACACGACCTCCCGCAACTCGCTCTCGGTATATCGCTCGCCGAGCGTGGTCCACGTCGCCTGTGACACGAAGCGGCTCGTGTGAAGCTCGTCAGCCGCGGTCAGAAGCGCGACGTCAAAGTTGCTCCACCCGGCGGCGGCGGGACCGTCGGTGACCCGGCTGATTTCCTCTGCCGTCAGTCCTGCCTCTTGGCCGATCACGTTGTGGCGCCCCCAGATGTAGTCGCCACGAGACAACCACGCGGTGCGGAGGATGAGTAGCTCTCTGTCGCGGGTCGGAATCGTGTTGTACCGAACAAAGTTCCCGGTATACGCCCAGTACTTAGCGCACGTGTCAGTCTCTTCCTCGGGACACAGTTCCCGCATCGGGGCTGCTCCGTCAAAATCGGCGGGGAGCGAGATCCTCGGACCAGCGAGACGGTCGAAAGGTTTCACTCGCTCTTGCGCCTGGGCCGCCAGCGGTATGAGCATGCCGCACACAAACGTCGCGCTTGTCACAACAGTGAGCCGTCGCATCGGGTGCCTCCTCGGGCTTACACAGGGACATTGAAGTTGTGCGCGGAATGCCCGGCACATGAAGTCGTCATTCTGTCATGTCGCAGCTACGTCGACGGTGGTCCTAGCGCTGTCCGCTGTCGGTGAGGCTAGTGCAGTGCAAGGTGAAACGTAGTGCGCATGTGACATGGCGACGGATTTTTGCAAGTCACACGCCAACTGTCAGCGTCCCTACACTCGACGACGCAGCCCTCTATTCGTGGAAAGCATATTTGTCGAAAGCGTTCCTTACCGTCCACAGTTTTGTGGGATGCATCGGTGTTAAACGCCGCGAAAAAAGCTCTCGGCCCCGGTCTGCAACCAGAATCGACAACTGTGTGGATCTAGGAAGTAGAACAAACATTCGTGTTGAAAACGACCCCGACACTCACACTACGATCACCAGCGAGTGATGCGGTTTCGACCCAGGTTTCATTGGTGTTTCTCACACTTGCGATCCGACAGGAAGACTTTGGCCCGCGTCTTGCTCGGTGTCTTGCTGTGTCCGACGAAACGACACCACACCAGAAGAACGGTGTCGCTCAACTAGCCGCGCATCACTCCTAGCTCTCCGTCCGGCTCGACAAAGAAAAGCCGCCGTCATTTTCGGCACGTGTGCGTAATTGGAGGCGCAACATGGAAGTAACCAGCAAAGCGACGCGTATTCGGCTCTTTGACCTCTCGATCCCGCAGATGCGCGCGTTGCACATGACATGGTTCGCGTTCTTCCTTTGCTTCTTTGCCTGGTTCGACATCGCGCCGCTGATGAGGATTGTCCGCGAAGAGCTGGCACTGACACAGGCTCAGGTCGGCAATCTGGTCATCGGCTCAGTTGCCATTACCGTCGTCGCGCGGTTGCTGATCGGGTGGCTGTGCGACCGCATCGGCCCGCGGCTCTCGTATACCTGGCTCCTAGTGGTGGGATCGCTGCCCGTCATGGGGATCGGGCTTGCGCAGGACTACCAGACGTTTCTCGTCTTTCGTGTCCTGATAGGCGTCATCGGCGCGTCATTCGTCATCACGCAGCACCACACCTCGGTGATGTTCGCCCCCAACGTCATCGGCACCGCGAACGCCACGACGGCCGGGTGGGGCAACCTTGGCGGCGGAGTCACGCAGCTCATCATGCCGATAGTGCTCGGCATCCTGACGGTCGGCGCCTATATCCCGTTCACCGATATCCAGTTCTTGCCCGGTCTCGGATTGAGCGATGCGATCGGCTGGCGCGTGGCGATGGTGATGGCCGGGGCGATGTGCGCGCTAGTCGGCTGTGCCTACTATCTCTTGACACAGGACGCGCCAGAGGGGAACTACAGCGAGCTGCGGGCGTCCGGCAATTTACCGCCCCAGCAGAGTGTTCAGGGGTCGTTCGCGGCCGCGGCCAAGGACCGGCGCGTCTGGGTGCTCTTCGTCATCTACGGCGCCTGCTTCGGGATCGAGTTGACGCTCAACAACGTGCTCGCCCTCGACTTTGTGCGATACGCCAACATTCTCCAGGGGAACTATGCCGGGGCGTTGGATGCGGCGGAGCGTAACGCGCCCGATGCCGACAATGACCAGTCCGTCATCTTCAATGCCCAGGAGCGGGTGGTCCATATCTGGGTGGTCGATAAGATCTTTGGGAAATGGGACAAGCTGCTCACGATGGAGCAGACGCACACCGGGACTCCATATCTGGACGGCATGTGGAGCTATGTCACCGGGAGCGCCCTGGCGGCCACGGGTGACCTCGCCGGCGCGGAAGAAGCCCTGGCTCACATCCGTCGGCAGGCTGACGACGAAACGGCGGATTCAACCGGTGTCGGCCAGACGCCGGCGTCACATCTACTGAACCTCGCAGGTTTTGCCCTGGAAGGTGAAATCAAAGAGACCCGTGGCGATCTCGAGGGCGCTGTCCAGGCCTACGACCAGGCCGTGCGAACGCAGGACGCGAACAACTACACGGAGCCACCCGACTGGTCGCAGTCGATGCGTCTCTATCTCGGCACAGCGCTCTTGAGCACGAATCGTTGGGAAGATGCCGAGACCGTGTTCCGGCAGGATCTAGAGTGGAATCAGCAGAGTGGCTGGGCGACCTACGGTCTGTATCACGCGTTGACCGGTCAGGGAAGAGCGATGAGGCGGAGATTGTCCAACGGCAGTTCGAGTCTTATTGGCGCAACGCCGACGTAGCGCTGACGCGACCGAGGCTCTAGCAGCCGTCGGTGCACTGGTGGCCGGAGTATGGTCGACTTTCCCATGCGACAGTCGACTAGCACTGGTCTCTTCAGTCTTTCGCGAGCTCCGGAAACAACAACGGTGGCACCCGGTGGCGTGTGTGTTGCTCATATGAGTAGGCGAGCCCTATCAGTAGCCCTTCGGAATACGGTCGCCCGAGAATTTGTAACCCGGCCGGGAGCTGGCCAGGGCCATACCCCATGGGAACGGTAAGGGCGGGCAACCCGGTCGCCGGCGCCACTAGCTGGCTGTTGTCTCCTCTGTAGTCCTCTATCGCGCGGTCAATGGCCGCTGGGGGATTTGTCCAGCTGGGGTACACAACGGCGTCGACACCGGCGTTGTCCATGGAATCGACAACATCCGACAGATACGCCTGTCGTCCGGGGTGGTCCGGAAAATCAGGGCAGGGACTCTCGAAGTCGTTCGGATGGCGATCAACTGGAGAGGCTGCGAACATCTGTAGCCGGTCTTCGATATACGGGGAATACTGCTGGGTCTCGAGGACCTCCACGACGTCCCGAATCGGCGCGTTCGGACCGAGCGACTGCAGATACTGCCCCATGTCGAATCGAAACCGAGCGCAAGAATTCCTGGCCTCTAGATGCTGGTCGAGACTGTCGATAACGAAGGGGTCAACAATGACCGCGCCGGCGTCACGCATCTCAACCACCGCGCGCTCGAACACTGTCGCAATTTCTGGATCCGCATCGTCAGTGTCGACGAGTGCACGAAGCACACCAACGCGCTTGCCTCTCAGGGCATCTTCTTCCAGAAAAGACGTGTAGTCGCTCTCGCGCTTACCTCTCCCGAGCTCAGTATACGGGTCTGCGGGGTCATACCCTGCGATGACATCAAACACCTTGACGCCGTCGGTGACGGTGCGTGTCATGGGGCCCGCGATGTCGCGGTCAAACGCCAGCGGTATCACGCCATCGCGACTCGTGAGACCCAATGTCGAACGAATGCCAAACAGAGCCAAATGGGAGGAGGGTCCGCGAATCGAATTGCCAGTGTCGGTCCCCATACCGATGATGCCAAAACTGGCCGCGATCCCAGAGGCGGTCCCCCCGCTGGAACCGGCCGGCACGTAGTCAAGGTCGTAGGCGTTCGCGGTCACGCCATACGACGAACTGACGGTCTGTTTCGGGCTAAACGCCCACTCCGCCATGTTGGTTTTTGCAATGATGATGGCATCGGCCTCGCGTAGCTTTCGCACCATGAACGCATCATCCGGCGGAACGCTATCCTTCAAGGCGACGGACCCACCGCTGGTCGGAAGGTCGGCGGTGTCGTAGTTGTCTTTGAGCAATACTGGCGCGCAAAAAAGAGGTCCGAGATTTTGCCCCGCCGCCACTCGACGGTCGATAGCATGCGCGATGTTTATCGCGTGCAGATTGACAAAGGTGATCGCGTGCAACTCGGACGATTCGTCATAGGCCTCAATTCTTTTCAGATAGCCACGGACGATCTCCACGCATGTCATTCGACCAGACCGTATGGCTATCTGCGTATCCTCAAGCGTGGCTTCGACAAACGTGAAGTCGGGTTGCGTCGGGTTCGAAGAACAGGCCGTCACGGAGCCCACGAGCCACACCCCAAGCGCGGCTGTTGCCCACCGCCGATGTCCTGGTTTCATATCAGAGCGACTCCTGTGGTAGCTACGCGTCGAACCGCGGCGCTGTCGTCGCAGGAGACACGCGCGGCGTCGAGTAGACTCGCGACCATATCACCCGCCCGGGACAGGCGGATCCCATGCCTCCACCAACGGGGCGGGCGCCTGGGGACCGACACTACGCGTCCCGACAGCATGCTAAACTTGAGGGCTTTCGTGGTGAGTGTAGCTCAATGGTAGAGCACCGGACTGTGGCTCCGGAAGTTGCGGGTTCGATCCCCGTCACTCACCCCAGCTTCTTACGGGGACATCCTCAGAGTGAGCCTGAGTCGTTAGCGGAGCTGGCACAGAGGCCGTGGTGACAAACACCCCAATACTCCCAAAGAGCCGCTGGGGCCCACTCCTCGCCGGGGGCCTGGTCACGCTTCTCTTGAACACGGCCTATCTCGTCGCGTGGCCGTCGTCCTCTCTTTGGTATTTCACCCACGTCATTCTCCATCCGCTTCTCGGTGCGGTCTTGGCAATCGCGACCCTCGTCCTGACGCTCCGGCATGGACGGCGACTCCTCGCGTTTGGCGTTGGTCTGAGCCTGCTCACCGGGTTGGCGGTGCTGTGGGTCGGCGCCACCAGCCAGAATCAACTTGTGCTCGGGGTCCATGTTGCGGCAGGGGTGGGCGCCAGTCTCTTCCTCGCAGACTTTGTCTGGCGGGGCGTCCGTTGGCGGCCAGTCGGACACGGGATACGTCTCTCGCTTGTGGCCTCCGCGCTCGCCTTGATACTCGCTCCCACGATCGGCTCATGGCACGCATCGGCATGGCGCGCCAAATATGAGGTGTCAAATCCAACCCGGGTGCCGGTGAGCATGGAGGAAGAAGTCGGCGATCCCACGAACCCGTTCTTTCCTTCCTCCGCCACTACGAGCACCGGGGAGACGATTCCGGCCGACTTCTTTCTCTCCAGCGAAATGTGTGGCCGATGTCACCGCGATATCTACGAGCAGTGGAACTCATCCGCGCACCACTTCTCGTCGTTCAACAACCAGTGGTATCGCAAATCGATCGAATACATGCAGGACGTCGTCGGCACGACACCGTCGAAGTGGTGTGCAGGGTGTCACGACCACGCCGTGTTCTTTAGTGGGCAGTTTGACCGCCCCGTCAAAGACTATCTCGACACGCCGGCGGCGCATGCCGGTTTGGGCTGCGTGTCGTGCCACTCGATGACTCACGTCGGCAGCACAATGGGTCAGGGTGATTTTGTGATCGAGTATCCGGAGCTCTATGAACTCGCCACGAGCACGAACCCTTTGGTGGCCTGGATGCACGACCGATTGGCGTATCTCGCCCCCGAGCCTCACCGACGCACGTTTCTTAAACCATTCCACCGCGAAAAGGCCGAAGAGTTCTGCTCGTCATGTCACAAAGTGCACCTCGACGTCCCGGTCAACGGGTATCGCTGGATTCGTGGCTTCAACGAATACGACAACTGGCAATCATCCGGGGTGTCGGGACAAGGTGCCCGTTCGTTTTATTATCCGCCGGAGCCTCGCACCTGCAACGACTGTCATATGCCGCGAGTGCGCTCCAACGACCCCGCAGCCACCGACGGGTATGTGCGGTCTCATCGGTTTCCAGGCGCCAACACGGCACTCCCGTTTGTCAACGGTGACGCGGAACAGCTGCGGGTCGTGCAGGATTTTCTCGAGGCGGGTCAGATCTCGGTCGACATATTTGGTCTGACCCGCGCCGACGAGACGACGTCGTCGCGCGAGATCACGAACCGGGCGCCGACCCTGTCGAGCACCTTTGCAGTCGGAGAAGAGTCTCCGCTCTTTGGAGGCGGATCGGCGGCAACCTCAACCGCGGGCCCCGTCGCCGAGGTCGTGGCGCCGCTCGATGCAGCATCGGTCGCGGTACGCAGAGGCGAGTCAGTGCGGGTCGAAGTGGTCGTTCGCACCAGGAATGTGGGGCACTTTTTCCCGGGCGGAACTGTCGATGGGTTCGATGTCTGGGTCGAGCTGGAGGCCGTCGACGAGAACGGCCTAGTGCTGCTCCACAGTGGCAGCGTCGAGATGATGGACGACCGGCATGGCCCCGTGGAGCCAAGCGCGCATTTCTATCAAAGCTTGCAACTCGATGCTCATGGCAACCCGATCAACAAACGCAATGCGTGGATGACCCGGTCGGTCGCGTATGTGCGTCTTGTCCCACCGGGGGCCGCCGACACCATCCACTATCGCCTACGGATTCCCAAGAATGCTGGCGAGCAGATCTTCCTTCGGGCGAAGGTCAACTACCGCAAGTTTGCCTGGTGGTATACCCAGTGGGCCTACGCGGGGGTCCGTGCCCCCGGCGAACCGGACTCGGTCGTGACGGCGTCATATGACGATGGCACGTGGCATTTCAACGGTGACACCTCAGGTGTGTCAGGTCCAGTGAAGGAGATTCCGGACCCACCCATCACGGTCATGGCGGAAGCCGAAGCGACGCTGATTGTCATCGACCCCGACGCGGCGCTGCCGGCGATACCCGCGGCGTCAGAGACGTCAGCCAGCGTTCGAGAGCGGTGGAACGACTACGGAATCGGTCTCTTCTTGCAGGGCGATCTGCGGGGCGCTGCCGCCGCCTTCCGGGAGGTCACCACCCGCGATCCGGCCCATCCGGACGGAGCCGTGAACCTGGCCCGCGTGCTCATACGAGAAGGCGATGTCGAACAGGCCCTCCCGCTGCTCGAAACCGCGCTCACGCTGTCTCCCGGTCTCGCCAGAGCGCACTTCTTTCTCGGAACGGCCTTACGGACGCTCGGTCGGTATGACGAGGCGTTGCACCACCTCGCCGAAGCACAGGCCCAATACCCTCGCGACCGGGTCGTGCTCGGAGAAGTGGGACGGGTGCACTTTCTGGAACGACGTTTCGACGACGCGATCACGACGTTTCAAGAGGTGCTCCGTATCGATCCCGAGGACCTCCAGGCACACTACAATCTGATGTTGTCCTATCGTGGAAACGGTGACGTCGCCGAAGCCGAGCGAGAGCGGGTGCTCTATGAACGGTTCAAGGCGGATGAATCGGCCCCGGCGTTGGCGAACCCGATGCTCCTCAGCTCGCCTGACGTGAACAACGAGCGTCAACCGATACACGAACATGGGTAGGGCCTGCGCCCATCGTCGGTCGTGAAACACCTCACGCGGTGCAGTGTGCTCGTATTGGCCTGCACGGCGGTGGCTACGTCTCTATGGCCGGCCGTCCGGGCCCAGATCGCCGAAGGCGAGCCGACTGGTTCAGGCAACGACGACGGTGTCGTCGAGTTTGTCGACATCACGAACGAGTCGGGTATCCGGTTCGTGCATCAGAGCGGCGCCACCGGCCAGAAGTTTCTCCCTGAAACGCTGGGGTCCGGTGTCCTCTTTCTCGATGTCGATGCCGACGGGTGGCAGGACATTCTTTTTGTCAATTCCACCCGCTGGCCGGGAGACGGCGGTAACGCGGCGGTCGCCGCGCTCTATCGTAACGACGGGGATGGCACGTTTACCGACATAAGTGCCGGCTCCGGTTTGGATGTGGAGCTCTACGGCATCGGGGGCACGGCCGCCGACTACGACAACGACGGTCATGTGGATGTCTACCTCACCGCACTGGGTGGCAACCGGCTGTTTCGTGGTCGCGGAGACGGGACGTTCGCTGATGTCACGGCCACGTCCGGAGTCGGAGGCGGCGACGACGAGTTCTCGACCGGTGCGCTCTGGTTTGACTACGACAACGATGGCGCGCTCGACCTTTTTGTCGTCAACTATGTGGACTGGAGTCCAGCCGCCGACCTGTTCTGTTCGCTAGACGGTGAAAACAAGTCGTACTGCACACCCGAGGTGTATAGCGGGCAAGGCCCGAGGCTCTATCGCAATCAAGGCGACGGCACGTTTGAGGACGTCACGACCGCGGCCGGATTTGACGCGTCGTCGTCGTCATCAAAGAGCCTCGGCGTCGCGATCCTCGACTACGATGGCGACGGCTGGATGGACGTATTCGTGGCCAACGATCGAGAGCAAGACCGCCTGTATCACAACGACGGCGATGGCCATTTTGCAGACGACGGCATTGTCGCCGGAGTCGCGTTTAGCGGGGATGGCGTGGCGCGAGCGGGAATGGGAGTCGACGCGGCCGACTACGACCGGTCAGGGCGACCAAGCCTCATCGTTGGCAACTTCTCGAATGAGATGATGGCGCTGTATCACAACGAAGGCAACGGTCTCTTTATCGATGAGTCGCCTCGGTCTGCGCTTGGCCGCGGCTCGCTCCTCACGCTGACGTTCGCGTGCTTTTTCTTTGACTACGACCTTGACGGCTATCTCGATCTTTTCGCCGCCAACGGTCATGTCGCCGATGACGTTGGCGCGGTGCAATCCCGCGTCACCTACGCGCAGCCGCCCCACCTCTTCCGAGGGTTTGGCGACGGTCGTTTTGACGAAGTAACCGCGCAATCAGGAACCGAGCTGGCGCAGGCGATGGTGGCGCGGGGCGCCGCCTATGGCGATATCGACCGTGACGGCGACCTCGATCTCGTCGTGACCGTCAACAACGGCGCCGCTCGCCTCTTTCGCAACGACGCCGGGTCGACGCACGCCGTGCTCCGGGTGCGCACCGAAGGCACGGTCTCGAATCGGGACGGCGTCGGCGCACGGGTCGACGTCACAGTCGCACCGGGCGACACCCGTTGGCACCGAGTCAAGACCGGTTCGAGCTACGCCTCACAAAGCGAGCTCCCGCTCACCTTCGGACTGGGCGTGGACGACAGTGTCGTGGCCATACGCGTGACGTGGCCAAGCGGGGTTGTCGACACCGTTACCCGCGTGGCGGCGAATCACGAGGTCACTTTTCGAGAGGGCGAGGGCATCGTGGACATGCGGCCCATCCTCTATTCCGACGGAGACACACGAGAATGACAGTCCACCGCATGACGGCCGTATCGACCGGGGCAGTCTGGTCACACTGGTTTCGGGAGCGTACATTCTGCGTCCTCGCCCGCATTGTTCTCATTGCCCTCGCCCTCACGACGACGTCCTGTAGCCCGGAAACCGGCATCACTCCGGGACCGGGAGCCTTTGTTGATCTGGAGCAGGAACGGGTGCATCGAGCAAACAACCTCGGCGTCGCGCTGCTCGAGCAATACGACTATGAAAGCGCGGCCGAATCGTTCCGGGCCGCCCTCTTGCTAGACGAATCGCACGGACCCGCCCGACTCAACCTCGCTCTCGCGTTGTTTCTGAGCCAAGACCTCGAGAGTGCGGAGCAAGAGGCCCGCCAGGCGGCCCAGCTCATGCCCGCCGCTCTGGAGCCACCCTACCTGTTGGGTTTGGTCGCGCGCGCGGGCAACCGACCGGATGACGCGTTCCAAGCCTTTTCTCGCGTCCACGATGCCGACCCCGACGACGTAGGCACAAACGTCAACCTCGGCCAACTGGCATTGGAGACACGGGACTATCCAACGGCGGTCGAACGGCTCCGAGTGGCGTATGACAACGAGCCCTACAACGTGACCGCGGTTTACAACCTGGGGCTGGCGTTGGTCCGGAGCGGGGACACGGACACTGGCCGAGAGCGTCTAGAAGAAACCCAGACGCTCCGTTCGTCCGGTTACGCGGTGACCTATGGCAACGGATACTTGGCGGCAGGTCGCTACGCCGAAGCGATCGGCTCCACGGGGGCCGAAGCCAACCTTGTTAACCCATCCCGACCCGCAACGTCGTTTGAGCAGGTGACGATCGCGACCGACCTCACACGGCCCGCCGAGACGACCGTCCCGTTCGGTCAACGATTCGGCGCCGACGAGCTGACGCCAGAGGGAGGGCACGCCCTGGCCGCCTCGCTTGGTGGTGGGCTGGCGGCGGTCGATTTTGACATGGACGGTGACCTCGACCTCTTTGTCGCAACGGCCGACGGTGAGCGACTTCTCCGAAATGACGGCCGCGCCGCGCCGGCTGAATGGACCGACGTGACTGACGACGCGGGGCTAGCGGACAGCGCGAGCGCGTCGACGAGGGGCACGCCAATCGGCGTCATTTCGGCGGACTACAACAACGACCTCGCCCCCGACGTATTCGTGCTCCGGCACGGAACGAGTAGCTTGTATGAGAACGACGGCGCCGGTCGATTTACTGACGTGACCGCAGACGCGGGCCTGCCAGACTTTCCGTATCTTCCTGGTGCGGCGGCCTTTGCTGATATCGACCACGATGGCGATGTCGATCTCGCTATCGCCGGACTGGCCGACCTCGCGGCATCGCGGGTCGCGGCGGATAGCAATGGACCGTTACTCTTTCCGGACGAGTTCGCGCCCGCCCCGTTCCTCCTTCTGCAGAACAACCAGGATGGGACGTTTACCGATGTGACTGACCGCTCCGGGCTCCAGCACGAAGGCCACGCAGTGGCCCTCGTGCCCACGGATTTTGACAACCGTCGAGACCTGGACCTCCTCGTCGTCGACAGGAGCGGACCACTGCGACTGTTTATGAATCTCCGCGACGCCACATTCCGGGACGTCGCGGCTGACGTCGGCTTGGCTGCAGCAGGACCAGCGATCTCGAGCGTCGCCACAGCCGACATCAACAAGGATGGCTTCCCAGATTTCGTGCTCGGGAACGACGAGACGCTGACGCTGGCCGTCAGTGATGGTCGAGGTCGGTTCTCGCTAACACCCGGCCCCGATATCGAACCTACCGCGGGTGCGTTGACCACGACGCAAGTGATTGACTACGACAACGACGGGCTTCTGGACCTATTGACCTGGACCAACGGTGATGTGCGGTTGCACCGTCACATGGGTTCCAGCCTCGAGCGGGGGATTCGCTGGGACGATGTGACGGAGACAGCAGTGGCCGACCTCGCGGGAAACGTGCCAGCGACCGCGCGGGCGGTGGGCGTCATGGATATTGACAACGATGGTGACAGCGACCTTGTTGCGGTCGGCGCGCAAGGCGTCACAGTCGCGACGAATAGTGGAACACCGGGCAACGGCTCACTTCTGGTCGCGCTCAGGGGCTTGGCCAGTAACCGGACGGGCGTGGGAGCCAAAGTGCAGCTACGCGCCGGCAGCTTGACCTCGCGTTGGGAGACCTCGGCCGCGACACCCGCGGTCGGACCAGCCGACGTGGTGTTTGGTCTCGGTGGTCGCCCCGGGGCCGATGTCGCGCGAGTGTTGTGGCCTTCAGGCACGCTCCAGGCAGAGGTGCCCACACCGCCCAGCGCCGACGACCCGGATACGGAGAGCACGTCGTTCCTCCGTTCTCCTCTGACCGTAGTGGAGCTGGATCGCGAACCGTCATCCTGTCCGTTTCTCTATACATGGAACGGCACGGAGTTCGAATTCGTGACCGATTTTCTCGGTGGCGGTGAGATGGGCTACTGGCATGGGCCGCACCACTACAACCATCCTGATCCGGTGGAATACGTGCGCATCCGAAGTGACCAGTTACAACCGAAGGACGGTATGTTCGAGCTACGAGTGACAAACGAGCTCGAAGAGGCGGTTTTTCTGGACCAGGTGGAGCTGGTCGTCCTGACCCATCCCCTTGGCGTCGACGTCTACCCCAACGAGGGTATGACCGACCCGCCAAAGCCGCACCAGATCCACACGGTGCGAGACGTCCGCGTCCCACTTCGCGCGCTCGACGACGACGGACAAGACGTCACCACCGAGATCGCCACGCTCGACCGCCGATATCCGCAAGGCTTTCGCCTTGCGCCGTTCCGGGGCTATGCCGACACGCACACACTGACGCTGGACATCGGCACGTTGGGTGAGGGCGACGAGCACGAACGGGTCGTGTTGCTCCTTACGGGGTGGACGGCGTATTCGTTCTCCAGCGACAACGTGGCGGCACTTCAGGCGGGTCTGGCTCCGATGCCGCCCACCCTGGAGATCAAGGGACTCGACGGCAGCTGGCGTCGAGCGGCAAAGGAGATCGGGATACCGGTCGGCCGCCCGCAGACGATTGCGCTCGACCTCAGCGGCGAGCTACGTCCGGGCGAGCGTGAGGTGCGCATTGTGACCAGCATGCGGATCTACTGGGATCAGATCCTCGTCGGCCGCAGAACCGCCGGCGACCAGCCGCGCGTGGCGCGGCTCTCCCCCATCACCGCGACCCTACAAGAGCGAGGGTTCTCGGCCGAAATCCATCCTCATGACACCGAGCCCACTCTGTATGACTACAGCCGAGTCACTCGCCGTTCACCGTGGAAAACGATGACCGGAAACTACACGCGGGAGGGCGATGTGCTCCCGCTCTTGACGACAACCGACGACATGTTCGTCATTGCGAAGGATGGTGACGAGGTAGCGCTTCGTTTTGATGCGACCGGACTCCCCGAGCTTCCCGAGGGCCTGACCCGCACTTATCTTCTCAAGGTAGACGGTTACAGCAAGGAAATGGATATCAACTCCGCGAGTCCGGACAGCGTCGAGCCGCTCCCCTTTCATGCGATGCGCGGATACCCGTATGGAACGTCGGAGCAGTATCCAACGACCGCGACCCATCGCGACTATCGCGAGACCTACAACACACGCATCGTTGGCTCGTCGGTCCCACCCATCGAAATGTCCGCCGACGCTTCCGTCTCCAAGTAGTCGAGATGAACCACATCAGATACGCGGCCGCAGCCTGTCAGACCGACCTCGCCAACCCTGTCGAACGGTCGCAGATGCGCAAGAACACCGACCGCATGCTGAACATGGTCGACTCGGCCGTTGCGGGGAGCGCGCCGTTCCTACCGGTGCGCTTTGTCGTTTTCCCCGAATTCGCCCATGCCGCGCCGGTCTTTCCTACTGTGGGCGAGCTCCGCCAGAAGCTGACGATCCCCATCCCGAACGAGCACACGACGCGTCTGGCGGACAAGGCACGAGAGCACGACATCTATATCCAGAGTGGGTCGATGCTCGAAGAAGACCCGAAGTATCCACACGCCGTCTTCAACACCACGTGTCTCATCGGGCCCGGCGGAATCCTCTTCAAGTATCGGAAGGTGAATCCGTGGATCCCATACGAGGTGCATGCCAGCCCTCACGACATCCCTGACTACGACGAGCCGCTGTTTCCAGTCGCCGACACCCCGATCGGCCGTATCGGGTGCGCCATCTGCTACGACTGGTTATTTCCGGAGGTCCTACGTCAGCTGACCGCCAACGGCGCGGAGATACTGGTTCGGGTGTCGGCCTATATGGACCCTTGGGGTGCCACCGAGCCGATGGCCTGGTGGACCCTCATCAACCGAGCCCGCGCGCTCGAGAACCTGGCCTACGTCGTCGCGGCCAATCAGGGCGCCAGCCTGCGGCACTATCCTCCGTATTCGTGGCCGGGCGGGTCGCAGGTCGTCGATTTTGACGGACGGCTGCTCGCGGACGCCTCACCCGGACCAGGTGAGCGCATCGTCGTGGCGCCGATTGACGTCTCCGCCCTGCGTCATGAACGCGAATCTCGGGTCGGCCACCACATGCCCGCTCACCTCCGGAGCGAAGCCTACGATGTGTATCGGCGACCCGCCTATCCGCCACGCGACGTGCCCGATCCGACCGTGGACGCGCTGTCGTATGAGGAAAACGGCCGCCGGGTGGAGACGGCCAAGCGCGCCTTTGCGAGCGCCAGCCCCGACCCTTCGACGCGGTAGACCAACGTGGCTTGGCCTTCCCACGTGACACGAGCGGCCGGCAAGAGCCCACCAGTGTCCCCGGCCAGTGATTTCCTTAGCGACGAGCGGACTCTCGCCACAGCACGTGGGGACAGGTCAGGCCGCAATGGCCTGTGACCGTCATCTGGGTGGCGCGCCGTGGCCGAGACCGTCGACTGGCGGCGCTACTTTTAGTCGCGAATGCCCAAAGCACTCCTTCACCGTGCCTAGCTAGACGGGTGTCGCGGCTCGCGCCCAACCACCAAAACGACTGTTACGGGCCACTAGAAAGAGGGAACGGGCTCGAGGAGTGCCCGGTCGACGACCGGACCAGGGTTGTGCTCTGGTTCATCGTCGCGCCAAGGGATCCGTGACGGTTCCCGGCTGTGATAGCGGGCCAGGTTGGTCGACATGGCCCTTGCCACGTCTGAACGCGCGGCGTCGGCCACGACCGCCATCGCCAATCGCTGCCATTCGACCGCGTCGTCAAACTGCCCAAGCTCGGCAAACGCCATCGCCATCGTTTCGGCCACACTGGCGGTCTTGTTTTCTTCGGCTACCGCTTGTATGAGCTCGAGCGCTCGCTCTCCGTTACGGAGCTGGTCATCGGGGGCGGCCGCGAGCAGACGGGCCAAGGCAACAGCAAATGCCGGTTGCTCCGGATACCGCGTCATCGCCTCCACCAGTTGTTCCGTGGCCTCCTGGTAGCGGGCCAGCTTGACCAAGGCCATTGCCGTCCCAAAGCGCGCCTCTTCTCGGTCGAAAACCGGTGAATAGGCTGCCATCGAACGCTCCAGCCGACCGCTACGGCGCAAGGCATCGGCCAGGCGTAGATGTGCGACCGCCAGGTTCGGGTCTTGCGTCGTGGCGGCCGTAAATCGCTCTATCGCTTCGTCGTCCCGACCGCTCCGCTCGAGAATCGTGCCGAGCACATAGTGAGCCGTGGCGAGTCCAGGGTCGAGCCGCACCGCTTCTTCCAGCTCCCTCTGCGCGGCCCGCCCGTTCCCCGCCAGGTTGAGAACGGCGCCGAGGTTCAGCCGGAGCACCGAGTTGTCGGGCGCCAACTCGACGGCTTGACGGAAATGTCGCACCGCCTCCGACCAGTTGCCCTGCTCGACGGCTTGGAGTCCGAGGTCCCGCGACGATTGAGGGCTGCGTAGCGCTGCGTAGACCTCGGCCATCAAAGGGTCCGGGAGCGTCACCGCCGCGCCAGTCACCTCGCCGGGGCCCGCCCGGCTCCCGCTCCGGTCGAGATGGTTTCGTGCTTGCGCCATGTCACCGAGGGTGCGGTAGGCCATCGCGAGCGGGTAATGAATGACTGTGGCGCCCGGGTTCAGCTCTAGGGCGGCTTCGAGCATCTGGACGGCGCGGGCCGGATCTTGGCTTGCTAACGCCGCCCGGCCGCTCTGATACAACACGGCCGGAGCGTTCGGATAGAGCGACTGCGCCCGCGCCAAGATGGGCTCGGCCGCGTCCGGTCGGTCGAGCTCCACGTATACGTGCGCGAGCCAGACCAATGTGGCAAAATCCGCGGGCTTGAGCCGAAGGGCCTGCTCGAAATATGCGACAGCCCGGTTCAAGTCTCCCTGTCTCATCACCAAGTGGCCTAGGTAGTACGGCCACGGGAACTCTTCGGGCGCCAATCGCTGGGCGTTCTGAAAACACTGCTCCGCGACATCGAGATAGTCCCCCGCCAAAAAGAGCTTGCCCAGTTCGCCATAGGCCTGGACACGACCCCGCTCGCTGTCTGTTGGATCTTGAGACGCCCCGTCGTCCGCGGCGCCAGACTCGGCCCGCTCCAGCATGCCGTACGCATCCCGAAGTTGGGTTTGCACAGCCTCATGCATACGGCTGAGGTCCGGCAAAACGATGGGTACGGTCGACGTGGCAGTCGGCGTCGTTTGGGACCGTTCGCGTGCGGCCGTCAGCGGCTGTCCGGCCGCCAGCAGAATTGACGCGAGAACGACAACCTGGGGGAGGACGGCCACGATGAGCAGCCTACCCCTTGATCGATCCAGCGGCCGATGTCTCGCTCTCGGCGTTTCTGACCGTCGTGACCATGCCACGGAGGCGCCGCCGGGACGTTGGACTGAGAGTTTCCTCCGCGCGTGTGTGAGCGTCATAGTCCAGACAGTCCCAATCTCGCTGATTCAGTGTAACAATGACAACGGTAGTGGATTTTTGAGCGCAGTGCCTGTCCGGCAAGGCGCAACGGCGAACCAACACGCACAATTCTGGTACGGGGCGACGCTGGCGCACCGCGTGGTTCGTCCGGAAGGCCTACCGGTCTCGTCGTTATTGGGGACTAGCCGGGTCCCCGGTCCCCGCGACTAGCGTCGTCCACCGGTCGATCAGGATGTTTGTCCACTCCTCGGTCTGTCCGTCTGGCCAGCCCACCCGAACCTTGGCGATCGACGCGGAGCTTCCCAAGCCCACCAGGACGCGCGGATCGTTTGCCGACGCGTAGCTGCCATCTGCCCGAGCCCGTCGCCAGACCACCGGCTCGGCATCGAGAAAAACTCCTACCCGGGCTCCGAGCATATCCCGGCCGCCATGCTCATCGTCGCCGATGAGCCGTAGTCCGACCCACCGCCGCTCGTGACCGACGTTGTTTCTCAGCAAGCGCGCTGGCCCGTTGTTGTTGGTGATGAGGACGTCGGTATCGCCGTCGTTGTCGATATCGCCGAACGCCGCACCCCGGCTGACCTCGGAAAGCTCGAAGACGCGACCCGCGTCCGCAGTCACCTCGGTAAAGCGGCCGTTTCCTAGGTTTCGAAATAGCTGGTTTGTTTGGTGCAATGGAAACGGGTCGCGCGCCGCGAGCAGGGCTTCCACCGTCCTGATCTCCCCGTTGACGACCAAGAGGTCCAGCCAGCTGTCGTTGTCAAAGTCGAACCACGCGGTGCCAAACCCCGTAAAAGGGAGACTGGGCGGGGCCAAGCCAACCCTCGCGCTGCGATCATCGAACAGCCCTGTCCCGTCGTTCACATACAACGTGTTCGTTTCGGTCGAGATGTGCGTCATGAACAGATCGTCGTCGCCGTCGCCATCGAAATCGCCCGCGTCGACTCCCATCCCTGCCTCTGCGTTGCCATCCCGGTTGAGCGCTGTCCCGGAGAGCAAGGCATCGTTGACAAAACGACCGTCTTGTTGATTCATCCACAGCTGGTTGGGCTCACCGTCATTGGCCACGTAGAGGTCGACCCAGCCATCGGCGTTCACATCGGTGGCGACAACGCCCAACGCCGGGCCATATTCCGCGCCAAGACCTGCCTCGACGGTCACATCTCTGAACGTCCCGTCCCCTTGGTTTCGAAAGAGCCGATCCGGTTCCGCCGCATAGCGCTGTGGTCCACAATAGTCCCGCTCGCCGGTGCGATTGAAGCACGTCAATTCGTCATCGAGCCGAGGGTCGACGTAGTTGCCAACATAGAGGTCGAGCCAGCCATCGCGGTCGACGTCGACAAACGATGCCGACGTGCTCCACCGCGTGTCGTTGGTGCCGGTTTCTTCGGTGACGTCAGTGAACGTTCCGTCACCATTGTTGTGAAACAGGTGATTGGCGCCTACCGCGGTGCGATAGAGGTCCAACCAGCCGTCGTTGTCGATGTCCCCGACCGCCACCCCCATGCCGTAGGAGTGCCCAACGAGGCCGGTGGACTCGGTCACATCTGTAAAACGAAGCGTGCGGGTGCCGTCGGCGTGGATCTCGAGGTTGTTCCGATACAAGCGGTCCGTGAGTGGGTAAGCGGCGGGTCCCGGCGGCAAGAGCGCCTGGTCCAACGTCCTGCCTGGCCCGAGCATCTGACCCTGAACGAGGTAGATATCGAGGTCCCCGTCGTTGTCGAAGTCCAACAGCGCGCCCCCGGCACCCATTACCTCCGCTGAATAGAAAGCTCCGGACATGCCGTTGAAATGGACAAAGTCGAGTCCGGCTGCGTCAGCAATGTCCGTGAACCAGGCAGCGCGCGTAGTTGTGCTGACCGCGGGCTGGATCGCCGAGGAGGCCGGCGCGCCCGCCCCCACCACTTGGAGACAGACCAGCGCCGACAGAGGACCTACGACTTGCAGAAATGCTGATCTCGACCGGTTGGCGCTCACGCTGTAATTATTCACTACATCACCCATGGATACGGCCAGGCAACCTCGAAGTATGGGCCGGTGCCGGCGAATGCTGGGTGCGGTTTCGCCCGGCGGCTCCGCATGGGCAGAGCGTGAGGTGGCGAGCGGAGAGGCGGGGAAAGAAAAGCGGAGGAAAAAGACAAAAAAAAACGGCGTGGGGAAAGCAGAACGCTCTCCCCACGCCGGAACTAACTCAGGAAGCTAGAAGCGAGCGGTCACGGCGAGGCGGACGACGCGCCCTTCGAGGAGCTTGTCGGCCCGTTCCCACTGCGACAGGCTCTGGTACCCGGCGCCCGTGCTGCCGCGCGCGTTCCGGGAGCCGGTGCCCCAGATTTCGATGCCCTTGTTGAGGGCATTGAAGACCTCGAGCCGCGCATCGTAGCGCCACGTGCCAATGCTGAACACCTTCTGGATGTTGACGTCCAGCTGGGTCCAGTACGGCACGAACTTGACGCTATTGAGCGGAACCTGGGGAACCCAGAAGTTCGTGGTGCCAATGCCCACCGTGGAGGCCACGTCAGGCACCAGGCGGCCGCCGAGCACGCACGGCGCGACGCAATGACCCGGTTGGCCATAGAACGTGTCCGAGTAGGTGCCAAGCAGCGGGTTGGTGGACGTGCGATGGACGTAGAACCCTTCCTGCATGCCGCCCCAGTCGCCTGCGCCACCCGGATACGCCTGGAAGGAGCCGGCAACCTGCATGTCCCCGAGACCTGGGAGCGTGAACGGATACGTGCCCGACAGCTTGAATTCGTGCCGGAAGGGCCGGGGATACGCCCCCTGGTCACAGAACCGCAGCTCGTTGGGGTTGTCGCCCCGCGCCACGATGTCCGCGCAGTCGTTGACCTGACCGCCATACCGGCTGCCCGCACCATTACTAGTGTCGTAGTTGTAGATGGTGTTCCGACCCGTGTCTTCCACCGTCCACCCACCAAACAAGGTGCCGCCATTGTTCATCCGAGCTTGCACGCTGAGCTCGAAGCCGTAGTAAATGTTCTCGTAGTCCGTATCGATCGTTCGGTCCCACCGGTCGCTCTGCGTCCGCACGGTCGGGTCGATGTTGAAGAGCGTGTAGCTCCCCACCAAGGGATACGGCCGCGCCACGTCGAAGTAGCGCCCCGTGCCGGCCATGGCCGGGTCCGGACTGCCATCGGGCAACGCGCCAAAGCTGGACATGGTCCACGGCAGATTGTCGGTCGCAAACACATTGTCATAGGACCGACGCCGGAACTCCGCGTTCAGCGACAACCCGCGGACGACCTCTTGCTGGATCCCGATGGTCCAGATGGAGTTGGTCTCTCGCGCGAGGTTCGGGTCGGGGGTGTTGGGCGATTTGATTCCGAAAATGTCCACACCCGGACCAATCTCCCAGTTCTGCGCGATGTCGTCGTAGTTGCCCCCATAGGGATCGGCGCCCGAACAGGCATCGCCCGCGGCGTTCAGAGCGCAGTCGAACCAGTCCCGGGTATCGGTGGCGCGAGTAGCGGTCGAGTAGCGTGACGGGAGATTGCCGCCCAGCGTTCGGACATACTTGTTCCACCCAAACTTGAGGGCGGTGCGGGCATCCCCAAAGAGGTCATACGCGACGCTCAAGCGTGGTGCAAAGTCCGGCCCAAACTTGGGAATGCTCTCGTTGGCGGCGTATTCGAATGCCCCCACAAAGCGGCCCCCGGGTTTGGGCGTGGCCGGCACCGAGACCGACCCGAAGTCCATCCGCGCGCCGTAGTTGATGGTCATCCGATCGATGGTCCACGAATCCTGCGCGTAGATGCCCCCGTTGTAGTCCAGGTTGTGGGCGGAAAACGACGGATGGTTGTAGACCCCGACGGAGTTCGGCGTGCCAATCGTGCCACAGGGCAGTCCACCTAGGACGTTTGACGCGGCGGCGTAGTGGTCGCAATTGGAGTTGAGGAAGCCGAGAGTTCGTCCGTTGGGGTGTGGCGAGGATGAGTAGCGCTGTTCCAGGTCGGCATTGCTATCGTAAGAGAACCGATTCTGGCCCCGGCTGATGTTGGACCCAAACTTCATGTTGTGGGCGCCGGTCACGTAGGACATGGACCCGGCGTAGGACCACCGATGGCTGTAGTTGTTCTCCTGGAAATTCTTGGCCGCGTAGCGGAAGTCCAGATAGGAGTCGTTCCGATGCGCGAACTGATACCAGGGGTCACCCGACGCCAGCTGCGTATTGGCCTGGGCTGAACCGACCGCCGGGAAGCAGGGCGTGCTGGCACAAAACGCGAGGTCCGACTCGCTCGGCACGTCCTGGAAGATACCGGGCTGATATCCTGGGTCCCAATCTTCATAGACCAAGGAGTAGCCAAACTCGAGCAGCATGCGGCTGCTGACGGTCGAGGTCCACTTGGCGGTGCCGGTGTCGTAGTGCGGCGACGTCCAGGACGCCGACGCGGTCTCGATGTCGGTGCCATATCCGTGCTGATGGAAGCGGCGTTTCCGGACCTTGTCAAACATCACCGAGAACTTGTTGTTCTGATTAATCTGCCAGGTCAGACGGGCATTGGCGCTCGTGATGCTGTTGTCGTCGATGCCCGGGCTGCCGTCGCGGTAGATGCTGTTGGTGACACCCGCGTTAATGATGTTGCGACGCGCGGTCGAAAAGAACCAGAGCTTGTCCTGGAAGATCGGTCCCCCGATGGAGGCGTTGAGGTCGTAGATCCGGTCGATCTTTGGGACTTCGACGACGCCGAGGTCCCCGAGGCGCTGGTTCCAGTTGTCGGACTGGAATGAGCTGGGCGTGCCGCCGGCAAAGAAGGCGCCGCTAAACTGGTTGCCGCCTTCTTGCGGAATCATATTGATCCGCAGCCCACCGGTCTGGGTTTCGGCGCCCATGCCGGTGGTCGTGTACGACGTTTCCGCCGTCATCATTGGGTTGAGATACGCCTGATAGCGCCCGTCACTGATCATCGTATTGATGGTCAGCCCGTCGACCTCGATGGTGGTGTGCGCGGCATCGAGACCACGGCCCATCATCTCGGACTGCTGCGCGCCGGCGCTGCCCCCGACATCGGCCTTGTGGACCTTGACGCCTGGGATGAGTAGGGCGTAGGACCACATGCTGCGACCGGTCGGAATGGCTTCCTGGGTCTCCCGGGTCAAGACCTCGACCCGCTGGACGCTCTGGACGTCGACGATGGGCGCCTCACCCGAGACCGTGACGGTCTCTTCGAGGGCGCCGACCGAGAGCTCGACGTCAATGGTCATCGAGACGTCGGCTTGCAGGGTGAGTTCATCGCGGATTTGCGTGCCAAACCCCGGCAGGGTGAACGTGATGGCGTAGCTGCCTGGCCGTAGGTTCGTGATGTTGTAGCGACCCGTGCCGTCGGTGATGGCCACACGCGATCCTTCGATCAACGCGGGGCTCGCCGCTTCGACGGTCACACCCGGCAAGATCCCGCCGGTGTTGTCGACCACTTCGCCAGTGATCTGACTTTGTGCTGTCGCTAGCGCGGGCACCAAGAGTAGGCACCCAGCGACAACCGCGAGGAACTTCCCGGACGACTTCATTCGTATACCTCCTGAAGGAGTGAAGAGACGCTGCACATGTGTCCAACGCAGACCGAACCCACTAGTTGCCAGCACGACGGGCCCCTAGCTTGAATGCGAAACCGAGTGAGAAGGAGAAATCCTTGTAGTTCGCCCCGCCAGTGCTGACCAGCGATGCCGCCGGGTTCGTTTGATCGGGCTCGGGGAAGAAGGTGGTCCGATAGTCCCCTTGCAGACGGAACGACGTGTTGGAAGAGATGGGAATATCGACACCGCCGCCCGGCTGAATCGCGAGGTGGGTGGCGGTGTGGGCAAAGAACCCAATTTTTCGGAGCGAGCGGTTGATGCCGACGAGAGCATGCACAAAGATGCGCGCGCCACCGGCGTCAAAGTGAAATCGCGGCCCGGCGAGTGCGCCCAACGTCTGGGTGTGGACTTCGCACACCGACAGAATGGGCGAGCAGAACTCATCCTCCGGGCGGTTGAACGAGAACGCTTGAAAGTCCTCGCTCGGGAGCGGCGCCACGATACCGACGAGAGAGTCGCTGGCTTCGCTCCCGCGACGGTAGTGACCAGTCATGTCAAAGGCGATCGACACGTTATCGTTCAGCTCGATCGCCGTGTCGAAATAGAACCCCAGCGGCTGGCTACTCGAATTGACGGCCAACGAGTCGTTCGACAAGAACGAATAGCCGATCGCGAGGTCTCCACCCGCTTGTGCTGCCGCGGATTGAGGGAGCGGAAGGGTCAGGGCTGCCACCAAGCAGCCGAGCACTGCACACCGTTGCATCAACGAACCTCCTTAGAGAACACCCAGTGAACGTCATGTTGCGCTGATGCCAGCGCCAACATTCGTCGTCCGGCCCAAGACTACGAAATATCAGGACGAGTATTTCTAGCCCTGCACGTTCCAGACCACTTTTCAATCTCCACTACAGCGGTTATCGCGCCGAGTTGGATAACTGATAGTCAATCCCATAATTAGTCAATAAGTGACTAATTACGGTCAATTTCAAGGCCTGTTTTCGGGTCTACCAAGAGACCTCTGGGTGTTTGGCGGTTCATATAATCGGATTTATATCTTCAAAAATTTGGATAGTCTGGATCAGATCTTTGCTGCTCGGGGTGCGATTTCGCTCAGTCCTCCCACTTGCCCTGCCGCCTCTTGGCCTGGAGCCTTCGAGATATCAGCGGGCGATGGGGGTCTCGACCCCGGCCGCATGTACGTCCCACAAAGACACACGTCGGGCGCCAGAACGAGCAGTAGGGGCGAACGAGAACGAGCGGTATGGGGCGGAGAGGACGAGTCGGAGCGAAAAAAACGGCGTGGGGAAAGCAGAACGCTCTCCCCACGCCGGAACTAACTCAGGAAGCTAGAAGCGAGCGGTCACGGCGAGGCGGACGACGCGCCCTTCGAGGAGCTTGTCGGCCCGTTCCCACTGCGACAGGCTCTGGTACCCGGCGCCCGTGCTGCCGCGCGCGTTCCGGGAGCCGGTGCCCCAGATTTCGATGCCCTTGTTGAGGGCATTGAAGACCTCGAGCCGCGCATCGTAGCGCCACGTGCCAATGCTGAACACCTTCTGGATGTTGACGTCCAGCTGGGTCCAGTACGGCACGAACTTGACGCTATTGAGCGGAACCTGGGGAACCCAGAAGTTCGTGGTGCCAATGCCCACCGTGGAGGCCACGTCAGGCACCAGGCGGCCGCCGAGCACGCACGGCGCGACGCAATGACCCGGTTGGCCATAGAACGTGTCCGAGTAGGTGCCAAGCAGCGGGTTGGTGGACGTGCGATGGACGTAGAACCCTTCCTGCATGCCGCCCCAGTCGCCTGCGCCACCCGGATACGCCTGGAAGGAGCCGGCAACCTGCATGTCCCCGAGACCTGGGAGCGTGAACGGATACGTGCCCGACAGCTTGAATTCGTGCCGGAAGGGCCGGGGATACGCCCCCTGGTCACAGAACCGCAGCTCGTTGGGGTTGTCGCCCCGCGCCACGATGTCCGCGCAGTCGTTGACCTGACCGCCATACCGGCTGCCCGCACCATTACTAGTGTCGTAGTTGTAGATGGTGTTCCGACCCGTGTCTTCCACCGTCCACCCACCAAACAAGGTGCCGCCATTGTTCATCCGAGCTTGCACGCTGAGCTCGAAGCCGTAGTAAATGTTCTCGTAGTCCGTATCGATCGTTCGGTCCCACCGGTCGCTCTGCGTCCGCACGGTCGGGTCGATGTTGAAGAGCGTGTAGCTCCCCACCAAGGGATACGGCCGCGCCACGTCGAAGTAGCGCCCCGTGCCGGCCATGGCCGGGTCCGGACTGCCATCGGGCAACGCGCCAAAGCTGGACATGGTCCACGGCAGATTGTCGGTCGCAAACACATTGTCATAGGACCGACGCCGGAACTCCGCGTTCAGCGACAACCCGCGGACGACCTCTTGCTGGATCCCGATGGTCCAGATGGAGTTGGTCTCTCGCGCGAGGTTCGGGTCGGGGGTGTTGGGCGATTTGATTCCGAAAATGTCCACACCCGGACCAATCTCCCAGTTCTGCGCGATGTCGTCGTAGTTGCCCCCATAGGGATCGGCGCCCGAACAGGCATCGCCCGCGGCGTTCAGAGCGCAGTCGAACCAGTCCCGGGTATCGGTGGCGCGAGTAGCGGTCGAGTAGCGTGACGGGAGATTGCCGCCCAGCGTTCGGACATACTTGTTCCACCCAAACTTGAGGGCGGTGCGGGCATCCCCAAAGAGGTCATACGCGACGCTCAAGCGTGGTGCAAAGTCCGGCCCAAACTTGGGAATGCTCTCGTTGGCGGCGTATTCGAATGCCCCCACAAAGCGGCCCCCGGGTTTGGGCGTGGCCGGCACCGAGACCGACCCGAAGTCCATCCGCGCGCCGTAGTTGATGGTCATCCGATCGATGGTCCACGAATCCTGCGCGTAGATGCCCCCGTTGTAGTCCAGGTTGTGGGCGGAAAACGACGGATGGTTGTAGACCCCGACGGAGTTCGGCGTGCCAATCGTGCCACAGGGCAGTCCACCTAGGACGTTTGACGCGGCGGCGTAGTGGTCGCAATTGGAGTTGAGGAAGCCGAGAGTTCGTCCGTTGGGGTGTGGCGAGGATGAGTAGCGCTGTTCCAGGTCGGCATTGCTATCGTAAGAGAACCGATTCTGGCCCCGGCTGATGTTGGACCCAAACTTCATGTTGTGGGCGCCGGTCACGTAGGACATGGACCCGGCGTAGGACCACCGATGGCTGTAGTTGTTCTCCTGGAAATTCTTGGCCGCGTAGCGGAAGTCCAGATAGGAGTCGTTCCGATGCGCGAACTGATACCAGGGGTCACCCGACGCCAGCTGCGTATTGGCCTGGGCTGAACCGACCGCCGGGAAGCAGGGCGTGCTGGCACAAAACGCGAGGTCCGACTCGCTCGGCACGTCCTGGAAGATACCGGGCTGATATCCTGGGTCCCAATCTTCATAGACCAAGGAGTAGCCAAACTCGAGCAGCATGCGGCTGCTGACGGTCGAGGTCCACTTGGCGGTGCCGGTGTCGTAGTGCGGCGACGTCCAGGACGCCGACGCGGTCTCGATGTCGGTGCCATATCCGTGCTGATGGAAGCGGCGTTTCCGGACCTTGTCAAACATCACCGAGAACTTGTTGTTCTGATTAATCTGCCAGGTCAGACGGGCATTGGCGCTCGTGATGCTGTTGTCGTCGATGCCCGGGCTGCCGTCGCGGTAGATGCTGTTGGTGACACCCGCGTTAATGATGTTGCGACGCGCGGTCGAAAAGAACCAGAGCTTGTCCTGGAAGATCGGTCCCCCGATGGAGGCGTTGAGGTCGTAGATCCGGTCGATCTTTGGGACTTCGACGACGCCGAGGTCCCCGAGGCGCTGGTTCCAGTTGTCGGACTGGAATGAGCTGGGCGTGCCGCCGGCAAAGAAGGCGCCGCTAAACTGGTTGCCGCCTTCTTGCGGAATCATATTGATCCGCAGCCCACCGGTCTGGGTTTCGGCGCCCATGCCGGTGGTCGTGTACGACGTTTCCGCCGTCATCATTGGGTTGAGATACGCCTGATAGCGCCCGTCACTGATCATCGTATTGATGGTCAGCCCGTCGACCTCGATGGTGGTGTGCGCGGCATCGAGACCACGGCCCATCATCTCGGACTGCTGCGCGCCGGCGCTGCCCCCGACATCGGCCTTGTGGACCTTGACGCCTGGGATGAGTAGGGCGTAGGACCACATGCTGCGACCGGTCGGAATGGCTTCCTGGGTCTCCCGGGTCAAGACCTCGACCCGCTGGACGCTCTGGACGTCGACGATGGGCGCCTCACCCGAGACCGTGACGGTCTCTTCGAGGGCGCCGACCGAGAGCTCGACGTCAATGGTCATCGAGACGTCGGCTTGCAGGGTGAGTTCATCGCGGATTTGCGTGCCAAACCCCGGCAGGGTGAACGTGATGGCGTAGCTGCCTGGCCGTAGGTTCGTGATGTTGTAGCGACCCGTGCCGTCGGTGATGGCCACACGCGATCCTTCGATCAACGCGGGGCTCGCCGCTTCGACGGTCACACCCGGCAAGATCCCGCCGGTGTTGTCGACCACTTCGCCAGTGATCTGACTTTGTGCTGTCGCTAGCGCGGGCACCAAGAGTAGGCACCCAGCGACAACCGCGAGGAACTTCCCGGACGACTTCATTCGTATACCTCCTGAAGGAGTGAAGAGACGCTGCACATGTGTCCAACGCAGACCGAACCCACTAGTTGCCAGCACGACGGGCCCCTAGCTTGAATGCGAAACCGAGTGAGAAGGAGAAATCCTTGTAGTTCGCCCCGCCAGTGCTGACCAGCGATGCCGCCGGGTTCGTTTGATCGGGCTCGGGGAAGAAGGTGGTCCGATAGTCCCCTTGCAGACGGAACGACGTGTTGGAAGAGATGGGAATATCGACACCGCCGCCCGGCTGAATCGCGAGGTGGGTGGCGGTGTGGGCAAAGAACCCAATTTTTCGGAGCGAGCGGTTGATGCCGACGAGAGCATGCACAAAGATGCGCGCGCCACCGGCGTCAAAGTGAAATCGCGGCCCGGCGAGTGCGCCCAACGTCTGGGTGTGGACTTCGCACACCGACAGAATGGGCGAGCAGAACTCATCCTCCGGGCGGTTGAACGAGAACGCTTGAAAGTCCTCGCTCGGGAGCGGCGCCACGATACCGACGAGAGAGTCGCTGGCTTCGCTCCCGCGACGGTAGTGACCAGTCATGTCAAAGGCGATCGACACGTTATCGTTCAGCTCGATCGCCGTGTCGAAATAGAACCCCAGCGGCTGGCTACTCGAATTGACGGCCAACGAGTCGTTCGACAAGAACGAATAGCCGATCGCGAGGTCTCCACCCGCTTGTGCTGCCGCGGATTGAGGGAGCGGAAGGGTCAGGGCTGCCACCAAGCAGCCGAGCACTGCACACCGTTGCATCAACGAACCTCCTTGATCGAGCTTTTTCATAGCCACCTGTCTACAACCGACCGTCGGTTCCCCATCGGACTTGATGGACAAAGAACGGACGAACCCACAAGCGAACTGCTCAAAATTGTCAGATAGGCTGAGAGGCTAGCAGCCGGGTCTCAGCCTGTCAATTGATTTTGGGCTATCCCGCTAGTCCTATTGCATGTTGAGTTTCTGACCAAAGTGTCGATGAAGCGGCTTCGGTTGGGTCTACCCACGCGGT